>Ga0105238_10007586_pt1 | contig 10869 bp, 5 predicted proteins | sample KBSC34metaG_FD_81526 | JGI IMG/M metagenome (GOLD analysis project Ga0105238, IMG submission 81526) | Corn rhizosphere microbial communities from Kellogg Biological Station, Michigan, USA - KBS C3-4 metaG | ecosystem: Host-associated > Plants > Roots > Rhizosphere > Soil | place: Michigan, USA...
GTGTTTAGCCCGGCGGCAATGAAGATCGCGAATCTCCTACCGAAACCGTTCGATGCGTGCGGCCATGTTTCCACCGGCAATCCTCTCAGTGAGAACGATCACGAAGTAAGTTCACGCGTCGATTATCAGGTGAGCCAAAAGCAGACGCTGTTTGCCCGCTATATGCTGGTGAAACAAATTATCGCTGTGCCCTACACATTGGCTCCCAATGACGTGCTGACAGCCGGCGGCGTCGGTTCAGACGATCAGTACAACGGGTTCACGATCGGTGACACATATCTAGTTAGCGGCACGAAGGTCAACTCATTCCGAGCGTATGTGAACCGCATTAGCGCGATCAAGCCGGGTGCAAACATGTTCGGCCCTCAAGACGTAGGCATTAATGCCTTCACCTACCAGCCGGACTATTTGACAATAAACGCTGCGAATGGCGGCTTCTCGCTGGGAAGCGGCAATTTCAGCGAGAACTCTTTCGCCTACACCACTGCCTTTGGTGTGAATGACGACTTCAATATCGTGCACGGGTCCCATCAGTTTTCCTTTGGTGGATTTTTCACGCGCTCGATTGAGTGGTCCGTCGCTCAAGCTTGGTCGGGCGGATCCTACACCATCGGTAACACCTCCGGTGTCACACTTGGCGATTTTATGTTGGGAAGAGTTGCGCAGTTTCGACAAGCCAATCCGAATCCGCTGAATTTAAATCAAGGGTTTGCCGGGCTGTATGCCCAAGATACCTGGAAGCTCAACCCCCGATTTACCGTGACCTATGGAATCAATTGGTCTCCGTTCTTCGGCATGTCCTTCCCGCAGGGCGATGTCTACAACTTCAATTTGGGGGATTTCTACGCCGGCAAGCGGAGCACGGTCGTAGCGAATGCCCCGCCCGGATTTTCTTATCCCGGTGATCCCGGATTCGCCGGCAAATCGGGTATCAACTCGCAGTGGGGACACATTGATCCGCGTGTCGGGCTCGCTTGGGATCCGCTCGGCGATGGGAAAACAGCGATCCGCATTGGTGGAGGAATAGCACACGATTTCATCGAACAGGACCTGCACCTGAATACTTCTTCCTCCTTACCATTCCGACTAACAGTACTCCAGTCGGGTGTGAATCTGGATAATCCATTTGTAGGAGGAGACCCGTTCCCTTATAACTACAATCCACTGAAACCCGCTTATCCAGGTGTCTCGTCAGCGCCATGCTTGGTCACCACCTGCCCACCTTCGTTCCTACCAGTTCCTTCGAACATGAGCACGCATGTGCAGTATTCCTGGAATTTGGGCATTCAACGGCAAGTTACGCAGAGCTTTTTTGCATCGGCGACCTATATAGGTACCCACATCATTCATCTCTGGAATGCAGTGGAACTGAATCCTGGAACCTTTGTGCCCGGCGGCAACAACACTGCAGCCACTCTCACCCAACGCCGCGTTCTAAATCTGGCAAGTCCCGGATCAAATCCGCTTGGATACATTACCCAATACGACGATGGTGGCACTCAGGGTTACAACGGAGTGTTACTCAGCGGCACGTGGCGTTCACACGATGGACTAGCCTTAAATGCGAACTACACCTTGTCGCACTGCATCGGTTTGGCCCCGATCACTCTGCTAAATCCAGGCGCAAATTACATTCATGGCGGCTACGGCCAGAATGCCGGAACTGCCAACCGGAATCTGGACGTTGGCAATTGCAACCAGGACCGCCGGCATATCGCAAATCTCACGCTGGTTTATGAAACCCCGAAATTTACGGAGCCTATCGCTCGCATATTGGCCTCGGGGTGGACGTTTAGTTCAAGCTTCCAGGCGCGATCCGGCGCCCCGGTCACGGTGGTTACAGGGACCACTCCAGATCCGGTAACTGGTTTCGGGGGAAACAGTCCTGGAACACAGCGCCCGAATCAGGTTCTTGGTGATGTAGCTTCTCCAAGCCGGGGTCAAGCCTGCGGAACATCTCCTTTTTGCGTGCAGTGGCTTAATAGGAATGCCTTCGTGGCGCCGGCAGCCGGTACTTTTGGCAATATGGGGGTTAACGCTGTTCCAGGCCCGGGATTTTGGCAGTTGGATATAGCCCTCTCTCGTCAGTTCCATGTCACCGAAGGTACGCGGATTGAGCTTCGTGGCGAAGCGTTCAACTTGACCAATAGCCTCCGTCTCGGATTGCCCAATAACAATGCTGGTTTAACTATGAGTTCCAATACTTTTGGTTCAGTTACGACGGACGCAACTCCCCCAGCAGGTGTCGCGGGGGGATCCTCAACAAATGCACCGGCACGCGTAATGCAGTTCGCGCTCAAATACGTTTTTTAGAATATTGCGAACCATGGCGATGCCTCTTACGTGACAGTCGTTTTGATTTGTTCTATGCAAAAACAACTGAAAAGAAGTTTCGTTTTGAGTGTCGGTCATTTGTCGAGTTCACTGTACGCTTGGGCACACAACGGAAGCGCTATCGCCAATAGCTCCGGGTTGACGGCGTCTCTCGTAGACGTCGAACAAGTCACGTAGTCCGCACAGAACCTTGTGGGCAGGATGACATGGTTGGATTTAAACCAATCGACATGGAAGTTGGCCGGATTAGTCCTGATATGTCGGCGTCACGTCAGTTCCACGGCCGGCCGGACGAAAACCTGAACAGTACCCGGATTCCATGTTGCGAAGTCCCCATAACGCCAGGAACCCGGTTTCTCACGCGAAGGGCTGTTCCCGCTAGGTATGAAAGCGCCAGCCGATTTTGCGGCTCGGGCGCGAACGTCAGGGCGACCAGATTTTCTGCATGGCACGGAGTGGAAACGACATTTTCTCGCTTCTGACTATCGAAACGGATTGGGGGAATCGTTTCCGATGGTATGCTGCCAACCTAGGGAATATCGCTGCAAGGGTTAAATTCCATCGAATCAATCAGACGCCAGTGGCAGGAACATGGCGGGTTAGTTGCCTGATAGGCGACTAGGAGGGAATGCACCCATGAAATGCAAACGGATGATGGTGGTAGCAATTGCGCTCACGGCGCCGGCAGTGATCCACGGGCAGCCATCGGCTAATGTAACGGTTTTCGCTACAGGTTTGGATGGCCCTCGTGGCCTGAAGTTCGGGCCGGACGGAAACCTGTATGTGGCGGAGGCTGGAAGTGGCGGACTCGTCTCAACAGTCGGCATCTGCGAGCAGGTGCCGGGTCCGGTGGGTCCTTCGTTCGGCGGCAAGACCGCCCGAATCTCGAAAATCACGCCCCAGGGTGTCAGAACCACAGTCGTCGATGGACTGCCCTCCCGAAAGAGCAGCCTGACGCCGCCGGATTATTTGGGTGTTGCTGAAGTTGCCTTCTATCGAGGCGCCCTGTACGCGTTGTTGAATGGCGGCGGCTGTTCTCACGGCAACCCCGACATCCCAAACGGGGTCATTCGGGTGGATATTGGACAGGGCACGTGGGAAATGGTGAGTGATCTGAGCGCTTTCTTTGCCACACATCCTGTCGCCAATCCGGATGCCGGCGACTTCGAGCCGGACGGCACACCTTACAGCATGATCGAGGCGTTCGGCCAGCTCTATATTGTGGAAGCCAATCACGGACGACTCTTGAAGTTGAATCCGGCGGGCCAGGTGCATCAAGTTGTTGATGTATCTCTCACCGAATCCCACATTGTTCCGACCGCAATTGTTACCGATGGTACACAGTTTTTCCTGGGCAACCTGTCGACATTTCCAATTGTCCCAGGCAGCGCAGCGATCCAGACCCTATCCGTGGGCGGTAAGTTCACTAGCTACACCGGAGGCTTCACGACCATCGTTGGGCTTGCATTCGATGCACTTCATCGCCTTTACGCTCTGGAACTTTCAACGGATGCCGGCTTCCCTGCACCGGGGACTGGCAAGGTGGTCCGCCTGAATCCGGGCGGTGGGATCGAAGATATCGCCACCGGCCTGGTGGTCCCAACGGCGATGACATTTGGGCCGGATGGCGCGCTGTATGTCTCGAATTTCGGCGCGGCACCTCCCGGCACCGGACAGATCGTGCGGATTACAGTACCATAGCCGCGGCAATGTGAACCCAGGATTTCAGGGTCGCCCAGACATATTCTGGTTCCGTGCGATCTCTCGTCAGATGATCGTAGGTAATTCTTGGCGTGATCATCACATTCTCACCGGAGGCGCCGGCACCGCCTAGCGTCCACCTATGGTAGTCTTGTGACACTTGCGCCCAGGAGGAACGTATGAGGAAAAGACTATGCGCGGTAAGCCTCGTGCTTTTGAACGGGATTGGCTCCGGGAATTTTTTGTTAGGCTGTGGTGACAAGTTCGTCGGCGCCGCCCGGGGCACACGTTTTCAGCAGGCCCCCAGTGGGCACCAGGAAACTATTCTCATTTACACCAACCCTGCGTCGGACGTCCCTACTGCGCTGGCTCGCGTGTCCGTCGACGCCACTTTGCGCCGAGCGGGTTACCGGCCGAAGACCGTGGCAACCTCGGCCGAGTTTGAAAGGGAATTAAGCCAACGGGGTTGGGACCTGGTTTTAGTGGGTCTGGCTGACGCTCAGGAAGTGACTCAACGCGCGCAGAACAAGGCCAACATACTGCCTGTCGCGCTCAAAGCCACAGACGCCCAGTTAAAGCAGACCAAGAAACAGTACCCTGTGGTCCTGACCAAGGCACCGGCGACCAACGACAGATTTGTCCAGATGATATACGATGCACTTGCCTCCCGGTCCAAAAGCAAGGCCGCATAAGCTTACGGAGACATGAACTCCGACCGGTACAAATCTCGTTCGGCTTGGTGCTTTACTTTCGCTATCATCAGGCTGTGCTTTGCCAGTGCCAGCTACGCCGATGCCCAGGCGTGGGTGCCGCAGCGCGGCCAGGGGACCGTCACCGTCTCCTATCAGAGGATTAGCAATACCGGTCACCGATTGAGCGATGGTTTCCTGGTGGAAGGAGGGCAGAGCCTGAACATGGCGGCATACATTGAAGGCGATTACGGTGTTACCGACCGATTGTCATTTGCTGCCGGCCTGCCCTATGTTTTCGGTAAATATACAGACCCTAATCCGCCGCCACCGCCAATCCCCTATTTACCCCGCGATCAGTGTCACTGCTGGCAATCGGGTTGGCAGGATTTTGGACTCACGGCCCGCTACAACGTAATTAGCGCTGCGGGAGGCACTTTTGCGCTAACGCCGTCCATGTCAGCCGGTGTACCTAGCCACAACTACGAATTCCGAGGGGAGAGCGTACTAGGCCGGCATCTCAAGGAAGTGAGTCTCGCGTTGGACGCGGGGCAGCGCTTGGACGCGATTTCTCCCAACCTTTCCGTGCTGGGCCGCTATTCCTACAGCTTCGTCGAACGTGTCCTCGACATCCCTAACAATAGGAGCAATGCGACCGTGGAAGGCAGGTATATGCTGCTACGAGGGAAGCTCGCAGTGCGCGGCTTTGGGTTGTGGCAGCGCACGCATGGCGGCCTTCGTTTTGGATCACTCCCGCCTGCCAGTCTCGAAGTCCCCGGTGAAATCGACACGCCAGAGCGTTTATTTGAGCATGACCGTCTTCTGCGGGACAACAACTTCCGTGCGGGCGGTGGCTTCTCCTATGCGTTTCCGAGCATGGACGTATTCGCATCCTACATCTACTACGTTAGCGGCACCGACACGCATGCCGGCGGAGCACTCACGCTCGGTATGAGTTGGCCGTTTGAGTTCCGCCGCGCCCGACGCTAGGAATCATTGTTGGTTCTTTATGCGCCTTACTTCAATCCCTCGGCGACGTAAAGTTCGCCGCGCGCCTGCCAAAACGTGTAGACATACGATTTCCCGTCCGGAGTCATCCGGATTGCTCCAGGTCCGGTCTCTATCCCGATGAAACCGACGTTATCAGGCACCTCTAGTTTCTTCCACGGCTCTCGCGATCCTGTGACAAGGTCTATTCGAAACAGTTCCACCGCGGAATCATCCGCGCCTCTGACATAAAGGAAGCGGCCATCTTCGCTCCATTGGATCAGCTCATCGCCAAACTCAGCCCCGCGAATCCGGTGGAGTTTCCCGCCGTCGGCAGGGGCTAGGTAATAGTCTCCGTCCGGACCATACGCGGCCAAGCTCCTTCCGTCGGGGGAGATCAATGTCGCCCGCACGCCTTCTGCGGTGACTGCTCGAGCTTCGCCGCCATCGACATCCTGGACGAAGGACCTGGGAATATGATCGGAACCTTCTCCCGCAAATAGAATGCGCTTCCCGTCTGGAAACCAGGCGCCTGAATAGTAATCCTGGATCCCCGAGCGCGGCAGCACTTTCGACTCACCCGCTCCGGTCGGCAGAAGAATGAGTTCCTGGGGGGGGCCTCCTTTTAGTGCCAATACCCACTTATGATCCGGCGCAAGCGCCAGTGCCTTTCCTTCCCCTAGGCGAACAGCTTCGCCGCCCGCGGTGCCCCGCATATATACAGTGGGAGTGCCGCCGACAGCTTCGCCCCATTCATAGAAAAGTAGTGTCCTGCCATCAGAGGAGAGATCAGCCGACGTAGACCAGTCAAACCATGAGAGGCTTCGGCCATTCGACGCACCCGGCGGACGGTAGATGACATTCGTTCGTGGATTCTGCCGGAGAAACAGAACACGTCCGTCTCGTGCGATGTCCATAATTTCCGTCCAACCCGGCGTCTGAAGAACGACGCGCTCCTTGCCCGAAAGCGTTACCGCGCTCAGGACTGGGGATCTAGTAGTACTGCTGCCGGAAAACCAGAGTTCGTCACCGGAGCGGGACCAAGCCATCCCTTTGAGGCCCTTCCGGTTCGCAGCTAGAGTGGTTTTGTGGCCGCTGAGATCAATGACTTCCACAGAGCCATCATTGTTTCCGATCCTGGGATGATCCAGGAAGGCAATGCGGTCCCCCTTGGGTGAAAAGCGCAGATGCGAGATCCAGCCGGTGGCGTTTTCGTAGAGCACCTTGCCGATGGGGTACTCCACGCGGAATCGCCCCTGATACGGCCGTACGACGGCAAGATTGCCCTTGGGATCCCAATCGGCGTAGTCACTATCCTGAAGGACCTCTTTGGGAGCACCGCCACCTAAGGGCATCCGGGCGATGGTACCGCGGCACTCCCCCCAGTTCAGTTCGCAACCCAACATCAGCGCAAGTTCTCCGCCCGAAGAAATTGCCAGCACACCGGCCGGCACTGAGACGTCAGCAAGCAGCCGTGATTCCGGGCCGTCGGCGCGAGTTGTGAAACTCGCCACGGGCTTCCCCTCCCAACCGGCACTATAGACAATGGTCTCGGCATCGGGAGTAAATCTGCCGCCGGTGATGTTGCCGGATCGAAAGGTAATCTGACGAAACCTGGGCAGCGGCACCGGCTGCAGGCGTCCGATCTCACGTCCCGCCAGAAAGAGAATCAGCAAGAGCGCCGACCCGCCGGCCGCGGCAGTGTTCCGCCGCCACTTCCTGTTGGTTCGGGCCGCTGCGGTTCGGGGGAGCCCAAGCGCCTCGAGATCGAATGCCAGGTCCTTGGCGGACTGAAACCGTTCCCGCGGATCCTTTTCCAGACAATGGCGCAAGAGGCGAGCCAATCCCGGCTCTATATTTGGATCGTCGTCGGAGAGTTGCGGCTCGTCCTTAAGGATGGCGTGAAGGGTCTCGATTGCGGTGCTTCCTTGGAACGCTCTTTGACCCGTGAGCATTTCGTAGAGGATTGCACCGAGATTGAAAAGATCGGACCGATGGTCGACGGCGTCTGCTCGCACCTGCTCCGGCGACATATAACCGACCGTACCCACCAGGATTCCGGGCTGGCTAGCGAAGGACGGCGCGTCTACCTTTATCCTTTCCGATAGGGTCTCAACGTTGGTTACAGGCGCTGTAAATTTGGCTAAACCGAAATCGAGAATCTTCAGCCGGCCATCTCGCGTGACAAATAGATTCTCCGGTTTCAAGTCACGGTGGGTTATCCCTTTCTCGTGGGCTGCGGTTAGGCCAGCGGCTATCAGGCGGGCGTATTCGAGCGCTTTGTGCCGCGGCAATGCTCCGCCGCGCAGCCGATCGCGCAAGGTTTCGCCATCCAGGAGTTCGGAAACCAGATAAGACATGTTGTCGTGCGTGCCGACATCATAGATGGTGAGGATGTTGGGGTGATTTAGCGTGCCGGCTGCCCGGGCCTCCTGCTCAAATCGCCTGAGTCGCTCGGGGTCCGCGGCCACTGCCGGCGGCAGGATCTTGATTGCGACGTTCCTGCTGAGTCTGGAATCGAAGGCACGATACACGGCGCCCATACCGCCCTCACCGAGGATCCCCTCGATTCTGTAGGGTCCCAACTGTGTTCCGGCCGTGAGTGGAGCGATTGCCGAATCGAGAAATGGAGCCGCGGCTTCCCATGCGGGGCGGTCCAACATATTCTCGGCTGACTGCTGGGCGAGCATCTCTATGACCGTGTTGCGTACCTCGGGGCTGGCCTGCGCGAACAGCGCGGCGCGTGCCTCCTCGCCGGAGTCCACTGCCGAGTGGTACAACTCCTCGATTTGTTTCCAGCGCTCCGGTGTCATGCGAAGGGTTACAGAGTTCTTCTATTATTGCGCGGCTGTATTCTAATTTATAAGGCGAAGATGGGACGCAAAAACTTGCATGTCGCCACAATTTTCCGAAAGGTGGTTTATACTTTCCGACAATAGGCGAAATGGCGGAGCCACCCATCACGGACACGACGCAGTTGCTACGGGCCTGGGCCGGTGGTGACCCGGAGGCGCTGAAACAGTTGACTCCCCGCGTCTATCAGGAATTGCGCCGTATGGCTGGGAACTTCCTGCAAAATGAGCGCCCAGGCTGCACTCTCCAGAGCGTCGACCTGGTTCATGAAGTGTATCTGCGCCTGATCGATGTCAATCAAGTGGATTGGCAGCATCGGGCCCACTTTTTGGCGGTATCCGCCACGCTGATGCGGAGAATTCTGCTAGATCGGGCGCGCCGGCGATCGGCGGCAAAGCGTGGCGGCAAACAGCAGCTTGTGGACCTGGATGCAGCGCTGGATGTCTCCTCTGGACGTGCTCGCGAGCTGATTGCGCTCGACGATGCTTTGAACACTTTGGCCGAAGTGGATCCGCGCAAGGCTCAAATCGTCGAACTACGTTTCTTCGGAGGGTTGAGCGTGAAGGAAACCGCCGAGGTGATCAAAGTGTCCTGCGACACCGTAATGCGCGATTGGAAGTTCGCCAAGGCGTGGCTGTTGACCGAACTAAGCCGTCGAGGCTGAGTTCACAGGCCGCATTCTCTTCTTTGCGATTTTCTTGCCGGCTGCCAGTTTCTCCCGCTAGATTACGCCTATCAGCATGTACGGAGGTTGCCGCCATTAAAGGGGGCCACCTAGAACGAAAGTGGTGAAAAATGCTGAAGATGGCCTTTAAACTCTTGCTACAGACGTTTCTCCGCAGGCGACACACTGTGCTCCTGGGGTACTTGGCCCTGGCTGGACTGTCAGCACTAGACGCGCCTGCGCAATCCCCAGGCAAATTTATCCCGACGGGAAGTCTGAGCGCCCCTCGATTCGGGCATACGGCAACTCTGCTGAATGACGGCCGAGTCTTGATCGCCGGAGGCAACGGGGCTAGCGCAGAGATCTATGACCCTGCCAACGGGACCTTTTCCCCGACCGGAAGTATGACCGTTGCCCACCACTGGCACGCAGCGACCTTGCTTTTGGACGGCCGCGTCTTGATCTGCGGCGGCTACCCGGGTATTCCCACCGCAGAACTATATGATCCTGCCACCGGAACGTTCACCAGGACTGGAGATATGGTCAACGCCCAGGGGGGAGCTATTGCAACTCTACTTAACAATGGAAAAGTCTTACTCAGCGGAGGTGGCGACGGCTTAGGCTCCGTAAAGCCTGAAATCTACGATCCGAACACAGGCACCTTTACATCCTTAAACGATGGAAAGGCGCTCGAATTTGCGAGTAAGGCTGCGCGACTCTACAATGGCACGGTTCTTATCGTCGGAAGCTATTACACGCCGCCCAAAGGCTGGTTATACGACCCAATCACGGACAGGTTTAGACTAGTCGCTTTTCCGGGAAAAACCGTAGAAAGCGACTTTCTGATGAATCATACCGCCACCTTGCTTCCTAATGGCAAGGTTTTGATCGCCGGCGGCGCCTCCCAGGCATACGGAGAAGGGGCCGTCGAGTTTGCCGTCCTCTATGATCCCAGCACCGAAACCTTTCAGCAGACGGGATCTTTGTTGGAACACCGTGCCTCCCATACCGCCACGTTGCTCCCCAGCGGCAGTGTTTTGATTACTGGAGGGAACGACGGTCAGTCTGGTAGCTTGGCAAGCGCAGAGCTATACAATCCGGATACCGGAAGCTTCACATCTACAGGTATGATGACTCAGGGCCGCGAAAGTCATACGGCTACATTGCTCCACGATGGTACGGTCTTAATCGTCGGGGGGGTAGGAATAAATGGCCCCGCTTCGACCGCCGACCTCTATGTGCCGTTTACCAATCTAACCTCACAATGCGGTAAGTACCCAACAGTGGACGGGTTTTGTCGGAGAATTGGAATTCTTCCTTGGTATGCCGGAATACCGGGACAGTGGGAAACCGACCTGGAGTTGAGAGCGGGCTCCAATGCAGTCCGGTTTGGTTATGTTACGTCTTTAGCTTTTACCTACGATGGGATCGGTCATAACCTGCTCCTGGAAGACTATCGGGGCAGTTTTAGTGCGGAAAGCGTCGATCATCTCGATCTAACAGGAGGAAGCTATTCCGCGCGGATACTCGCAGGGGTCGACTGCTACAGCCAGCTTTCGGGATGCCAGACTGTGCCCAGCCTGGGATCGTTAGTTGTAACCATCGACGGTTCCAACGCAGCAGCACTCGAGGGCGTGCAAA
>Ga0105238_10007589_pt1 | contig 10865 bp, 7 predicted proteins | sample KBSC34metaG_FD_81526 | JGI IMG/M metagenome (GOLD analysis project Ga0105238, IMG submission 81526) | Corn rhizosphere microbial communities from Kellogg Biological Station, Michigan, USA - KBS C3-4 metaG | ecosystem: Host-associated > Plants > Roots > Rhizosphere > Soil | place: Michigan, USA...
CCTTGCCGAACCAGTCGCCAACCTCAAGCTCGCCCATCAGACGAACGGCTTCCCGACCTTGTATTTTTCCGGCACCAGCCGCTTGAGATAGGCCATGCCGGCTTCCGAAAGCTGGTTGACGTCCGGCTTCATGAAATCGTCGGGCATGTGTCGCGTCTTGCCGGCCACCGCCTTCAGCGGCACCTTCTTCAGCACGGTCTTCGACCCGTCATATTGGATCGCGACCGAGCCACCGCCTTCGCTTGCGACGGCAACCGCGAAGGCGCCGGCGTCGAAGGCTTCCCTGGCGTCGACGGCACTGATCGCGCCGACATAGCCGCGCGGCATATAGCCCAGCGCGTCGACCCGTGCGCGCTTGCCCGGGAGGCCTTCGGCCAAGGCCCGTTCGAGCGCCGCCGGCAGGTCGCTGCCCGACAATTTGACGTTGCCGTGCTGGTCGCGCTCGAGCTTCTCCGGCGGCACCAGGCTTTCGACCAGCGCCTTGCCGTCGGCGGTGCTGACGCCTTCCGAGACGGCGACGATGCAGCGCTTGTGACGATCGAGCGTCTTGCGCACATCGTCGATGAAGCGCTCGGCCGAGAAGGCTCGCTCCGGCACATAGATCAGATGCGGGCCGCTGTCGGGATCGAGCTGCCAGGCGGCCGAGGCGGCGGTGAGGAAGCCCGCATGCCGGCCCATGACGATGCCGACATAGATGCCGGGCAGCGCGCGGAAATCGAGATCGACGGAGAGGAAGGCGCCGGCGACGAATTCGGCCGCCGAGATGAAGCCCGGCGTATGGTCGTTCTCCTCGAGGTCGTTGTCGATGGTTTTTGGCGCATGCACGAAGGCAATCGAGCCGCCGGCGGCATCGGTCAGGATCTGCTGGGTGCCCGACGTGTCGTTGCCGCCGATATAGATGAAGGCGTCGGCGCCGGCCTTTTTCAGGCCGTTGAGGATGACCTCGCAATAGGCAGCGTCCGGCTTGTCGCGGGTCGAGCCAAGGGCGGCGCTCGGCGTGCCGGCGATCAGCCGCAACCGGTCCTCCGGGATGGCGGAGAGATCGACATAGTTGCCGTCACGGATACCGCGCACGCCATGGATCGAACCCAGCACCTTGGCAGCGGGGTGACGCTTGCGGATTTCGAGCGTGGCGCCGACGACGGTCTGGTTGATGACGGCGGTCGGGCCGCCGCCCTGCGCGATGACGAAGGTTCCAGCCATGCTTTTTCTCTCCCTAGAGCATGATGCCGAAAAGTATGAAGCGGTTTTCGGACAACATCATGCTCCATTTTTGATTTAGAGACGGATTCAGATTTCAGGTCGAATGGACCTGAAATCATCCGGCTCTAGGCGAAGGTTTTCAGGGCACCTTCGCCTGTCTTGCGGCGTCGCGCAACGGGGAATGGACTGGAAGAAAAGATCAGACGACGACGACCGGGTTCTTCTTCGAGACCCGGCTGTAGAGGTCGATGATGTCCTGGTTGATCAGGCGCACGCAGCCCGACGACATCGCCTGGCCGATGCTCCACCATTCGGGCGAGCCGTGGATGCGATAACCGGTGTCCTTGCCGTTCTGGTAGATGTAGAGCGCGCGGGCGCCGAGCGGATTGGTGAGGCCGCCGGGCTGGCCGCCCTGCCATTTCACCAGTTCCGGCTTGCGCTGGATCATTTCCGGCGGCGGCGTCCACACCGGCCATTCCTTCCCGTACTGGATGTTGGCGCGGCCCGACCAGCGGAAGCCGTCCTTGCCGATGCCGACGCCGTAGCGGATGGCGTCGCCGCCCGGCTGGACCAAATAGAGCATGCGCTCCTGCAGATGGACGACGATGGTGCCGGGCGCCTCGCCGGTCTTGTCGACGACGATCTGGCGGCGGAACTGCGGCTTGACCTTCTGCCAGGGAACCTGCGGCACCTGGAAGCCGCCATCGGTGAGCGAGGCGTACATGACGTCCGGGCTGGTGATGTTCTTGTCGACGCTGATCGCCGGGCGCATGGGCGGCACGGAACCGGTGACGGTGTTGTCGAGCTGCATTTGCGGCAGGTCGAGCGTCTCCGTGGTGCTGCAGCCGGCCAGGCCGAACAGCGCCATGGCGCCGGCGCCCGAAAGCACGGCGCGGCGGGAAAGCTGAATTTCGGTATCGATTGCGGCGCCGTTGGAAGGCGGCGTCAGACTTTGCGGCAACTCGCGCATACACCAAACCCTACGCTGCCGGCGGGAAGCACGGTCCTGCCGGATCGCAGGCATTTTCGCCATTCATGGTTGAAAAAGGATGAAAGCGCCGGGGTCGGGCTTAACCCTAACGGCTCGTTGTGCCGGCTGATGGATCGGCCGGCCCAGGCGTTGAAGATTTTTTCAACGGGCTCTTTACATTCCCGGCGACCCCGGGATTTATCCTGTTCTTTGCGCTCAAGGAGTGGGGAAATGTCCTTCGAAAACTGGGCTGCCTTTGCCGCCGCCTCTTCCATTCTTCTCGTCATTCCGGGCCCGACGATCCTGTTGGTCGTCTCCTATGCGCTGGGCCAGGGCTGGCGCACCGCGCTGCCGATGGCGGTGGGCGTGGCGCTGGGCGATTTCACCGCGATGACGCTGTCGATGCTGGGCATCGGCGCCCTGCTTGCGGCGTCGGCGACGGTGTTCACCATGCTCAAGGTGATCGGCGCCGGCTACCTGATCTATCTCGGCATAAAACTCTTCCGCGCCGGCGGCGCGCTGAAGGCAGAACCGCGCACCGACGCAGTCTCGGCGGCAAGGATGATGGCGCATGCCTGGCTGGTGACGGCGCTCAACCCGAAGAGTATCACCTTCTTCGTCGCCTTCCTGCCGCAGTTCCTCGACCGGCACGCCGACTTCTGGACGCAGATGCTGATCTTCGAGACGACCTTCCTGACCTTGGCCTTCGCCAATGCGTTCGGCTACGCGCTGATCGCTTCCAGGGCACGCGCGATCGTGCGCAACCCGAAGGCGATCCGCATCTTCAACCGCACGGGCGGCACGCTGCTGGTCGGCGCCGGCATCGCCACGGTGGCGATGCGGTCCGGGAGCTGACATCAGCTTGTGCAAACGGTGAGGCCGATCGGCCTCACCACTTTACGCTGATACCCAGATTGCCTTCCAGCACGCGGCGTTTGTCGCCGCCGAGATTGGTGGTGTAGTCGCCGGTAGCGAAGACGCTGACCTTGTCCGTCACCTTGGCGACCACGCCGCCGCCGAATTCGAAGGAGGTGGACCTGCTCTCGGTCGAGATGTCGGTGCCCTCGAAATCGACGCGGTCGGTGCCGCCGAAATCGTGCCAGAGATTGGCTTTGAGATATGGCTGCAACGCCGTGCCGTTGAGCACCGTCTCGCCTTGCAGCCTCAGTCCGATCCTGCCGGTGACATTATCGTCGGAATCGAATGACACCGAGGAGAACCGGTCCTTGGCATCGTCGAGCGACAGATGCTGCCAGACCAGTTGCGCCTGCGGCTCCAGCGTCCAACCTTGTCCGAGCGCGACCGGATAGCCGCCTTCTAGCGAAGCGGTGACCCCGGTTCCGCCGACATCGATGCCGATGCCGCGCGACGACGTGGCCGAGCCGCCGAAGAACGTCGCCATCAGCACGCCGTCCAGGTACCAGCCGGTCTTGCCGATGCGGGTCCAGTAGCCGCCGACGCTGGTGCCGGTGACATCGAGGCTGCCGACGGTGAGATCGTCTTGGCCAAGCGCCTGGCCGCGCACGTCGCCATTCATGCTGCCATAGGCAAGGAACAGGCCGGCGCGATCGACCGAGCCCGCGCCGGTCTCGCGGCCGATAAGATCGAAGCCGGCCTGGAGGCCGAACAAAGTACCATCGAAGGAAGGTGAGACCGTTCCCGACCAGTCCATCTTGGCGTCCTGGCCGAAAATGCGGCCCCAGACCGGCTGCAAATCGGTATCGGACGACAGCAGGCTCTGCTCGCCGCGACGTTCGTGGAAGGTGCCGAGCGACGCCATCGCCAGATGGTCGGCCACCGGTGGCACGGCTGAATAGACCGGCACTTCGATGCGGTAGAGCAGGATTTGCTGACCAGCAGCCGGCGTCGGCAGGTCCGGCACGGCGGTGGGCACCGGCGGCGGCGGTGGCGGCGGATCAGCCGGTGGCGCTTCCGGCGGTGGCGGTGGCGCTTCGGGCTCCGGGTCGCTGGCCTGCACCGGCGGCGTCGGATCGGTCGGCGGGTTGTTGATGTCACCCTCCGTCGGCACCGGCACCGGCGGCAATTCGGACGGCGGCGGCGGCGGCTCCGTCTGCGGCGGCTCCGGTTCTGGCAATGGCGTCGGTTCCAGCGCCGGCGGCGCCGCGGCCGGTGTCGCAGGCGTCGTCAGCGTCGAGCGCAGATACCAGTTCTCCTCGCTGCCGGCGCTGACGCCGCCCTTGAACAGATAGTATTCGAAGGCGCCGGCCGCGACCGGCGCGTCGAGCGCAAAGGCGTTGGCGCTTGTTTTGGCGCCATTGATCGTCTGCACGACCATGATGCCGTCGGCCGTGGTCTGGGCGCCTGCGCCGCCGGCATTGACCACGGCGATGCCGGTCGAGCCGGATGCCGTGCCGCCGGACAGGACGAGCCGATCGGAAGCGGAGGAATCGTCGCCAAGCTCGGTCTGGATCAGCAGCAGGCCGCCAAGCCCGGTGTAGTTGCCGTTGATGGTCAGCCGGTCGCTGGCGCCGGTGCCGCCATTGGTCAGGTCGATGCGGCCGGCATTGAAGACCTCGGCCAGCTGCCCCGATGTGAAGGCCTGGATCGAAGCGTTGAAGCCGCCACCATAGAGCGTGCTTGCCTGGTCGACGTTCAGCCTGCCGGTGCCCGTGCCTGAATCGCCGAGCACGAGGTTGCCGTCCAATATCAACTGCGTGTCATTGGTGGCGTCGATAGTTTCCCAGTTCTGGACCCTGGCTATGCCGTCGAGCTTGACGTTGTCGAAAGTGAGCGTGTCGGTGCCAAGACCTCCGTTGAGCGCATCGGCGCCACCGAGATTGGCCTTGGTGAGATTGCTGAGCTTGGCAGTGTCGTTATCGGCACCCAGATCGACGCTACCATAGATGATGCCGCCGCCGTCCCAGACGAAGCTGTCGGAGCCAAAACTCATCAGCACGTCGCCGCCGACGGTACCGCTGGTAATCGTGACACTGTCGTCGCCGCCGCTGACGCTGATATTGCCGCCGATGGTGCCGCCGGAGAGGATGATCGTGTCCTGGTCGAAGCCGGTGACCAGGTTGCGGTCGATGACGCCGCCCGACATGTTGAAATAGTTCTTGTCGAGCTTCATGTTGACGCGGCCGATGCGGCCGCCGGTCATCACCGCACGGTCGCCGTCGTCGAAAAAATCGACGATGCGGCCGCCGCTCATGGTGAAGGTGTCGAGCCCATCGCCCTGGTTGAGCGAGCCGATCTGGCCACCGCTCATGTTGAAATCGTCGATGCCCGCACCCTGCTGGACGTTGCCGGCGACGGTACCGGCGCCGATGGTGAAGAAGTCGGTGCCGCCCCCCTGGTCGACGGTGCCGGTGATGGTGCCGGACTGCATATTGATGCGGTCTGTGCCAACGCCGAAGGTGACGTTGCCGCTGATATGGCCGGTGCCGCCGGCCGGAAAGGTCAGCGTGTTGTCGCCGCCAGTGTCGGTGAGGCTGCCACCCGAATCGCCACTGTCGCAGACATAGGCGTCGTTTCCGGCGGGCGGGCCCAGCACGCAGGCGGCAAAGGCAGCGGAACCGGGCAGCAACGTCAGCGCCGTAGTTGCGAGAAAGCTAATAAACCTCGAATTCATATGAATCAGCTTTCGCAGGCGGAAAGCAACTGATTCACATAGGTGATCCGAAGGGGCCTTCGGATGCTTGTCTTTCCTGTGCCGCATCGCGTTTCCTCTCGCCCGCGATTTCAAGCCCCCTTGCCCGGCGCCGCAATGAAGACACAATTCGTCACATTTTACAAAGCGGATTCTGACCCCCATGGTTGATGAACTGGAAAACTATTGACGCCGGCCCGGATATTGATTGGTCCAGGCTTCGGTTGGCGCTGTGCATGCCAATGCTCTAGGATCGCCCGCGCATTTGGACTTGTCCGATTTCGGAGGGCTCGGCATGGCAGTCAGAGACGCATTCGGCCTGACATTTTCAGGCGCGACGGAAGCGGGTTTCTCGCCCTACAGCCAGGCTGTGCGCGAGCTGCAATGCTTCATCGGTGACCCGGTCGGCTCCGCCGACCGCGCCATCGCCGAGGATCCCGGCTTCGTCATGGCGCATGTGTTCAAGGGCTATCTGTTCGGCCTTGCCACCGAGCGCGAGGCGACGACTGTCGCCCGGGCATGCCACGAGGCGGCGCTGCCGCTTGCCGCCACGGCGCGCGAGCAGGCGCATGTCGCGGCCCTTGGCCATCTCGCCTGGGGGCGCTGGCATGAGGCCTCCCGCATTCTCGAGGATATCACCATCGACCATCCGCTCGACCTCGTGGCGCTGCTGACCGGCCATCAGGTCGATTTCTTCACCGGCAATGCGCGCATGCTGCGCGACCGCATCGGCCGCGCGCTGCCCTCCTGGCAAAGGGATATGCCGGGCTACCACGCCGTCCTCGGCATGCAGGCCTTCGGGCTGGAGGAAATGGGCGACTATGGGCGCGCCGAAAAGCTCGGCCGCACGGCGGTCGAGATCGAGCCGCGCGACGGCTGGGCGCAACATGCGGTCGCCCATGTCATGGAAATGCAGAGCCGGCAAAGGGACGGCATCGCCTGGATGCGCGCCAACCCGGAGGCCTGGACGAAGGAAAGCTTCCTCAAGGTGCACAATTGGTGGCACCTGGCGCTGTTCCACTATGACCTTGGCGAGACCGACGAGGTGCTGGCGCTGCATGACGGACCGATCTATGGCGAGAAGTCGGCGATGGCGCTCAACATGGTCGATGCCTCGGCGATCCTGTGGCGGCTGCATCTCGGCGGCGTCGATGTCGGCGGACGCTGGGCGGCTCTCGCCGACAACTGGCACAAGTCCGGCGGCGGCAACTATGCCTTCAACGACGCCCACGCGATGATGGCCTTCGTCGGCGCCGGCCAGGCGGCGCGGGCGAAAGGGCTGCTTGAAGCGCAGCGCGAGGCGATGAACAGCGGCGACGACAACGCCGCCTTCACACGTGACGTCGGCCATCCGCTGACGCTTGCCATCAAGGCCTTCGGCGAGGGCAACTATAGCCAGACGGTGCGCCTGATCCGGCCGATCCGGGCGATCGCGCACCGCTTCGGCGGCAGCCATGCGCAGCGCGACGTGATCGACCTGACGCTGATCGAGGCAGCCTTGCGTGCCGGCGATGGAGCACTGGCACGGGCGCTGACGGCGGAGCGCGCGCTGGCGCGGCCGGACAGTCCGCTGTCGGCGCTTTTTTCGCGGCGCGCTGCCGATTTGTCGGAGAATTGACCCGCGACGGATCTTGGCTTAAAAACTGGCCAAGCCAGATTTTTTCGAGACCCGAAAAAATTACCGGCAGTGGGAGGAAATCATGTATCTCGGCCTCGATCTCGGCACGTCGGGCGTCAAGGCGCTGTTGATCGACAGCGGGCAGAAGGTCATCGGCTCCGGCCATGGCACGCTGGACGTCTCGCGACCGCATCCCGGCTGGTCCGAGCAGGACCCTGCGCACTGGGTCGAGGCTTGCGAGACGGCGATCGCCGAGCTGAAGGCTGCCCATCCGAAGGAGCTCGCCGCGGTCAAGGGCATCGGCCTGTCCGGCCAGATGCATGGCGCCACCTTGCTCGACGCCGCAGACAAGGTGCTGCGCCCCTGCATATTGTGGAACGACACGCGCAGCCATGTCGAAGCCGCCGCGCTCGATGCCGACCCGCGTTTCCGCAAGCTCACCGGCAACATCGTGTTCCCCGGCTTCACCGCGCCGAAGCTCGCCTGGGTGAAGAACAACGAAGCCGCTGTTTTCGCAAAGGTGGCGAAGGTCTTGCTGCCCAAGGACTTCCTGCGGCTCTGGTTGACCGGCGAGCACATTTCGGAAATGTCGGATTCGGCCGGCACCTCCTGGCTCGATGTCGGCAAGCGCCGCTGGTCGCCTGAATTGCTGGCGGCGACATCGCTCGATGAGAAGCACATGCCAGCGCTGGTCGAAGGCACGGCCAAGGCCGGCGCACTGCGCGACGAACTCGCATCAAAATGGGGTATTGCAGCGGGCATCCCGATTGCCGGCGGCGCCGGCGACAATGCGGCCTCGGCCTGCGGCATGGGCACGGTCGGCGCCGGCCACGCCTTCGTCTCGCTCGGCACCTCGGGCGTGCTGTTTGCCGCCAATGCCTCCTATTTGCCCAACCCGGCAAGTGCCGTGCACACATTCTGCCATGCGCTGCCCAACACCTGGCACCAGATGGGCGTCATCCTGTCGGCCACCGATTCGCTCAACTGGTTGTCGGAAATCACCGGAAAGAGCGCCGGCGACCTGACCGGCGAACTCGGCGATACGCTGAAGGCGCCGACGGGCGTCACCTTCCTGCCCTATCTCTCGGGAGAGCGCACGCCGCACAATGATTCCGCCATTCGCGGCTCTTTCACGGGCCTCGGGCATGAATCCACCCGAGCCGTGTTGACGCAGGCGGTGCTCGAAGGCGTCGCCTTCGCCTTCCGCGACAGCCTCGAAGCGCTGAAGACGGCCGGCACGACATTGACCCGGGTGACGGCGATCGGCGGCGGCTCGCGCTCGCGCTACTGGCTGAAGGCGATCGCCACCGCGCTGCAGGTGCCGGTCGACATCCCGGCCGACGGCGATTTCGGCGCAGCGTTTGGGGCGGCAAGGCTGGGGCTGATCGCCGCGACGGGGGCTGATCCGCTGGCGGTGTGCACGGCGCCGAGCACGGATGCGACGGTCGAGCCGGATGCAGGGCTTGGTGGGGCTTATGCTGATGCTTATCAGCGCTATCGCGCGCTTTATCCGGCGATCCGGGCCGTAACCGCGTGAGCAGGCGCGAGGCCCCCCTCTCTGCCCTGCCGGGCATCTCCCCCTCAAGGGGGGAGATCAGCATCTTCTGCGCTGCCTCTCTTCTTTCCGCGTTGATAGTTGGCGAAGGTCCGCGTGACAGCCAATCTCCCCCCTTGAGGGGGAGATGCCCGGCAGGGCAGAGAGGGGGGCCTCGCACCGTCCCTACGAAATTAGCCTCACTGCGCCGGCACCTTGTCGAGGAAGCCGGTGACGCTCTTCAGCCGGCCGTTCTCGATGACGCCGACATCGGTGCCTTCGATGACGGATTCGGTGCCTTCTGGGCCGAGGTTCCACGAGAAGCGGATGCGGTCGCCAAAACCGTCGGGCTCGCCCTTCAGCGAGAAGCGAAAGCCGGCAAAGCGTTGCTGCACGCCGTCGATGAGCGCGGCGATGCCGTCATGGCCGTCGCCCTGCATGACCGGGTCGCGATAGCTGACGTCCTTGGTGAACGCCGTATCGAGCAGGGCCTTGCGGCGGGTCGCATCGCTCTCGTTCCAGGCGGTGATGTAATTGCGGGCGATCGTGTTGAGGTCGGTCATAGTCTTCATCCTTCGTTGGATCGTTTCGACATGACCCTTTTGGCCCCGCAAAAGCGTGAAACCAATTACGCCTGAAGTAATCGGGCGAAACCATCTCGGAGAGGAAGGAAACCATGAGCAGCGGATTTTTCGGCGACATCAAGAAGATCAAATATGAAGGACCGGATTCGACCAATCCGCTGGCCTACCGGTTCTACAATCCGGACGAGGTCGTGGCCGGCAAGCGGCTGGAAGACCATTTGCGCTTCGCCGTCGCCTACTGGCATTCCTTCGCCTGGCCGGGCGGAGACCCGTTCGGCGGCCAGACCTTCGACCGCCCCTGGTTCGCCAAGCCGGGCGGCATCGACACGATGGAACTGGCCAAGCTCAAAGCCGACGTCGCCTTCGAGATGTTCTCACTGCTCGGGGCGCCCTATTTCTGCTTCCACGACGCCGATGTCCGTCCGGAGGGCAAGGACTTCTCCGAAAGTGCGGCGCGGCTCGACGAGATCGCCGACTATTTTGCGGACAAGATGAAAAAGACCGGCGTCAAGCTGCTGTGGGGCACGGCGAACCTGTTCTCGCATCGCCGCTTCATGTCCGGCGCTGCCACCAATCCGGATCCGGATGTCTTTGCCTATGCGGCGGCCACGGTGAAAAAGTGCATCGACGTCACCAAGAAGCTGAAGGGCGAGAATTATGTGCTGTGGGGCGGACGCGAGGGCTATGAGACGCTGCTCAACACCGACCTTGCCCGCGAGCAGGAACAAGCCGGCCGCTTCCTCAACCTGGTCGTCGACTACAAGCACAAGATAGGCTTCAAGGGCACGATCCTGATCGAGCCGAAGCCGCAGGAGCCGACCAAGCACCAGTACGACTATGACGTTGCTACGGTGTATGGCTTCCTCAAGCGCTTCGGGCTCGAGAAGGAAGTAAAACTCAACATCGAGCAGGGCCATGCGATCCTTGCCGGCCATTCCTTCGAACACGAGCTGGCTTTGGCCAATGCGCTGGGCGTCTTCGGCTCGATCGACATGAACCGCAACGACTACCAGTCGGGCTGGGACACCGACCAGTTCCCCAACAACGTGCCAGAAATGGCGCTGGCCTATTATCAGGTCCTGCAGGCCGGTGGGTTCAAGACCGGCGGCACCAATTTCGATGCCAAGCTGCGGCGCCAGTCGCTCGACCCGGAAGACCTGCTGATCGGCCATATCGGCGGCATCGACTGCTGCGCGCGGGGCCTGAAGGCCGCGGCGCGCATGCTCGAGGACCGCGCTTTGCTGGATCCGCTCGAAGCCCGCTATGCCGGCTGGGGCTCGGCCGAGGCCAAAGCGATGCTGGGCGGCGAGCGAACCTTGGACGAAATTGCCGAACGGGTGGTGAAG
>Ga0105238_10007591_pt1 | contig 10864 bp, 10 predicted proteins | sample KBSC34metaG_FD_81526 | JGI IMG/M metagenome (GOLD analysis project Ga0105238, IMG submission 81526) | Corn rhizosphere microbial communities from Kellogg Biological Station, Michigan, USA - KBS C3-4 metaG | ecosystem: Host-associated > Plants > Roots > Rhizosphere > Soil | place: Michigan, USA...
GCGCCCCGGCGCCTGGCTGCAGGTCACCGCGCGCCGCCGCGTCATCGATGCCATCCGGCGCGCCGCCTGGATCGAACCGGGTGAATCGCTCGATCAGCTGGCAGCCCCCGACGCCCTCGCCGATCCCGATGAGGATCTCCTGAAGATGATGTTCTTCTGCTGCCACCCGGCGATCCCGCTGGAGAGCGCGCTCGCCCTGGCGCTGCGCACGCTGTGTGGCTTTCCGGTGGCTGCGCTCAGCCGTGCCTTGCGGCTGGAGGAGGCCGCCGTCGAGAAGCGCCTGCTGCGTGCCCGTCAGGTGTTGCGAGAGGAGCAAGTCGAGCTCGACGGCACCCTCGACACGCGCGTCGACGGCGTCCTGCGCGTCCTTTACGTGCTGTTCCTCGAAGGCTACAGCGCCCACGCCGGCGACCAGCAGATCGACGAGAGCCTGTGCCACACGGCGCTGCGCCTGAACGCGATGTTGCTGGCCAGCCGATTCGCGACCCCGCGCGGCCACGCGATGCAGGCGCTGTTCCTGCTGCAGGCCGCCCGGCTGGCCGCGCGGACCGACGCCGCCGGCGACCTGATCCCGCTCGATCGTCAGGATCGCGCGCGCTGGGACCGGACGATGATCGCCGATGGCCTGGAACAGCTGGGCCGCGCCGCCACGGGAGACGTCGTGTCGCCCTTTCATCTCGAGGCCGCCATCGCCGCCTGCCACGCCCTGGCCACCACCTACGCCGCGACCGACTGGCCCCAGATCGTCGCGCTCTACGACCAGCTCCTGGCGCTGACGCCTTCGCCCGTCATCGCCTTGCAACGCGCGATCGCGGTGGGGCGCGCCAGCGGAGCGCGCGCCGGCCTGCGCGCGCTCGAGGGCCTGGTGGGGAATGATCGCCTGCAGGACGACCCCGTGCTGGCCGCCGCGATCGGCGAGCTGCAGGCCCAGCGCGGCGACGTTCGCGCCGCGCGGGCCGCCTATCGCCGCGCCCTCGAGCTGGCCGGCACGGCGCCTGAACGCCGCTTTCTCGAGGAGCGGCTCGCCGAGCTTTGAACAGGCCCGGCGCGATCCCGCGCTACGGCTTCGGAAACGTGCCCAGCATGCGCACCTCGGTCGCGCCGCCGACCTCCGCGTGCGGCGACTCCGCGGCGATCGCGCACGCCTCGTCGACGTCGGCCACGCGCACGAAGAAGAAGCCGAGCACCGCCTCGCGCCCCTCCGCGTAGGGGCCATCGATGACCAGGCCGGCCCCCTTGCGGCGCACGGTCTTCCCCCCCTGCGCCAGCGCCTCGACCCCGGCATAGACCCCGCGCCGCTTCAGATCGGCGGCCCAGTCGACCAGCTTCTGGAACAGCGCCTTCCCTCGACCGTCGGCCGCAATCTGCGCCCAGTCGACGCCCTCGTCGCGAAAGATCAGCATCGCGGTCTTGCGTGTGTCGGTCTCCGCCTCCTTGCCGCGGCTGTCGTCGGTGGTCATGGCGCGCTGCTTGATCTCCTTCGGGTAGGGCTCGCCGATGCCGCTGGTCAGGTACTTCGCCAGGCTGCGCAGAAAGTAAGGCCAGGCCTCGCCGCACCGTTCGTAGACCTCATTCTTGGCGGGATAGCCGGCATGGATCAAGCGGACCCGCGTTCCCTCCGCTGTCGCGGCGAGCCCGATGCTCAACGTGGTGCCGAGCCAGTCGGCGTTGTTCTCGTGCCCCACGCACGTCATGGACAGGCCGGCTCCGTCGCAGCGGTCGACCTGGAACGTGACCGAGCGGGTCTCGGTCGGTTGCGAGAACCGAAACGTCCCCCGCTTGCCGTCGAAGTCGGCGTCTTGCGCGAACCAGGCGTGAAAGCCGGCCTCCGTCGTGATGGCGGTCAGAACGGAAGAGAGAGGGGCGGCGATGTCGATCGTGGTCTCGATGGTGAACATGTGTGTTGTCCTTTCATGGGGTCGTCGCACCAGCGGCGCGACTCCGGACAACGATCGGCAAGTCACTGAAATCACGAGACATCGACGCGGGTCGTGGTCCCTCCAGTCAGTCCTCGACGGTCTTGCGCAAGCGCTCGAGGGCGCGGTCCCAGCCGGCCGAGATTCCCTCCAGGAACGCCTGGGCGTCCTCCAGCCGTCGCGTCTCCAGCGCGTAGAGCACCTCGCGGCCACGCCGGGTGCGCCGGACCAGGCCGGAACCCTCGAGCACCTGCAGGTGCTTCATGATCGCCTGCCTGCTCACGGCCGCGCCGTCCGACAGGGCGGTCGCCGACGCGGCGCCTCGATCGACCAGCCGGCGAACGACCGACAGCCGCATCCTGTCTCCCAGCGCGAAGAACAGGTCGGCGGCCGCGCCCTCAGCGGGGCGCGACATGCTTCCGCAGATTCTCCGCCTGGGCGGCCCATCCTCCCTCGTTCATTCGAAACGCCCGCTCGCGCCGATGGGCCGGCACCCGATCGAAGCCCGACTCCACGATCGTCAGCCTCGTCCCGTCGGCGATCGGCTCCAGCCGGAACTCGACCAGCGTCGTCGGCTCGCTCTTCGGGTCGACCTCCGCGTCGATGCCGAAGGGAATCCAGCGAAAGCTGAAGTATCGCTCTGGCTCGATCCGTTCGACCGTACCGAACACGGCGTGGGGAGCGGGGAACTTCACCTTCGCCGGCGTGAGCCCGAGCCGCTTCTGATGTTCGATCAGGGCGGCCTCGTCGACCAGGCCCTCGTCGAACGTGCCGGTGATCGCCTTCCCCGGCGCGAACGCACCGTCGAGCGTGACACCGAACCAGCGCCCGAACTCCGTGGCGTCGGTGATGGCCTTCCAGACGCGCGACACCGGCGCTCGCAACGTGACTTCCTTCTCGATCCGGTCGTGGGATGTGTCGTTCGCCATGAGCAACCTCCTGGTTGCACTATGACCTCCGCCAGCGTGATGTGCAACCAGGAAGTTGCACGTAGATTCGACGGCCTGGCGGCCCCCGTTCAGCGCGTCTCGCCGGGGTGATAGCCGAGAGCGGCGGTCGCCAGGGGCAGCTGCTGGTCGGGCTTCTCCAGGAAGTGCTTGATGATGGGGATGACCCGGTCCTGCTCCGACGACAGCGCGAAGTGACCGGCGCTGGGGATCACGGCCAGCTCCGCGCGCGGGAGCAGTCTGAAGGTGTTCACGGAGTGCTCCAGCAGCACGAAGTCGTGGTCCCCTTGCATGATCAGCATGGGCGCCTGGATCGACCGGAGTTCCTCCTTCGAAAAGCCCCGCCATTCGATGCTCCCCACCTTGGCGTAGATCGTGGGCCAGTAACCCGGGTCGGGAGCGACCTTCTGATGGCAGCTCCGCTGAAACGCGATGTCGCGGGTCGCCGCCGTGGGCGGGTGATCGTAGTGAGTGATCAAAGGGTCCAGCGTGCCGGGAGGTGGGGAGAACGTCGCCGCATAGGTCGCCACGCGCCGGACGAACTCGGGATGGCGCAGCGCGATCACGGCCGCCGTGTTGCCGCCGTAGCTCTCACCCAGGAAGTCGGCCTTCGAGATGCCGAGATGCTTAAGAAGCGCGACGACATCGTCGGCGTACTGCTCGATCGAGATGGGGCGCGCCGGCAGGTCCGCCGTGCGACCATGCCCTTGCAGGTCCATCGTGACGATGGTCCGGACCGTTGCCAGCGCCGGAAAGGACTTCGCGCCGGCGATTCCGAAGGCCGGGGGAATGAACACCAGCGGTGTCCCCTCGCCCTCGATCTCGTAGTACATCTGCAGCCCGTTCACGGGCGCGTAGCCGTTGGTCTTCATGTTCGCTCCTGGAAGTGGTCGGCGAGCCGCGAGAGCAGCGCGGTCCACCCCCGCTCGTGAGCTCGCCCCAGCTCGTCGTCGGGGATGCCGCGATGGACAATCGTCATCTCCGTCCCGCCATCGCGCGGCTGGAACGTGACGGACACCGTCGTCTCGACCCCGCGGGTGTGCTCGGACATCCAGGTGTGCTCGGCGGCGCGCGGCCTCTCGAGCGTCAGGAACCGCCCGAAGTGGCCCAGCAACTCGCCCCCGTCTCCCAGCGCGGGATTCTTGGCCCGCCCCTCGGCGCGTGAGATGCCGAAGTAGAACATCCCGTCGACCGCCAGGTTCATCAGCGCCTTCCGCGCGCCGTGCCACGGTCCCCCGGGCGAGCCGGGATCGAACCAGACGTCGAACACCTCGTGGCAAGGACCAGGGATGAAACGGGAAAGCTTCAGCTCGACGAACCTCATTTGCCTCTCCCCTTCTTGTCTTCGAAGTACTTCTCGATGCGGTCGAGCCGCGACGACCAGAAGCGCTCCATGTCCGCCGCCCACCGCGCGACCTGACGCAGCGGCGCGGGCTCGAGCGCGAGGGTGTGCTGCCGTCCCTCCCGCGTCCGCCGCACCAGCCGCGCCGCCTCGAGCACCTTGATGTGCTTCGACACCGCGTTCAGCGACATGTCGAAGGGCTCCGCCAGATCGGTCACCCGCGTCGGCCCGCGCGTCAGCCGCTCCACGATGGCCCGCCTCGTGGGATCGGAGAGCGCGGTCCAGACGATTTCGTCGTTACTCGATGGCATATTCAACCTTGCGGTTGAATGCTCCATCCAGACCTATCGCTCGTCAAGGCCTCATCTTTTTACGGTGGTGTGGACCCCAGCAGGGTCCCCGCGAGGACCACCGGCTCCACGTAGTAGGGATCCTCGGGCCCCGGCTTCCAGGGCAACTTCGGCTGGTCGGCGGCAAGATCGTCGGGCGTGAAGTGGGTGCCGAGGCGCTCGAAGCGGTAGAGCTCGCCGAGCTGCGCCTGGACCAGCTCGCCGAAGTCCTGGCGTGACCGGAAGGCCTTGTCGTTGGACATGAGCACGAGCTGGCGCGGTGTCATGGTGCGCAGGCTGGCGAACAGGTCGGGCCACAGCAGCCGCAGCACGCGCTCGTTGCCGCGCCCCACGCCGAAGGCCGGCGGATCGACGATCACCAGGTCGTAGCCGGCTTGCTGCGGATTCCGCGCCAGGCGGCGCAGATGCTTTGCCAGGTGGTCCTGCGCCGTGTCCGGCAGGACGCGCATCTTCACGTCGTTCAGGGCGGCGTTGCGAAGTGACCAGGCCAGATAGTCGCGGTTGGGATCGACGTTGGTGACCTCCGCGGCTCCGCCCGCGGCGGCGGCGACTCCGAAGGCGCCCGTGTAAGAGAAGAGATTCAGCACGCGCCGGCCGCGCGCGGCCTCGCGCACGAACAGGCGAGCCTTGGCGGCGTCGAGGTAGATCCCGAAGTCGTGCGCCGGATCGAGGCCGATCTCGAACTTCAGACCACGCTCGGTGGCGATGGGGGCCGAGGCGCCCGGGCGCGCGGCCGGCGCGGGTTCGTGCGCCGTCTCGAACTTGTTGGTGCCGTCCGCGGCGGAGCGCGCCTTCGCGACGACGTGGTGTTCCGGGAAGACGCTGCGCACCAGGCGAAGGAGGGCCGGTGCGGTCAGGCCACCAGCCGTGGCGCCGGCGTAGTCGACCGCCACCACCACAGGTCCGAAGCGGTCGACGATCAGCCCGGGCAATCCGTCGCTGGCGCCCGCGGACAGCCGCACGCAGTCGGTGCCGCCCGCCAGGCCTGATTCCAGGCTCGCCCGCGCCGACAACAGCCGTCGCAGGGAATCGGAGCGGGGACCGTCCACCCCGCCCGAACTAGTACCTGGCCGTTTCAAGTCGACCGGTCGGGTGAGAGTCGTCACCTCGCCCCGCGTAGCGGGGAGAGGTCGGCGCGGCAGCGCCGGGAGAGGGGAGCAGCGCCGTGGGGGAGCGCGGACCCCTCTCCTTTATCCTCTCCCCGCTTCGCGGGGCGAGGACAAACAGTTGGCTCAGGCGGCATCGCTGCAACCGACCAAATCCTTCTTGCCGCAGGGAAGCGGCGCCGCGGGGGAACGCGGACCCCTCTCCTTTATCCTCTCCCCGCTTCGCGGGGCGAGGACAAACAGTCGGCTCAGGCGGCATCGCTGCAACCCGGCAAATCCTTCTTGCCGCAGGGGAGCAGCGCCGCGGGGGAACGCGGACCCCTCTCCTTTATCCTCTCCCCGCTTCGCGGGGCGAGGACAAACAGTTGGCTCAGGCGGCATCGCTGCAACCGACCAAATCCTTCTTGCCGCGGGGGAGCGCGGCCCCCTCTCCTTTATCCTCTCCCCGCTTCGCGGGGCGAGGACAAACGGTCGGCTCAGGCGGCATCGCTGCGACCCATCACATCCTCTTGCCGCGGTACTAGCGGAGAATCACCGTCGAGTCCAGGGGTCGCCGGGGTCCGGAGGTGGACGACGCCACGCCGACCGGGGATACTGCGGGACCCGCGAGAAATACATGAAAATCGCTCTCGTCTATCCGCCGACCTGTGATCCGACGGCGCCGTACCTGGCCATCCCCGCCCTGACCGGGTTCCTGCGCGCCAGCGGCGTCGAGGTGCTGCCGGTCGACGCGAACGTCGAGGCGTACGATGGGCTGCTGCGGCGCGCGCCCATGGAGGCGTTGCGCGAGCGCATCGAGGGCCGCATCGCCGGGCTCGAGACCAGCGCGTCACTCGACCACGGCGAGCAGCTCGAGTACCTCGCCCTGTGGCAGGCGCGCGGCGACGCGCACGCCGTTCCCGAGGGCATCGACGAGGCGGTCGCCATCCTGCGCGACCCGGTCCGGTTCTTCGACGGCGAGCAGTACGCGCGCGCCGTAGACACCATCGACGCCGGGCTGCGCGTGATCTCGGCCGCCCACGCCCCGTTGCAGCTCGACTTCACGGGCTACCGGACGCCCTTCGCCTTCACGACGCCCGAGGAGATCGCGCGCGACGCCACGCCCGAGCGCGACCCGTTCGACGCCTACGTCGTCAACGAGCTCGCCCCCCGGCTGCGCGCCGCCGGCGTCCAGGCCGTCGGGCTGTCGCTATGCTTTCCCGGGCAGCTGCAGCCCGCCTTCGCGTTCGGCCTCAAGCTGCGGCGCGAGCTGCCGGGCGTGCACCTCACCATTGGGGGGCCCGCCATCACGCAGCTGCTCATCCGCCTGCAGGGGCCGGCGCTGGCGGCGGCGCTGGGGCCGTTCGACACGGCCGTCGTCTACGAGGGCGAGCACACGCTGCTGGCCCTCTGTCGCGCGCTGGACCAGCACGCCGACCCCGGTGAGGTCGCCCGCGCGCTCCGCGGCATCCCGAACCTGGTGCAGCGTGATCGCATGCTGGGCGCCAGGTTCACGCCCGGCGAGGGCAGCGAGGACATGCGGGCCCTGCCGCCGCCCGACTTCGACGGGCTGGCGCTCGACAAGTACTTCTCGCCCGTCCTGACGCTGCCCTACGACCCGACGCGCGGCTGCTACTGGGGCAAGTGCACGTTCTGTCACTACGGGCTCGCCGAGATCGGCACGGCCAGCTACCGCGAGCGCGCCGTCGAGACCTGCGTCGAGCACCTGGCGGCGCTCTCGGCCAGGTACGGGACGCGACAGTTCTATCTGTCGCAGGACTCGGTCGCGCCCAAGACGATCGTCAAGCTGGCGAGCGCGCTGGCCGAGGCCGGCCTCGACCTGCGCTGGGCCACGGACCTCAAGCCCGAGCGGTACCTGACCGCGGAGCGAGCCGAGACGTTGCGCCGAGGCGGCGCCGTCGCCTGCGCGCTGGGCGTGGAGTCGGCTAGCCCGCGCGTGCTGGAGCTCATCGACAAGGGCGCGCCGGTCGAGGTGGTGAGCGACGTCATCGGTCACCTCTCGGCGGCGGGCATCGCCGCCGAGGCTATGTGCTTCACCGGCTTTCCCACCGAGACGCTCGCCGACTCTCTGGCCACGCTGCGCTTCCTCGACGATCGCCGTGACGAGGTGGCCGCCTTCATCGTGGGGCAGTTCGATCTCACGCACGGCGCGCTGGTCGCCCAGACCCCGGAGCGGTTCGGCATCCGCGAGGTCTGGCAGGTCGAGGGCGATACGCTGGGCACGGGGCTGTTCTTCGAGGAGGAGACGCCGCCCATGCGCGACGACGAACCCGACCAGCTGGACGAGGCCCTCGACACGCTGTCGGCGAGCTGGCTGCTTCGTCGCTACCCGTGGGCCGGCTCGCTGTCGACGGCGCACACGGTCCTCTACTACGATCGCCACGGGCGCGACGTCTTCCGGCGCCTGGCGTCGGTCGTGCGTGGAGGCGTGATCGGGGCCAGCGCCAAGATCGTGGCGGCGCGCTTCGATCTCGACGCCGCCTCCCAGGCGCTCTCGCGCGAAGCCGAGACCTGGCAGCATCTGGTCCGCGTCGCGCGCAAGGTCTCGCGCCAGGCTTACGGCGCCGTCACCGCGGATTTCACGTCGCTGCCCCCGGCGCCGGGGCGCTACCGCGTGCGCGCGGGCGAGGCCCCGGTGGCCGTCCGGGCCGGCGCGCGCGGTCGCCGTCCTCCGAACTCGCCCAACGCCCTCGGGTGACGAGGCCAGGCCCCCATGTCGATCCAGTGGTTCCCCGGGCACATGCTCACCGCCCGCAAGGAGGCGGCCGAGTCGATGCGCATGACCGATCTGGTCATCGAGGTGCTCGACGCCCGCGTCCCGCGCTCCAGCTGCAACCCGACCTTCGAGAAGCTGCGCCAGGCGGGGCAGAAGCCCGCGCTGAAGCTGCTGAACAAATCGGACATGGCCGACCCGGAGGAGACCCGGCGCTGGCTGCAGCACTACAACGCCCAGCCGGGCATGCAGGGCCTGGCGCTTTCCGCGAAGAAGGCCGGCGAGGTCGGCCGCATCTTGCCGGCCTGTCGTGCCCTGCGACGCGACCGCGGCCGGCCCGACAAGCCGCTGCGCATGATGATCCTCGGCATCCCCAACGTGGGGAAGTCGACCCTGATGAACGCGCTGCTGAAGCGTCACGTCGCGCACGTCGGTGACGAGCCCGCCATCACCAAGATGCAGATGTTCCACAAGCTCGGCCGGGACATGACCCTGCTCGACACCCCAGGGATGTCGTGGCCGGGGATGGATCAGGAGACCGCCTCGAAGCTGGCCGCCACCCACAGCATCGGCCGCGCGGCGTACGACGACGAAGCGGTGGCCCTCAGCCTCGGCCGCACGTTGCTGCAACGGTACCCCGAGCTGCTCGCGGCACGCTACGATCCGCTTCCCCGCCCCTGCGACGAGCACGGCCTGCTGGCGCTCATCGCCGCCAGCCGACACCTCGTCAAGGCCGGAGGGCCCGACCTGGCCCGCGCCGCCACCACCCTCCTCAACGATTTTCGCAGCGGCGCGCTGGGGCGGATCACGCTCGAGACCGTAGAGGGGTAGGCCCCCCCAGGTTCGCGATCGTCCTCAGGGGCGAGCCTCCAGGATCAGGTTGAACGGCGTCTCGGCGGCGCGCCGGAAGCGCGAGAATCCGCCCTGCGCGATGACGACGTCGCGGAGCCGCGCCTCGCCAGCCTGTGCGCCGAGCGCCGGCCCCTGGTGCGCGAGCGAGTGTGGCACGCACAGCAACGTCGACGCGGAGTAGTAGATGCGGCCGACGGGGTTGTGGTTCTCCTCGGGCCGGTCACTCGAGAACGGTTCGACGATCAGCCAGGTGCCGTCCATCGCCAGCGTCCTGCGCGCGTGCCGGGCCGCGCCGGCGGGATCCTCCATGTCGTGCAGGCAGTCGAAGTGCGCGACCAGATCGTACGCGGTGCCGGGATAGTCGGTCGCCTGGGCGACGCTGAAGGTCACCCGGTCCGCCACACCGGCCTCCTTGGCGCGGCGGGTGGCCGTGTCGATCGACGCCTGGTGAGAGTCGAAGCCGCGGAAGGTCGACTTCGGGAACGCCTTCGCCATCAATATCGTCGAGGCGCCGCACCCGCACCCCACGTCGGCGACCTTGGCACCCGCGGCCAGTTTCGCCTGGACACCGTCGAGGGCGGGGATCCAGGAGCCGATCAGGTTCCCGATGTACCCGGCCCGGAAGAAGCGCTCGGTCCCCTCGAACAGACAGGGGTGCTGCTGCCCCCACTCCAGGCCACCTCCGGTGCGGAAGTTTGCCTCCATCCTGTCGAGGGCGCTCCACATCGCCCGTGCGACGGAGAACGCGCCCACCACCGCCGCCGGGCTGTCGTCGTCGGCGAGCGCGAACGCCTGCTCGGGCGGCAAGGCGTAGCGACCTGACGTCGCGTCGTAGACCACGTATCCGGCGGCGGCCTGCGCGTTCAGCCATTCGCCGACGTAACGCTCGGCGGTCTCCGTACGCCTGGCGAGCTGGGCGGCCGTGACGGGCCCGGTGGCCGCCATCGCCCGGTACAGGCCGAGCCGGTCGCCGAGGACGATGAGCGCGCTGCTCATGGTCGCCCCGAGATCGCCTACCACTTTACCCATGAACGCGTTCAGCTTGGTTTCGTCGATCGTCATCTTTCCTCCTCTTCGTTGGTTGGACAGGTGTTTGGGGTTGGCGAGCTGGGCTAGACGACGAGAACGGCCTTGCCCATCACCCTGCGTTGCAGGATGTCGTTCAGCGCGTCCGCCGCGCCCGCGAGCGGGTACCGGGCGGCAATGCGCGACCGCAGCTTTCCCGCCTCGAACCAGGCGAGCAGCTCGCGCAAGTTCTGCTGGTTGTGCCGCGGCTGCCGGGCGGCGAAGCTTCCCCAGAACACGCCGGCGATCGAGCAGCCCTTCAGCAGCGGCAAGTTCAGCGGGATGCGCGGGATGTCCCCCGCGGTGAAGCCGATGACCAGGAAGCGACCATTCCAGGCCATTCCACGAAGCGCGGGCTCGGAGAACGGTCCGCCGACCGGATCCACGATCACATCGACGCCTTGCCCACCGGTCACCGCGTTGATGCGCTCCTTCAGGTTTTCGGTGCCGTAGTTGATGACGGCGTCCGCGCCGTGCTGGCGGCAGACCGCCAGCTTCTCGTCGCTGGAGGCGGCCGCAATCACCTTGGCGCCCATGGCTTTCCCGATCTCGACGGCGGCCAGGCCGATGCCC
>Ga0105238_10007594_pt1 | contig 10863 bp, 9 predicted proteins | sample KBSC34metaG_FD_81526 | JGI IMG/M metagenome (GOLD analysis project Ga0105238, IMG submission 81526) | Corn rhizosphere microbial communities from Kellogg Biological Station, Michigan, USA - KBS C3-4 metaG | ecosystem: Host-associated > Plants > Roots > Rhizosphere > Soil | place: Michigan, USA...
CGGGACTGACGGTAGGGCGCGATGACCGAGTACTCCAGGTCCACGAGGTTCGCGTAGCTGGGAGCACCGGAGACACCGGTCACGGAGCCGGTCACGCCGGTCGTGGCGGTGGTGACGATGCCGGCGGGCTGGTTGGCGCCGGAGCCGTTCACGAGGTCCGTGCCGAACGCGTTGCCGAGCGCCCGGCCGGCCTGCATGGCGAGGTAGCCGAGCAGGTCCACGGCGGTGTCATCGATCAGCTCGCGGGCGACCTGGAGCATGATGCCGTACTTGTAGGCGGACAGCGGCTGCATGCTGAACGCCGGGTCGGAGGTCGGGAGCGAGGCGTTCTGGGCCGCGGAGGCCGCGCTGGAGTGCGCGGTCGTCTTCGGCACCTGCAGCGTCTCGCCGCCTCCGGTGTTGAGCACGGTGGGACCGCACTGCATGACACCGCTGACCTCGATGAGGTGCGCGATGAGCATGTCGTAGAAGTCCGTGGGGATGACCGAGCTGGCGCTGGTGGAGCTGGACTGGCCGGCCGTGGTCAGGATGCGGTAGTTGATCGGCCCGAGGCCGGGGTCACGCCGGATCTCCAGGTTGCGGGGAGCGCCTTCCTCGCCGCGCGCCCACTTGCGGATCTCCTCCAGCATCTTGTGCCCGCCGGCGGTGCGCTGGGCCTGGCCCTGCTCGGGCCGCTTGCCGGAGAGGGCGTCGAACGCCTCCTCGGCGTCCTTGGCCCGCTTCTCCGTGTCGAGCACGGCGCGGATGCGGGTGTCGAGACGCTGCATCTCCTCCTGCATCGCGTCCCACTTGCCCTGCTCCTCGTCGGTCAGGGCGCGGTTCTCGCCGGCGGCGTCCTCGGCGATCTTCTTGGCGTCGTTCCAGACGTTCTGCCTGCGGTCTCGGAGCCGCTTGGCGACTTCAGATGCCATCTGATGTTTCCTCTCTGGGTTGGCATCCTCACCGGCTCCGTCCTCGCACCCTCAGCGGGTGGCTACGACCACGGCACTTTTTTCGGTTATTACTAACTGGGCTGGCTAGTCCTCGTCAGCCCAGGGGTCTTCCATGTTGTCCTGCAGGGACAGCAGCGCCTGGGCGCCGGTCATCGCGGGCTTCGGCGCGGGCTTGGCGCGCTGGGCGTCCTTCGGCTTGCCGCCGTCTGCGGACGTGCGCTTGAAGAACTCCAGCACCCGGCCGTCGTTCACCCGGGAGCGGACCTCCTCGATGTCGCCCTGGACCCAGTTGGCCAGGGATTCCACCGCGCCGTTCATCGCGCGGGCGCCGGCGGTGGCATCCGGGTAGGCGGGGTCGAGCACCGGGGCGACGTCGACCAGCTGGACGCTCATCAGGGTGCGCATCGGGTAGTTGAACTCGGACAGGCCCCACTCGTCGCCGCCGGGGAAGACCCTGAACGCGAACGAGCTGTGCCGGACGTCGCCCCTGGTCACGTACTCCAGGACGTCGGCGCGGGCATTCGGCGGCTCTACCTCGTACGCCAGGCCGGTCTCATCGATGGCCAGCTTGAGCGTGCGGGCGTAGGTGGTGCCGAGGAGCTGGTCGTCCTTGTGGTTATACCGGCACACCACGTCGGGGAAGCCGGCCGTCTTGGACTCGTTGAAGGCCAGCGGGTCGACCTGCTCCACGAACCCGCCCAGCTTGCGGCTCAGCTTGCCGAACGCGGCGGCGTAGCCGTAGATGGTGCTCGGCAGGCCGTCCGGGCGGCGGCGCACCTCGGGCGGGAACTTGGTGAACCGGCGCTCCGGGAAGCCGTCCGGCTCGTACAGCCCGAACGCGGCCCGCTGGTCGCCGGCGACGTGAATCCCGAACTTGCGGGCCGCGGCCAGGATCTTCGGCATGGCGGCCTTGCCGAACGGGCTCTGGGGCGCACGGGACAGGGCGTTCCTGGTGTGAGCCTCGTCGTGCACAGGAAAGTGACGCTTGCTCCTGGGTGTCGTCTTGCCCGAGGCGTCCTTCTGGCCCCCGGGCTCGATGTGGGCAAACGCAGAATCAGGCAGTTCATTGATCGCTGCGCTGCTCATCTCTGCCATAACGCAACATCCTCCTCACGTGGCATGTCAATGACTGCCGTTACTGTTGGCGACCGCGAGATCGTGGCCGTTGGCGTGATCCCGCGCAGGCGGGTTCCGGCGGACCAGATCGCACAGCTCGGCGTACTGAGCCGGCGTCAGGTCCTCGTCGTTGGGGTCGGCGCCGCGCTTGCGGCCGTACAGCGAGCCGGCCAGCATCTGGACGCGGGCGACCCGCTCCGGCGGCACGGCCATCCCGCGGCCGGCCCCGGACCAGGTATCGAGCGCGACGTCCATCACCGACTTGCGGACGTTGACCAGCTCGGACCGGGACGGAATCCAGGCGCCGACGTACTCCGGGCCGATCCGCGGCATGCTGCCGCCCCGGCGCGCCGACAGGTAGTCCCAGATGAGGTTCGCGTCGGCGCGCTCGCCCGGGTCGCGGCTGCGGGTGGCGGCGATGACCTGGCCGAGCATCTGGTCCGGGCCGGACACGGCGGGCTGGACGAGATCGTCCGGCTTGGCCAGGCCCTCTTTCTGCAGCTCCTGCAGCTTGTCCGCGGCCAGGTCCATCTCCAGCGTGATGGAGCCGATCATCGAGTTGGGGATGCCGCGGATGGACCGGGCCATGGCCACCATGACGTCCAGCGGGATGTTCTCCCCGCCGGCCTTGCCGGGCAGCGGCTCCAGGTCCTCCAGGTCGCGCAGCTCGTCGGTCGTGCGCAGGCCCATCTTCCGCTGGGAGTAGTAGATCTCGGTCCGGGTCTTGGTGTCCGTCTTGAGCAGCGCGTCGGAGTCGAACCGGCAGTAGCGGTTCGCGGGCAGGATGTCGAAGAACGCGGTCTCCAGCCGGACCAGCCACGGGCGCAGCGCCTCGATCACCTGCAGCGCGCCCTGCTCCACGGTGGAGTACGTCATCGAGTCGCCGCGGGTGCCGCCGATCCGGTCCGGGGGCAGGTGCAGGACCGAGGCGATCTGGGTCGCGTTCAGCCGCATCGCGTCGATGAACTGGGCCTCGGACGGCGGCACGGTGACCGGCTTGTAGTCCCAGTCGCGCCCGTAGACCAGCGGCTGGCGGCGCCGGATGGTCGAGGTCAGCATCGCGCGGATCTCCTCGGCCTGGTCCGCGTCGATCTCGATCTCGGAATTCTGGAAGGTCCCGGGCGGGAAACCGCCGGCCTGGTACCAGCTCGTGCCGTACCGCTGGGCCTCGATCCCGGCCAGGATGGTCAGCGCGAACGCGCGCAGCGGGGAGATGCCCTCGGTCCGCCCGGCCAGGGAGAACGCCTTGACGTGGAACAGCTCGCTGCGGTCCATCAGGCGGCCGTAGACGTAGATCCTGGTGCGCAGCGGGTTCCAGGGCTGCATCTCGTCATCGACGCAGGAGACGTCCTCGGGCGGAATCCACTCGATGCCCTGCGGGAAGCCGTAGCCGTCCCGGGACGTGATGTAGCCCCAGGCGTTGCCCTGCAGCAGCAGGCTGGTCATGCAGGTGAACAGCCAGTCGAACAGGGTGCCGTCGACCGAGGGGTGGTCGAAGATGGACGGCCCGTGGTACCGCAGCGGGCGGCCGTTGCTGCCGGTGCGGGTATACAGCTTGACCGGCAGCGAGGAGATGGAGTTCGCGATCAGGCTGACGCCGGAGTACAGCGCGGGCAGCCCCAGCGCCTCGTCCTGGCCGTAGAACTGCCGGGTCGGGTGCGCGGGACCGCCGGCCGAGAACTTCACGAACGGGTTGTCCCACGGGCGCCAGGGCACGCCGCCGATAACCCTCTGCTCGGGTCGGCTTGTGCGGATGCGCTCGATCAGCCCGCGTGGCACGGGGGCGGGGCTCCCTCGTTAAACGAAGGCCCCGCTCCGTCATGGCCAGGGGCAAGTGGCAGTGACTAGGAACAGGTTACGCCACGTCACCCTCGTTTCGCACGTATGGCCGGCAGGAACCTGCGTCACGCTGGTGCGCTGCCGGGACCGCGCTACAAGATCGCCGCCATGAACTGGCCGTCTTCGGGGCAGCGGAGCCCGTAGGCCCGGGTGACGCCGGTCTTGTCCGTGCTGGGCGCGGGCGCCCCGGTCGCAGGGCTGGCCAGGGCGGCGTCAGCGTCCGGCTGCATGGCCGCCACCGCGGCCGGCGGGCAGCCCAGGTCGTACATGACGGCCAGGAATGCGTTCTGCCAGTTCACGTCCGGGGTGGTCACGCCGCCCTGGTAGGAGCCCTTGCTCCAGCGGGTCACTCCCCACCAGCCGCGCCACGACCCGGTGTTGAAGACCAGCGCGCGGGACGCCCGGCGGTACAGGGTGAACCCGGCCGACGCGGTGTACGAGGTGGTGTAGATGGTGCCGTTGGCATTGGCGCCCAGCGACAGCGGCCCGACCGAGTACGGATTCAGGCTGGCCAGGTTCGCCGGCTGCCCCGCCGACCCGTCCGGCGCGTCAAGCTCGTACCCGGCGTTATTACTGGTCGCCGTGTAGTTGTTCCCGGTCGTGAGGGCCTGCACCGACGCGGAGTTCCGCCACAGCGGCACCCCCTTGGACGCGAACGGGACCAGGACCGGGGTGGCGACCTGCCCGTTGAGGACGAACAGCTGCCCGGTCAGCGCGTTCTCGCGGCGCACGTCGGAGTTGTTCGGCGCCACGGCGGTGCGGGAATCCCGCCAGGTCCCGGTGTAGGACACGGGATCGCGGCCCGTCCCGGTGAACCCGGCCGCGTTGTCCACCGTCATCGAGTCCTTGTAGCAGATCTGCGTCCGCTTATTCGTGTCAGCAGCGGCGAACCGGGTGTGCCACAGCGCCGTGTTGCTGCTCTGGATCATGAAATTGACCCCGGCGCTGGCGGCAGCGGCCAGGCTGTTGTAGACGTTCGCGGTCCAGTACTCCTGGTGGCCGAGCAGCGCGACCATCTTCGCGGTGGTGAGCAGCGTCTGGCCGGTGTCGTTCTCCAGGTCGATGCAGGAGTAATACGCCAGGTTGTAGCCCTGCGCTTCCATGAAGCAGATCAGCGGCTGCTCGTTGTCGTACAGGTAAGTCTGGGAAACGGTCATCCCGGTTCCGTAAGGCCGGTCGAAACTGACCGCGTAAGCGCGGTGGGCGATATTGCTCGTCACGCCGTCCGTGCCGATCTGGTAATAGCTCCGGCCGGTCCAGGTACCGGTACCGAGCACGCCGCCGCCGTCCGTGGTGGCGCCCCACACGTTGTACGCCTGCCACGTGAAGTCGGACATGATCATGGCGACCTTCCCGGCCGCCGAACCGGACCGGACGATGAACACGCCGCCGCAGGTGTGGGTGGTCACGTCGGTCCGGCGGAACGTCACCGAGTAGACCCCCGGCGCCGCATTAGCGGGAATGGTCCAGGTCGCGTTCGTCGTCCAGGCGCAGGACGTCGACCCGAGGGTTCCGTCGACCGAGGGGGCGGACTGCGTGGTGACGGTGCCGGTGATATAGCCGGCGTCGGTGGTGGTGCCGACGCCGAGGACGTTCCGGGCAGCCAGCGTCTCATACCCGTAGAACCCGAGCCGGTAGATCTCCACGCGGAACGGGTTACCTGAACTGTCAACTTTGAAATTAACTGTGTCGCCGGGAGCGTAAGACATCTTGTCGCAGAACCCGGCGATCGTCGTGTCGTTGATCCCGGTCAGCGCGGACAGGTACCAGGCCGCTTTGAGGGTGCCGGGAAGGCTGTTCTCCGCGGTAGTGCCGTTGACCGCCGGGTTGGTCGCCACGCCGGACGAGTCGGCGTAGGCGGCGGCGGCAGCGAATATGGTGCCGGTGCCGGTGCCGTTGCTGCCCATCCACTGCGCGCCTGCCTTGTAGCTGCCCGCCGCCTGCGACGCGGGGAAGCTCGCCGACGAGGTGATGTCGGCCAGCCCGGACGCCCACGCGAACTTCGTGCCGGTCCCGGTCTGGTGCAGGTCATTGCCGTACCACGTCCCGGCCGGGCCGAGGCCGAGGAACTTGGTGACGGCGTTCCCGGCTCCGGTGTAAGTAATCGCCCACCCGCCGACCATGACCGCGTTCTGAGCTACGGAGAACGCCCCGGTCACGGACGTGTTGTCCTGGGCCGCCTGGTTGCCGAGGGTCAGGCCGGTGCCGTTGTTCCCGGCCGAGATGAAGGCGCCGAGCGACGGGAAATGGTAGATGATCCCGGAGATGTTCTCCGCGCCGGACAGGCCGAGCACGACCTGGGTCTCGCCGCCCGCGCACACCACGTCCAGCACGGAGCATTCCAGAGTGCCGAGCGCGTGGGTCCGCCGGGTGAACGCGGTCCCGCCGCCGGTCTGGAGGGTGGCCGTGACCACCGCGCCGCCCGTGCTGACAAGCACGAGCGTCATCCCGGCGGTGGCCGTCGCGGACAAGATGACCGTCTGGGTGGTACCGCTCTTGTCGAACGCCCACGGAGTGGTCGCGGCGAGGACGGCCATTACCAGCCCCGCAGGAACCCGGTCACGTCCCACCGGGTGTTTGCCGCGTCGTACTGGCAGGTCATCCGGTCCGTGGCGTTTGCAGCGGTGCTGAGCGCGATGCTGGTGAGATCCGTGCCGAAGTGGTACGCGGCAGGCAGGGTAACGGCACATGGCCCGCCGCTCCCAGGCTGGATGAACCAGAACGTGATGATCTGGCCGTCCCTCGGGTTCGACGGGGTGCCCAGGGCGCGGCTCGCCCCGACCGCGCTGGTCAGCGGGACCCGGAACTGGTTCCCCAGCGCGGCATTGACCGCGATGGTAGCTGCATCGGTCAGGGAGACCGGGGTCATCGCGACCGATGCCGTGAACGTGGCCGTCAGGTTCGCGACGGTGATCTTCTTTGTCGTCCCGGACGCGGCCATCGACGGGTCATGGACGTCCACGATCGGCAGCACGTCGTCAGCCTGAACCGTGCCGAGGGCCGCGTAATCGGTGATCTTGCTCATGTCAGGGTGCCGCCTGCCTCATCGGTAACCGCCAGGCCGGCCTCGTCCAGAACGGTCCCGGCAGGCGCGACGGGCGCAGCCGGAGCGGACGGGCCGCCGCGGACTACCGGGTACGACGGAAGCGGGGTCTCCGGTATATCCCAGCCCAGCACGGACGGGACCCTGAAATCGGCCGTCAGGGAACTGCGCCTCGGATCAGCAGAGACCACGGCACGCTCTCAGGGACGCGGGTCCTCCGGCTCACCGTCCCGGGTACGGTGCCTCAGCTTAAATCCAGATTATATTGCGCAGGGGAGCGGCCCGCCGGAGGCCCTGCGTCACGCTGGCTGCTGGTGCACCCGCAGGTAACTGTCGCGGAACTCCCGCAGCGCGTCGCCGGACAGCACGGGGGTGCTCGCGAAGTAGTCCATGGTGATCTCCGGGACGAACGCCCACCGGGCTCCGGCGGCCAGCCAGCGGTCCACCAGGTGCCAGTCAGCAGGCCGGCCGGACGGCTCCCAGCCCGCGGTCTCCAGCAGGCCCCGGCGGTGCACGATGAGCGAGGTGTCGACCTGGCCGAACACCGGGGGCGCGCAGCCGATCTCCCAGCGGCAGCCGTTGCCGTTGCTGCACGCGGCCCGGCTGCAGGCGAACGAGGCGTCCTCGCGCTCGATCGCGCCGGCCAGCAGCCGCAGGTGACCCGGCCGCCAGGCGTTGTCGTCGTCCAGGTACGCGATCAGGTCCCCGGTGGCCAGCCGGGTCCCGGCGATCCTGGCCCAGATCCCCCGGTTGGGCGCGGCCCGGTGCTCGCCCAGGAACGCCATGCCGGGCACGTCCTCCAGGGCGGGGTCCGGCCCGTCGCTGACGATGACGTGCTCGATCTCGCCGTCGTAGTCCTGGGCCAGCACGGACGGGATGCACCGGTTCAGCAGCAGCTCGCGGCGCTGCCAGGTCGGCGTGATGACGCTGATCCTCGGCCTGCGCGCCAGGAGCGCGGCAGTGAGCGCCCGGACGGCCCTGACCGCGGTCCGGGCGATATGGCGGCCGGCGTGACCGTGCACGGCAAGCAGGGTCCGGATGATGTGCGGGTGAACGATGACCGCGGCGGCGATCGCGTGCACGGCGTGCGGGTGCATAACCCCTCCAGGCCCGGGCGGGCTAGCTGTCCTGGCCCGCTACCTCCCGGTTATACCGCGCGATGGCCTCGGCGAACTGCTCCTCGGCCTGCCGGGCCAGGTCCCGCGCGAAGGTCACGCTCGAACAGGCCAGCTCCAGGGCCTGCTCCGGGGACAGCTGGCGAAGATCGGTGACACTCGGCATGGCTTCCTCCTACAGCCTCGGGTTCGGCGGGGCGGCCGGCTGCTGCGGGGCGCTGCGGGCCGCGATCTCCTCGTCAGTGAAGCCCCGGCCCCGCAGGTAGCCGAACCGGATGCTCACCGCGGCGAACGCCATGCCGGTGACGGCCTTCCCGGCCAGCCAGCCGATGGCGACGAAGACGGCGGCGACCGCGGTGGCGATGCCGTGCCCGGGGTGCGCCTCGCGCGCCTGCCGGGCCAGCTCCTCCACCGGGATGGCCTGGGTGACTGCCATGGTCTCTCCTATCCGATCGACTTCAGCGGGTCGTAGTTGCGGCGCTTGCGGTTCAGCCCCCACAGCGCGTCCGTGCCTGCCGTGATCGGGGTGATGTCCGACTCTGAGTCGCGGCGGCTCCAGGCGTGCCCGCCGTCGCCGACGTCGCGGGTCTCGGCGCGGGCCACGGCGTGCCACATGCCCGGGGCGTTCTCCTGGCCGAGGTGGGCGAGGGCCTTGTTCCGGGCCGTGGTGACGATGAGGCTGAACGCCGCGGCCTCGTCCGCGCTGGACATCTTCATGACCTCGATGCCGGCCTTCTCGGCGTCATCGACCAGCCCGGCAGCCGGGCCGTTCTTCGGGATGGCCACGCCCGCCGGCCGCCACTTCCGGCACAGCTCGGTCAGCCGGGGGATGGCCCAGGCGACGCCATCGCGGTGGCAGCCCTGCGGGATCTCGATCACCGCGCGCTCGATCTCCCCGTCCAGGCCGGGCCGGTACCAGGCCGCGGCGATCGACGCCGAGAGCATGTCCGGGTCCACGTCCACGGCGAAGACGACCGGCCGGGTCGCGCCGCCCGGGTCGGGCATCGAGCACGCCTCCCAGTGCTCTTTGCTGATCACCGACCAGGCCTCGTCCTCGGCCGGCCAGTCGCCGACGCCGAGGCGCTCCCGGTCGAACGTGACCGTCGACATCGAGGCCATCTCCTGGGCGACATGCCGGAAGCTGATCCGGGTGCCCAGCGCGGGATTGGCCCTGGCCCAGGAGCGCGGGTCGTCCCGGTCGTCGTGCAGGGAGCAGGTGACGTAGCCGTTGGTGCTCCGGCCGGCCGTCTCATCCCGGGGACAGGCATCGGTGTGCGGGCTGATGCTCCACTCCGCGCCCATGATCATCGGGTCCTTGCGGATCACCCGGCGGCGGACCGAGCCGAGCTGGATGGAGTCCTTGTAGCCGGCCGACGCGGTATAGATCATCTGGGGGTTCGGGACGGCGCTCATCGTCGGCATCGACGCGCCGACCTGCTCGTCGCTCAGGATCATGGCCTCGTCGTAGACCACGCAGTCCGCGGTGAACGACCGGCCGGAGCCCCGGGACCGGGCCAGGAACCGCAGCCGCGCGGTGACCGACTTGCGGATCATCTTGCCGCCGGACCCGAAGACCAGGGTGGGCGTCGGCCGCAGCTCGATCGCCTCGTCGCCGTGGGAGGTGGTGACGGACTTGACCCGCTTGCGCAGCTCGTCGTAGCCGGTCACGACGTCGCGGACCCGGCGGAAATGCTCGGCCGCCGCCTTGAACTCGTGGGCCGTGTGGATGATCATCTTCTCGCCGAAGACGAACAGCCCGCCCAGCTCGCGGACCTCAAGGCACTGATTCTTCCCGTTTTGCCGGCTCACGACGAGATAGTTCTCGAAGGCGGCCCACTTGCCGTCCGGCCGGGTCCCGGTGGCCTCGGCCAGCCACCACTCCTGCCACTCATCGAGGTCGTAGCCGAAGTTGGGCGCCCAGTCCAGCAGCTCCGCGGCCTGGTAGTTGCCGCAGCCGCAGGCGTAGTCGTCGTTCCGGCAGGCCGGGCAGGCCGGGTCCTTGTCGCGGTGCCGGGACGGGGCGGTCCAGAACCGGGGCTGCTGGGTCCCGGTCAGGCCGCGCAGGACGGCCTGCTGCCCGGCCACGGAGATGCCGCCGGGCAGGATGAAGTCCGGGACTACCTGGAGACCGATAGCAGGCATGACCGGAGCCGGGACCCTCCACGCGGTGGCGCGTGCTGTGTTTCGGAGGTTCCCGGCTCCGGAATCACCCGGCCTTAACGGGACAGTGCGCTGAGTCTAGGGTACGGCGCCGTCGTCCGGGACGCCGAGCAGGCTGGCCAGCTTTTCCGCCCCGGGAGCGTCGGCCAGGCGCTGGCGCAGGCCCCTCGGCTGGTAGCCCAGGGGACGGCCGTGCACCTCGTTGCAGTGATGATGGGCGGCCCGCTTGTTATCCGCGGTGTCGGTACCGCCCTCGCTGAGCGGGACGACGTGATCGATGCTCGCGCGCCACGGGTCGTCCAGGGCCAGGCCCGGGTACAGCTGCCGGGACTCAGGGTGCAGGCAGGCGGGCATCCGGCACTTCCACCGGTCGCGTTCGTAGATCTCCTCGTCGGTCACGCCGTCGTAGGTGTAAGCATCGTTCCCGGCACGCCGGCGGCGGTGTGCTGCCCGGCTGGAGTTACGGCTCATGCCGGACGACGTTCCCGGCCGCATCGAGGTGCGTGGTCCCGTTCCAGATCAGGATCAGGTCTTTCCCGGCGGCAGCGCCTGGCCGGACCAGGTGGAGGTGCGGGCGCGCCTCCCCGCATCTCCACCAGCGGTGCACCCGGGGCAGCTGCCATCCGTCCTGCTCCAGCATCATGTACTGCTCCGTCAG
>Ga0105238_10007595_pt1 | contig 10863 bp, 6 predicted proteins | sample KBSC34metaG_FD_81526 | JGI IMG/M metagenome (GOLD analysis project Ga0105238, IMG submission 81526) | Corn rhizosphere microbial communities from Kellogg Biological Station, Michigan, USA - KBS C3-4 metaG | ecosystem: Host-associated > Plants > Roots > Rhizosphere > Soil | place: Michigan, USA...
AGTTGATCCCTCAAATCCTGATCACCACGCCGCACACCCATCGCGATATCAAACACAAACGGCAGGAACGGCTGATCGATCTGCGGTGACACGGGCACGACATCCAACGGCACACGCGACTGCTTCGCGAAATACCCGGCCAGCGGTCCCCACGCGATCGCGAGATCGATGTCGCCATTCTCAACCGCATCGACAATCCGCGCGGGCGGGTTGTTTTGACTGTAATCGCCGTAGACCGTGAAGCCCTTCACGTTGTCGACGATGTTGCGGCGCGTGAGCGCGTGCGCAGGCGGCGCGTTACTCTGATCGTCACCGATGATCTGCACACCGATGCGAAGCTTCTTGAGCACGGGATCGTCAAACGACTTCACATCAACATGACGATCCTTGCGAGAAAGGAAGACGTAGGTGGACCGATAGTATGGCTTCGTAGTCAACGCCATCTCAAATCCGGAAGGCACACCGATCACGACGTCGCACATACCGGCCTTGAGAGTGTTGCGGAAAAACCCACGGCGCTGCGCCCACCACGTGTATTCGACACGCTCGCCGAGATCCTGGGCCAAGAGCTCCGCGATCTTGTTTTCAAAACCTTCCAGCCGCTGATTCGAGAACGGAAGATTATTCGGATCGGCGCAGACACGCAGGACACCGGCAGGCCGCGGGATCGTTTGGGCTGCGGCAACAGTGCTGACTGGTTTGCGATCGGCGCATGACGTCAAAAAAAGAATGGTCCACGCAAAGGCGCAAAGGAAGACGCAAAGACGCAAAGGCGTTCTTTGTGCCTCTTGAGGGCTAAGGCAACGAAAAGACATACAGCATGCCTCCCCTCGTCGTGTAATCCGGCAGATCGCCCATTGCGCCCACAAACCCGAGCGCAGCAGTCTGATCACGCGGATCCAAGCCGCCCGCCACGATCGCGCCAGACCATCCACCAACGCCCGCCAGTATCGCTATGTACTGCTTCCCATCCGGCCCACGGTACGACACCGGCTGCCCGATGATTCCCGAGCCACACTTGAACTGCCACAACAACGCTCCACTCTTCGCATCAAGCGCTTTGAACCATCCATCCATCGTCCCGTAAAAAACCACATCACCCGCCGTCACAACCGCTCCACTCCACACCGGGAAATTCTCGCTAACAGCCCACACCTTCTGGTTCTTCACCGGGTCCCACGCCAGAAACTCACCACGATTCCCACCCGGCCCTGCATACATGCGCACATTCATGCCGACATAAGGCGTGCCTGCGATGTAGTTCGCTTCGAGTCCCTCCACGTCCATGCAAAGATTCTGGTGCGGGATATAGACGAGCCCCGTGCGCGGCGAGAACGCAGACGGCTGCCAGTCTTTCGCGCCCGGCGCCGCCGGACAGATCTCGCGCACGACCTTGCCGACCTCAGGCTTCTTCTCCTCGTTCTCGATTAATTTTCCACTACTGAGATCGACGCCTTTCGAAGAAGTGATATATCCGAATGGATTTGCGGAAAGGACCTGACCGTTAGTGCGATCCATCACGTAGAAATAACCGTTGCGCTCAGGCCGCACGAGAACTTTGCGCGTCTGGCCATTAACCGGCATGTCCATCAGGATCTGTTCGTTGATGCTGTCGTAGTCGTGCAAATCGTGTGGCGTGAATTGATAAAACCAACGTGCCTCACCAGTATCGACGTCACGCGCAAAAATGCCGCACGTCCACTTGTTGTCCCCCGGACGCTGATCGGGATTCCACGGGCCAGGATTCGCCGTACCGTAAAAGATCAAGTTCTGTTCGGGGTCGTAAGAGATCCAACCCCACATCGTGCCGCCACCAATCTTCCACGCATCAGCAGGCCAGCTCGTGACGCCGAGATCCTTGCCGCGGTCCTGCGGATAAAACGGATGAAAGTTTGGACCAATCAAAACGTCTGCATCAGGTCCGGTGTGATAAGCGCGCCACGCGATCTTTCCGTCGGCCGCATTCAGCGCCGTGAGCCAGCCACGCACGCCAAACTCACCGCCGCTGTTACCAACTAATACTTTCCCCTTCACGACGAGCGGCGCCATCGTCATCGACTCGCCGAGATTGATGTCGCCGACCTTTGTCTTCCAGATCTCTTTTCCGGTGGCGGCGTCGAGCGCGATCGTGTTGTTATCGAGCGTGTTGAAAAAGATCTTTCCATCCGAGTACACGCCGCCACGATTAACAACATCACAGCACGCAACCCCCTGAGACGACGACGCCGGATTCGATTCGTATTTCCATTTGACTGGGCCACCGGACTGCGTCAGATCGATCGCGTACACAACGTTCGGATACGGCGTGATGATGTACATCATGTTGTTCGCGATGATTGGTGCGGCTTCGTGACCACGCACGATGCCTGTCGAGAAGGACCACGCGAGTTTTAGTGCGGCGACGTTGCCGGTGTTGATGTCCTGAAGACCACTGAAGCGCGTGCTGGCGTAGTTTTTGGCGGGCATCGTCCATTGCCCGTCTTCCTGCTCGACGGCGATAGTCGCGCCGGTGGGCGCGGTAAGGACTTGATTAGGTGCGCTTGGCTGTGGTTGAGAGTTGTTTCGTCTGGTGCAGGCAGCCGCGAGTAATACTCCACAAGCAACGATGGCCGCGCTGCGGAAACCGACTGACAGATTATTTTTCACTTCCCCGCCCCGGTTCGTTATGTGTATATAAGCACACAGCTACATACAAACGTCGTGCAATTGGATCGCAGTTGGTCCTGCTGACAAAGTGTGGGCATTATCGTTGCTTCACGCGAGGGGTGCATTGATCGCAGTAGTGAGAAACAGAACATTATCGACACTCCGGTGTATGAGAAGACAACGGTTAGGACGTAACTGTAGGGGCGGCACTCTGTGGCCGCCCGTGGTCCGAACACACGTACGTTTGACGAAATGGGCGGCCACAGAGGGCCGCCCCTACAGTTGGCTCTACGTTGCTTTTGTTTTGTGCTGGTTAATTGTTGGCAGTGTTTCGGCCCAACAGCAATCGGCGCCAATTCACGGTAACGTTACTGATCCGAACGGTGAGCCAATCCAGCACGCGTCAGTCGAGTTTGAATCGGATGGAAAGATGATTCGCACGGTCACTGATCTCTCTGGAGATTTTACGGTGTTGAGTGCGCGACCGTACGGAACCCTCTCCATCAGTAGCCCGGGTTTCAGCACCGTCAAGATAAAAGTCGCGGCTGAGAAATATACCCGGCGCATACAACTCTATCCCGCAGTCATAAACGAGCGCGTCGTCGTCAGCGCGCCCAAAACTTACGAGGAGCGCGTTCCACCGACGTCCAGCAGTCAATTCAATGTTGGCTCACACGAGATCGCTACTGCAGGCGCGCTCACGATCGACGACGTACTCCGCCAGGTTCCAGGCTTCTCTTTGTTTCGACGCTCCGGTGGATTGACGACGAACCCGACTGCGCAAGGTGTTTCGCTCAGAGGCGTGGGCGCGAGTGGCGCGAGCCGCGCGCTCGTGTTACTCGATGGTGTGCCTTTGAATAGTCCGTTCGGTGGCTGGGTCTACTGGAATCGCGTTCCGCGCGTGAACATCGAGAATGTATCCGTACAAAACGGCGCGAGCTCCAGTCTCTACGGCAGCGGCGCGCTCGGCGGCGTTGTGAATATCATCAGCGACACGCGTTGGGGCACGGGGCTCGACGTTCTAGCTTCCGCCGGAAATAAAGACACTGCCGTGACGTCGTTTAGCGGTGGGAAAATTTTCGGCGACTGGGGGATAGTCGCTGCCGGAGAAGCGCTACACACAAACGGATACATGCTGGTACCGAAGAATCAAAGAGGCGCGGTCGACGCTGCTGCGGGAACAGGCGATCTCGGCGGCTCAGTCACAGTTTCAAACGTCGCCCACGGATTCTCTTTTCTGCGTGTCAGCTCGTTTGGTGAGAGTCGTGACAACGGGACGCCGGTTCAGGTCAACGACACCCGTATCTCGTCGATCGATCTCGGAGTCGACTCAACACTACCGAAAGTCGGCCCGGTTTTGGTTAGGTTGTACGGATCGAGTGAGACGTTTAATCAGAATTTTTCTGCGGTAGCTGCGGATCGTAATAGCGAATCATTGACTAATCGCCAGCGTAATCCGTCGCAGCAACTGGGATTTGTATTTCAGGCGACGCCGAACGTCGGCTATCACCAGGTGCTGCGGACCGGTGTCGAAGGTCGCGAGGTGCGCGGGCACAGTGCGGAGACGACGTTCAATAATTCGAGAGTCACGGCGTTTGTCGATGCGGGTGGACGGCAGAGATCGATTGGAGTGTTTGCGAGTGATTCTGTGTACCTCGGATCGTGGCAGTTTGGCTTTGGAGGACGAGTCGATCACTGGCTCAACACTCGTGGTTTTTCGAATCGCACGCCTGTTGTTGGAACACCGACGGTGAATTTGTTTGCTGATAGAACAGAGACTGCGTTTAGCCCGCGCTTTTGGTTAACTAAGCGTTTCGACAATGGAGTTGAAGTGAGTGCCTCGGCGTATCGCGCCTTTCGCGCGCCCACGCTCAATGAGCTGTATCGCAACTTTCGCGTGGGGAATGTGGTGACAAATGCTAATGCCGATTTGAGGGCGGAACGGCTGACGGGTGGCGAGGCTGGAATCGGTTTCCACCAGTTGGATGAGCGACTGTTTGTTCGGGGAAATGTTTTCTGGAGTGATATTGACGATTCGATCGCGAACGTTACGCTTACTACCGCGCCCGCGCTGATTACTCGACAACGACAAAACCTCGGGGCGATTCGTGCGCGTGGAGTTGAGTTGTCGGCAGTGATGAAGTTTACCTACCGTTGGGAAGTGTCGGGTGAATATATATTGACGGACAGCACGGTGCTGCGCTTTCCGGCGAATCCTGGGTTGGAAGGATTGATGACGCCGCAGGTGCCGCGACACCAATTCAACTTTCAGGTGATGTACAACGGTGAGAACTGGTTAGTGTCGACACAGGGACGCTTCGTAAGCAGGCAGTTTGATGACGATCAGAATTTGTTGCCGCTGGAAAAATTTTTCACGCTCGATGCTGAGGTGACGCGGCGGATTTCCGAGAAGCTGCGGTTGTTTGTCGCGTTTCAGAATCTGACGGGGAGCCGGTATGAGATCAGTAGTACACCGGTGTTCACGGTGGGGCCACCGGTTTTAGTCAGAGGTGGCGTGCGTGTGATGCTGAAATAACTTTAGACAGGATTTACAAGATGTAAACAGGATTACATGTAAATCTTGAAACATCTTGTTAATCCTGTCTAATACTGTCGTTATTTATCACGTCCCGATCCGGGTTCGGCTTTCTTTCGGTGCTGTTCGGCGAGCACGCCTGATGGTGTTACTGACGCTACCGTCGACATCACCTTATTCTTGAACCCGCTCACCACATCACCTTCGCCATTCATCATCGCATCGAAACCAACCTTCGCCACATCAACCGGATCGTCCTTCTTCGACTGTCCAATCTCCGTGTCTTCCATTCCTGCACGCTCGAAGAACTCGGTCTCCGTCGCACCCGGCATCAGGCATGTCACAGTCACGCCGCTATCCTTCAGTTCCGCTCGCAACGCAAATGAAAACGAATCGATAAAAGCCTTGCTCGCGTTGTAGACAGCGTTGTAAGTGCCCGGCGTGTAACCCGCGATCGATCCCGTGATCAGAATCCGCCCCTGCCCACGCGACCGCATGTCTCTGCCAACCTTCTGTATCAAATAAACTGTGCCCGTGACGTTTGTATCGATCACGTGCTTCACATCGTCGAAGTCCTGCTCGAGAAAAGCTCCGCCAAGCCCGTGTCCGGCATTCGCCAACAGGTAATCAACCTGCCTTCCCTGCGCCGCCTGATACAACTTATCGACACCTTCGCGCGTCGCCAGATCAGCCTGCACCGCGTGAACTTCCACGCCATAGTTTTGAAACTGTTTCGCCGCTTCTTCAATGCGCGGCTCGTCTGCAACTACGATCAAGTCCCAGCTTTCTTTTGCGCAAAGGATCGCGAGCTCGTAACCGATGCCCGTCGATGCGCCCGTCACCATCGCCAGCGGTCGTCCATTCGTTGATTCTTTTGAAGCCATATACCTTCCCCTTGTTCGTTAATCTCTGCGCGTGAATTGGCAACTAACGTACCAGCGACTTGAGCGCGAGAGCATTTCGCACTGCCGCGCCTTCGGGATCGTTGTTGAAGTAGACGTAAACCCCTTTCAACTGACTGCGCCAACTCTCGATCCAGTCAGCCCATTTCTGTAGCTCTTCGTCCGAATACGATCCCCAGTACTTCGCGCTCGTCGGCCCGTGAAAACGGATGTAAGAAAACGGGGCAGTGATCTCATTCGGTACTTTCATGTCCGCAAAGTCGTGTATGCAAAACGCTGCTTTGTGCTTCCGCAGCAGCCGGTAAACTTCCGGCGCAAACCAGCTCTCCTCGCGAAACTCGAACGCATACTTGTGCTGTGGCGGCAGCCACTCAAGAAATTCCGCGAAGCGCTCGATGTTCAACTTCCAGCGCGGCGGAAGTTGAAAAAGTATCGGTCCGAGCTTCTTCTCGAGACGCTCAGCGACAAGAAAGAACTTCTCAGACGAGCTCTGCGGATCTTTCAGTTTCTTCATGTGAGTGATGAAGCGACTCGCCTTGACCGCATATACAAAGTTTGACGGCGAAGACTCGCGCCAGTTGTCGAAAGTCTTCGCCGTCGGCAGGCGATAGAAACTGTTATTGATCTCCACCGTGTTGAAGTGGCGCGCGTAGTAGTCAAACATCTGCGCGCTCTTTGTCCCCGGCGGATAGAACACACCCTCAAGCCAGTGTTTGTAGTGCCATCCGGAAGTGCCGATAAAAATCTTCACTTCACGATCGAGCTACAAATTTCGATCCGCGTTCAGTTCTTCGACGTCTCGCGTTTCGATCCGATGTACTTCTCGAACCACTCGAGATTCGCCTTCATCGCCGCGAGCTGCATCTTCGGCTCGTTGGGTCCGTGCGGCTGGCGCGGCAACACGAGCATGCGCGTCGGCACGCCCTTCACTTTCAGCGCGTTGTAAAACTCGTAACCTTGCGAGATCGGCACGCGGATGTCTGCCTCGCCATGCTGAATCATCGTCGGCGTCGTGACGTTCTTCACATTGAACATCGGCGAGTGCTTCTGGTAGAGATCCATCGCTTCCCAGAACTGCCCGCCGAAGTAATCAGGAACAAACGCCGGGATGTCAGCCGTGCCGTTGAAGCTCATGAGGTTCGTGACCGGCGCGCCTGCTGACGCAGCTTTGAAGCGTGACGTTTGCGTGACGATCCACGACGTCATGAACCCGCCGTAGCTCCAACCCATCACACCGAGTCGCTCCGGATCGGCAACGCCCATCTCGATCACGCGATCGACTCCAGTCATCAAGTCTTCGTAATCGCCGAGGCCCCAATCCTTCAGATTCGCGCGGCGAAACTCAGGACCGTAACCACTCGAGCCGCGCGGATTCGGACGCAGGATCGCGTAACCGCGTGCAGCAAACGTCGCGAGCGGGTAAACGCCCCGGCCGCCGATGAATGCCTGTTGGAACACGCCTGCGGGTCCGCCATGAACGTTGAGAATCAGTGGCACTTTTTGTCCGGCTTGATAACCGACTGGATAAGTCAACAAGCCTTCGATCTGTTTTCCGTCTTTCGATTTCCACGTGACGACTTCGGTGCGGCCGATTGCCGGCATTTTGAAGTCAGCATTCGCGGTCGTGATTTGCACGGGGTTGAAGTTCGACGCAACGGACGCGACGAAAACGTCTCCGGGTACGTCGGGAGTTTGTCTGACAAAACCGAACGTTGTGCCGGTGCTATTGAGATTGAGACCGCCAATCACTGCGGTTGTGATTTTGATTTCATCGATGCGATTCGCAGCGACGTCGAGCACGTAGATCTGCGTGCCGGTTCCCTTCGGCTCGGAGAAGTAGATGCGTTTGCTGTCGCTGGACCAGCCGGCGATGCCTGGCTGGGCGTCAAACGAGCCGATGAGCGTCTTCGGTTGACCGCCATTCGCGGAGAAGATCTGGATCACGCCGGCTTGCGCCCAGCGCGGTGGGTTGTCGCTGGAAAGCACGGCGATCGAGTTTCCATCCGGTGAATAAAGCGGAGACGTTTCTGCAGCGGGCGAGGTGGCTAAGTCAGTAACCTTGCCGCTTGCGACTTCGACTATCGAGACATCGGATGTGGGCCAATCGTTCGCGAGCGGTGACTTGACGTGACCAAAAGCGATGCGCGATCCGTCGCCGGACCAGTCGAAATCTTCGACGTGGTAGTTGGCAGTCGTGAGTTTGCGCGGCTCGCGCTTGCCATTCGCGTCTTTCTGAATCGCGAGCACGTAGAGGCGCGCCAGCTTCACGTTTTCATCGACCCAGCGAGAGTCGTTCCTGCCTTTGTCGTTCTTCTCTTCCTCTTCAGTCTTGGCATCGGTCATCGTGAAGGCGATCGAGCGCCCGTCCGGCGACCACACGAAGTTACCAACGCCGCTCTTGCCGTCGGTGAGCGGCTCTGCTTCACCACCGTTCAGGCTCAGCACGTACAGTTGATTACGGTTGTCTTTGCGGTTCGACGTGAAGGCGATCCAGTTTCCGTCGGGCGACCACTTCGGATTGGTCGAAGATTTCTCGCCAAACGTGAGCTGGGTGTTTTGTTTGGTGGCGATGTTGGCCAGCCAGATCTGAGTCACAAACTCGCTCTTGTCTGCCGTCATGACTGCTTCGTTGACGGTGTAGACCACGCGCTTTCCGTCAGGAGAAACTCTCGGTGTGCCGACCGCTTTCACTTTCAACTGCATCTCCGGATCCCACGTTTGTGCGGTTGCGGTGGCGGTGAAAAGGACGAGTAGGGTTAGAACCAGGGTTAGGGCTTTCATGATAGTTCTCCTGAGTTGGAATTCGATCGAAGGTTGCGAAACTTTTACTCTTGAGTAGCTGGAAAGTCAATGATCATTGTAAGCTGCGAAATCGTGGATTTAATTCCAATATCTGCAATCGAAGAAGCGCGGCGTGTGATTGCCGGAAAAGCGATCCGAACGCCGCTCGTTCGTCTCAATTTGCTCGATGCGCCGGCGGAGATCTACTTGAAATTGGAGAATCTCCAACCGATCGGATCGTTCAAGATCCGCGGTGCGGCGAACGTGATTGCGCGCCTCTCGCCGGAGCGGCTCCAGCGTGGAGTGGTGACAGCGTCAGCGGGAAACATGGCCCAGGGCGTCGCGTGGTGTGCGCGGGAGCTTGGAGTTCCGTGTACGGTGATCGCGCCGTCGTCGGCGCCGGATGCGAAGGTGCTGGCTGTGGAGCGGCTTGGCGGGCGTGTGATCAAGGTTTCGTTTGACGAGTGGTGGCGGGCGTTTGAGCAGCGTTCGTTTCCGGGTGTTGATGGGACGTTCATTCACTCGTTCGACGACCGCCACGTGATGGCTGGCAACGGCACGATCGGCTTGGAGATCCTGGAAGACTTGCCTGATGTCGATGCCGTCGTGATTCCCTGGGGCGGCGGCGGACTCACGTGCGGTATCGCATCAGCGCTCCGTCAGTTAAATCCGTCTTGTAAAATTTTCACCTCGGAGGTTTCAACCGCCGCACCCTTCGCCGCCTCATTAACCGCCGGCGCTCCAACCGCAATCGACTATCAACCGTCATGGGTCGACGGCATTGGCGCAAAAGCAGTCTTCCCACAAATGTTCGAACGCGCACGCACATTGATCGACGGCGCGCTCGTCGCCGATCCCGACTCCATCGCCTCCGCCCTTCGCCTGTTAATCACCCACAACCACATCGTCGCCGAAGGCGCGGGGGCCTGCCCCGTCGCCTGCTCCCTCTCCGGCTCCGCGGGTCCCGGCAAAATCGTCTGCATCATCTCCGGCGGCAACATCAATCCTTCAAAACTTTCATCACTTCTAAGTTCGAACTAAGCAAAAACCTTTTTGTGCTTTTTGTGCCTTTTTGCGGCTCAAATAAGTTGCACTTAGGAAACAGGTTTGTGAAAGGGTGCTGACAGCATGAAACGCGGTGGACTATCGAACTTATAACGAGCAAGGGTTAGTGAAAGGAGTTTAAAAATGTCAACGAGATATGACGATCGTGACGATCGTGATTATGACCGTGACTCAGCGTATTACGGCCAATACAACCGGCGTTCGAGTTTAGACAACACGCGCGCCTTTGGAGAGCGTGCTGAAAATCGCTGGGGTGGTGAGAGCCGTTATGGTGAGAGTGGTCGCGGGCGTGAAGGTCGCTATGGTGAATCCGGCGGCGGTGGTCGCGGCTACGGTGGCGGCAGTTACAGAAGTGGCAGCGGAAGAGAATCCGAAAGATACAATCGCGAATCGTCCTCGGGCGGAGGTCGTGAAACCGGTCGCGAGGGTTATTGGGGCCGCGGCTGGGAGAACGAACGCGACGACGACACGCGCGAAAGCAGGTACGGCAGCTACGGACGCTCGGGCGCCGAACGTGGGTACAGCGAAGGTATGCGCGAGAACTCACAACGCTACAACTATCCGACCGGGTTCCGTTCGAATGAGTCATACGGCGGCCGCGGTTACGGCAACGAGCGCGATCGCTATGACAGCGGAGAAGATCGCGGCTGGTGGGATCGTGCTTCGGACACAGTGGCGTCATGGTTTGGTGATGAAGACGCCGAGCGCCGGCGTCGGATGGACCAGCAGCGCGAACATCGCGGGCGTGGGCCGAAGAATTATCGCCGTTCGGATGAGCGCATCAAGGAAGACGTTAACGATCGACTGAGTGACGATTACTACGTCGACGCCTCCGATATCGAGGTCGCGGTGTCGAGTACTGAAGTGACATTGACGGGTACGGTCAACAGCCGCGAGGAGAAGCGACGCGCTGAGGAAATTGCGGAGTCAGTG
>Ga0105238_10007597_pt1 | contig 10862 bp, 11 predicted proteins | sample KBSC34metaG_FD_81526 | JGI IMG/M metagenome (GOLD analysis project Ga0105238, IMG submission 81526) | Corn rhizosphere microbial communities from Kellogg Biological Station, Michigan, USA - KBS C3-4 metaG | ecosystem: Host-associated > Plants > Roots > Rhizosphere > Soil | place: Michigan, USA...
GACCCGAACACATGGTCAAAGGACGGAGCGACGGCGCTCGCCGAATGGACTCCGAGCGAGGACGGAAAGCTGCTCGCTTACTCGATCCAGGATGGCGGAACCGACTGGCGGACGGTGAAGGTGATGGACGTCGCCACCGGAACGATCATGCCCGGCGAGCTCAAGTGGCTGAAATATGGCGGCAACGTCGCCTGGGCGAAGGACGGCAGCGGCTTCTATTACTCGCGTTATCCGGCGCCGGCGGCCAAGGCGACATTCCAGAACGCGACTCTCAACCACCGCGTCTATTTTCACAAGCTCGGGACCACGCAGGCCGCGGACAGGCTTGTCTATTCGACTCCGGCCAATCCCAAGCTCAGCCATTATGTGCAGGTCAGCGATGACGGGCACTGGCTCATCATTTCGACCAGCCTTGCCGGCGACGAGAATGACGTGCACGTCATCGATCTGAAGAAGCCGCGGTCGAAGCCGATTGCGCTGTTCACCGGCCTCAAGAACCAGTGGAACTATATCGGCAACGAGGGAAACCGCTTCTTCTTCTCGACCGACAAGGATGCGCCGCTGAAGCGCGTTGCCGCGCTGGATGTTGGGCGTGCGCGCGCCGCACCGGTCACGGTGATCCCGGAGGCGAAGGAGGCGCTCTCGGACGTCAGCCTGATCGGCGGCAAGCTGATCGCCAGCTACCTCGTCGACGCGAAGAGCGAAGTGAGGGTGTACGGTACCGGCGGCAAGCAGCTGTCGGCCATCGCCCTGCCCGGCCTCGGCACGGTCTCGGGCTTCTACGGCAAGGATTCCGACCCAGAGACCTTCTTCGCCTTCACCAGCTTCAACCGCCCGACTACAATCTATCGCTACGACGCGTCGAAGGGGCAATCGACCGCATGGGCTGCGCCCAAGCTGACCTTCGATCCGGAATCGATCAGCGTCGAGCAGCGCCTCTACACGTCGAAGGACGGCACCCGAGTGCCGATGTTCATCGTCCGCAAGAAGGGGGCGACCGGACCCGCCCCGACGATGCTCTATGGCTACGGCGGGTTCAACATCCCCATCACCCCGAGCTTCAGTCCGGCGAACATCGCGTGGATCGAGCGCGGCGGCACCTTTGTCGTCGCCAACATCCGCGGCGGCTCGGAATATGGGAATGCGTGGCATGACGCGGGGCGGCTCAGCCACAAGCAGAACGTGTTCGACGATTTCATCGCCGCGGGTGAGTATCTGAAGGCCAACCACATCTCATCGCCGCATGGTCTCAGCGCGATCGGCCGCTCGAATGGCGGGCTGCTGATCGGTGCGGTCACCAACCAGCGTCCCGATCTGTTCGACGCGGTGAGCCCCGGAGTTGGGGTGATGGACATGCTCCGCTTCGACCAGTTCACCGCTGGCCGCTACTGGGTCGACGATTACGGGCACCCCGACAAGGAAGCCGATTTCAGGACGCTGCTTGCCTATTCGCCCTATCACAACATTCGGGGCGGGAAGGCCTATCCGCCGCTGATCGCAGTCACTGCCGACACCGACGACCGTGTCGTCCCGGGTCATAGCTTCAAATATATTGCAAGACTGCAGAACACGCCCGACGTCGGTAGCGCACCGCACCTCATCCGGATCGACACGCGCTCAGGGCATGGCAGCGGCAAGCCGATCACCAAGATCATCGACGAATATTCGGACGTTTACTCATTCCTCGGCCACTTCACGGGCCTCGATCCCTAACGCGTTCCTAACCTCGTTGAATCGGTGCGGCTGTGAATAAGTGGTAAAATGCGACTCGCACCGGGGGGTGCGCGACGAGATGCGCTATTACCGCCTCTATTTCATGGATCGCTTCAGCGGCCATATCGACCATTTCCGCGAGTTCGAGGCCGGAGACGACGAGGCCGCGTTCGTGATCGCGGAGGGATGGCACGACGATGCGCCCATGGAGCTGTGGAACCTCGAGCGCAAGCTGAGGCGGTGGAACGGGCCGGAGCGCGATCAATCAAACTGAACGGCAGCAAACGCCCGGTTCACAGGCGGTGCAACAGCGTAACGATATGGCTCTCAATGGACCGTCGCGCGTTTTGCCGGCGGGCTGGGAACGAGAGAGTTTGAGGGAGACCATTCGATGAGGGCGATCACAAAATACCTGGCGGGCGGCGCCGCGATCGCGGCCTTTGCCTGCGCAGCACCGGCCGCGGCGCAATATTATCCCGGCTACGGTAGTCCGTACGGATACGGCGTGCCTGGCGGGGGCTTTGGCATGAACAGCCAGGCCGTGGTCAACATCTGCACCAATGCCGTCCAGGCACGGCTCAGCGGCGGTTACGGCGGCTATGGCTATGCGCCCTATGGCGGCGGCCGCGTCCTTGGCATTAGCCGCATCGAACCGCGCTCGAGCGGAGGCATCAGGGTGCGCGGTGTCGCGACCAGTGGGCGTTACGGCGGCTACAACCAGGCGCCTGACCTCACCTGGAAATGCAGCGTTGATTATCGTGGTGCGATTGTCGGCCTTGACATCAATCGCGGAAGCTACGGCTACACACCATACAACGGCTACGATTATTCGCAGTACGGCTACCGCCGCTACTGACGAAGCCTAGCTTGTCATGACCGTGCGCCGGGGCCGCGAGGCTCCGGCGCATTGCGTTTCAGCGACCGGCTCCCTATCGGCCCGCCATGACGGTCCAGCCCACGCAGTCCATCCTCGTCGTCGACTTCGGGAGCCAGGTCACCCAGCTCATCGCGCGCCGGGTGCGCGAGGCGGGCGTCTATTGCGAAATCGCCCCGTTCAACGCGAGCGAGGAGGCGTTCGAACGGCTGCAGCCCAAGGGCGTGATTCTCTCTGGCGGTCCGGCTTCGGTGACTGAGGCGGAGAGTCCGCGGGCGCCGCAATTGCTGTTCGACAGCGGCCTTCCGCTCCTCGCCATCTGCTACGGCCAGCAGACGCTGCACCAGCAACTGGGCGGCAAGGTCGTCGCTTCCGAACAGCGCGAGTTCGGCCGCGCATTCATCGACATCGTCGCTCCCTCCACGCTGTTCGATGGGTTGTGGAACGTCGGCGAGAAGCACCAGGTGTGGATGAGCCACGGAGATCGCGTCGAGACGCTCGCACCCGGGTTCGAGGTCGTCGCGGCATCCGAGGGCGCTCCCTTCGCGATCGCCACGAATGAGGAGGCGAAGCGCTACAGCCTGATGTTCCACCCGGAGGTCGTGCATACGCCCGACGGCGGCAAGCTGCTCGCCAATTTCGTCCGCCACGTGTGCGGCTGTGCCGGTGACTGGACGATGGCGAGCTTCCGCGATGCCAAGATCGCGGACATCCGCGAGCAGGTGGGCAACGGACGGGTGATCTGCGGCCTGTCGGGTGGCGTGGATAGCGCAGTTGCTGCGGTGCTGATCCACGAAGCGATCGGCGATCAGCTGACCTGCGTCTTCGTCGACCACGGACTGATGCGGCTGGGCGAGGCCGAGCAGGTCGTCTCGCTGTTCCGCAACAGCTACAACATCCCGCTCGTCCACGTCGACGCGAGCGGGGACTTCCTCGCCGGGCTCGATGGAGTCACCGACCCGGAGAAGAAGCGGAAGTTCATCGGCTCCGAGTTCATCAATGTGTTCGAGGAGGAGGCGAAAAAGATCGGCGGCGCCGATTTCCTCGCGCAGGGAACGCTTTATCCCGACGTGATCGAGAGCGTCAGCTTCACCGGCGGCCCGTCGGTGACGATCAAGAGCCACCACAATGTCGGCGGCCTTCCGGACCGGATGAACATGAAGCTGGTCGAGCCGCTTCGCGAGCTGTTCAAGGACGAGGTCCGCGAGCTCGGCCGCGAGCTGGGCCTGCCCGAGGCGTTCGTTCAGCGGCATCCGTTCCCCGGGCCGGGCCTCGCGATCCGAATTCCCGGCGAAGTCACCCGCGACAAATGCGACATCCTCCGCAAGGCGGACGCGATCTACCTGGAGGAAATCCGCAATGCCGGGCTCTACGACGCCATCTGGCAGGCGTTCGCGGTGCTCCTTCCGGTCCGTACGGTCGGCGTCATGGGCGATTATCGGACCTACGATTATGTATGCGGGCTGCGCGCGGTTACGTCCGTCGATGGCATGACCGCCGACGTCTATCCCTTTGACGCTGCGTTCCTGAGCCGCGTCGCCACGCGTATCGTGAACGAGGTCAACGGCATCAACCGTGTCGTCTACGACTATACGTCGAAGCCGCCGGGAACCATCGAGTGGGAATGAGCAGCATCGTCTAGCGTGCGCTCGGGGGAGGGGCGGTCATGGAGATGTTCAATTATGTGATGGTGCTGGCCTCGGTGATCATCGGGCTCGGCATCGCGCACCTCTTGATGGGCGTGGCGGCCATTCTCCAGCATCCCGGCCGCGAGAAGGTCTACTGGGTGCACCTGCTGTGGGTCGCCGCCGTCTTCCTTCGGGCGATCTTCTGGTGGTGGTTCGAATTCCAGCTGTCGAAGACGGCGCAATGGACCTTCGCACTCTATATTTTCGTCCTCGGTTATGCCGTGCTGATCTATCTGTGGTGCGCTCTTCTGTTTCCGCGCGACCTGGCGGGATATGACGGGTTCAAGGACTATTTCTACTCACGCCGCGGCTGGTTCTTTGGATTGCTCCTGGCGGGGCAGGCTATCGATATCGCCGATACCCTGCTCAAGGGCTGGGCGCACTTCCGCTCATTGGGAGCGTCGTACATGATCTGGCTCGGTATGATTTCCGTACTGGCGGTGATCGCGATGCGAACGCGCAACGAGCGCTTCCACGGCGCATTCGCGATCCTTTCAGTCGCATACCTCGTTGCCTTTCCATTGCTCGTGTTCGACACCGTTCAGTAGGCCCCGCCTCAACGGGAAATCGAAGAGAGTCGTAAATGGAGTGACCGCATGCATCGTTCGCGCATCAACGGCATCCTGATCGACTGTAATGTCGACGATATTGGTAACGCGGCGCGCTTCTGGGCCGAGGCATTGGGGCGGCCCGTCAACCCGGATCATCCCGGCACGCGCGGCGATTATGTCATGCTCGAGGATCGGCCGGACGAGCTCAGCATCCAGGTCCAGCGCGTCGATCATGAAAGCCGCGTGCACATCGACATCGAGACTGATGACATTCCCGCCGAGGTCGCGCGGCTGGAAAAGCTCGGCGCGAGCGTCGACAAGCGCCTGGAGCGGTGGACGGTGATGCGCGCCCCGTCGGGACAGCGCTTCTGCGTCGTTCGCGTGCAACGCGAAGGCTTCGACAAGGACGCAAACACCTGGAGCTGAACGCCTAGAACTTGGTCCTGGCACCCTCGACCGGCGGCTGCTGCCAATGCGTGCCCTTTCGGCGCGAGCGATCAGTCGTCCGAACGGACAGCCTCTCTCGAGCGTAGAGACCGACCAGCGCCGCCGCGAAACCGGCGCCCGCGGCAACGCTGAGCGCCCAGCGCGGGCCGGCATGATCTGCCACCCAGCCGACGATCGGCGCTCCGATCGGCGTGCTGCCGAGCAGGACAGCAAGCCGCAGCGCCATTACGCGTCCGCGCATCGCCGGCTCGGTCGACAGCTGCATCAGGCTGTTGCTGGTGTTGGTGAAGGTGAGCGCGGCCGCGCCGATGATCATCAGCGCGATGCCGAACGTCCAGTAGGTAGGGGCGATCGCCGCAAGGGTGCATCCGACCCCGAATGCGGCGGCCCCGTAAAGCAGATAGAGGAATCTCGGCTTGCCTCGACCGGCGCCGACAAGTGCGCCCGACAGAGTCCCCACGGCCATGATCGACGAGAGCAACCCGTAAGCGCCTGCGCCGCTGTGGAACACCCGGACCGCCATCGTCGAAACGAAGATCGGGAAATTCAGGCCGAAGGTTCCGATTAGAAACAGCATGACGAGCACTGTCCTGAGGTCTCTGCGGTTCCACACATAATGGAATCCTTCGGTGAGGCTCCCGCGGCTGCGGTTCGCTCGACGGTTCGGGTGCAGTTCGCAAACGCGAAGACCCGATAGCGAGATCAGCACTGCGACGAACGAAACGCCGTTGATCAGGAACGCCCAGCCGGTTCCGACCGAGGCGATCATCAAGCCGGCAACGGCGGGCCCTATCATCCGCGCGCCGTTGAACGACGTGGAGTTCAGCGCGACCGCATTGGGCAGGTCTGCATCGCCCACCAGCTCTCCAACGAAGGTTTGGCGCGCCGGCGCGTCGAAGGCCGAGGCGCATCCGAACAAGAAGGCAAAGACATAAACTTCCCACAGGCGAACGACGCCGGTGACCGTCAGCAGCCCGAGGACGAGCGCCAATGCACCCATCGTCGCCTGTGTAACCATCAATAGCTTGCGCTGGTTGTAATGATCCGCTGCGAAGCCGGTCCAAGGCAGGAAGAGGAGCTGCGGCCCGAATTGAAGCGCCATGACGATCCCGACCGCGGACGCGCTGTTGTGAGTCAGCTCGGTGAGGACCAGCCAATCCTGGGCTGTCCGCTGCATCCAGGTGCCGACATTCGACACGAGCGCGCCGGCCGACCAGACTCGATAATTGTAGCTGCGGAGCGATCGGAACGTTGCCGCATTAGTCAGCGGCATGAGAACCCAAGAACTTCGGTGATCATGGCTTGCTCTTAGGATCGAGGGTCGCGGGCTGCACTGTCATTTTGTCTCGATGATCATCGATGATGCGATTCTCCCGGGTTAACAGCAACTTGGCGTTAACCGCAGGATTGACTCCCGGCCCGCGCTTCGCTGTTCCTCAGGGAAACAGCAATCGGTTGGGACGTTCTGTGGCGTCGATGAGAAACTGGATCCGATTTGCGGTGGCCGCAGCGGCAATCGCGGCCGTCTCCACGGCAAGCGACGCCAAGAAGATTCATCTGTTCGGCTCGCACAACACCAAAGAGCCACCGGTCGCGGCGTCGCAGAGCAGGGCTCAGCCGGTGCATTACAATTGGAGCGAAGGCGCCGCTCCGCGCGCTCATCGTGACCTCGTGGAGACCTTTCACAAGGTCGGACTCAATCCCGGCCAATATGTGTGGGCAACCAAGCTCCCCGACGGTGACACGCACGTCGTCGTCGACCTCGTCACCCAGATGACTTACGTCTATCGCGGCGACCAGCTGGTCGGAGCCTCGACCATGTCGAGCGCAAAGACCGGGCATATCACGCCCTACGGCAATTGGACGATCCTCGAAAAACGGCCGTTCTACCGCTCGAAGAAGTACGACAATGCGCCGATGCCGTGGATGGAACGCATCGATAATTACGGAATCGCTTTCCACGGCGGAGTGAACCCCGGCTTCCCGGCGAGCCACGGCTGCATGCGCCTGCCGATGAAGTTCGCCGAGAAGCTCTACGGGGTCACCAAGGTCGGCACCAAGGTGGTGATCGAAGGCTGACCTTACTCGTTGGGTTTGGCCCGCGAGCGCCCGCCGGTGGCCGGCCCTTGGGAACTGTTGGTGCCGAGCGTCGCATCCGACGTGGCGTCGGGCTGGGACTGCCCTACGATCGATTCCGTGCTTAGCTGATATTCTCCCGACGGATCGTGCGAAATTCCGCTCTGCGTCATGCCGGTCCGGAGCGGCTGCGGATTGCCGGCGCGGCGGCGGCGCCAGTCGTTGAAGTCGCTGTGGAACTGGGCCTCGCGCTCGCGGCAATAATCCGCATAGTCACGATCGAGAGCGTCCATCTGCTTGTCGCGCCAGCTTAGATAATGATCGTCTTGCCGGCTGCTGAAATGGCGCGGCGCACGTTCCCAGTCGCCGCCGCTGTTCCGGTCCGAAAAGCGGCGGTCACGGTCGCTGCGGAGATCCCGCTCTCCGAGCATGAACGCGCTGTTCCGATCGCGGCCGCTCCAATCGCGGTCTCTATCCCTGTCTCCTTCACGCCGGTCGCGCTCGCTGCGTTCACGTTCGTCGCTGCGGCCCCAACCTTCGTCCCAGTCGCGCAGATAGCCGTGTGCCATCGAAACATCTCCCTCTTGAGATCAATTCGCGGGCGGATCGCCCTGCCGTTCAAACGAACGAGCATGGTGCGAGGATGCGTGCCTGGCGCCTCGGCGTTGGAGCTTGTCGCATGCGCGCCTCGCTCAGGCGGCGCGGGCCTGCTCCGAGTGGACCGGCAACTGCAAAACAGTGACGAGCCCGGGCCTGTTATCCTCAAGCACGAGCTCGCCTTGATGGAGGTGCGCGATCGCTTCGGCTAGGGCCAGGCCCAGACCTGCACCCTCATCCGAGCGGCTGGAATCGAGCCGGCCAAACCGGCGCCTTGCCTCCGCAAGCCGATCCGGGGGAATGCCCGGACCGCGATCGCTGACCTCGATGCGGATCTGACGCTCGCCGGGCGTGACGTGGACGGCGATTTCGCCGCCTCCAGAGCCGTAGCGGATGGCATTCTCGACGAGGTTGCTAACTGCTTGAGCGAGAAGTTGGCGATGTCCGAAGAGCGGCACCGGGCGCTTAGGCGGCGCATACTCAAGGCGGGCGCCGCGCTCCTCGACGAGCGGATCGTACATCTCGGCCAGCTCGGCTGCGAGCTCACCGACGTCGAACCAAGCGAACTGCTTGCGTCCGGTCTGCGCTTCGGACCGGCTGATCTCGAGCACGGCGGTCAAAATCCGCATCAGGGCGTCGGCCTGGCGAATGACGCTTCCGAGGAGCTCCTCCTGCTCATTGGGGTCATTGGCCTCCGCTGCCGCCTGCGCGGCCGACCGCAATCGGCTGACGGGCGAGCGCAGGTCGTGCGCGAGGCTGTCGGTGAGCAGCCGCAGCTCCTCCATCAACGCGCTGATCCGATCGAGCATCGCGTTGATCTGCCCGCCGAGGCGATCAAAGGCGTCGCCGGCGCCCGATACCGGCACTCGCTGCGTGAGGTCGCGCGCGCTGATGCGGTTCGCGACCCGCGCGATGTCACCGATGCGCTGACCTACGTAATGGGCGAGGATCACGCCGCAGAGCAGGCCGAGCAGGCCGGCGAGGATCAGCGCGATCAACAGCGACCGCTCGAGAGTTTCGCGGATTGTCAGCGCCTCGCCGGCGATCCGGCCACTCAGGAGCCACTGCCCGTTAGGCAGCCGCTGCACGACGAGCGCCGCTTCGCGCGGTGTCGTCTGTCCGCGAAGCCGGATGAGGGCGTTGCGGTAGCCGCGGGTACCGGCCGGATCGGCGAACGCGGCGGTCGGAACGCTGACGACATTGCCCTTGATCTCGCGTCGGTCCGGCGAGAGCAGCGCGATCGCGGTCTGCGGATCGGCATAGGTCATGGTGTCGTCGATCGCGTCGTCGAGCGCTGCTTTTCCGCCTGTGCGATAGACGTCGGTGAGGACCTTGCCCTGCTCCAGGACTTGCCTCCTGACCGTCGCAACGCCCTCATCGTTGGTGCGCCAGTCGATGAACCCGATGACGGCGAGGTTCGACAGCAAGGCGAGCACGCCCGCAAGAAGCGCGATGCGTAACGTGGTTGGCACAGAAATGCTTATAGTAGTTCAGGCAGCGAGCATGTAGCCCGCACCCCTCACCGTATGGAGCAGCGGCTTTTCGAACCCTTCGTCGAGCTTGCGCCGGAGGCGGCTGACATGGACGTCGATGACGTTGGTGCCGGGGTCGAAGTGATAGTCCCAGACCTGCTCGAGGAGCATGGTGCGGGTCACCACTCGGCCCTCGTTGCGGGCGAAATATTCGAGGAGCAGATATTCGCGGGGCTTCAAATCGAGCTTTTTGCCGGCACGCTTCACGGATCGCGAGAGCGGATCGATCTCGAGGTCGCCGACCGTCAGCCGATGATCGGACGGGTCGACACGCGATTCACGCCGCCGAAGCAGCGCGTTCACCCGCGCCAGCAGCTCGGCGAATGAGAAGGGCTTCACGAGATAATCGTCGGACCCGCACTCAAGGCCCTCGATCCGGTCTCCAACTGAGGCCAGCGCCGACAGGATCAGCACGGGCGTATCGATGTGCGCGGCTCTCAAAGCCTTCAGCACGGACAATCCGTCGAGCACCGGAAGCATCCGATCGAGGATGATGAGGTCGAAGCTGCCGTCGGTGGCCCTGAAGAGCCCGTCCTGGCCATTGGTCGCCTGCTCGACGCTATGTCCCTCCTGGTTCAGGCCCTTAGCCAGGTATGCCGCCGTTTCGCGGTCGTCCTCGATCAGAAGGATCTTTCGGCCCATCTTATCTTCAATCTCCGTATTGACGGCTGAATAGCTCCGTACGGCGCTGCGCGGGAGTCGGCAGTGCAGCGCCGTACGGTTTGCTGCGCCGCTTAGCTCTTGGTCGTGTCGGTGGTGGTCGTCGCCTTCTTCTTGGCAGCCATCTTATGGTGCTTCGTCGTATGATGCTTCGCCTTGTGGTGCATCTTCGCGTGGTGCTTGGCAGCCGCCTTGTGCTCCTTCGTTTCCTGCTTGACGGACTCGCCTTCGGCCTTCGCCTCTTTCGCTATCGACGACTTGGCTTTCATCGTCGTGGCTTTTGCCTTGGAGGTTTTAGCTGTCGAATTCATTGTCGTGTTCGACATTTGCGCGACGGCTGGTGACGCAACCAGCGTTGTCGCAACAAGCGACGCAATCAATTTCTTCATTGCTTCCTCCTGTTGCCGGCAGGCATGCGCCGGCGCGCCGGCGATAGGACTGCGGCTTTCTCACCCTCGTGGCTGAAAGGTTAAATGCCGTTCATCGACGAAATCGGGTCAATTTTTCGGCGTTTGCGCGCTCAGGAGCCGCGCGCTAGCCTCAGGCGCGAATGATCCTGCAGAAAACCCGCTATGCGTTGCGTTCTCTGCTCTTCCTTGCCGAGGAGCAAGGCGGCGCGCCGGTACAGCTCAGCCGCATTGCCGAGACGCAGCGAGTGCCGGCGAAATATCTCGAGCTCATCATGCTTGACCTGAAGAAAGCCGGCCTCGTGAAGAGCGCCCGC
>Ga0105238_10007599_pt1 | contig 10862 bp, 7 predicted proteins | sample KBSC34metaG_FD_81526 | JGI IMG/M metagenome (GOLD analysis project Ga0105238, IMG submission 81526) | Corn rhizosphere microbial communities from Kellogg Biological Station, Michigan, USA - KBS C3-4 metaG | ecosystem: Host-associated > Plants > Roots > Rhizosphere > Soil | place: Michigan, USA...
AGGCTTCGCTTCCTCGCCCATCCAGCACTGCATACAATCATCGATAAAAGAGATATCGAATATGTTCAATCTCTAATGGCGGATTTTCTCGAACGTGCCAAGCGAGAACCAGCGGCACTTTTCAAACAGCTTTCATCGCTCGGGATCGGCTCATTGGTCACCCAAGAGGTCGGATCGAATTTTGACGATAACCCATCACTCCAGGAAAATTCGTCGAAATTTGTAGAGCTCAAGTAGCGGTATTCAATTCCACAAAATTCCTTTAGGCAACAATCCGTGCAAGGACCAAACTTGGTCCCTGAAAATTCGCTATGAATGATTGTCCCGGTTGGAATGAGGCAGATCTGAGGAAATTACTGCAACTTGTTCAAATGGAATTTTGCGTTATGAGGTCATCTTCTCTTACGAGTCTTGCGAGGACGCGTGACGGCTGTCACACGTTCGCAAAAAACACCCGGGGGTAAGGATAACGCTCACGGCTGTTAACGGAGGGGCTGCAGGTTCGAGTCCCTACCTGAGTAGCGAACTTGTTTTTAGAATCAATATTTTATAGACGTCGAAAGGTAAGATACCATTAGAAATACCATCAGCCGCTTTAAGTGACTAGGCTCTCCGACGGCAGTCATGGTGCGCATGCTCAAAAGAGCAATTTGCCCTGACGCTGTTGACTTGTGAGTTCTTGATCGTTACGAAGAGAGACTCGAAAGAACTTCGGTCACTGATCATCGCCGTGTCCTTGACGATACGTCCAACACCGACGCGCCATGACGACTGCATATCCACAATTGGACGTGCTCCAACTGGCTGATGCGGATCAGCATTCTAAAAAAATATGTCCCATGACCTGGGTTAGATAAGCTACATTAACAATCTCGCTCGTACAGATTATCGAGGAGGCCTTGGTCGTGTGCCCAGCTTTCCGATTCGCCTAGTGTCGTTCTGACATCAATCGAATCTTAAGAAGGTTCTGAACGCCCTCAACATCGAGTTTTGCCGATGCGAAGCTTGCACTAAGCAGTTCGTCGGGCAGTAGCCCGTCCCACTTTTCACAACTTCTGTTTGATACCGTTGAAGCCAGCTGTCTCGGGTCTATGGTTGGCGCATCCGCGATTTCCAGTAGAATTTCACGCACGGATTCGACAGAAGCGTCTTTTACAGGAATGGAAAGACCGCCATCGAAGACGGTCCGCTTCCCCCTGGCCTGGCGCAAGAGAGCCACCGTGTCTTTGATGATGTCTCCGCACCAGGGAACGATTTGAACTTCGTTGCCGTTCTGCGGGATCCATTTACGATCGAGTTCCATGTGCTTGTAGTTTGTGCGAGCACGTTCCAGCAGTTCCTTGCCCTCAGGGTCGAGGAAAGGTACCGGAAGAGTCGAGCGGAGAATGTTTCGTATCTCCTCCCGAACCCGGTCGTGGGTGTCGGTGCCCATGGTGTCATTGAATTTCGGGACAGTACCGCCAGCTGCCGGCTTGACTTGAACCACCTTGTCTTCGGCTTCAACGGAAACGATCTGCCAACGCCTGCCTGCGAAGATCAAATAGGAGTCTGCCGAAAGCGGTCGCGTGATCGGCATCGAGCCAAGCGTCTGGTTGCCGTCTATGATGCTGTACTCTTCCTCAGAGGCAAATGCAGCATAGAAAGAGTAATGTTCAGTGATGCGCTCTCCGAAGGACGCGAGGAGAATTAGACCAGTTGAGTCTTGGAAGATAATCTCCCGCTTGCGAAGTTCCCGCAGAAGTGACGCAAATTGGTCCGAGGTCACAGCGCTGAAGGGACCCGCTCAGGTCGAGGTGCCCGAGGTAGAGCATGCCGCCCGGAACTGTATAGCCGCACACTGTGACGTTCTTCCCGGCAGGCACCCAGAGGTGGGACCCCTGAAATTTCTTATTGGTGAACGTCGTCTCAACTGTGAATTTGATGGACTGAAGGGAGGGTGCCCGATTCCACACTCTCAAGTCGGACCCGCAAAAATCAGGTCTACTCGGACCCGGACTGCAGGCATATGTGCAGAATGTTTGGTCCACTAGCAGCTATCCAGTTTTCAACTATGGCCGAATCCAAGGTCGAGATGGCCGATCCTTTATTTGACTGCTAAGAGGCATTGAGATCCCCTTGAAGGTTATTCGATTCATTTCCTACGGCCCTCATCCTCGCTCGAAGTGGCCTAACAAATGGAGAGAAGCGTTGGGATTCTGGGATTCAGCGAGAAGATAAAGATTAAGAAACGAAAGACCCTGTTCTTCAATCGGGAGGATACACGGTCCTGGCTTGAGGTCAGACCCACGTTCTCCATTGCCGAAGAATATGAATCGGATGGGGGCGGCGTATTCGGTTTTCGCTATGCGATGGTGATTGCATTCATCCTATTCGATCCCGACGTTCGGATCGGGGACACATCGGATGGAACCGCGGAGTCTTCGGTCTGAAGATAGAACGTGGTCGGGTCGCAATCCGGGGCGTTTGATACGCCACGAATACCCTGGGTATAAGAAGGCTTGGCAGAATCGAAGGAACTATCGTGCAGATACCTATCCATACCCTGGGTATAGGTTGGCTTACAACGTAGAGATCTCAAAGATCGTCTGCCCGAGTCAATGGTTTTCAGTCAAATCCTCGAACTTCGTAGCCGACACTCCGCGGCAATGGCCGAAGAGTACTGTCTGGGCTTCTTGATGAGAGTCGACCGGCCATCGTGACCTTGGATTTTCAGGGCTTGCCCACGATGATTTCGCCAGAGGTAACCTTTGCATGAGGGGACCGGGCTTTTTATACCAGGCGTGATGTTAGTCTTCGACAGGTTTAAGTTGCAGCCAGTGCATGATTAGCCGCGTACTCACTGGCGAATTCGCTTGGTGTCCTTTCATTGAGAGCCCTGTGAGGACGACTCTCATTGTATTCCTGTCCCCAGAATTCGATAAGTTGTTATCCGCCGATATTTTGCGTATGGATCGAAGCTGATGCTCGGGGCTGATTCAAAAGTTGTAGGCGCGTCCCGGTGAATTAGCGTTACATTGGCAGATGTCCCCATTGCCTTCCCTTTACTAGCGACGCAGCTAATTTTAGAGCATGGATATGTGCGATGACACGGTTGCCTTCGGGTTCGACCGTATTCGGCTTTTTAGGAGTGTAAATTTTGAAACGATTTGGATTAGTGCGACTGATCCTTTGCCTCGGTGTGCTTTCTTTCAGCGTTCATGAGGCTTCCGCCACTGATGTAGCTCTGATCGGCGATGCGAGCGTGAACTCCGCCCATCCGTCGGTCAACTATGGCGCGCTTTCGAACCTGTATGTGGCGAGCGGCAATACCGCATTCTTACAGTTCGATCTGTCGACGCTGCCGACGGGTACGACCTCGGCGCAAATAAGTCGGGCCACCTTGACGGTGTTTGTTAACCGGGTGAACACGGCGGGCGCGGTCACCGTATCTCCGGTGACAGGCAGTTGGGGTGAGTACAGCGTCACCTCCACGTCGGCACCGGCGACGGGAAGCTCGATCGGCAGCCTTCCGGTTTCGGTGGCGGGAGAGTATGTTTCCGTGGATGTGACAGCACAGGTACAGGCATGGGTGACCGCGCCCCCAAGCAACAACGGCCTGGCGCTGGCATCGAGCGGAGCCAACGCGCTTTTTGATAGCAAAGAAAATGACGAGACCGGCCATGCTGCGCGGCTCGATATCACGCTGGTATCGCAGGGACCGCAGGGCGTTCAGGGACCGATTGGTCCTGCGGGTGCTCCTGGAGTAGCTGGCCCTGTCGGCCCGGCTGGAGCTAACGGCTTGCCTGGACCGCAGGGAATTCAAGGACCGATTGGAGCCACTGGCGCGGCCGGAGTTCAGGGACCTGCCGGAGTCGGTATGGTGTACCAGAACACCTATAACGCGGGAACAACCTATGCTGCCAACGATGCGGTGACGTACAACGGGTCCAGCTATATTTCGTTACAGAACTCGAATCTTGGGCATCAGCCCGATGTCTCTCTGCCATTCTGGGAACTCTTCGCCGCAGCCGGCGTCACGGGGCCAGCCGGTCCCACTGGCGCGACGGGAGCCACCGGATTAATTGGGCCACAGGGACCTCAAGGTATTGCAGGAAATACCGGCCCAGCAGGAGCTACAGGAGCCCCCGGCCCTGTTGGTCCCACCGGAGTAACAGGACCGGCTGGTGCCACCGGTGCTGCTGGTGCTATCGGTCCGCAAGGGCCGCCGGTTAACTTTCAAGGTCCGTGGAGCATCGCGACGACGTATGTGCTGGGCGATGCGGTTTCGTTCAACGGCTCCACCTATATCTCTATAGTCCCAGGCAACGTGGGCTTCCAGCCGGATATCAGCAATATGAAATGGGGGCTGCTCGCCCAGGCTGGCGCCGTTGGAGCTACTGGAGCAGCGGGTCCAGCTGGTCCAGCTGGTCCAGCGGGTCCCACCGGTCCAACCGGAGCTACAGGCCCACAAGGTCCGGCAGGTGGTGGGTCGCACATTTTCACGGCCAGCGTGATATTGGGGCAGGCAAACAGTACTACACAGTTTTTCAGCCTAAACAGCAGCTACGACCCATCTAATGTGGGCACGTTTTTAACCTACAATCAGTTTGCAACGACCTTCCCGCAGGCATGCACCTTCGACTCGATGTTCCTCACATCGGGCCAGTCGGGGTTTGGAAGTTTTGGTTCTCCCATAACCATCACCCTGTTCCGCAATGGTGCCGCTACTGCCCTCACCAGTGCTATTACTCCGCCATCCGCAAATACCCTTGCATCAGCTCAGATCACGGGGCAGTCTGTGTCCATCGCGGAAGGGGACACCGTTGCACTAGAGGCGACGAGCACCCCCTTCACTACGAATGGATCCTTCGTTCCTATCGCAACGGTCTCCGTGTCGCTTCATTGTCAGTAGTTCTGTGCGTTCTCGCGACGACCTTGGGAAAGTGAAAGCTGGTATCGCAAAGATGATGGGTTCCAGATCGAAGAGGTTGCTTGGGTTCGCGGTTGTGAGTGAGCATTCGCTCCGCAGGCAGATGGTTTGGAATGGGGAAAAGATTGAAGAGCACAGAGGACAGATTGCACGCTGACAATGTAGCGATGCCGACGACGATGAGTATCCAGACGAGTGCGCAGGTGACGAAGACCAGGCGTGGGTTGGTGAACGTGTTGCTTGGAGCATTTGTTCTGGCTGCGGGCAGTTTCGCGATGCGGGCCCAGACGACTACGCCAAGCAACATCCTAGCTACGACGGCTCCGCTCGATGCACCAGCGGGAGTTGCGTATGATGTGGCGGGCAATCTGTACATAGCTGATGTGAACCATAACGTGATTCGTGAAGTGAATCTCGCGGACGTCGTTACGACCGTCGCCGGCACTGGAGAACAGGGGTTTGCCGGTGACGGCGGAGCGGCCACGAGTGCATTGCTTGATTCGCCTGCAGGCGTAGCCGTGGATGGCGTGGGAAATATTTATATTGCGGATCAGTACAACAACCGCATTCGCAAAGTCAGCAGCGGCACAATTTCGACGATTGCTGGGACTGGCGTCGGGGGCTTCTCCGGGGACAATGGAGCAGCTACGTCGGCGACGTTGAATCATCCGACGGCTCTGGCCGTGGATGGCGCGGGCAATCTGTATATCGCGGACACGGACAACCATCGCATTCGCAAGATCAGCGGCACAACCATCACGACGGTTGCGGGCGACGGGGAGCAGTTCTTTGCCGGTGACGGCGGAGCCGCAACTGCTGCTGGGCTGGATTCTCCGAATGGCGTAGCGGTAGATGGCACGGGCAATATCTATATCGGAGACACACACAATCAGCGGGTGCGTGTTGTGAATACCAGCGGTGTGATTTCGACGCTGGCGGGTAACGGCAGCAAGAGTTATGGCGGCGATGGCGGAACAGCGGCGAATGCTTCGCTGGCACGGCCTCGTGGTCTGAGCGTGGATGCGGCTGGCAGTATCTACGTGGCGGACAGCGACAATAACCGTATTCGCGTGATTGCAACGACGGGGAAGATCGCGACGGGCGCGGGCAACGGTTCGCAGGGGTTTGGCGGCGATGGCGGTGCGGCGACCAGCGCCATACTGGACACGCCTCGTGCTCCGGCGGTAGAAGGTGCGGGAATCTTTGCGCTGTCGGACAGGCATAATAATCTGGTGCGGAAGGTGGGGGCCGACGGCACGATTCAAACTGTTGCCGGCGTGAGTCCCGGAAGCGGTGGCGGACAGGGAACCGGCGGGGAGACCTTGACGCTGAATGGAGCGGCGACGATTGCCTATAACAGTGGCACGCTGACGGCCATCTTCAATAACGCGGCCTTTATTGCGACGGGCCAGGTGAACTTGCTGGACATCACCAACGGCTCGACGCTGGTCGCTTCGGCCGCATGGAACAACAATGTTGCCACGATTGATACTTCGACCTTGTCGGGGGGAACGCACCAGTTGGTCGCGAGCTACGTCGGCGACTCGCAGAACGCTGCGATTACCAGCAGCGTTTTTGTACTGACGGTCGCGCCCCTGCCGGTGGTGGCGACTGCGACGGGTGTTTCGATCAAGTATGGGCAGACTGTTCCTACGATTACAGGAACGCTGACTGGCGTTCAGCCGCAGGACACCAGCAAGGTGGCGGCTGTGTTCGCCACGACGGCGACGGCAACAACGCCGGTCGGACAATACCCGATCACGGTGACGCTCGCGGGACCTGCGGCGATTGACTATAGCGTCACTCTTGGCTCGGGCTCGGGCAATGTTGTGATTGGACAGGCTGGCAGCATGACTGCGCTGACCTCATCTAATATGGCGCCCTTCCTTGGGGCGCCTGTCACTTTGACCGCGCAGGCTTCTTCGACGACTACGGGAACGCCGACCGGCAGCGTGGCCTTCTACGATGGCACTACTTCGTTGGGGACTGTGCCGATCGTTGCAAATGGTTCGGCTTCGTATTCGTCGAGCGGATTTAGCCTGGGCGCTCACAGTATGACAGCGGTCTACAGCGGCGATGCCAATTTCACGCCGAGCACCTCGGCCGCAACGGTGGAAACGGTGACCGTCGTGCCGGACTTCACGCTGACGGCCACTGACGGAGCAACGCAGACCGTCAATCCGGACCAGACTGCAACCTATAACTTTGCAGTGCAGTCGCAGAACGGCGGCGTTGCCTATCCGATTACGCTGACGGCCTCGGGACTGCCTGCGGGAGCGACGGCGGTCTTTACGCCTGCGACCGTTACGTTGAACAATGGGGCAGCTTCCTTCAGCTTGGCGATTAAGACCGCAGGGCTGAGGGCTGCCCAGACTCCGCCCTCTTCACCGATGCGGTCACCATTGCTTCCAATTAGTGCAGCGATGTTCCTGCTGCCACTGTTCCGGAACAGGCGCATGCGAGCGAGGCTGGCTAGGATGCCGCGCACTCTGCTTACAGCATTCTTTGCGCTAATTGCAGGTGCGGCCACGCTGGGGCTAACAGGTTGCGGCAGTGGCGGCTTCTTCTCACAATCGCAGCAGACATACACGGTCGCGGTCACGGCAACGACTACAAGCGCCGTCAATACAACTTTGCAACACACGGCTACAGTTACTTTGATTGTTCAGTAACAACCGCAGACGAGCAGGCCCGCACGCATGAGAGTGATTACGTTTTTGATATCGGCGTTGTTGATGGGAGCAGTCTCGGCTGCCTCAGCGCAGACCATTGCTCCGACCGACGACCTGGGGCCAACGGTATCGAAGAGCCGCCCCGTTGCTCTGTCCTTCAACTACACCGCAATGATCGGCAATGCACCCCCACCAGCAACGTGCGGCTGCTTTCTATTGAATGGCGGCAGCAGCGAAGAGTTATTTCATGTCTGGAAGAATGTTGCAGCCGTGGCCCAGATAACCGGCAGCAGGACGGATAGCGTTCCGCAATCGCAGCAGGGGCTTAGCGTGATTACTTACATGGCTGGTCCTCGCTATTCCTTTTCGATGGCGCGGCGGCTAACGATCTATGGGCAGGTCGTGGTTGGTGGCGTGCATGGCTTCGACTCTTATTTTCCGAGGAACGATGCGCAGTCTACAGGTGCCGCTAATTCACTGGCATTTGCGCCGGGCAGCGGTGTAGAAATAGGTGTCAGGAATTGGCTTTCTGTGAGAGCGGTTGAAGCTGAGTTTCTCGTCACCCATCTGCCGAACGATTTGAACGACTACCAGCACAATCTTCGGATGAGCTCCGGCGTTGTCTTCCGCTTTTCTTCCTGGCGATTGAATCGCTAGGTTATTGGGTGTGTTTAACATCTGGTTATCTTCGCGAGGGCTTTTGCTTCTGTGTCTTTTGGCTGTGTTGACCGACTGCGGGTAAGGCTTTATTCCACGGCACTGGAGAGGTCAGAATCATCGACGTGTTTGTTGCTACGTAGGGCATTATGGAGCCGATGACTGCCTCCATGTGACTTGGCGCGTTCCGAGCAACATTCCCAGACCAGTGCCATACCGGCATTATTACTAGGTTCCGAATGCCGGTGGCGCGTAATGCCTATCAGCCCTCCCGGAATTCCGCAGAGATCAAAGCCGCCGTCCGCCGGCAGCATTCGGTCATGTACGTCGTTTTCGAGTCGCAGTCTTCGATGTTGAGGCGAGGCCATTCATTTAAGCATTTCGCAACCATTCTCATCGTCGGAGAAACTTTTACAGGGAGGGAGCCGCCCTTATGGCTAAGTGCTCCGAGCGGACAAAGATGGAATGGCGGAATTGCTCCCCTTGAGCTTTCAAACTCGATGAAAACTCGCGCTCATTCTGGACTCATGCAGTCCGGATAGCACACATTCAATTATGTTTGCTGGTTGACAGCAGGACGTAAGAAGCTTATCGTCCAAATCAATCACAGTTTAAAAATGGAACAATACCCATACCAGTTAGAGTTCGGACGGTTCCACTGAAGTGTGTCTGAAACGCAGAAGTATAGCCATTTTGCTCATGATGAATCTGAAATTTCTTTTCACCTGGAGCCGTTGCAGCCCGTCCACGACTAAATAGTACATGCCATTCGATTCGAGCGTGTCCTCCACGCGGCTCTGCCCGCTCGGTCGGAGTGCTGCGATTTATCTGAGCCATGTGGAGCGCCATCAAGTTTATGGTTTTCCTGCGTTGGCCTGATGGCGAAGTGAAGTGCCCGTACTGTGGCGCGACCAAACTGACTTGGCTTGCGAAGGCGAACGTGTATCGCTGCTATGGGGATCACAAGAAACAGAAGTTCTCGCTTAAGGTTGGAACCATATTCGAGGATTCACCTATCGGCCTAGACAAGTGGCTTCCCGCAGTCTGGCTTCTAGTCAATTCCAAGAATGGCATTTCAAGCTATGAACTGCATCGCGCTTTAGGTGTAACCCAAAAGACCCCGTAAGCAGAAACAATGGGCGGCTATCTGGCCCGCGACGGCGCAAATGCGCAATTAGGGCTTCCTGAGCGGCCTGATTTAACCCTTGCTCGACCATGTCCACGACCAGCATCGCCAGCCCTTCAGATTCCAATTCCACCACGAGAGCAAGCCGGCATCACACATCTGGTTGAGGCGAGGATACCGAAACCAAATTATTTGGGCCGGTTTATGCAACCAATCGAGTTCCGACCATCTGGTCAAGTTGGAAGCGAAACAGCGCCGAATATACCTTCTGAATCCGGTCCGTGCCGATGCGGTTTGTCATCTCCTTGACTCGAGCGAATCCCTCATCTCCACGTTCGGTCACGATGTCTGTAGCACCGACTTGTTGCGAAGGTCGAACTTACCCAGGACTGCCTTGTTGTTCGGCTCCAGCATGGGTCTTGTCGACCACAGGATTCATATGAAAAAGGAATTGGGGCGGAAAAAAGGTTTTCTACCGCCCCGGGGTTTTCCTCACTATTTGATTCCGTATTGGAACGGAATGGTACTTCCATCGTTCAAGGTAATGAGAAAACCATAGGTTTTAGAATTCGCAAAGCTCTTATTGCTAATGTTGAAGATCCACTGTTGGGCAGTGGGGTCCCATCTGAAAGTGGTGTCTGGTGTTGTGGAATCGACCACTTCATTCTGATCACTCGCTGTGCCATTAATTACTTGAGCCACCACGAATGAGCTGACAACTCCTGGCGTTCCGATGGAAGCACCTTTCGCGTCGCAGACTCGGAACTTTGCCGGGGTAGTGCTCTTCCCATTGAAGACACTCGAGCCGGCTGCATTGATCGGTTGCAGGATCTGGTGACCCAAATCGCCAGCGCACACGCCACCAACCAGCGCGTACGTGACGGTGAGCTTTCCTGTGTTTTGGTATGTGATGTTGTAATTTGTTGAGGTTTGCCCGGAGCAAAAAATTGTGAATGCGCCAATAATTTGACCGCTTGTGTTCGCCGAGCAAGCTAGTGTGCCACCCAGGGCAGCGGAGCTTTCACTATTAACAAAGCCGCTGTATGTGACGGTGAACGCCGGCAAAGTCCCATTAAGGAGCATGGACTTATTCGCAGAAGTGATCGTCAGAGGCGCTTTGTTGATGGTCAGTTGGGCGTTGACCAGGCTGATGATGTAATTTCCAGCCTTGGCGCTAGGATCGTTGTAGCCGACAGTGATGGTGTACGGGCTACCCGCGACTGGGCTGCTCGATGTTGCAGTAGTGGTTGCCGTGGGCGTAATGCCATCAACCGCAGCCTGTGCCGCGCCCATGCCGGTGATACCGGCGGTCAGCGTAGGCATGGTCCCGCCATAGGTGAAGCTGGTGTTGTTGCCAGCAATAGTGATGTCTGCTTTGTTGATCGTGAAGCTGGCCGTGTTGTAAGTGATTTCATAGTTGCCGAGCACTCCTGCAGGGCTGAGCGTGGCGCTGATGGTGTAAGGACCACCGGCAACCGTCTCACCCGAGGTGCGGCTG
>Ga0105238_10007602_pt1 | contig 10860 bp, 8 predicted proteins | sample KBSC34metaG_FD_81526 | JGI IMG/M metagenome (GOLD analysis project Ga0105238, IMG submission 81526) | Corn rhizosphere microbial communities from Kellogg Biological Station, Michigan, USA - KBS C3-4 metaG | ecosystem: Host-associated > Plants > Roots > Rhizosphere > Soil | place: Michigan, USA...
AAACGCCCTTCGCTTCGAATACAAGGCCATTCAGCTAAACCGTCTCTCCTGGCGAAATTTCGTGAACAGGGAGAATTCTGTGGCGTGTGCTCTGATGGCAAAGATGCGAATCGCGGAGCGAGACCGTCCTCGGGTAAAATTGGAGTGTCTTCGAATGCTGGCCAAACTTCAGCTCGATCCAGCGCGATCGACTTTGATCGGCACATTTGTGGAAAGTTATCTGCAATTGTCGTCCGCTGAGACGACTCGTTTCGAGCGTGAGTTTGCAAAATTAGACGAATCGGAAAAGGACAGAGCAATGGAATTAATGACGAGTTGGGAGCGCAAGGGCCGGGAGGAGGGCAAACAAGAGCTCATTTTGCGTATGCTCAACCGTCGCTTGGGATCTACTCCGCCATCTATGACGTCTCGCTTAGGGCAACTGACTTCTTCTCAATTGGATGATTTGGGTGAAGCTCTCCTAGACTTTGACAGCGTAGCCGATCTCGATCAGTGGTTATCCGCTCATTAAAGAATAAGGCCCGCTCCAATCGGAGCGGGCCTTATTCTTTAATGAGGCATTCTTACGCGCCCAGACCGGAGCTTCCGCCAACTCCGCGCTCTTCGGCCTTTGCTTCTGCATAGCCGCTCTTGCGGAATCCTGCAACGGGATCGAACGGATCGGGTAGTCCCTGTTCCGTACGAACCTTCCATAAAAGCGGACGCACGTCCTCCGCAAATGCGGACTTGATGATCTCCTCGGCAACGATCAAATCATCTGACTCCTGAGCCGTCTTCAGGCTTGTCCAATCGACGATCAATGCCTTGGCGTAGGAAACCTGCAGCGCCACCAGGCTTTGGATCATCTCGCCAATCTTGTTCTTGATCGTGTGGCTCTCATCGATCATGTAGGCCACGCCGTTTCCAATCCCCTCGCGCTCCGCCTTCACAAGCTCCGTATAGATCAGATAAAGCTCGTAAGGATTGATAGAACCGGTAGTTAAATCATCATCGGCATACTTGCGGTTGTTGAAGTGGAATCCGCCCAGACGGCCTTCGTCGAGCAGGAACGCTACGATATGCTCGATGTTTGCGCCATGCAGGTGATGCCCAAGGTCGACCAGCACTTTTGCTCGATCCCCGAGCTTATTGCAAAGCGCAAACGACATTCCCCAGTCGGCGATATCGGTGTGATAGAATGCAGGCTCAAACGGTTTGTACTCGACCAGCATCGCTTCGTCGTCATTGAGATCCTGGTAAACCTCAGCAAGGCCTTCCTCGAAGTAACGCTTGCGGCGGCGGAAGTCGCCCTGTCCCGGGAAGTTCGTGCCGTCGGCAAACCAGAGCGACATTGCCTTTGAACCGGTCGCCCGCATAATTCCGACACAATCGCGCATGTGCTCAACAGCGCGATTGCGAACCTCAGGCCGCTCGCTGCCCAGGCTTCCAAATCGATAGTCGTAGTCCTGGAAGAGATTCGGGTTTACAGCGCCCACATCCACGCCAAGCGTCTGTGCGTAGCTGCGCAGTTCGGACCAATCGTCAACAGTGTCCCATGGAATATGCACGGCGACCTTCTGCGCAATGCCTGTATACTTGTGCGCCTGAGCCGCATCCTCAAACTTCTGCTTCACCGTTGTCGGCGCGCCCGGTTGGCGAAAGACGCCGAACCGCGTGCCGCCGTCCGCATATCCCCACGACGGCGTCTCAACCTGCTGCAATTTCAGCGCATTCTCAGCAGCATCGACATCAATGCCTTTTTCTTCCAGTTCACGCCGCAGCAGGGCATACCGGCTGTCCCAATCAGTATTCGTCATATGTGTTCCTCATCGGTAGATAGTCGAAATTCAAAATAATACGTTTTAGTGATTAGCAATTGCCTTAGGTCTCACACACTTGGCTGGCGGTTGAACGACCCGCAAGCGGGTGCCCCCCTAGAGAGTACAACAGTGTCCCTTCGGACACACAGAATCCTTCGGACACACAGAATGGGCTAAAAACCCATAACTCCTAGTCCGCGAAGGCGGACATATGTGCTCTCTAGCCGTGCCACCCAAGGGGTACCCGGTCGCCGGGCATAAACCGCCAGGGCAAGAGGCCGCCAGGGCAGCGCAGCGAATTCTAAAATCTGACGTCCCGACTTTGGGAGCTGGCAGGATTTGAGGTCTACGTCCCCTACCCTCGCCAAATCTTCAAAATCTGCTCTTCGCGATCCGCCCAGCGCTCATTGGCGGCGACGTTCGGCTTGTAGACATCCGGCACAAAAGAGCGGCGAGAGACTTCTCGCGCTTGCTCCCATCCGGAAATAGCCCCGGCTCCCACAAGCTGGCCAAGCGCATTGCCCACTGCCGTGGCCTCCGAAGGGCCGGCAAGCACCGTGACCCCGCATGCATCCGCCGTCCATTGGTTCAGAAGCGTATTCTGCGAACCGCCGCCGATGATGTGGAGCACATCGAAATTAGAGCCGAGCAGCGCGCCAAGATCCCTGAGCGAGCGTCGATAGGCAAGGGCAAGGCTCTCAAGGCAGCAGCGAATAAGGCTTCCGGCATCCACGGGTTCCGGCTGCCCAGTTTCGCGGCACGCAGAGCGGATCTCCAAAGCCATATCCTGCGGATTGAGGAAACGCTCATCGACAGCATCGATCAAGGGTCCGCCTTCAGGAGCCGCAACCGCCAGGGAGACCAGTTCCGGATAGCTGTACTCTTTTCCTGTTTCACGAGCCAGAGAGCGACGTGATTGCTGCACAAGCCACAACCCCATAATATTCTTAAGGAAGCGCGTCGTGCCGCCAACGCCTCCTTCATTGCTGAAGCCTGCCGCCATTGCCCGGCGGTCGATGATCGGGGCAGGCAATTCAGCGCCCAACAGAGACCAGGTACCGGATGAAAGGAAAGCCCATCGTGTCCCAGTACGCGCCGGCGCCGCCGCAACAGCCGCGGCGGTATCGTGCGTGGGAGGAGTAAAAACGGGGATGCCGTTTGTGGTCACACCAAGGCGCGTTCCGGCATCGACAATCTCGGGTAGAAAGTGGTGAGGCAGATTCAGACGCTCCAACAGCTGCGTATTCCACGCCTTTGCGCCCGGCGTCATCATCTGTGTCGTGCTTCCGTTTGTCCGCTCAACTCCTGCCCCCTTTGTGCCCATTAGCTGAGCATGGAGCAAGTCAGACATCATTAAGAGACGATCCGCCTTCTCCAGCAACGCCGGATCGCGATCCCGCAGAGCAACCAACTGATAGAGCGTATTGAACGACATGTGCTGGATGCCCGTCGCATCCCAGATCTCCTCGCGCGCAATACGGGCGTGGGCGGCCGTCATAGCAGCCGGATGCGATAGATCCCGATAGCAAACGGGAGATTCGATCAAAGCGTCGCTGCTGTCTACTAAGCCGAAATCTACGCCCCAGCTGTCGACCCCCACACCCGCTAAGTCGCCATTAGCTTCGTCGCGCGCGCGATCAACTAAGGCGCGGATTTCCGCAAATATCCGCTCAAAGTCCCAGCGCTGAACGCCGTCCGGACAAAGGTCGTCAGCGCCCCTTCCCGTCGGAAAACGCCCGAGTTCCGACAACGAGATCCGCTCTCCGTCGAACGATGAAAGCACCCCCCGGCCGCTCTCCGCGCCGAGATCGATAGCAAGAAACTGTTGAAAGACCACGTTCATTACTCCAACTGCCGGTCCCATGCAAGACTTGCGCAACGGCGCAGTGCAAAGCGGACCTCCTGTATCAGGATAGCTTCACCAGCATTCACCGCAGCATTCGCGATTCCCTCCCCATTTTATCCGATCGTCTTTACTTTTCCATCATATTCAGATATAATCAAAAATAAATCCAACATCCAACTTTGCATTTTGACCTTTCTGGGAGGAACCAGTTTATGCCGACCGACCGTTGGGACAGCGCCGTCGCCGATACGAAACAGGGCGTCGAAGAACTTGTCTACCGATCTAACCTTCTTGGCTCAGACCGCACCGTATGCAACTGGGGCGGCGGAAACACATCGTTCAAGACCACTGAGACCGACTTCCGTGGCCGTCAAGTCCCGGTAATGTGGGTCAAGGGCAGCGGCTCCGACCTTGCCAACGCCACCGCTAAGAATTTCACCGCTCTCTATCTCAAAGATGTCCTGCCGCTGTTCGAGCGCGAATCGATGACCGACGAAGAGATGGTCGAGTACCTTACGCACTGTATGCTCGATCAGAAGCATCCGCGCATGTCGATCGAAACTCTGCTGCACGCGTTCCTGCCTTATGCGCATGTCGATCATGCCCACCCCGACGCCATCATCAGCATCGCCTGCGCCGACAACGGCAAAGAGATCGCGAAAGAGATCTGGGGCGACCGATTTGTATGGGTTCCCTACATCCGGCCCGGATTTACGCTTTCGAAGATGATCGCGCAGGGCGTCCAGCAGAACCCGCAGGCTGAGCTGGTCGTGATGGAGAAGCATGGTCTGGTAACGTGGGGCGAGAACTCCGCGGATACCTACAAGCAGACGATCAAGATCATCGGCGAGGCCGAAGCCTACATCAAGAAGAATGTCGAGAAGCTCGGCGACAAGCTATTCGGCGGCGCAAAGTACGCCTCGCTCCCGGCCGACCAGCGACGTGAGCTGGCCGCTGCCGTTCTCCCGGAAGTCCGCGGAGCAGTCAGCCGCGAAGCCCGAGCGATCCTTGGCTTCGACGACGCCGACGACATCCTGCAGTTCGTAAACAGCTTTGACGCTCCCAAGCTTGGTGAAATCGGCGCGGCTTGTCCCGATCACCTGGTACACACCAAGCGCACCCCGCTCTATATCGATTGGGATCCCGCCACCGGCGACACGACATCTCTGATCGCCGCTCTGAAGACGGGAATCGCCGCCTACGAAGAAGAGTACACGGCTTACTTCCAGGACAATAAGACCGCCGGCGACGTCATGTTCGCAGCTGCTCCCCGTGTCATCCTCGTGCCTGGCCTCGGTATGATCAACACCGGCAAGAACAAGGCCATGGCCGATGTCAGCGGCGCTCTCTATCACCGCGCCATCGCCGTCATGACCGGCAGCACCGCTCTCGGCAACTTCGTATCCCTGAGCGCAGCGGAATCTTTCGCCGTCGAGTACTGGCCGCTTGAGCTCTACAAGCTCAGCATGGCTCCGCCGGAATCTGACTTCTCCCGCCAGATCGCCTTCATCACCGGCGGCGGCGGCGGTATCGGCAGCGCAACGGCTCGCCGTCTCGTCAAGCAGGGCGCGCACGTTGTACTCGCCGACATCAACCTTGAGACAGCCCAGGCAGCTGCCGACGAAATCAACAAGAGCGCCAGCGCCGGACGCGCCATTGCCGTGAAAGTTGATGTCACCAGTGAAGAAGCTGTCGCGGAGAGCTTCAAAGGCGCTATACTTGCTTATGGCGGCGTCGACATACTCGTAAACAATGCAGGCCTGGCGACTTCGAGCCCCTTCGGCGAGACATCGCTCAAGGAATGGAACCTGAACTTCAACGTGCTCAGCACGGGATACTTCCTGGTCTCCCGCGACGCCTTCAATATCCAGAAGCGCCAGGGCCTCGGCGGTTCACAGGTGTTTGTCGCCTCGAAGAACTCGGTCTATGCCGGCAAGAACGCGGCCGCTTATAGCTCGGCCAAGGCAGCTGAACTACACCTCGCTCGCTGCATTGCGGCCGAAGGCGGTGAGTACGGCATCCGCGCAAATACGGTCCTGCCCGACGCCATCCTGCAGGGATCGGCCATCTGGAACAGCGGATGGCGCAACGAGCGCGCCGCGGCATACGGTATCGAGCCGGATCAGCTCGAAGCCTACTACCGCAAGCGGACCATCCTGAACGTCAACGTGCTTCCGGACGACGTGGCAAACGCCATCGCCTTCCTGTCGTCAAGCGCATCCGCCAAGACGACTGGCTGTCTGGTCACCGTGGACGGCGGCGTACCCGCAGCGTTCTCAAGATAAGACCCACCCCATCCCCTCCCGCCCACCAGTGGGTTTTATATGGGAGGGCGCGTCTCGGTTTGCGATCACGTTTCGCTCTCTTGGCAAAACGCCAAGAAGATGGCGCCTTGCGATATCGAGAACGTGCCCTCCCATATAAAACCCACTGGTGGGCGGGAGGGAATAAGGGTGGGTCCTAACGCGGAAACGTTTTCGAAAATCGAGGACAACGCACTAGGCCTGCGGCTAATCCTCGGGGAGATAAGTTTGCTCGTCGCAGAACGACATCGTGAGATTGTGGCTATTGTCAGCGCCGAAAAGAGCGTGCGTGTCGCAGGACTTGCTCGTCAGTTTTCCGTTACTGAGGAAACCATTCGCCGCGACCTTGAGAAGCTGGAGCAGGAAGGCAAGCTTCTGCGCAGCCATGGCGGCGCGGTATCTATCCGCCAGGGCGGAAACGAAGCGCCCTACTCCGAGCGCGAGATACGCAGCGCAGCTGAAAAGATGGCGATCGCGCGAGAGGCGCTCAAGCTTCTTGAGGAAGGCGATACCATTCTCATCGATGCCAGCACGACTGCCCTGCAGGTCGCGCGTCTTCTGCCCGACATCAGCCTCACAGTCCTTACAAACGCAATGCCTGTCTGTGTAGAACTTGCAAACCGCCCACGTGTCCGCGTGATCTGCACGGGAGGAAACCTCTCCGCTGCATCCCTTTCCTTCACGGGTCCGCGCGCAGAGCAGGCGCTGACCGAATATCATGTTAATCGTCTCTTTTTCTCATGCACAGGTGTCGACTTAACCCATGGTCTCAGCGATGTTAACGAATCACAGGCCAACCTGAAGAAACGCATGATGGCCGTCGCCGACCGCACCACCCTGCTGGTGGACCGCACCAAGTTTGGCATCAAGGCGCTCAAGCGATTCGGGCACATCGCCGACGTCCATGAGATCATCACAAACAGTCCGGCAGATCCGGCCCTCCTCGGAGAGATCGAGGCCGCCGGCGTAGCCGTCACGGTGGCAAAATAACGTGAAAGTTTCCCTCTTCATTACCTGCCTGGTGGACCAGTTCTATCCATCGGTGGGTGTCAGCGCGGTACGACTGCTGCGTCGCTACGGATGCGACGTCGACTTCCCTGCCCGGCAGACATGCTGCGGACAGCCTGCATTCAATAGCGGATATGTTGCGCAGGCGCGCGATGTCGCCCGGAACCAGCTTGAAGCCTTCGAAGATTCCGACTATGTGGTATCGCCATCCGGCTCCTGTACAGGCATGGTGCATCACTACTATCATGATCTCTTCGCCGGCGATCCCGCCCTTCTGGCCCGCGCAGAGCGGCTGGTGGCAAAGACATTCGAATTGTCGCAGTTCCTGGTGGACGTCCTGAAAATCACCGACGTCGGCGCTCGCTGCCCGCAGACGGCGACATTTCATCCGTCATGCCACGGCTCCCGCTTGCTCGGCGTCCGCGAGCAGCCCCTGGAATTGCTCCGCAATGTCAAGGATCTGACTCTTATTCCTCTTCCCAAGAGCCAGGATTGCTGCGGCTTTGGCGGCACCTTTGCCGTCAAGATGAGCGATATCTCCGGTTCGATGGTTCAGGAAAAGGTAGACAACGTGGCATCTGTCGGAGTGGATTATCTGGTCAGCACGGATATGGGCTGCATCATGAACATTGCCGGCCAGATGCGACGGCGTGGCATGAAGACCGAACCCATCCACCTGGCGGAATTCCTGTGGCGTTTTAGCCAAAGTTAAGATTATCAAAATCGCACCCCCTCCCCAACCCTGCAGTCGCCACGACAGGGTGTGCCTTCGGTACCCGACTGCACCCGAAGGAGAGGGAGTCAGACTTAGGAGAGGCAACGAAAACGTTCCTATTCCGAAAGTCCCTCTCCTTCGGGGAGGGATTTAGGGAGGGGACTTCCTGGCGTTGTCGGGAGTGTTCACAAATGGCACATTCAACCACGAAATCGAAGTTCATCGACCGCGCGGCGATTGCGCAGGGCGATGACTTTCTCGTTAACGCCGTAAAATTCACGACGGACCGTTTGCGTAACCGTAAGAGCGACAGCTCCACGGCCTTCGGCAACTGGGAAGAGTGGCGTGAACGCGGCCGCGCAATCCGCGCGCACACGATCGCCCACCTCGACTATTACCTGGATCAGTTTGCTCAAAATGCAGCGTCGCGCGGCGCGTATGTCCACTTCGCCAACGACACCGCCGAAGCGCAGAAGATCGTCCTGGAGATAGCGCGCAAAAACAAAGCAAAGGTTGTCGCAAAGTCTAAAAGCATGGTTTCCGAAGAGGTCCACATTAACCATGTCCTCGAAGATGAGGGCCTGGAATGCCTTGAGACGGACCTTGGCGAATGGATCGTGCAGCTGGCTCACGAGACGCCCTCACACATCATCATCCCCGCTATTCATAAGACTCGCGGTCAGATACAGGTGCTCTTCGAGAAAGAGGGCGGCGAGAAGCTTACAGACGACACTAAAACCCTCGCCGGCTTTGCGCGCCGCGCGCTTCGCCGCAAGTTCGAACTTGCCGATATCGGCATGACGGGCTGCAACTTCGGCATCGCGCAGACAGGTTCAGTCGTCACCTTCAGCAATGAAGGCAATGCCCGAATGGTGACGACACTGCCCAAGACACACATCGTTATGATGGGCATGGAGCGCGTCATCCCTAACTGGGACGACCTTGAGGTGATGACCAACCTTCTCCCGCGCAGCGCCACCGGTCAGAAGATCACGGTGTATGTATCCGCCCTCTCCGGCCCAAGACGCGAAGACGAGATCGACGGTCCGGAAGAAACGCACATCATCATTCTCGACAACGGCCGATCCGAACAGCTCGGCGATCCTGAGTTCCAGGACGTCCTCAACTGCATCCGATGCGGCGCATGCCTCAATGTTTGCCCTGTATATCGCCAGGTTGGCGGGCACTCCTATGGAAGCGTTTACCCAGGCCCGATCGGCGCGGTCATCACTCCCCTGCTCCAGCAGGACAAAAAGCAGTGGGGCGAACTTGCTTATGCGTCGACACTGTGTGGCGCATGCTTCGAAGCTTGTCCGGTAAAGATCCCGCTTCACGATATGCTCGTGCACTTACGGCGCCGCTATGTGGAGCAGAATTACACTCCCCTGCCGGAAAAACTGGCATTCAAGGGATACGCAGCCGCCTTCAGCAACGCAGGCGCCTACAAGGTCGCCATGAAAACCGGGCGCTGGATGCAGCTAAAAGTCCTTGGGAATGCGGTGCCAGAATCCGAAATGGCCAAAGTTACTCCGGTCCATGGATGGACAAAATACCGCACACTCCCCGAGAATGGTGGAAAATCCTTCCGCGACATGTGGTCCTCAATAGCCGCCGAGGAAGTGGAATCGCCCAGAACTAACGAGACTGACGGATCGGAGAACGACTTTGGAGCGTAGCGACTTCATCCGCCGAATTGCTGGCCGCCTCGGACGCGAGCCGCTTACAATCGCACCCGAGCGCGATGTAACGGGTCCTCCGGATTTCTATATCGAGAGTCCCTATGGCGAAGATGTCGATGTGGACCGTGTCGATCGCTTTGTAACCGAGCTTAAAGCGCTTGGTGGCGAGACGATCGTCGTGCCGGATAATGCCGGCGCCGCCTCAGCTCTCAAGTCGCTGTTCGATCAACTCAGACCATCATCGATCATTACCTGGGATCGCGCTGAGTTTTCGGGGTGGGATCAGGACTGGCTGTGGGATGAGCGTGGGGCTGTCTCGTGGCGTCTATCAGGCGAGAAAAACCATGGCTCCGAAGGATCGCCCGCGGTAGTCGCGCCCGATAGTACAGAAACGGCATCTATCGCGCCTTCACTGGGTGACCTTAAAAAAGCAGCTCAAGGCGCGGATATCGGGATTACGCTGGCAGATTACGCCGTTGCTAACACCGGCACGCTGGCGCTGATCACCAGTCCAGGCCGGGCTCGTTCCGTTAGCCTGCTGCCCACGACTCACATCGCCCTGCTCAGGGAATCGCAGATCGTGGATCGAATGGGGCAGGTTTTGGATACGTTCAATACATGGACGCTGTCTGAAGTGCCGTCATCCATTCACTTCATCAGTGGCCCCAGCCGATCATCTGACATCGAGAACGACCTGACGATCGGCGTGCATGGACCGGTAGCAGTTTATGTGGTGCTGGTGCGGGGTGTGTAAAGACAGAGGATACTGGAATGAGCAGGCATGGAAGCCTGCTCCATATGGCCAACAAGAACTGAAGATCCCGGCGCAGAGGCCGGGACTCCGATTGTGCCTATCACAAGGGGCCGGGCAGGGACGCCCGCAAGACTATCGAGGGTGGCGTCCCTGCCACCTTCTCATAAAAGGCGTGCTCCAGGAGTCCCGGCCTCCGTGCCGGGATCTTTATCCTGTGCCCCGAAATCAAGACCAAGTACCTACACTCTCATTTTTAACGCGTCACGCTATTTGCACTGCTGGGCTCGGCTTGCGGTGGTGTTGATGGCCCTGGATAGACTCCCGGCGTTGCTCCCGGATATACACCTTGTTGTCCAGCCGCTCCAACTGCACCCGTAGGTCCCGCACTCTGCTGCAGCTCACCGGGCAATGCCGGCGGTGTGAGCGGCTTTTTCAATGACGCCGTAATCGTTATGGCAAAGCCTTTCGGTTCCTCTCGCACAACCATATCCTTCTTCAAGATGGTCCGGATCTGCTTGCTGCGCGCACGAGGAGATGCCAGCGGATTGATCTCCGGAGCGAGAACGTCCTGTATATTTTCCAATCGTTCCGACAATCCGCGTCGTGCCGAACCGGCATCGTCTTGAGTTGGAGCGCTGATTGAAGAAACACGATAAGGTTGAACGGCGCCCGAATGCCCGGGTACGCTGTTTGCCTGCATAATGACGACGGTGGATGCGCTGCCGACCAGGGTTGCCGCGGCGGCCGCCGCGGCAA
>Ga0105238_10007603_pt1 | contig 10860 bp, 9 predicted proteins | sample KBSC34metaG_FD_81526 | JGI IMG/M metagenome (GOLD analysis project Ga0105238, IMG submission 81526) | Corn rhizosphere microbial communities from Kellogg Biological Station, Michigan, USA - KBS C3-4 metaG | ecosystem: Host-associated > Plants > Roots > Rhizosphere > Soil | place: Michigan, USA...
AATCAGCGTGGTAGAGCCGTAATCGAGCACCAGGGCCGGCCCGCGCCGGATGACGCTGGTGAGCTGTTCGCGCTTCAGGACCGGCACGCTGCGCCACGCGCCGGAGATCCAGATTCGGCGCGTCTCTGACGATCCTTTTCGGCTGGGCGGACGAGTCAGGCGGGGCTTGGGAAGCTTGGTGCGCGCGCGGATTCGGATGGTCACGATTTCGACTTCGCGCTTGGGAATCGCATAGCCGTAGATGCTCGCGTGCTCGCGATGAAATTTCGTCACGGCTCCGGACCACGGCACGTTCAACTCGTAACTTTGTCCGCGATAACGAAGATCGGCGGAGCGCTCGATCGACGCACCCGGAGACTGGCGGCGAGCGCGTCGCTCCAGATCGTCAAAGCGTTTGTCGATACCGGAATCACCCAGCACGCCGGCCGCGTAATCGCGCACGGCATCGGCCATGAGCATTCCCAACGCAGATAATGCTCCAGCATATTGCGGGACGATCACGGTACGGACTCCTAGTTCTTCCGCGATATCGCAAGCGTGCAGGCCGCCGCAGCCGCCAAAAGCCACTAGAGCGAACTCGCGGGGATCGTAGCCGCGCTCGACCGACACCACGCGGATGGCTCGCTCCATGTTGGAGTTGGCGACGCGCAAGATGCCCACGGCGGCCGCTTCCAGGTCAGTTTTCAAACCGCGGGAAATGCGTCCGATCGCGGTGGCGGCTCGATCGCCATCCACGCGCATTTCGCCTCCCAGCAGCGACTGAATGCGTCCCAGGACCACGTGCGCGTCCGTTACTGTGGGCTCGGTGCCGGAGCCGTAAGAAGCGGGCCCCGGGTCGGCACCGGCACTCTGCGGACCTACGCGCAGCAATCCGCCGGCATCCACCCGCGCGATGGATCCGCCTCCTGCCCCCACCGTGTGAATGTCGAGCATGGGCACGCGAATGGGAAAGCCATCCACGATCGCTTCGGTAGTCTCGCGGGCGTCGCCTTGCACCAGGCTGACATCAGTAGAAGTCCCGCCCATATCGAAGCCGATGATGTTGCGGAATCCGCTGCGGCGCGCGGTGTTGAGGGCGCCAATCACGCCTCCCGCTGGCCCGGATAGCACCGTGCGCACAGCATCGCGACGGGCATCGCGGGCGGAAAGAAATCCGCCGCTCGATTGCATGATGGCGATGCGGAATCTCCTGGCTCGCTCCAGTTCCGCGAGGTAACTTTCCATCAGCGGGCCGACGTAGGCGTTTACGGCGGTCGTCGATCCGCGTTCATATTCGCGGAACTCGGGGCTGACCTCGTGCGAAGCGCAGACGTAGACGCCAGTGGTTTTGAGAGCTGCAAGCACCGCACGCTCGTTTGCCGGATTCCGATAGGCGTGCAGGAAACAGATGGCGATGGAGCGGACCTTAGCGCGCTTCAGCCGTGCGGCCAGACGCTTTAGCTCGATCGCCGTCGGGCGCAGCACAACGGTTCCATCGTGATACTCGCGCTCGCGCACGCCGAAACATAGGTCGCGAGGGATTAGCGGACGTCGCGGGATCGGCGTGAGATTGTAAAGCTCGGGGCGGTTCTGCCGTCCGATTTCGAGAATGTCCTCGAACCCGGCGGTGGTGACGAAAGCCGTGCGCGCGCCTTTGCGCTCCAGCAGTGCGTTGGTCGCGACAGTGGAACCGTGCACCACATCGACCTTCCCACGCCCGACGGCGGCCTTTTCGAGGCCCGCAAGAATCACTGCGGCGGGCGAATGGGGGTTCGAACGGAGCTTGAAGGATTCGAGACGTCCGTCGTCGTGGAGCACCACGAAGTCAGTGAACGTGCCCCCGGCATCGACGCCAATTCTCATAGCTCAGGGCTGCTTCGCATTAACTCACGATTGTAACGTTGCGTTTATGGCAGGTGTCATCATAGGAGTAACGTGATCCTCCTGCGGGGTGTTTCCAAGACATTTGACGGAAAGCGAAAGGTAACGGCGCTGGATGGGATCGATCTTTCGATCGCAAAAGGCGAGATGGCGTCCATTGTTGGACCTTCCGGTTCTGGAAAATCCACCATGCTGAATCTCATTGGCGGGCTGGATCACCCCAGTTCCGGCGAGGTGGAACTGGACGGCCAGCCGCTTTCGAAACTTAGCGATGATGATCTGACCCGCGTGCGTCGCGACAAGATCGGGTTCATTTTCCAGTTCTTCAATCTGCTGCCCACTCTTTCTTGTCTCGAGAACGTGTCGCTTCCGCTGCATCTGCGAGGCTGGCCGCGCAAGAAGGTTCAGGAACGCGCGCGTGAGTTGCTGGACCTGGTCCGATTGAGCGAGCGCCTGGACCATTTGCCCGACGAACTCTCCGGCGGCGAGCGCCAGCGCGTGGCAATCGCACGAGCTCTGAGCGTTTATCCGCCGATCTTGCTGGCAGATGAGCCTACGGGCAACCTGGATACGCACACCGGCGTTGAGATCCTAAAACTGATCCATGATCTGCACGATCGGCTGGGCGCGACGGTGCTGGTGGTGACGCACGACAAGACCGTCGCGGATAGCTGTCCTCGGACGATCCAGCTGCGCGACGGACACGTATACGCGGATACACGGCGGGAAGAAGTCGCGCCATGATTCTGCTGCGCCTGATCAGCTGGCCCTACGCGCGTAAGCATCTGCTGCGATGTTTGCTGACCATGGCCGGCATCGTACTCGGGGTAGGAGTGTTCGTCGGCATGCGAACGGCCAACAAGAGCGTGATGGCGGCGTTCAACCAGACCATCGACCGCATCGCCGGGGCTGCGCAGCTTCAGGTAACCGCGGGCGATGCCGGATTCGACGAAGACATTCTGGACAAGATTCGACAGGTTCCCGAAGTTCAGGCAGCAGCGCCGGTGATCGAGGCGACGGTTTCGACCGGGCAGAACAATCTCCTGATTCTGGGCGTGGATATGCTTGGTGACCGCAGTATCCGCAACTACGATCTGGAAGGCGACGACGCGATTGACGATCCGCTCGTGTTTCTCGCCCAGCCGGATTCGCTGATGGTGACCAAGAAGTTCGCCGAAGAGCAGAAGCTGGCAGTCAACAGCAAGCTGCCCATGCGGACCATGCAGGGCGACCAGGTGTTCACGGTCCGCGGGATCATGAAGCCGGGAGGCCTGGCCAGCGCGTTCGGAGGCGATCTCGCGGTGATGGATATCTACGCCGCCCAGAAGATGTTCGGGCGCGGCCGGAAATTCGATCGCATCGATATCGCGCTGCAAGACGGGACTTTGCTGGACGACGCCACGCGCAAAGTACAAGCTCTGCTAGGCGCCGGATTCCAGGTAGAACCACCCAGTTCGCGCGGTCAGCAGTTCGAATCGACCTCGCGCATGTACGCGCTGGCGAGTAACATCACCAGCTTGTTCGCGCTATTCATCGGAATGTTCATCATCTACAACACGTTCGCGATTGCGGTTACCGAACGCCGTTCGGAAATCGGCATTCTGCGCGCGCTGGGTGCTACCCGAGGACAGATTCGGACGTTGTTCCTGGCGGAGAGCGCGGTCAGCGGCCTGGTGGGCACTGCGGTCGGCGTTCTATTCGGAATCCTGTTGGCGCGGGCAATGGCTGGCTACATCGGCGGCCTGCTGACGGAGATCTACGGTGTCGCGCAGACCCAAGGCGATCTTACACTGGATCCTTTTTTGATCGGATTAGCCGTGGCGATGGGCCTGGCCACTAGTCTTGTGGCCGCGGTGATTCCGGCGCGCAGCGCCGCAGGCGTGGATCCTGTAAAAGCTTTGCAAAAGGGCGGATTCCAATCGCTGGGCGTAGGAGAAAATCGCGCACGGCGGCGATGGGCCTTGGTTTTCGGTGTGGGTGCGTTAGTCGCCTTCGCGTTCGGACGTCAGGGTCTCATCACCTACGTAGGATTCGTACTGGCAGTGCTGGCGGCAGTGCTGCTCTCTCCGGCGATGGCCTATTGGCTGGCCCGCGCGCTACGTCCGATCTGGGCGCGGCTGCGGCCTGTCGAGGGAGCGCTGGCAGCGGACAGCCTGATTCAATCGCCACGGCGGACCTCGGGAACTATCGCCGCGCTGATGCTTTCGCTCGCCTTGGTGATATCGCTGGGCGGACTGGCGCGCGCTAGTTACGATTCGCTGGCCGAGTGGATGCGGATCGCCTTGAATCCAGACTTCTTCGTGACTACTGCCGAATCCCTTTCGTCGCGCAGCTTCGTCTTCCCCGGATCGCTGGCCGATGGGTTGCGGGGCATCGAAGGCGTGGATGAAGTGCAGCCAGTGCGAAGCGTTCGCGTGATGGTAAAGAACGCGCCGATCATGGTGATCGCGCTGGATGTGAGTTTCGTCTCCAGGCGGATAAAGTTGCCCGCCGTGGAGGGAAACGCCGATGAAATGTATCGGCTGGCATCCGAGGAGAAGGGAGTCATCGTTTCAGAAAACTTCGCGCGGCTGCACGATGCGCATATGGGCGAGGTGTTGGAGATCCCCGCGCCGGGCGCTATTCTGCGGCTGCCCATCGTCGGCGTGGTGAATGACTTTTCCGATCAGCAGGGCACTCTGCTGCTGAACCGCGGACTGTACCTGCGCTACTGGCATGACGATTCGGTCAACGTCTTCCGCGTGTACCTGACGCCCGGAGCCGATCCGGCGCAAGTCCGGCAGCGCATTCTTACTGCGTTCGGCAGCCAACAGAGATTGTTCGTGCTGACCAACCGCGAAGTCCGCGAGTTCATCACGCGCTTGACCGACCAATGGTTTGGGTTGACGAACGTGCAGACAGCCGTGGCCGTGCTGGTAGCGATTCTAGGCATCGTCAACGCACTCACGGTTTCCATCACCGACCGGCGGCGTGAACTAGGCGTGCTGCAGGCAGTGGGAGGATTGCGCAACCAGATCCGCCATACGATCTGGCTGGAGGCGATCGCCATCGGAATTATCGGCGTGGTGCTGGGTCTGACGCTGGGCGCAGTCCAGCTTTTCTATAGCGTCGAGATCGCGCGCAGGGATTTAGTCGGCATCGGCATTGCGTATGAATATCCCTTCCAGACAGCCCTGGTGTTGATTCCGGTGATATTGGGCGCGGCGTTCCTGGCCTCCCTGGGTCCGGCGGAAAGTGCCGTACGAGGTTCGCTGATCGAGGCATTGGAGTATGAATAAATTCTTCTTGGTCGTTGCGCTAATGGTCCCTGCGTTTGCGCAGGACGCGCGCCAGATCATGCTGGACGTCCAAAAACGCCAGCACTCGGATTCGCAGCGTTATGAGGGCACGCTGGAAGTAACCAGCGGCAACAACCAGTCGACCACCAAGCGCTGGATCTATCAGCGCATCGGATCGTTCGGCAACAGCAAAGCGATTTTGCGATTTACCGCTCCGGCCGAAGTGAAGGGCGTGGGTTTGCTGATCGTGAATCATCCGGACCGCGCCAGCGATCAATGGATGTGGCGTCCGGCCATCGGCAGGGACCAGCGGATCGCACTCCAGGATCGCTCGACCCGCTTTTTCGGTACGGATTTCAGCTTTGAGGATCTGGAGGAGCGCGATGTGGATCAGTACGAATACAAACTGCTGGCGGACGAAGGAGCCAGTTGGAAGATTGAGTCGAAGCCGCGGAAGTCGTCGCAATACGAGTATTCGTATTTCTGGGTCCAGAAGGAACACTACAACCTGGTGAAGATCGAGGCCTACAACAAAAAGGGGTTGGTCCGGGTCATCGACTACAAGAACCACGAACTTATCAAAGGGATCTGGACGCCTCGTCTCACTGAGGTCTACGACGTCACGCGCAAGAGCCGAACGATCTTGAAGTACGAAAAGCTGGAATACAATTTGCCGATGAAAGACGAAGATTTCAGCCTGCAAGCCCTGCGGCGCGACTTATGATAGACGCCGGTGCGCTCTTGCTCCTGACGTTCCTGGGGCAGCAATTCGAACAACGCGGATTCATCGAGAATCGCACAGTGGCGTATCCGCAAACTGCGCCCAATGACAGCGCACATGTGGTGGACGAGATGTTGCTCCGCGAGGAGGCGTCCTATAAGTTCACGCCTTGGTTCACGCTGAGCGGAGCGTTCGATGCGCGATCGGATTCGCACCGGCAAACAGCCAGGGATTGGGTGGTGGATGCCGACGACCGCAGCATCCTGCGCCCCGCTTTCTCCGTGCGGCGTTTAAGCGCCACGATTCACAAGGGCAAAGTCACTGCGGAAATAGGCCGGCAGTTTATCCGCTGGGGCAAGGCTGACATATTGAATCCTACGGACCGGTTCGCGCCCAAGGATTATTTGTCGAACGTGGTGGATTCAGATTTCCTGGGCGTGACTGCGGCACGGCTGACCTATGAATCGGGTGGAAACACAGTGGACCTGGTGTGGCAGCCATGGTTTAGTCCCAGCCGGACCCCGTTGCTGAATCAGCGTTGGACGGGCTTGCCGCCGGAGGCCGCGGGCCTATCGCTCATCGACGCGGGCGCTAATTACCCGCGTGGATCGCAATATGGAGCGCGCTGGAATCACGTCGGGTCGGGATATGAGTTTTCGCTGTGCTTTTTTGATGGCAGACAGAATCTTCCGTCGTTCGACGCGATATTGACTCCGCCCGATCCTTCGATCGAGTTCACGCGCACCTATCCGAAGCTGAGGCTGTATGGAGGCGATGCGGCGGTCCCGCTGCCGTGGCTCACAATCAAGGGCGAGGCGGCGTACTTCACGTCCGAGACGCCTGGAGCCGAGGAATACGCACTGTATGTGATCCAACTCGAACGACAGGTGAAGGAATGGTCGTTTGTTGCCGGGTATGCAGGCAGCATAGTGACGCGCGACGCGGCATCGCCGTTGCAGTTCGCGCCGGATCGCGGATTCGCGAAATCCTTCGTGGGGCGCGCCGGGCTGACGATCGATGCGAATCGCAGCCTGGCACTTGAGACTGCTGTGCGCGCCGAGGGATCGTTCGTAAGGTTCGAATACTCGCAGCTCTTCGGACAGCATTGGCGGGCGACGGGCGGTCTGGCTTGGATCCGCGGAGACATGGCGGACTTTCTGGGACAATACCGGCGCAATTCCTACGCGTCGCTGGCTCTCCGATATAGTTTTTGACGGAGGATAATGGTCGTATGTCGTTGACTGCCTCGACCATGATGGAACTGGGGACTGAGATCCCGTCGTTCGCATTGCCTGACGTGAGCAGCGGACGGATGGTCCGGCCGCCTGAGCAGGGAACCAAGCAGAGTCCGATCCTGGTGATGTTCATTTGCCGGCATTGCCCTTACGTGATCCACATCAAGAGCGAACTGGCGAAGATCGGCAGGGATTATGCGGGCAAAGTGGCCATCATCGCGATTTCATCGAACGATGCCGGGACCGTCGCGGAGGATTCTCCCGAACGTTTGAAGGCCATGGTGGAAGAAGAGGGTTTTGTTTTTCCCCTCTGCTACGACGAAACCCAGGAAGTCGCCGTCAAGTTTGGCGCGGCGTGCACGCCGGACATTTTCCTGTTCGATAAGGACCGGAAGCTGGCATACCGCGGGCAGCTCGACGGCAGCAGGCCAGGGAACAACCTCCCCGTGGACGGCCGCGATCTGCGGGCAGCCATGGACGCGTTACTGAAGGGCGGATACCCCGGCTCGGAGCAGCGACCGAGCACGGGATGCAATATCAAATGGAAACCGGGAAAGCAGCCGGCATATTATCAGAGCGCGCTCGTTAACAAAAAGTGATCCACATCTGCGCACTCTTGGTTGCGATGTTAGCGTGGGCCCAAGCCCCACAGGCGCAAGTCCCGCAGGAATATACCGTTCAGGCGGTCGCAACAGGAATGCGTTTCGCCGATGGGCCGGTGTGGTCTCTGGAAGATTTTCTATTGTTCAGCGATACGGTGACCGACAAGCAGCATAAATATACTCCGGGGAAAGGTGTTGCCGAAATCGGAACCCGGCAGGGCGGCGCCGCGGGCAACGCCTACGATGAGAAAGGCAATCTCTACACCTGCGAATTTCGCGAACGCCGAGTCACGCGAACGGCGAAGAACGGCAAGATGGAAGTGATCGCCGCGCGTTTCGAAGGAAAGCGACTGAACGCTCCCAACGACGTGGTGGTGCGTCGCGATGGCAACGTGTATTTCACCGATCCGGCGTTCGGCAAACAGCAAGATACGCGTGAGCTGGATTTTGACGGCGTTTTTCGCGTGACCGCGCGGGGTGTGATCGAAGCGATTGCAAAGTGGAAGACCCGTCCGAACGGTCTGGCGCTTTCGCCCAACGGCCGGATTCTGTATGTCTCGGATTCGGATGGCCAGGCCATTCACTCATTTGATCTGGATCGTGCAGGAGCGGCGTCGAATGATCACGTGCTGATCTCGAAGGTTCCGGGAGTTCCGGATGGAATTCGCACGGATGAGATGGGGAATTTGTACGTCGCCGCCAAGGGCGTGCTGATCTATTCGCCTCAGGGCGATTTGATGCGAACCATTCAGCTAGGCGAGACGCCGTCCAATCTTGCGTTTGGCGATCCAGATTTCTCGACGCTATTCGTGACCGCGCGAACGTCGGTGTATCGTATCCGCGTAGGCGTGAAGGGGTCGGTGCCCTATTTCCCGTAAGGGTTCGAGAAGATATCCGGCACATCCGTTACCCGGCGTGGGTGCGTTGATTTTTCGCGGACGCGGCCGCAGCGGATCGATACTTCTGGTGGAGCGCGGCAAGCATCCTTTGAAGGGATACTGGTCTATACCCGGCGGGTTGATCGAAACCGGCGAGACTCTAGATCAAGCCGTGCGGCGCGAGGTGCTGGAGGAGACCGGGCTGCGCGTGAAGCCGGTCGAGATGTTCGGTGTTTTCGAACGGGTGATGCGCGACGCTCGTGGGCTTGTCGAATATCACTACCTACTGCTGGACTACGTTTGTACCGTAACCGGCGGAAAACTCCGCGCAGGTGATGATGTTGCTCGCGTCGAGTGGGTTACTCGCCGTCGGCTGGGCAATTATAAGATGACCGAGGGAACCCGCGATGTCATCGAGCGAGCGTATTCAGTTTAGAAGCTCGTCTGCGCTGTTTTACCGCTCCTTCGAGTGTTTTCGTCTGCGGTGAGCCACCAATCCAAAACCAAGCAAGCCGGTTCCCACCAGGGACATAGTGAAGGGTTCGGGCGCCACGACGGGATCCGCGAGCAGAAAAAACTGTTCTCGTCCAGCGTTGGCTACTGGCATGATTAGGTGGAATTGGACTGTGTCCGTCGGGGCAAATGAAGCAAGACTCGAGAAGTTGCCCAGAATGTAATCGGCGTATCCGTTACCGTTTCCACCGCCTGCGGTGGGCGGGATCGGCGTCGGAGATGCCGGGCTGTAGGAGTCAACCATCGTCCCGTTAATTGACATCGTGAAAAGGCTCAAGGTCTGCGGAGTGTTGTTCTGGTTAACATCCACGCCCACCCAGAATGTATCCCCAATCGCGGCCCTGATATCGCTCACCAAGTAGAGGGGTGAAAGAAAGTCATAGCTCGAAGCACCAGGCGGCAAGAGCCCCTCTGCAAGGCCCGCGTTGTGACAAGATGGGTCTCCGATCACGCACGGGGTGTTGGTCACCTGCTGCAGTAGGTGGAATGTCACTACTGGTGACAACGTTATAGTGTTCGCGAAGGCTGTACTCAGCGCCGCAGTGAAAAGGCCAAAAACAATTCGGTTTCGCATGTTCTTACGAGAGTAGTGCTGCCCCACCGGCAACTTCTCAGCGCGCGAGCGACAGTTTTTCCCGAACGGGGAATCAGCGGAAGAGTAGGATGCGTCCGTATTCTAGGGCGATCCCGATGCTATCTAGGAGAAATGCAACTTAGGAGGGAAGTTATTGGAGGCGCGGATCGGAGTCGAACCGACGAATAAAGGTTTTGCAGACCTCTGCCTTACCACTTGGCTACCGCGCCTTGCCGATACTCCATGGATACCACACAATCCGCCGTTTGGGCCAGATTCGTAGGATCTTCTCAAGTCATGGAAAACGCCAAGGGGCGCAAGAAAGCTACTGCGGCGTTAGAGCTTGCGCCGGCTGATTGTCCGCGCGCTGGGGCGAACTCTTGGGTCCGCGACGTCCTCGTGCTCCTACTCGCTGCGGAGGCGCTGAACCACGGCCTGCGTTTTCGAGGCGAGTGGCCTGCTCGCGCTGCCGCAGGGTCTGCCATTGCTGCGGCGTAAGCACCGAGCGCATCCTCAGACTCATCTCGGCCACAGCCTTGGTCATATCACCGCGCGCCTTGGTCAACCGGTCGATCGCTTCCGATCCCTTGCGCTGGTCCACCGCGTCTTCGTTGAAGACTGCATCCAAATCTTTCTCGGCTTTGCGAACAGCGTCGCGCACTTCCATCATCCGGCCGCGATATTCCCCTGTCAGGGAGCGGATCTGTGTGCGCTGCGCGTCGCTGAGTTCCAGGCCGTCCGCGATGGGATTATCCCACCAGGGGAAAAATCCGCCGCGCGATCCTTGTGCGTGGAGCGCCGGTGTTATAGCCAGAATCAGGCAGAGCGTCCAGTTTCGGGTAGTCATTGTTGGGGTGACTCCTGTGCCTGCTCAAAGGAAGCCTCTTGAAACAGTTCGCGAATCGGCGCGGCCGCGCGGGGCTCCACGTCTTGCTCCATCGAATACACATCGGTGAAGAGCTGCGCGTCTGCTTCGGCATTTACTGCCGCAGTGGCCTCCGGAGCCGGCACAACAGGATTGGTCGGGCGCGACAAGAACAGAACTGCAGCCAGCAGGGATGCGGCAGCAGCCGCGGGTGGAACCCAGCGCCAGACGAGCGTTCCGGGCAGAGGTTGGTCCACCCGGGCAAGGATCTGCTGCCGCTGTACGGCGAGCTTTCGTCCGGTCATCTCCGGGGCGCGAGGCTGCTCCGCACGCG
>Ga0105238_10007608_pt1 | contig 10854 bp, 5 predicted proteins | sample KBSC34metaG_FD_81526 | JGI IMG/M metagenome (GOLD analysis project Ga0105238, IMG submission 81526) | Corn rhizosphere microbial communities from Kellogg Biological Station, Michigan, USA - KBS C3-4 metaG | ecosystem: Host-associated > Plants > Roots > Rhizosphere > Soil | place: Michigan, USA...
AACTTCCCGAGATGTCCCCCCGCATCCTCGCCGCCGGCGTCAGCCTGGCCGTGCTCACGATCGCCGCCCCGGCCGCCGCCAAGGACACCTACCTTTTCGCCAAGCCCGGCGTCGGGCGCGTCGACCTCCAGGCGCAGGGGACCCAGTGCTGGGACGAGGCGCGCGGCGTGAAGCCGCCGAACGCCAGCTACACGCCGATCTACACGCCGAACGCCTATGCGGCGGCCGGCGCGGGCCTCGCGGTCGGGATTATGCAGGGCATCGCCCAGGCGAAGGCCCAGAACGCCTACGTCGAGGCCTGCATGCGCGACCACGGCTTCGGCAAGGTGACGCTGACGCCGGATGAGGCGGCGGCGCTCGACGCCGCCAAGGGCCGCGACGCCCAGAACGCCGTCTACGACGCCTTCCTGGCCAAGGATCTCACCGCGCGCGTCGCGGCCGCCCTGACGCCCGCCGCGCCGCCGATGGCCGCCGCGGCGTCTGAGGCCTATGCCGTCGGCGGGCTGAAGCTCGACCCGGCCAAGGTGGTGGTGTCCGAGAACGGCGTCCTGGCCAAGCAGCCGCTGTTGACGGCCACCGCCACGCACCGGCGCACCGCGGTCCTGAAGCGCGACTTCCGCGTCACGGGCGTGCTGGACACCCGCGCCGAGGCCGGGGCGGTGTTCCATCAGGTGAGCTATGCGGCCCGGCCGAAGGGCGGGCTGAGCGGCGACACCCAGTGGTGCGGGCCGGTCGCCAACAACTCGATCCGCGGCCGCATCTCCGGCCCCAACTGCATCTGGGCCAGCTTCGACGGCTATCAGGTCGCCGTCCCGTATGGCGCCAAGGACTGGCTGAAGGGCAATGGGGCGGTGCTGCAGCCGACCGTGGTCAAGGGCTCGGAGCTGGTGCTGGAGGAAAGCGACCACGATCTGCTGGGGCCGGTGGACGTCAGTCTGAACGTGGCGCGGCTGACGAAGGCCGGCGCGCTGCTGGAGGCCGTGGCGGTCAAGGACGGGCAGAAGGTCGAACTCTGGTCCGGCTTCGTGAAGCTGGAGAACGGCGCCGGCGAGCTGCCCTTCTGGGACAAGCGCCTGAAGATCACCCGCATCGGCGACTCCCTGCACGCGGTGCTCACGCCGGACGGCGACGGGCGCGGCTGGCTGGACGCTGCGTCGGCGGGGTGAGACGGAGCCCGCGGCCCTAGCCGTCGACCTCGGCGACGGCGGTCAGCTTCGCCGAGCGCGCCAGCTGCTGTTCGCGCAGGGTGATGAAGAGGGTCGCGGCGACCACGATGCCAGCGCCCAGCAGGGTCCAGCGGCTGGGCACTTCCCGGAACAGGAAGTAGCCTGCCGCCGCGGTGAAGATCAGGCGGGTGTAGTCGATGGGCGCCATGGCCGCGGCGTCGCCGGCCTGCATGCCCTTGATGTAGCAGGCCTGGTTGGCGGTCGCGATCACGCCCATCAGACAGAGCAGGCCCAGGTCGCGCGGGTTCGGCACGCGCCACGTCAGGATCGCGCCCGGGATCGAGAGGATCAGGCCCAGCACCGCCGACCAGACCAGGATCACCATCGGCGAGTGGTCGCGGGTCAGCACCTTCATGCCGGTCACCGTGAAGGCGAAGAGGAAGGCCGAGGCCAGCATGGCCAGCGCCGGCAGGCCGACCGCGAAGTGCCCGCCCGCGCCCGGCCGGATCATCACGAGCACGCCGACGAAACCCACCACCGCGGCGCCGATCCTGAGCGCCCCCACCTGCTCGCGCACCACGAAGGCGGCCAGCGGCACCAGCCAGAGCGTGCGGGTGAAGGAGAGCGCGTTGGCGTCGGCCAGCGGCATCTTCTGGAAGGCGTAGAAGGAGAGGATCATCCCGACCGTGCCCGCGAAGGAGCGGAAGATCAGGATCGAGGGGCGGCTGGTGGCGAAGGCGGCGCCGCGGTGGCGCAGGATCACCGGCAGGAGGACCACCATGCCCGCGGCCTGGCGGTAAAAGGTCTGCAGGGCCGCCGGATAATCGGCGCCCAGGAACTTAATCAGGGTGGTCATGGCCGAGAAGGTCACGGCCGACAGCAGCATCCAGAGCGCGCCGCGCAGGTTGGGCGAGAGGCCCGGCTTGGCGGCGCCCGTGGCGGTCATCCCTGGCGGCTCACGACTGCGCAGCCGGCGCGGTGAGGTCGCCGAACAGCTCGGCGAAGGGCGAGGGCCCGGACTGGTCCCAGGCGTGGCGCGAGCCCACGGTGATGCCGCCGTCGACGACCAGATGCGTGCCGGTGACGAAGGCCGATGCGTCCGAGGCCAGGTAGAGCGCCGCCTGGGCGATGTCGTCGGGCAGGCCCGCCTTGGGCACGGGCTGCACCTTCGCGGCGTTGTCGGCGACGCGCGCGGCCATCTGGTCGGCCACCTGGCGCGGCAGGCCCATGGAAGCGCCGAAGATCGAGGTGGCGATCAGGCCCGGGCAGATGGCGTTCACGCGGATCTTCTGCGGCGACAGCTGGGCGGCCGCCACGCGGGTCATGTGGATCACCGCGGCCTTGGCCGAAGAATAGGCGATCGGGCCCCAGCCGGCCTGGAGCCCTGCGATCGAGGCGGTGTTGACGATCGCCCCGCCCCCGCGCGCCAGCATCAGCGGGACCGCGTGCTTCATGCCCAGCGCCGGGCCCCGGACCAGGACGTCGTAGATCCACGACCACTTCTCGGCCTCGATCTCGGCGATCACCCGCATGCTGTCGGAGATGCCGGCGTTGTTGAAGAGGATGTCCAGGCCGCCGAAGGCGCTGGCCGCCAGGCGCATGGCCGCGGCGATCTCGTCCTCCTTCGTGACGTCGCAGTGGGCGTAGCGCAGCCGGCCGGGGAACCGCTGCTCCAGCATGGCGCCCTTCTCGTCCTGGATGTCGGCCGCGATCACCCGCGCGCCCTCGGTCAGGAAGAGCTCGACGGTCCCCAGGCCGATGCCCGAGACCCCGCCGGTGATCACCGCCACCTTGCCGTCCAGACGCCCCGCCATGTTCGCTCCCCTTTGGTTATCGGCGATCAGTAAGGCGCGGCGGCCACGGCGTCACCCGCGTTTTCGGCCGGGGCTTTACCGGCGCCCCGAGCTCCGCCTAGGAACGCGGTGACACGCCCGCCAAATGGCCGGAACGGCCAGGAGCTTTCCCCCTTGAACCGTACGCTTGCCGCCGCCGCCCTGCTGGGCTTTTCCCTTGTGGTCCCCGCCCAGGCGCGGCCGCTGACCCAGAAGGACCTGGTGGGCCTGGACCGGGTGTCCGACGCCCATGTTTCGCCGGACGGCAAGTGGGCCGCCTACGACCTGGCGGTCCTCGACCCGGCGGCCAACAAGCGCAACCACAGCGTCTGGGTGGTCGCCACCGACGGCAAGGGGACGCCCGCCAGATGGGCCGAGGGGACCAACCCGCGTTGGGGCGCGGGCGGGACGCTCTACTACCTCGCCAAGGACCAGGTCTGGTCGGTCTGCCCGTCCTGCGCGGTCACGACGCCGCGCCAGGTGACCAGCCTGCCGCGCGACGTGGACAGCTTCCGCGTCGCGCCGGACGGCAAGCACATCGTGGTCTCGATGGCGGTCTTCCCCGACGCCGAGGACCCGGCGGCGACCAAGGCGCGCCTGGAGGGCAAGGCGGCCAGCAAGGCCAGCGGCCGCTTTTACGACAAGCTGTTCGTGCGTCACTGGGACACCTGGGCGGACGGGACGCGCAACCACCTCTTCTCCCTGGCGCTGACCGACGGGGTGGCCACCGGGGCGCCCGTCCCGCTGATGCCCGGCTTCGACGGTGACACGCCCTCCAGGCCCGACGGCGGCGACGACGACTACACGATCACACCCGACGGCAAGGCGGTGCTGTTCTCGGCGCGGCTGGCCGGCCGCACCGAGCCCTGGTCCACCAACTTCGACATCTACTACGCGCCGATCGACGGGTCGCAGCCGATCCAGGACCTGTCGGCCGACAACACGGCCTGGGACGCGAGCCCGGTGGTCGCGCCGGACGGGCGGTTCGCCGTGCACCGGTTCATGAAGCGGCCGGGCTTCGAGGCCGACCGCTTCGGGGTGATGATCTACGACAACAAGACCGAGACGGCGCATGAGCTGGATCCCGCCTGGGACCGCTCCGCCGAAGCCCTGGCCTTCTCCCGCGACGACAAGACCGTCTACGTCCTGGCCAATGACGCCCAGCACCAGCGCATCTTCGCCATGGACGCCAAGACCGGGGTGGTGAAGCCGCTGACCGGCGATGGCCACGTGGGCGGCATGGACGTGGCCACCCCGAAGGGCGGGGACGTGATCGTCTACACCCACGACAGCATGGCCCACCCGGCGGAGGTGTTCGCCCTGAAGCCGGGCGGCCAGCCGGTGCAACTGACCCACGCCGCCGACGCCCAGTTGGCCGGCGTCGACGCCCAGCCCTACGAGACCTTCGACTTCCCCGGCTGGAACGGCGAGCAGGTCCACGGCTGGCTGGTGAAGCCGGCAGGCTGGCAGCCGGGCAAGCAGTACCCGACCGTGCTGCTGATCCACGGTGGTCCGCAGGGCTCCTGGGAGGACAGCTGGTCCTACCGCTGGAACCCCGAGGTCTGGGCCGGTTGGGGCTATGGGGTGGTGATGATCGACGTCCACGGGTCGACCGGCTACGGCCAGGCCTTCACCGACGCCATCTCCGGCCACTGGGGCGACCGGCCGCTTGAGGACCTGCAGAAGGGCTGGGCGGCGGCCCAGGCCAAGGCCGGCTGGATCGACGCCAACAAGGCCTGTGCGGCCGGCGCCTCCTACGGCGGCTTCATGGTCTACTGGATGGCCGGAAACTGGAACGCGCCGTTCAAGTGCCTGGTCGACCACGACGGGGTCTTCGACAACCGGATGATGGGCTACGCCACCGAGGAGCTGTGGTTCTCGGAGTGGGAGAACGGCAAGACCACCGTCTGGGCCAACCCGGCCGAGTACGAGCGGTTCAACCCGATCAACCACGTGGCCGACTGGAAGAAGCCGATGCTGGTGATCCATTCCGACAAGGACTTCCGCATCCCGGTCGACCAGGGGATCGCGGCCTTCACGGCGCTGCAGCGCAAGGGGATCGAGAGCCAGTTCCTGAACTTCCCGGACGAGAATCACTGGGTCCTGAAGCCGCAGAACTCGCTGCAGTGGCACGACACGATCCAGGCGTGGCTCGCGCGCTGGATCGGGCCTGACGTGAAGTAGCCGTCAGTCCCCGCCGAACAGGGCGGGCGGCGGCGGGTTGGTCGGAATGCGGGCCTCCATGGCGCAGACGAGGCCGTCCGGCTCGTAGCGCATGGTCGCCGATCCGCGCAGCTCGCCCTTCAGGCCCTGCTGGATCAGGCGCGAGCCGAAGCCCTTGCGGGTGGGCGCCTTGACCGGCGGACCGCCGCTCTCGGCCCAGGTCAGCGCCAGGCGCTCGCCGGTGGCGTCGAGCGCCCAGGTCAGGCTCACCTGTCCCTGGGCGGTCGAGAGCGCGCCGTACTTCACCGCATTGGTGGCCAGTTCGTGGAACACCAGCGCCAGGTTCAGCGCCGCGCCGGGCTGCAGCCGCACCGGCGGACCGCTTACCGAGACGCGGCCCGAGGCCTGGCCGGCGAACGGCTGCATCGCCCGCTCGGCCACCTCCTCCAGCGCCGCCCCGTGCCAGCTCTCGCGGGTGAGCACGTCGTGCACCTGCGACAGGCCCATGAGCCGGGCCTCGAACTTCTCGAAGGCCACCCGCGGGTCGCGTTCGCCGCGCATGGTCTGGGCGGCCATCGACTGGACGGTGGCCAGGGTGTTCTTCACCCGGTGGTTCAGCTCGTTCAGCACCAGGCGCAGCTGGCCCTGGTAGCGCTGCTGCTCGGCCTGCGCCTCCTTGCGCGCGTTGATGTCCTCGATAATCGCCACGAAATAGGCAGGCTGGCCGTCGGCGTCGCGCACCAGCGAGACGGTCAAGTCGGCCCAGATCACCTCGCCCACGCCGCCCAGGTAGCGCTTCTCCATCGAATAGGTCTCGACCTGGCCCGCCAGCAGAGCCGAGGCCTGGACGAGGTCGTTCTCGAGATCGTCGGGGTGGGTGATCTCCTGGAAGCCCAGCGCCAGCAGATCGTCGCGGCTGTGGTGGACGATGGCGCAGAAGCGGTCGTTCACCTCCAGCAGGCGTCCGGCCGGCGAGACGCGGGCCACGCCCATGGCCGCCTGGTCGAAGACCGCCCGGTACTGCGCTTCGGCGGCTTCCAGCTTGCGTTGGGCCTTCACCCGCGGCGTCACGTCCTCGGTGTAGAGCACCAGGCCGCCGATCTCGCCGTCCTCGGTGCGCCACGGGCCGATCGACCAGCGGATCCACTCCATCGTGCCGTCGGCGCGCTCCCAGGGGTCGGCGTCGTGGCTGCGCTCGAGCCCGTCGGCCAGCGCCCGGGCGTGGATGTCGCGCCACTTTTGCGGGATCCCGGGGAAGACGTCGTAGTGCAGCCGGCCGTCCAGCGGCGTGTCGGCGGCCAGCCCCTGGTCGGTGCGGTACTGCGTCGAGGCGGCCAGGTAGCGCATCTCGCGGTCGAAGATCGCAATGCCCAGCGGCGCCTGGGTCAGCGCCGTGAGCACGCCCGAAAGGGTCGACGGCGGCGGTCCCGCCCTATCCGGCGTACGCTCACCCACAACTATTTCTCGGTCAGGTTCCACACGCCGTCCCAGTCCGCGGCCGGTGGGGCGGCGGCCAGGACCCGGCAGCGCTCACGGTACACCCTGGAGGGGCCGTCGTCGGGAAAGAGCTCCAGCGCGCCGTCGAAGGCCCGCGCCGCGGCGGCCCAGTCCCGCGCCCGGTAGGCGGCGATGCCGGCTGCGTGCAGCTCGAGCAGGGCGGCGACGCCCGGCTGGTGGGCCCGGTAGCCCAGCGACTCATAGACGGCCACCGGGCGGTCCTTGCCCTTCACCCGGATCAGGTCGATCTCGCGCAGGGTCGCGGGGCGCTTCAGGTCGCGAACGGTCATCTCGGACAGCAGGATCTTGGCCCCGTATTGCTTGGTGGCGCCTTCCAGCCGGGAGGCCAGGTTCACCGTGTCGCCGATCACCGTGTAGTCCAGCCGGCGCACCGAGCCGATGTTGCCGATGACGGTGGGCCCCGTCGAGAAGCCTATGCCGATCGCCAGCGCCTGCTTGCCGGCCTCGGCGCGGCGCAGGTTCAGGACGGCCAGCCGCTCCATCATCGCGTCCGCCGCCGCCAGCGCGTTGTCGGCGTCGTGGTCGCCCAGGAACGGCGCGCCGTAGAGCGCCATGATCCCGTCGCCCATGTATTTGTCGAGGATGCCGCCGTGCTGGAAGATCACGTCGACCATCTCGGTGAAGTACTCGTTCAGCAGCGACACCGTCTCGCGCGGGCCGAGCGCCTCGGCGATGGAGGTGAAGCTCCGCACGTCGGAGAACATCACCGTCACCTTCTGCTCCTTGCCGCCCAGTTCGTCCTCGCCCGCCGAGAGCAGCTGGTCGGCCACCTCCTTGGACATGTAGCGGCTCATGGTGGAGCGGATGCGCTTCTCCTCGGTCACGTCCTCCAGCACCAGCATCGAGCCGATCTGCGCCTCGGTGGCGTCGATCAGCGGCATGGTGGTGAGGTTGATCGAGGCGGTTCCGCCGTCGCCGCGGGCGAGCTCGGCGTCGATGGCGAGCGCGGTCTCGCCGGTGGCCAGGGTCTTGTCCAGGCTGTCGGCGATCCAGCTGTTGGCGCCGCCGAACAGCTCCGCGGCCGGCCGGTCGACCATCGCCTCGCGCCCGAGGCCCAGGAGGCTCTGGGCCGCGTCGTTGACGGTCACGATCTTCAGGTCGGCGTCCAGGGTGACGATGCCGTTCGAGGTGCTCTTCAGGATGCTCTCGTTGTAGTTCTTCGTGGTCAGGACATCGTCGAACAGCTTGGCGTTTTCGAGGCTGACGGCCACCTGGGCGGCGAAGGCCTTCAGGCGCGCCTCGTCCTTGCCGGTGAAGAGGCCGCCCCGCTTGTTCAGCGCCTGGGCCACCCCGATCCGGGCGCCGGCCTTGTTGGTGATCGGCACGCACAGGATGCTGCGGGTGATGAAGCCGGTGCGCTGGTCCACCTCACGGTTGAAACGGGGGTCGGCGTAGGGGTCGGTGATGTTCTCGATCCGGCCGGTGGTGAAGACCGCGCCGGCGATGCCGCGGTCGGTCGGCACCTTGATCTGCCGCGTCTCCAGGCCGTCGGCGTACAGGCTGAAGAGCTCGTCGGTCTTCTCGTCGTAGACGAACAGCGAGGCGCGTTCGGCGTTCAGCAGCTGGGTGGTGGCGGTCATGATCCGGGCGATCAGCACCTCCAGCAGGAGTTCGCCGGCCAGGTCCTGGGTGACCTCCAGGATCTGCTGCTCTTCGCGCAGGGACGACAGCATCAGGCCGAAACCGCGGTTGATGTCGGCGTATTCGTCGGTGGAGAGGACCTCCAGCTCGGCGGCCTCCAGCTCGCCGCTCTCCACCTTCCGCATGGCCTCGATCAGGCGCACCGCGGAGCGCGACACCTCCTTCGAGGTGAGCACGGCCATGGAGACCGCGCCCAGCACGCACACCGCCACCACGCCCGCGGCCCAGACGTAGAGCTGCAGGATCTCGCCCTTCGGCACGGCATAGCCGTGCTGCGAGAGCATCCGGTCGAACTTGTACAGGAACGACGCGGCCAGGAAGATCAGCGGCAGGGCGCAGACGAAGATGGCCAGGAACAGCAGCTTGTTGGAGAGCGGCACCGAGATCAGCTTGGCCTGCTCGTCCGCCGGGATCGGTCCGTCCAGTTCGGTCGACAGCCGCTTGATGATCGGCTCGACCGTGCGGCTGACCGCGAAGAACTCGAACATCGCGTGCGCCGGCGTCGCGAAGACGAAGATCATCGTGGCCAGCGCCAGCAGCTGCCACATGGCGATGCCGGCGTGGAAAAAGGTGTTGAGCGTGAAGATCACGCCGCACAGCGACAGCGTCGCCGCCGGGCCGTGCAGCACGACCACCCGAACCGCCGAGAACTGCGGCAGGTTCAGCGCCCGGACGACCGCCGCGGCCAGGGCCTGCTCGGTGGGCCGTTCACCCCGATCGAGGGCGCTCAGCACCGGCGCCAGCGGCTCCAATTGCCGACGGATGGCCACGAAATCGAGCGAGGTGAAGAACAGCACCCCGAACGGCACCGCCATCCAGAAGATCAGCCACTGGTGGGGGGTGAACTCCAGGCCCAGCAGGCCCAGCAGCAGGGTCAGCGCCACCGCGATGTTGGTGGCCAGCGAATAGATGAAGATCAGCCGCCAGACGAGGGCGCGGCCGGAGTCCACGGCGCGCGCTGGCGCCCGCGCGTCCGGCGCCAGCGGCGCTGCGACGTTCACCGGCGCTCCACACCCAATGCGGCCGTGCGTGCTTCCATCACCGCCCCTTCGTCCCCCGACGTCTGGGCACTCTATCTTTCCAAACCCGGCGTGGCGAGGCTTCGGCGCGCCGCGCAAACCCAGTTTGAGGCGTGGCGCCCCTGCAACCGTGGCTATAATTCTTCGCCTGTCAGGGGTGTTGCTGACTTGACAATATGCGTCGCAAATCCGTGACCTCCCCGTCATGGAGGCCCGGCCGAAACCGGGCCGGGGAGATAAGTTCAGATGAAAACCCACCTCGCGCAGGCGGCCTCTTGGGGCGTCCTGCTGGCCTTGGGCGCTGGCGTCGGCACAGCGTCAGCCCAGGCCGGGAACGCCGTGGACGAGATCGTCGTCACCGGTTCGCGCATCCGCACCAGCCCGCTCGACCGCGACCAGCCGGTCATCCAGATCGACCAGGCGATCGCCGCCAAGCAGGGCCTCACCTCCACCGTCGACATCCTGCAGCGGATCCCGTCCGCCGGCGGTGGTCTCAACACGAAGTTCAACAATTCCGGTAACTTGGGCAACCCGCCGGACGGCGGCGGCGTGGGCGCGGGCTCGGCGGAAATCGATCTTCGCTACCTGTCGTCGCGGCGCGTCCTGGTGCTGGTCGACGGCCTGCGCTGGGTGCCGGGGGCTGCGGCCTCGGGCGTCCCGGGCTCGGTCGACCTGAACACCATCCCAAGCGCCATGATCCAGCGGATGGAGGTGCTGCAGGAAGGCGCCTCGCCGATCTACGGCTCCGACGCCATTGCCGGCGTCGTCAACATCATCACCAAGGATCGCCAGACGGGATTCGAGGCGAACGCCCAGATCGGGACCACGAATCACAGCGACGGCACCAGCCAGGACTACAACGTCTCGTGGGGCGCCGGCGAAGGCGCGACGCACATCGTCGTGGGCGGCGGCTACTACAAGCAGGACCCGGTGTTCGCCGCGGACCGTGACATCAGCAAGTATCCCGCGCCCTACGCCACCTCCTGCCTCGCGGGCGGCTGCAGCTCCGGCACCCCGCTTGGCCGCTTCATCATCAGCGACCCGAACACCCTCCGCGACCTCGACATGACGCTGAAGCAGGCGTTGGCGGCCGGCCAGCGGCCAACCTACAACCCCGCCGATCCGACCGGCGCATCGTCCAGCTTCAAGGGCTTCACCACCACCGACCGGTTCGACTTCCAGCCCTTCAACTACATCACCACCCCGATGGAGCGGGTCAGCATCTTCGGGTCGGTGACCCAGGACCTGACCGACAAGATCACGTTCCGCACCCGGGCCAGCTATGTGCAGCGCAAGTCCGCCAACCAGGCCGCGCCGCTGCCCCTTTTCGTGGGCCCGGACGCCGGCAACGGCAACCTGCTCGACACGGTCAAGGTCGACGCCACCAACCCCTACAACCCCTTCGGCTTCACCCTGCAGCCCGGCACCTACTCCTTCGTCGGCCGCCGCCTGGTGGAAGCGGGCCCGCGCCACTACAGCCAGACGGTCGACACCTGGAACGTCACCGGCATGCTC
>Ga0105238_10007610_pt1 | contig 10852 bp, 8 predicted proteins | sample KBSC34metaG_FD_81526 | JGI IMG/M metagenome (GOLD analysis project Ga0105238, IMG submission 81526) | Corn rhizosphere microbial communities from Kellogg Biological Station, Michigan, USA - KBS C3-4 metaG | ecosystem: Host-associated > Plants > Roots > Rhizosphere > Soil | place: Michigan, USA...
CACTCCGGACACCGTGGCGCCGGCGGCTCCCAAGATTACGGCGTTCACACCGGACACCGGCACCGTGGGGGACAAGATCACGACCGCGAGCGTTCTGACCTTGTCCGGCACTGCTGAGGCCGGCAGCACCGTCAAATTGTTCGACGGCACGGCGTCGATCGGTACCGCAAGCGCAAATGCAAGCGGTGCGTGGAATCTCACCACCGCCAAACTGTCGACGGGTGCGCACAATTTTACGGCGACGGCGACGGATGCCGCAGGCAACACCAGCACGGCAGGATCGCCGTTGAGCCTGACTGTGGCTGCGGCAACGACTCCTCCGGTTGTGACCACTCCTGACACCGTGGCGCCGTCGGCTCCCAAGATTACGGCGTTCACGCCGGACACCGGCACCGTGGGAGACAAGATCACGACCGCGAGCGTCCTGACATTGTCCGGTAGTGCAGAAGCCGGCAGCACCGTCAAATTGTTCGACGGCACGACGCCGATCGGCACCGCAAGTGCAAATACGAGCGGCGCCTGGAACCTCACCACCGCCAAACTGTCGACGGGTACGCACAACTTTACCGCGACGGCGACGGACGCTGCAGGCAATACCAGCACAGCAGCATCGCCGTTGAGCCTGAGGGTGGATGCGCCTGCGTCGCCGAGCGATCCGAGCCCGCCGACCGGGTCGTCCGACGGATCGCATCTGGGCGGACACCACTGGGGAAGATTCAGTTCGGTACCAGGCTGGGCGGCCTTGACCGGCGGCACGATCGACTTGTGGAACAGGCTCAACAACGTTCAGGCGACCCACGTCCCGGTCGGATCAGCCAGCACCGTTCCACAACCTGCGGTACAAAGCGCAACAACCGATAGCACCCATGCGATGAACCTGATGACGCAATATTCCGCCACCAGTTCTTCGACCGCCAGTGTGAGTACGTTCGGAGGGTTGCAACACACCGATACCCTGGCAGCCTTGGCCCAAACCTTGGGAAGAGCGCACTAGCAAGGCCCGTCCCATTGCAATCGGGGCGCAGCAAATCTTGCTGCGCCCCGGTTCCCACGGGAAGCGGCGACTTCGGGAAAACAAAACGGGACCCGCTGGCCCAAGTACCTTGCTCTCAGCCGGCCAATGAGGCATTTTCAGGCGGAAGACGCGTCGTATTGACGCGTCTTTTCTTGATGGCTCGAATTGTTCCGCAACTGACAAGGCAAGCAGAATGAACCGCGAACGATTGGAACGACTGGCGGTACTTCTGGAGGGTTACCGCGAAAGGGAAACCCCTCGCTTTGATCTTCAAAGTTGGGGCGCTGCGAAGGACCAAAGGGGTGGCTTTCTTTGGTTGCGCAAGGATGCCTGCAATACGGCGGCATGCGCGGTCGGCCTCGCATGCGGTTCGGGCGTCTTCGCACGGGACGGTCTGTCCCATGAGACGGACGCCAATGGCGCTATCACTCCTATGTACCGCGATCTTGAGGGTTGGGCCGCAGTGAAGGCCTTCTTCGAGCTCGATCAATCTCAAGCTGCCAGGTTGTTCGCTGCGCATTCTTATGAGCTGACCGAAGGTGAAGCTGCAGCTCGAGCCGTGGCCACGCGGATCCGGCAGACGGTCGCTGCTCCAGTCCAGGTGATCTAGAGCTCCGCGATCGGCAGGCATCAGATCAGCTTCATTACCGCTGACTTGTCGTTAGGTCCGCGTACAGCGATTCTGCTGGATCCGATAAGCTTCGCCGCCATAAATGCAGCTTCCGTGCGATTTCGCGCACCAAGTGCAGTCAGAAGCGCTGCTGTGTGAATCTTGGTCGTGCCCTCAGCGATATTGAGCTCCCGCGCCACTTCCTTGTTCGACATTCCTCGAGCAAGAAAGTGCAGAACTTCTTTTTGCCGGGGCGTTAGTTTGAGTGTCTCTTGCTGGATATCAGACGGTGATGGCCGACCAGGATCCTCGTCGCAGGTATCCGCGACCCAACCGGGAACGTAGATTCGTCCAGAAAGCAGGTCACCTACAGCAGCGAGCAATTCCTCGTCTGGCTGATACTTGTGCATGACGCCATGAAATCCGGCAGAAAGGTATCGCAGCACTTCAGTTCGATTCTTCGAAACCAACATGACTGCGACTATGGTCGCCGGTCTCACTTCGTAGCATTTGGCCAGCAAATCGAGGGTCTCGTAGCTCAGGCTTCCGGAGTCAATCAGGATCAAATCAAAACACCTGTTTGACCCGACACATGAAAATTTCGGAGCTTCGACCACCTGAGAGGATGGAAATCGGGCCTGTATTACCTCGCGAAGACCCGCTCGATAAACGCCTTGGTCGTCAATAACCAAAATACCAGACACGCTGCAGCCTCTGATTTGTTTCTATCAAGCGTTCACGCCAATATTCATCTCGCCCGAGATAGGAGCAATCAATCAACTTCTCCTTGGTTCCTAATCAGCTGTTGGTTCGCTCGTGCCGCAGTCTCATTCATCTGCGGCTAACGGACACATCCGCACGACCTTCCTGAGTAAGGGGGCACTCCCATTTCGATCTTTCAGCGCGCTAACCGGAAACGCCGTTACGATGCATCGGAATAACCTCAGCGGTCGTTGGCGCCGTTCCGGGTTTCAACGGCTCGAGAGCCGTCACCAACTGGCGCGCGCTTTCCATCTTTTCGAAAAGCTCCAGCCAACGATATTCGATTGGCGAAAGAGACAACCCCGCCGAAGGCCACACTGGCTTCCCGTCAAACGGAATCTGAGCATCCAGTAATTCGAACTCGCGCGTCTCTTCGGGGGTGAGCCCGGCAAGAACGCGCCGTCGCATTTTATCGAGGATGTACACATCAGAACGCACGGCAATTCTCCCTGGGTAACTCCGCGTTCGCAGCCCCCTGGCTTGCTGCGCGACGTTCGAAAACGGAGACGCTGTAGTTGAAACACAGAGAAAGTCGAAGACTACTTGCGCCACTCGGACGTCTATTGACGGGTGTCAATAATTCCAAGTGTCGATCAGGCCGGTGTCTCGACACCGGTTAGCAACCTATCAAACCATGCTTCCGCGGCCGTGCTGCTGATGCCGATCAACACTATCCGGATCAAATCATCTTGCCGACAATCGTCGTCATGTCCGCGGCCGAAAATGCCCGCAACGATTCCGTGCGGACGTTGCCGAGCGCGCCAAGACTCAAGTTGAGCGACATGGCGGAGGTCTCGTCCGAGGCTTCGACGATTGTCACGATGTCGTACCGTCCCTGCGTCCAGAAAATCTCCTTCACGCTCGCTCCAAGCGTTTTCGCCAATTGCTTGAAGGCTTCTGCCCGTTTCGGAGAATCCTTGGCGCTGCGGATCCCCTGATCGGTGAACTTCGCCAGAACGACATAAGTGACCATGGTCATTCTCCCTGGTTGGCACCTGTGCAACTTGGCATGACGAAGTTGTGCTGCCACACAGCACATTGTCGCAACAACGGTCGCATGTACCATTCCCACGGCAAGTCAGACCGTATGTGGGGTCTTTTTTCCTCAATGACATAGGCGCGTCGGCTGCGGCGCTGCGGCGCCGCGCCGCGGGTCTTTGAACGCCGTGCTCTTCCCCGGCAATCATGTCAATTGCCGTAAAGGTAGTTCGGTAACCAGAGCGTCATCCCGGGCCAGAGATACATCAACACCATGCACAAGATGACGATCAGCATGTAGGGCATCATACCGGAGAAGATCTGGTTGAGGGTAACGTGGGACGGTGACACGCCCTTCAGATAGAAGGCCGACATTGCCACCGGCGGCGACAGGAATGCCGCCTGCAAATTGACAAAGACGAGAACGCCCCACAGGACCGGGTCGATGCCGAAGTGCTTCAGCATCGGCAGGAAGATCGGCACGAAGATCACGATGATCTCAGTCCACTCAAGCGGCCAGCCCAGAATGAAGATGATCGCCTGCGACAGGATCATAAACTGCACCGGCGTCAGATTAAGCGAGAGAACCCAGCTTTCGAGCAGCGCCTGGCCGCCCAGAATTGCGAACACGGCCGAGAACAATGCCGACCCGACGAACAGCCAGCACACCATCGAAGTGGTCTTCGCCGTGAGGAACACCGCTTCCTTGGTACGTTTCCAGTCGAGCGTCCGCGCCTGGAACGCGAGCAGGAATGCGCCCGCAGCGCCGACCGCCGCGGATTCCGTCGCGGTCGTGATCCCGAGCAGAATGACGGCGAGCACCACCACTGTCAGGATGCCGAGCGGCATCACGGAAGAGATCAGAAGCAGCAACACCTCAAACTGTTCAGCCTCCATGGTCCAGTAGTAATAGAGAAGCACCAGCGCAAAGATGGCCGCCGTCAGCGCGAAATAGCCATAGAACTCGGGTGGCGGACCGGCTTCCGCAGGCGCGGCCACGATCTGCTTTCGCCATTCGGTATCGCCCATCTGCTGCAGGACTTCGGGCTCGCTCAATTTTGCAGAGGCACCGGATTGCTGGACTGATCCACCGAGCTCCTGAAGCTCCTCTTCGGCCGGCCTGGCATCCGAGGCCTGCGGCTTGCCGGCGGCTTGCACGCGCTCGACCGTGACGGACGACGGCATGTCCGGCTGCTGATGAATCACGACGTACCACCACCCCGCCCAAAGCGTGACCAACGTCAGCATCAGGGGAACGAGTGCGAACCCGAGACTCCTGAACAACGCCCAGTAGCTCAGGCGCACGCCGTCGATCTTGATACTCAACGCTCTCGCCGGTGCTATGACAGCCGTCACGAGCGCGGGCAACATCTTGCGCGAATAGGCCTGCTGCAATTGCCTGACCCAGGGCCTCACGGGGACGCGGGTCTCGCTCTCCGGAAGTTTTGGCGCGATCTTCGGATTGAGGAGCGCCCAGCCGATGATGTAGATGAGATACAGCAGCGCCAGGAAAAACCCGGGAAACATGGCCGCGGCGTAGAGTTTGACGACCGACTGTCCCGCGACTGCCGCATAGACGATGATCATCACCGATGGCGGAATCAGAATACCCAGCGTACCTCCGGCCGTAATGACCCCCGAGGCGAGCTTGACGTCATACCCTGCCTTCAACATCGGATTGAACGCGATCACGCCCATCAGCACGACGACGGCGCCAACCAGGCCGCTTGCGATGCCCCAGAAGGTGCACACGATGAGCGTTGCGACCGCCAGCGACGCCGGCACCCGCCGGAAAGCGAGCTGGATGCTGTAGAACATCTTGTCCACCAGCGCCCCGCGCTCCATCACGTACCCCATGAGCACGAATAGCGGGATCGAGATCAGAACGTCGTTGGTCATCGCACCGTAGGTACGCTGAACCATGAGATCGAAGATGTGATTGTCAGCCCACGCCTGGCCCGGCCGGTGGTAGGCAAAGAACCCGAAAAACATTCCGAGGCCCATCAGCGTAAAGGCCGTCGGAAAGCCCATCATGATGACGACTACGATCAGCCCGAGCATCAGCAGGCCGAGGGCCGGATCGCTCATCGATTCAAATCTCCACCCATGCCCCGCTGCCGTGCGCTTTCGTCGATCGCCTGCGCGCGCTCGATGGCCAATTTGCGCGATGCTTCATCGACGTACGCGCTGTGCGCAAGTTGTTCCTCGACCACGTCGATCTCGGTGACGTCCTTCAACCGACCCGGCCACGCTCCCGTGTTGAGACAGACAACACAGCGCGCGATCTCGGCGACGCCCTGCAGCATGACCAAAGCGCCGGCGAGCGGAATCATGGCCTTGAATTGGTAAACCGGAGGACCTTCGGCCGTGACGTTCGAGTGCTCCCGGATGTGCCAGGAGTCGGCGGCGTAGTCGTAGCCGGCATAGATCAGCGCGGCGATCCCGGGAATGAAAAACAACACGTAGAGCGCGAGATCGAGGCTCGCCTGCAGCCGCGGTCGCATCGAACTATAGAGGAAGTCGCCGCGGACGTGGCTGTTCTGCGCCAGAGCGTACGCTCCGCAGATCAAGAACAGCGTGCCATAAAGCATGTTCGAGGCGTCGAAGATCCAGGCCGTCGGCATGTTGAGGATGTAGCGCTTGAACACCTCGGCGCAGACAAGAAACATCAATCCCACGACCAGCCACGCTGCGGCCTTTCCGGTCCACGTGCTGATGGCGTCAATGATGTGCAGAAAACGCTGTGCGTTCATGTCTCTTGCCACCGCCGTACACCGGGGCGTCAGTACGGTACTGAGACCGTGCAGGCGTCATCCGGATTGCCATGCCGGATGGCGCTCGATCTGCGAAGGTCAGGTCTTCCTTTTTGCGTTGGGGCCGAAGTAGTGGTTGTAGGCCATGCGCCGACTGACCACCGTGTCTTGCTCCCACTGGGTCGCGCGCTTGGCGAAGGCCAATTGCGATTCGACGATTTCCTTGAACAGCGGATTTTCCCCCGATTTTTTCTCGACGACCTGATCGTAAATATCCAGTTGCTTCTGGAGGATCGAATCCGGCGTCTTGTAGAATTTGACACTGTCCTTGGTTTGCAGTGTCTCGTAGTCTTTCGAGTAGCGGTCGATCGCCTTCCAGGCCATGTCCTGGCTTGCCGCTTCGACGGCATTGGCGATGATCGCCTTTATCTTCGCCGGAAGGGCATCGTATTTCGTCTTGTTGAACAGGATTTCCATCTGCTCAGCGTTCTGATGGTAGCTTTGCAGCATGCAGATCTTGGAAACGTCCGCAAAGCCGAGAACGCGATCCGAGGTGGCGTTGTTGAACTCGGCCGCATCCAGCAGCCCGCGGTCCATCGCCGAGACGATTTCACCGCCCGGCAATGCATTGACCGCGGCGCCGAGGCCGGTGAACACATCGATGGAGATGCCGACGGTACGGAATTTCAGGCCCTGAAAGTCCTCCACCTTGGTCATCGGCTTCTTGTACCAACCGAGTGGCTGGGTCGGCATCGGCCCATACGGGAACGAGACGACATTGGCGCCGATCGACGCGTAGAGCTTTTCGAGCAATTCCTTGCCGCCGCCGTAGTAATGCCAGGCGAGCAGCATGTTGGCGTCCATCGCATAGCCCGGACCCGAACCCCACAGCGCCAGCGCGGTCTGCTTGCCGTAGTGATAGACCAGCACGCCATGTCCGCCGTCGAGCGTACCTTTCGACACCGCATCGAGCAGGCCGAAGGCGGGCACCACGGCGCCTGCCGGAAGAACCTCGATCTTGAGGTCGCCGCCGGTCATGTCGTTGACCTTCTTGGCGTAGTCGAGTGCGTATTCGTGGAAAATATCCTTAGCCGCCCAGGTGCTCTGCCAGCGCATGCTGATCGGGCCCTGCGCATGGACGACGTTCGGTGCGGCGACTGCGGCGGCAGCCCCCGCCGCGGCCCCCTTGAGAAAGCGGCGGCGAGTCGAAATCTCGCGTTTGGTTGGGCTAGTCATGGAAGTCCTCCTCCCTGCTGAGGTTTGGTTGGACCAATCTTCACTGATTGGTTGTCAGCCAAAGGCCTGCGGGAAGTTTTGGCAAGGTTGGACGCGATGATGCGACCCTACGACGCGCGTCCGCATGTCGGCGGCGGGCTGTTGCGATGAAGTTGACGATGGAAGGAATTTGACGACGTGCAGAAGTGGCGGGCTTGCTCATCGCTCAAACCTGCGTCGCAACGCCGCAATGACAAGCACAATCGATCGCTGGGGTTGCGCGTTGAAGGTGACGGGCGACGAAAGAATCAGCAGGTAGCCACCATCATGCTTTCGCCCGGCCTTCGCATTGCGGCATGTCTTCTCGGTGTCTCGGTTGTCGCAGCGAATGTGGGCGCGTCGGCTCAGCAGCATGGAAGGCCCGGACCGCCTGCGGCACCGCCGCCCGCGATGGCCCGTCCTGCACCGCCGCCCGCCATGGCTCGCCCCGCACCACCGCCCGCGATGGCTCGGCCTGCGCCGATGGCTCGCCCTGCGCCGCCTCCAGCGATGGCGCGGCCCGCGGCACCCGCATTTCGCGCGGCTCCGCCGCCACAGCGCCCGGCCATGGCGCCGCGTCCGATGCCGCATATCGCCGCACCGCCGCGTCCGGCCGCGCCGAGGATCGCCGCACCCTCGCGCCCGAGCGCACCGCCCTCTCCGGGCGCGCGCCTACCGCAACAGGAACGCACCGGCCAGCGCGAGCAGCACATCCAGCAGCCGCAGCAAACCATGCAGCAGGAGCGCCAGCGCGACATGCCCTCGCGCCAGAGCGTGCAGCGGCAGGAGCGGATCGATCGGTTGCAGCAACGGGTTCAGCAGCTGAAATCCCAACAGCCGGAAGGCCTGCAGGCGCAACGCGCGCAGCAACGGTTGCTGCAGACGGAACAGCGGCAGCTCCAGCGCGAGCAGCGCGTGCAGCGGCTGCAGCAAACCGCGGAGCAACGGCAGCGCGATGTGCTTTCGCGCCAGGGCGTTCAGCGCCAGGAGCGCATCGATCGGTTACAGCAACGCGTGCAGCAGCTGCAGTCGCAAAACCCGCAGGGCCCGCGCGAGCAACGCGCACAGCAGCGCTTGCTGCAAACGCAGCAACGCCTGCTCCGGCACGAGGAACAACTGCAACAACGTCATCTGGCGCGTCAGCGGGAGTTGGGAATACCGCTGGCGGCAGGAGGCGCCGCTGCTGTTGCCGCTATGCAAGGCGCACGGGGACGTTTTGCAACGCGCTTCGCCAGTGCCGACCCACAGGCCGAGGGAGCACGGGCGGCGCGCCAGCACCACGGCTGGACTCCCCGCTACGCCTGGCGGCGCGGCTTGCACGCGACGTTTGTGCCGTGGGCCGGCCACGTGTTCTGGCCCTACGCCTATTCCGACATCTTCGAGTATACGTTCTGGCCCTACGCGTACGAGCCCGGCTATTGGGCCTACGCTTACGATGACCTCGTCGATACCGTGTTCTGGGGCGCACAAAGCCCGTATTCCGCCTACGCCAGACTCGGCCCGACTGAATACCCGGAGGGCGGCGTCGCCACCGGCTCTCGACCGCCGGAGCGACCAGGCGTAAGCCAACAGGACCTCAAGCAACTGTGCGGCGATCCGGACAAGGGCATCACCGCCTGGCCGATCGCTTCAATCGAGCGGGCGGTCCAGCCGACGCCCGAGCAGCGCGCGTTGCTCGACGAGCTGAAGAGCGCGGCCACGAAAGCCGCCGATGCGTTCAAGGAGTCTTGCGCTGGGTCATATGCGATGACCCCGCCCGGCCGCTTGCGGGCGATGACGAACCGCGTCAGCGCCACGCTAGAGGCGGTGCGGATCGTGCGGCCCGCGCTGGAGAAGTTCTATAGCTCGCTTAGCGACGAGCAACAGGCGCGCTTCAATGCGCTCGGCCCCAACAACATCGGCGAGCCTTCGCAGCGACAGCCGCAGCAGGAAGCGAACGCGAAGTCCGATACCTGCGGCGACCCGAAGTCCGGTCTGACCCAGCTGCCGATCCAACGGATCGAGACCGTGATACGCCCGGCGGGCGCCCAAAAGGAAGGGCTCGACCGTCTACGCGAAGCGACAGAGAAGGCCGTTCAAGGGCTGCAAGCCGCCTGCCCGGACGACGTGCCGCTCACGCCGATCGGACGACTGGAGGCGATGGAGAAGCGGCTCGAGGCCATGATGCAAGCAGCCAGCCTGGTGCAGCCGGCACTGGATGAGTTCTATGCCACGCTGAGCAGCGAGCAGAAGGCGCGCTTCAACACGCTCGGACAGTTCGCGGGCCGCTGATCGCGACATCGCTCGGCCGGTTTGATGGCAACGAACGATCGCATCGTCCTGGCGAATTTGCCGCTCGGATCGCGTCAGGATGCGGTTCTCGGCTCTATCGGCTCCCAGATGCTGATTCTACGAGTCTCCGGCATCAGGAACAGGGCGAGCACGAAGCACACCGCGGGAACCACGATCGGATAGATCAGCGCGTAGCCGATACTGCCGGTGGCTGCGAAAGCCGCCGAAGTGATGAACGGCACCAACCCGCCTCCCCAGCCATTGCCGATGTGATACGGCACCGAGACCGACGTGTACCGGATTCTGCCGGGGAAGTATTCCGCCAGAAACGCCCCGACCGGGCCATAGACCATCCCGACGTAGCAAACGAGGATGAAAATGATGAGGATCGCGATCGGATAGTCGATGTTTCCGGGCTGCGTGACCGTTCCCAACCACAAGTACAGGGGGTAGTAAGTGATCGAGGCGAGCAGCATGCCTCCGAGGATCACCGGCTTGCGACCGATCTGGTCTGACAGCCAGCCAAAAAAGATCAAGCTCGGCGCTGCAATGAGCAACGCGGCTCCAACGATGTAGGCCGAGGTGAGCGCGTCCACCTTGGACACCTGCTGCAGGAAGTACAGCGCCCAGAACTGACCGCTGTACCAGACAACGCCCTGCCCGATCAGGACCACGGTGGCGATCAGAATGTATTTGATGTTCGAGCTGAGGAAGGCCTCCTTCCAGGGATTCCTGGTCATCTGTCCCCTCGCCTTGATCTCCTGGAAAATCGGCGTCTCCTGCAACTGGAGCCGGATGTAGATCGCGATCGCAACCAGCAGGAACGAGACCAGGAACGGAACGCGCCATGCCCATTCGTCGAATGCTTGATTACCGAAATACGTCCGCGTCGCAATGATGACGGCCAGCGACACCACGATCCCGAAAGTCGGAGATGTCTGCAGCCAACCGGTGTAGTAGCCGCGGCTGTCGTCCGGCACATGCTCGGCAACGTAGGTGATGGCGCCGCCATACTCGCCGCCCAGGCACAGGCCCTGGATCATCCGCAAGCCGAAGAGAAGGAACGCGGCGGTCAGACCGATCGACTCGTAGGTCGGGATCAACCCGATCGCGCCCGTGCCCAGCCCCATTCCGCTGAGCGTAACAAGGAACGTATACTTGCGGCCGACCCGGTCGCCCATCCATCCGAAGAGGAACGCCCCCAGTGGA
>Ga0105238_10007611_pt1 | contig 10852 bp, 8 predicted proteins | sample KBSC34metaG_FD_81526 | JGI IMG/M metagenome (GOLD analysis project Ga0105238, IMG submission 81526) | Corn rhizosphere microbial communities from Kellogg Biological Station, Michigan, USA - KBS C3-4 metaG | ecosystem: Host-associated > Plants > Roots > Rhizosphere > Soil | place: Michigan, USA...
ACGTATTTCGCCACCATCGATTTTCGCGACTCCAACAACAATCTAACGAAAGTGCCAGTAGCCTTTGTTATTGGCCAACTCCCCACGCTTTCGGCAGTGTGTAATGGGTGTTCCGGCAGTGGAGTCACGGGGCAGAACCTCAACATTGGCTCGATAGACATTAAAAATAGCTCGTCGGGTCAGCCAATCAACTTCAACGTATCCACCAGCACCAGCAATTCAGTGGGGCCCAGTTGGCTGCATGCCAGTGTCACCACCGGAACTACGCCGGCTTCGGTTTCTCTATCCGCCAATCTGGCGGGGCTGGCGCAAGGAACCTATTCAGGATCGGTTACCGTCACGCCGATAAATGCAGTATCGAATGGTCCACAGATTTTGAACGCCACCGCCACTGTGAGAAATGGAGCGCTTCAAGTTACCTGGACCACGGGCCAGCAACCCGGCCGAGGTCCGGATCAGGTGATGGCGTTGGCCTCCCCGTCCTCACTGAACGGCGCCATCAACGTCTCCGGGGGCACCGAGACCCTGTTTTACGGATACGCGATCAAATCAGGAGCAAGCTGGCTGACGGCATCGCCCGCGCCTGCTCCGCCACCCGGCGTGCAGACCCCCGGTGCAATCAATATCACTGCGTCTGCCAACGGACTGGCGCCTTCAGCCCAGCCCTATCAGGGACGAATCGACGTGTTCGACAGTGCTGGTAATGTCACGTCAGTAAATATAAGTCTCCTAGTTACGGGAGATTCGACGACAACCGCCAACCAGACGATCTCCCACATCGCCTACGGCGGAGGATGGCAGACCAGCATAGTGCTGGTGAATCTAGATACTGTGCCTGCCCAATACAGCGTCAACTTTTGGAACGACGCCGGGACATTGACAGCCGTGCCGCTGGGTGTCGGATCCGCCTCTGCTGGAACCATCCAGCCCGGGTTCAGCCAAACCATCGAGACGGCCGCTCTCTCCACCGATCCACTGCAGGAGGGATGGGCGGAAGTGATCAGCAGCCAGCAGATCGGAGGAACGGCGATCTTTAGCGAGACCAAGAGCCATCAGGAGGCTGCCGTTTCTTTGTCCAATACCGGCAGTATCAAGTTGCTGATTCCCTTCGACGTGGGCGGTCCGTTTGCTCTCGGAATAGGACTCGCCAATCCCAACTCGGACACGGACGCGCAGATCAGCCTGACGATGCGTACCGAGCAAGGGAACTCTATCCCGATGACCATCACGGATGCGAATAACAACTTCAGCTCTTCGGCCGTGTCTTCGCTCGCCTTGCCGCGGCATTCGCACCGGGCGATCCTGGCCAAGCCGCTGAGCGCGACGGGCGAAGTCCGGGGTGTCATCGAATTGAATTCCAACGTGCCGATCTACGCTTTGGGAATCCGGTTCAATGGCTTGGCTTTTACGTCCATTGACTCCGTTACATCCCAACCGGCGGCCACCAAGACCATCTCGCACGTTGCTTTCGGCGGCGGATGGCAAACCACCATCATTCCGGTGAACACCGATGCTGTCGCGGCGGCGTTTAGCGTCAACTTTTCGAACGAGGATGGGACTCCGGGGACTATGCCTTTGACCGGGGGCGCCATCCCATCCGGAACCATCCAGCCCGGATTCAGCCAAACCATCGAGACCGCGGCTCTCCCTGCCGATCCTCTTCAGCAGGGATGGGCGGAAGTGGCCAGCACCCAGCAGATCGCTGGAACGGCGATTTTCCGACAAACTCAAACCAACCAGGAAGCAGCCGTGCCTCTACTGAGCAGTGGAAGCACCAAGCTACTGATACCTTTCGACGTGGGCGGAGCCATGGCTCTTGGCATCGGGCTCGCCAATCCCAATCCGAGCATCGATGCGCAGATTACTCTCACCATGCGCACTGAACAAGGGACCACCATCCCCATGACCATCACGGACGTGAATAACAACTTCAGTCCCACGGCCGTATCATCGTTCTCGCTGGCGAAGCGTTCGCACCGGGCCATCCTGGCCAAGCCGCTGAATAGTACAGGCGAAGTTCGGGGCGTCATCGAACTGAACTCGAAGGTTCCGATCGACGCGTTGGGAATCCGATTCAACGGTCTGGCATTCACTTCCATCCGCGCACTGAGCAAATAATCTGCGCCTATTTATAAGGACAGCCGCTCGATGGTCCAGTAAACCGCTGTACACGCGATGACCATAGAGGCGGGAACGACCACTCGGCTGCGGTACCAGTTGCGATCGGCGCAGTGCCATCCCACCAGCAGAAACGCAGTCGCGATTACCGCGAGTTGTCCCGCTTCGACTCCTACATTGAACGTCAGTAGCGCCGTTACGAACTGTGAGCGTGGCAGCCCGAGTTCCTTGAGTGCTCCGGCGAAACCCATGCCGTGCAGAAGCCCGAAGGCGAAAACGAGAGCGATCCGCCACGACCTCAGCTCGGATGAGAAGATATTTTCAATCGCGACATAGGCAATCGAAATAGCGATCATCGGCTCGACGATTCTCGGCGGTACCGAAATCAGGCCGTACATGCTCAGGCCCAGCGTGATCGAATGAGCCACCGTGAATGCGCTGACCTGCAGCAGGACCGAGCGTGCGCGGCGGCTCAGCAGATAGATGCCGAGCACAAATAGCATGTGATCCAGCCCGAACGGCACGATGTGGGTGAATCCCAGCCGCAGATAGCGCCAGGCAGTACTCATCCGGTTGGGCTGCGGAGCCAAAGAAGCGAGTGCCAGCGGCGTACTGGTTTCCCCGCCTTCGAGCCATTGCGTTGCGCCGCCCGCCGTGAGCGCATAGGTCGCGAACGTCCAGCCAAAAGTCCAGGTGAAGTGCTGCGCCTTCTCGGGAATCTGCCCGGTGAGATGAATAGTCGCCGCAGCAGCCGACAGGGCGTCGATCGGCGGCTCGACCGAATACGAAATCTGAGGACGCACGTCCGCGCCGTCGAATGCAATTTTCATGCGCTGGCGAAACTTCTCCTCGAAGCCCGAACCAGGTGAGACTTCAAGTTTCTCGGCCAGAGCCGTGGCATCGGTCACGATTTCAACGTCGTAGGTCCGGCCTTCTTGAAAGGAGACCGATACTCGTGTCGTGCCAATTTCGTGGGCCTGCACTCCGCTACACAGCATCAGAGTAAGGCCACAGACTATATGTGAATGCCGCACCTTAATTCCTGCTTTGCTCGAACGTGAGCGATGCCCAATAGCTAGCCCATTCCGCATTCGCGCCTGCTGGAGCCGGAATCATATGGACGGCTTTGATCAGCCACATCCCTCCCGGACGCAACCGGAGTCGTACGCGCCCGTCTTTGTCCGTACGTGCAGTGACCTTCTCGCTAGGATTCAGACGGTTCATCGCGACCACCAGCGCGCCTACCAGCGGACGATTCTCATAGGTCAGGCGAACCGGAAGATCCTGACCTGCGCGGAGAGTATAAGGATTCCGTTCGGCGACGAGTTCCAGCGTAAAGCCCAGCCTGTGGTCGCCCGCCGTTTCGCTAGCGGGTCCCGAAAGCACCAGGCTTTTCGCGCAGCGTGAAAAAATCTCCCTGGCCTTTGAGCCTGTTTCGTTGCGGCTGGCTCGCAGCGCCGCGATAGTATCCAGCCCTTCTTCCTTTACATACTGATTGAACTTCTCCGGCGTCAGTTCAACCGAGCTCGGATTGCTGTTGTAGCCGATCACCAGCAAGCCCGGCGCGGCTACACGCAGGAAGCCGGCAGGATCGGATCCATCCCGGCCGACCAGGGGCTTGCGGCCTTCCGAATCCTCGACGATGAACTGATTGATGAGCGACGTAGTGCGTGGCAGCGGATCGCCCAGCAGATCCTGGCCGACACGTAACTTCACGCCGACGATTTCGCCCGTTTGCGGAGAGAACGTCATCGGCTCGATCCACATATCGTGGGCGAGGAGGGGCGCCGTTACCAGCAGCCCCATCCGGATAAGCATCGATGATCTTAATAAGCGATGCATGCCATTCGCCTCGTTACGGCTGCGGGATGTTCTGTTCCGTCGGAACGTTAATCCCGCCGTGTCCTTGCAGCAGACCCTGGTGAGCAGGAGCAAGGAACGGAAACCTCGGCAGGTAGTCTTTGTCGTTCACTTCGACACCCTTAGCCAGGCCCGCATTCGCATTGCCCGCTACGATCAGGCTGATCAGCACGCTGTTCACATTTACCTGATTCATGTTCGGGGCGAGTCCACCACCGAGGCGGCGTCCATTAGGAAACTTCGAATCTATGGATGCATCGATGGTGATGACATCGCCTGTAGAGCCATCAGCGACCGGAATGGGCCGGCCCAGGTTGATCGCGTTGATGATGTCCAGGCGCGGTCCTTTGAGTTTTGCAACCGTAGCGTCATCTACACTCAACGCCTTGTAGATGCCCAGAGCTTCGGCGTCTCGCACCAGCACCGGATACAGGATGTCAGCGCCGAAGTTGGTCACATCCTTCATCGGACTGGTATGCAGATACTGGGTTTGACGCTGGGTTCCCACCAACCCTGCGTTGAACAGGGGCAGGGCATTTCGTCCCACCTGTACCCATGGACCAGAGCCTTTCAGGCCCGTGATGATGTTGTCGGAAGTGACAGTTTGCGTCTCTTGACGGCTAATGCGCGACCAGACCCGTAAGAGGCTATCGGTGGAGTTGGAATTAACCACACCGTTGTGCGGGATACCGGTCGGGAACACCTCGCTAATCGGAACCTCCAAAGCGATCGAAAAGATATTGAAGCCGGTAAACACGTCTTTGCCTGGCGCGCGTCGAGCACCCGGGATTCCGCCGAGGTCGTCACGATTCAAGTTGACCAGATCGAAGATTCCCTTCTCGTCGAGCTGATACGGATCGTCAAACTGGCCGGCGATGATCCGGCCGCCATTCGAAAGATCATGGATAAAGGAGTCCACGAACGGCTGGTCATAGAGACCGACTTCACGGCTGGTGGCGTCCCCGGAATCGTAACCCCGGAAGGGTCCCAGGCCGTAAACCAGTCTGTCGGTCTGCGGGCCGTGGTTGTTCGGGAGGACGGTGAGATTGTTGCCCAGCACGGTGCCGCCATCGTCACCATCGTTGAGGTGGTCCGTTTCCGATCCCAGGATCTTGGTCACTTTCATGGTCTCGGTGCCGCCGGTGAGCTGCCAGAGCAGCTCGTTTCCGCCGCCCAGACCATCTGTCGCGCTGGGCGCGGCTTCAGGCGTGAGCGTATTCGTAAACTCAACGCGGTAAACCACTTCATCCTTGAGGCTGGCGCCCTTCGCGATGTGGAATTCGTAGCGGTACCCGTTGCATGCACGCAAACCCTGGTTGCCTTGTCCCGGCTCATGGAGCGGGTTGAAATCCATGATCAGGTAAAGTTTGTCGTGCGGACTATTCGATACCCACGCGTAAGTGTCCGTATTGTCCGCGCACGGTTCGTTCAGGATGGCGAGTGCCTCGCGATGGCTGGACGCTCGCATCGTCATTCCGGCCCCGGCGATAAAAGCCGCCGCGATTAAGCCTTTGGAAATCAGTTTCATGTTCACTCTCCTACGCTGTGTACGGAAAGGGACCTTAGATCGGATTGGGCTCCGCGCGAGAAAGTTTGCGATTGCGGGCGAATGTTCTAAATGGGTTAGCGCGTCACGCCGCGGTCACTGACCTAAAGCTGACACCAAGTGGCGCTGATGGTGGAGGTTCTTATGGTAGTCTCTCTTAGGTTTTTGGCTTGAAAAACGCCCTAAACTCTTAAGATTCTTTCATTCATGCTGCTTGCCATCTCGAACCCCCTCAATGAGTCCGAACTCAGTTTTCCGGTTCGGGAATGCATTCACATCATCGGGTTCGCCCTGTCCATCGGAACCATCGCCTTGGTGGATTTTCGGCTTCTGGGCATCGGAATGCGGCGGCAGCCCGCGGCTCAGCTTTTGAAGGATACGTCCACTTGGACTCTGGTGGGCATCGTGATTATGCTGTTTTCGGGATTGCTGCTGTTTTCGTCCGATCCCGACATGTACTACCTCAATTGGGCCTTCCTCATTAAGATGGCCTGCCTGCTGCTGGCCATCGTCTTCAACTACACGATTCACCGGCGGGTGGCCAGATCGGATCCTTCACCCCCTCACGCCAAACTCGTGGCAACCGTGTCCCTGGCGCTTTGGGGGGCGGTTATTTTTGGCGGCATCTTCATCGCATTCGTCAACGAAGGGCTCACATAGAAGATCCCGTCATGATTCTTTCTTTCGCTCAATGGGTGCAAAGCACGGCGTTCTTCACCGAGCTCCGGCTGTCGTGGTTCGTTTATCCGGCGGTAATGTCGCTCCACTTGCTGGGGATCGCTCTATTCGGCGGACTTATCTTACTGACGGATATGCGCCTGCTGGGGCTGGCGATGCGGACCCATTCGGTGACCGACGTCGTCGATCAGCTGCGTATGCCGAAGAGAATAGGTTTGATCCTGGTGGCCACCTGCGGCATCCTGATGCTCGGTTCGAAGGCGGAAGAGTATTACTTCAACATATTTTTTCGGATCAAGGTGTTGCTTCTAGCTTTGGTGTTCGTGCACGGATGGGTATTTCGCCGGAGCGTCTATTACAATACGGTCGAAATCGACCGAGCTCCGCGGATACCGGCGCAAGCCAAGCTGGCGGCCTTCCTGTCTCTCCTTTTGTGGGTGAGCATCGCGTGCGCCGGACGCGGCATTGGATACATCGAGCCTCCGCTGGACAAGATCCACGCAATAGAGCGCTTTCTCGACAGTAACGCCAACAATCATGGATGATGAGAGGAATCATATGCGACTCGGTAGATTAGTTTTTGTGTTGCTTTCTTGCGCGGCTTTGCAGGCGCAGACTCCAGCACCCGCACAATCCAAGGGTGTTCCAGCACCTGCGAAAGCGAAGGGCCCAGCCGCGGCTCCGGCAAGTCGAAATCCTGCGACCCTCGGACAACTGATGAAAGGGATTCTGTATCCCAATTCGAATGTGATCTTCTTCGCCCAGGGTGATAATCCCAGCGATGTGCCCCAAGCCAAGGACCCAGCCACGTCGGTGAACCCCTTGGCCAGTTCCTACGGGAAATGGGAAGCGGTGGAGAACAGTTCGCTGGCGCTGGTGGAAGCCGCGAACCTTCTCACGGTGCCCGGACGCAAGTGTTCCAACGGCGTGGCTGTTCCGATCGCCAATGCGGATTGGCCGAAGCTGGTGCAAGGCCTTCGAGCCGCTGGCATGGTGTCTTACAAGGCAGCGCAAGCTAAGGACCAGGACAAGATCCTCGATGCGGCTGAAGCTATCACCAACGCCTGCGCGAACTGCCACGATAAATATCGCGAGAAACCCACGCCGGCGGACCGCTGCAAGTAAGATTCGCCGCCCGTAACTTCTTAAACTGCGTCGTATCGCCCTGGCGCCAGCACGCCGTTCGGGTCCAGAGCGTCTTTTAGGGCACGCACTAACTGGCTTTGTCCATCTTGTGCGCTTAACTCGGACATCGCCTGGATTCCCAATCGATATGGATAATATCCGTGTGACGTCAATTCCTGCTGCAGTTGGCGATAACAAGCCATCGCTTGTTCGTCCTGTCCGGATTCTTGGCGATCGTAGCTGATCGAAATCACGCAGGCTACGGCGCGCTCCGTGATCAGTGTCATGGAGATACTCGGCTCGAATCCGTAATCCAGCATAATCCTGCTGGAGAGATCGGCCACGGCCGCCGCATGATGGCCTTCCATGGGAACCACGGGGGCGCACCACAGCAGCCCACAGCCATCGCGATCCGGATTCGCTTTCGAAGGGGGCGGATTCTTCTTGCGCCAATACGCGCTGGCCAGCGGCTGCTCGGTCGGCGTACCCTTCATCAATCCATAGACCGGACGGGCCAGGTCCAGGGTCTTGCGCAAATCCCAACCTGTCAGGAACTGGTAGAGCCGTGCGAATCGAGACGCAAACGCCAGCTTGCGGTCATCCAAAAACTGCAGGCGATCCACTTTGTCCTTGAGAGCTTTGCGAACGGCTCGGCGGGCTTCCGCGACTTGGCCGGGGGTTCCATACAATCCGCCCGAGCCGCTCCACGCCCCGAACTTGAGGCGCTCGCGAAGCTGGCGCATTAACTCCGGACGCAAAGGCGTTTCACCCTGAGTGTCTTCCCAAGGGTATTGCTGGATCCCCGCTAAGACTTTGTAATCGTTCGCAATATGGACCGTGCTGCGCAGGATCCCTTGCAGACGCAGCGGGCGCAGCGCTTCGATGAGAGGACCAAGCTGGTCATGCCGGTTGCACTGGAAGAAGAACGCTTCGAAACGCTCCGGTGCAGGCATCAGCCAGATGGTCATCCGCGTGACGATTCCCAGATTGGATTGCGAAAACAACCCCTCAAGCGTAGGTCCGACGCCCCATCGGTATACCGGACCGGTTTGCGCTCCGGAGAAACGCGAAAATCCTGTTTCCGCGACCTCGCCCGTAGGAAGAACCACCTCAAACCCGCATACTTGCGCGAAATGGTCGCCGTAGGGGGTATGGCCAAAGCCACGCTCCATCACGTTGCCGATCAGGCTGCAATCCGGGCTGGATCCGGTGGCATCCATCCATAATGCCGATTTGCGATCCTGCAGGAACTGGAACAGTTGGCGCTGTGTTACGCCAGGCTCGACGGTCACGTAGGCGAGATTTTCGTGGAAGTCCACGATGCGGTTCATCCGGCTGAGGTCGATAATGACGCTCGCGTCGCGAGAGGGCACGCGCGACCCGTAGCCCCAGTTTTTCCCGCTGCTGACCGGATAGACCGGGATTCGAAACTGGTTGGCGATGCGCATACAATTCCGCAGCTCATCGCGGTTGGCAGGCCGAAGGATGGCGGGAACGGTTTGGCTGGTCGCAAAGGTAGCGGTTTCAGCTTCTTGGCGGCGGCGCGCATCGCAGACGACAAAGTCGGCTCCTACAACCGCCGCCCACTGGTTGCACGCTTCATCCAGCAGCGGACCCGAGTCTTTGGCGAACGCCGCGGCGGCGCCGGTGGTGCGAACTTCCATTAACAACTTCCTTGCTTCGAACAGCTTCGACGCTTACGAGGCCAGCGCCAATACCGGGACATCCAGAAGACTTGTGCAGATCTGGTCGATCCAGCGGCGGTATTTCAGATTGGGCGCATCCGAACTGAACCGTACAATCTCCATCTCGCAGTTGTACTGCGGATCGTAATAGGCCGGCACCGGCTCACCAGCGATCTCTAGCGCGCTGCCGCCGATCCGGCGCAAGATAGACGAGGAGCGATGACGCATGGTCGCCGTCGCGATGCCTACGCAGCCGCCGAGGGCCTGCGCCAGACCATACGTTGCCAAGGCCGTTCGAAGAGCCTCACCGGTGCAACGCTTCTCTTTCGTTAGGGCCCAACCGCCAACCTCTACAAACGAAATGGCCAGGCTTCGCGCGGCGGCCAGGTCGGATTCGATCACAACTCTTAGTTTGTTGCCCCATCGGCGGCATTCGGCGAGTGCGCAGTTTCGAAGCCCCAACTCCTGGAACGAGACAGTGTTGGGATGTTCACGGTAGCGAACGCAACCGGAAACCGATCCCTCATCATCCAATGTAACCAAATGCCAGCTTTCGTGATCCACCGGGGTGGAGTGACGATGGTCGGGGTCAAGTTTCCAGCGGTCAACAGCCCCATCGTCAAGATAGATTCGCCCGCGCATTCTTTGCATGTCGGCGAGGATGTCAGCGTGACGCTGTGGATCGACGACAACATTTCGGAATCTGGAGGGGATGTGGGAGCCTTGGGGGGCGAGAACTATAAGTTGTTGATGGGATGAAGAAAAAGCGCCTGGTATCAGCTTCATTACTTAACAGTCCGTTCTGGTTACACGTAGTCTTTATGAAGACCGCAAATACTACGGCCGGATGTTTTTTAGCGGATGGGAGACGACGACTTATGAGCCCCGGGGGACGAGAAACACTGATTTCCGGGTGCTCGCTTACTCCGCTGTGTAAGCTACTGGCCAGCTTGAAATAAGGGGTAGGGTAACATTTTTTTTCCTCAATGGCAACAGCTAGTTGGGAGCTCGCGCCGTGCATTTGCGTTCTCTATGTTACTTACCTCGACGCAATGGGCGGCACTCTTTAGGATTTCCCACCGCGTTGACGTGAAAAGTGCCTGGTAAAGTGCAAGTTTTTTCCACTTTGTGCAGTTCGTGTAGCAGGATCTGCATTGTTGCATAATTTGCATCGGCGTAGGCCTTAGTGCGTCAGTAACTTGGAGTTGGCCAAGCAGATGCAAGGACTTCTCCGATTACCTCGGGCGTTTGCAGTCCGACCTGAGGAATCAATCCAGAGGAGGAGTCAATGAAGAGAACGATCGAGATAGCGAGAAGGAGAGGGAAAATGCCAGGGTTTAGTAGATTAATCCTGGGGTCGGCGGCCTTGGCTTTAATGTCGGTATCCGCCTATGGGGCGGCGATCATATCCGGAACCGACAACACGGTCGGAAACGTGACCGTAGATGCTGCCGGAAACCTTCTTTTTTCGAACTTCACCACTATAGGGCCGGACACCGGCGCTTACCTGCTTAATCTTGGCCAACCTGTTACGCAAGGTAACTTGACTGGCCCCCCAACGCTAACTCCCAATTTGATTGGATGGGCGACATTTACGCTTGCTTCGGGGCCATCGCCCATTATCTTCGACCTGCAGACCCTTTCTGGGGGTTTTGGAACGCCCGCGGGGTGTAGCTCAAACCTTAAGGGCTCCAGCTGCACGCCGTCCCCCAGCTCCGGGATTACGCTTGTTCAGATTTCGAGTATTGCGTCGGGCGACCTCTCTAACAACGTGGCCATAACCCTTACCGGGAATGGGATTGCATATACCGGTTCAAGCGCTACCGGAAGCACGCCAACA
>Ga0105238_10007612_pt1 | contig 10850 bp, 14 predicted proteins | sample KBSC34metaG_FD_81526 | JGI IMG/M metagenome (GOLD analysis project Ga0105238, IMG submission 81526) | Corn rhizosphere microbial communities from Kellogg Biological Station, Michigan, USA - KBS C3-4 metaG | ecosystem: Host-associated > Plants > Roots > Rhizosphere > Soil | place: Michigan, USA...
CCGCGCTGCATGACGGTGATCCAGTCGCAGAGGTCGGCGACGACGGTGAGATTGTGCTCGACCATCAGCACGGCGCGGTCTTTCGCCAGCGAACGGATGATGCCGGAGATCATGCCGACATCCTCATGCCCCATGCCGGCCATCGGCTCGTCGAGCAAAAGCACTTTCGGGTCGAGCGCCAGCGTGGTGGCGATCTCCAGCACGCGCTTGCGGCCATAGGAAAGATCGCCGGCGAGACGATGCGCCGCGTCGTCCAGCCCGACGATCGCGAGCAGTTCGCGCGCCCTTGGCGTCAGTTGGTCGAGTGCGGAGACAGGGCGCCAGAACTGGTAGCCCAGCCCGCCCGGCCGCTGCAGTGCGACGCGCACATTGTCGAGCACTGAGAGGTGCGGAAAGATCGCCGATATCTGGAAGGAGCGGACAAGGCCCATGCGCGCCACTTTCGCCGCCGGCGTGCGGGAGATGTCGGTGCCGAGCAATTCGATCCTGCCGCTGGTCGGCTGCAGGAATTTGGTCAACAGGTTGAAGATGGTGGTCTTGCCGGCGCCGTTCGGTCCGATCAGCGCGTGGATCTTTGCGTGATGGACGTCGAGGTCGACATCCTTTACGGCGACGAAGCCGGCGAAGTCGCGCCGGAGGCCGCGGGCGGAAAGCACCACCCGCGGCGTCTCATCTGTGCTGTCCGGGCGGACAGCGGTGGCGGTGTCGAGCGTCACTTGGTGACGAGCGGGCAGCCGCTGTCTTCGGCCTTCATGAAGGCCTTGTCGCCCGGGATCGTCGCCAGATAGGTGTAGTAATCCCAGTCCTTCTTCGACTCTTCCGGCTTCTTGACCTGGTAGAGATACATGTCGTGCACCATCGAGCCGTCGGCCTGCACCTTGCCGTTGGCGGTGAAGACGTCGTTGACCGGCATCTCATGCAGTTGCTTGGCCACGGCCTCGGTCTCGTCGGTGCCGGCCTTGTCGATGGCCTTCAGATACTGCGTCACCGCCGAATAGGTGCCGGCCTGGATCATGTTGGGCATGCGGTTGGTGCGCTTGAAGAAACGCTCGGCGAACTTGCGGCTCTCGTCGTCGCGGTCCCAGTAGAAGCCTTCGGTCAGCACCACGCTCTGCGCCGCCTGCAGGCCGAGCCCGTGCACTTCGGCGAGCGTGAAGAGGAGCGCGGCCAGCCGCTGGCCGCCGGCGACGATGCCGAACTCGGCCGCCTGCTTGATCGAGTTAGAGGTGTCGAGGCCGGCATTGGCAAGCCCGACGATCTTGGCGCCTGAGGACTGCGCCTGGAGCAGGAAGGAGGAATAGTCGGTGGAGCCGAGCGGATAGCGCACCTCGCCCAGCACCTTGCCGCCGCTGGATTCCACGAGCTTGGCGGTCTGGTCCTTCAGCGAATAGCCGAAGGCGTAGTCGACGGTGATGAAATACCAGCTGTCGCCGCCCTGCTTGACCAGTTCGCCGCCGGTGCCGACCGCCTGGGAGTGCGTGTCGTAAGCCCAGTGGAAACCATAGGGCGAGCATTGCTTGCCGGTGAGGTCGGTGGACGCCGCGCCGGTGACGATGTCGATCTTCTTCTTTTCCTTGGAAATGCCCTGCACGGCGAGGGCCACCGACGAGGTCGTCAGTTCCATGATCGCGTCGACCTGCTCGGTGTCGTACCACTGGCGGGCGATGTTGGAGGCGATGTCGGCCTTGTTCTGGTGGTCGGCGCTGACGATCTCGATCGGCGCGCCCTGCACCTTGCCGCCGAAATCCTCGACCGCCATCTTGGCGGCCTCGACCGACCATTTGCCGCCGAAATCGGCATAGACGCCCGACTGGTCGTTCAAGATGCCGATCTTGACCTTGCCGTCGGAGATTTCACCGGCCGCGGCTGGCATTGCGGTCGCCGCGAGCAGTGCGACCGAGACGAGATAGGATGCTTTCACTGATGGTTCCTCCCATATGGCCAACCACGGGAAACGCGGCCGCCTCGCGATGGTTCAACTGTCCCGCCCCGATCTTCATTGAGAACAAGCGCCCCGCGCGCCACCTCCACCGTCCCGCGGGCCGTTGCCTGCCTGGATGGCAAGCTCGGCGACCGTAGCATCCACTTTCCCGATGGGAGAATGCTATTTTCGTAGCATGCCGTCCCCTGCTGGCGCCAACCGGTCAAGAGCGCGTGAAGAAGCTGCGCCGACCGCGGACGGAGGCTGCCGCTACCAATCAGGCTCGATCGGCGAATCTTCCGAAAGACCTGGCGGAGTGTCGGCCGCAAGCGTCGAGTGCGCCGCCGCCTCGCGCAACGCTGCCGGAAAAGCCGCCAGGTACTCCTTGTCCAAAGGCAGGTTCAGATATTGTTTGGCGATGAGCGCCGCGACCTCCGACTGCTCGCGATCGCGGCTCGCCTTAACGGCCGAGCGGTCGGGTCGTCGTGCCAGCCAGGCCTTGTGAAGCGCGAACACCCGAGGGTCGATCGTCGGTATCTTTACTGGATAGCCGCGCTCGGCGATGGCGATGGCGTGCGTCTTCGGCGCATTGATAAGCCATTGCAGGCCATCGATCGGCGCGCCCTCCAGATCATCGGCAATCGAGGTGATCGATGTCGGCGAACCTTCGCCGAGAACATTCCTTGCCCGCGGCCGTATGAGGTCGACCAGATAGCCATCGCGGTTGGTTGCCCTGAAGGCCCTCGGTTGCAACGGCCTGAAGGATTTGTCGACTTTCCGAAGGATGCCTATCAGGCCCGACTGGGTGATTTTCTCCTCCGTTACGAAGCTGATGCGACGGCGTGAATCAAATAGCAGATCAATGTCTCCCGTCGCGACGAGCCCGCTGGAAATCTGGACACCTGCCAACGCTTCATAAGCGAACAGGGAATTTGTGCCGACGACGAGCAGTTGCTTTCCGAGCAAGCTTGTCTCGGCGCAGCGCCTGAGGATTCGCGCGGCGATTGCCGGTACCCTTCCCAATCCCATGGCCACATTGACCTTGGCCAACCGATCCAGTCGCTCGGACAGGCCAGCCAGCAGATCTTTGTTTTGCTCCCTGCCTTCGGAGAAGGCGGCGAATGCCTTTTCCGTCTCCTGGCTTCTACGGCCGAGCGAGGTTTCGGCCTGCCTTATTTTGCGCAAGAGGTAGTCGGCACCGTTGCGCTCGGCCCAACGCATGCTGCCCGAAAAGCGCCTCAGACGCTCTGCTTCGGCATTCAGCCAGGCCTCATAGACCTGCTGGGTGTCGATGAACTGGCGTCTCTGCTCGCCCGTCAGATCCTTGAGAGTCAATTTTTCCACTCTTTGGCCATCTTTTCAATATCAAAGTGGAAAATATTATAAAAACAATATGTTATGATCTTTTTCCACCATCACGATTGAAACCGCATTGATCGGTGGAAAACATTATAAACACAATATGTTAAGTTCACAACAACAGCACTTCAAGCTCAGCGACCGACGCTCAAAGAAGGCCGAGTGCCGCCCTCACCTCGCGGCCGCTCATATTGCTGTCGAAGACCCGGGTGCCCGGATCGAAGCGCTTGGCCTCGGACAGCGAACCGACGATGACCGGGTCGAAGCCGACGTCCGTCACCAGCCGGGACGTGAGCGCCAGCGCTTGCGGATCGTCACCGGCGAGCGGGATGCCGATGCGGTCGCCGGCGCGATGCGCTTCGCGGCCCAGTGTCGTCCACATCACCGTCGAGAAGGCGCGCACCAGCCTGGCGCGCGGCAGCAACTGCGCGACGGCAAAGGCGACGCCATCAGGCCGGGCGAGCGCGGCATCGCCGAAAGTGCCGTCGCGCGGCGGGTCGGGGACCGTGGGCGTCGAGCAATGGCTTGTCGCCGAGATCAGCGGCGATCTCACCGGCAACGCCAGGCCAGGCGTGAAACGGAATCGCGGCGAGCACCGCGTCCGCTTCGCGCACCGCTTCGAGCGCCGAGCCGGCCTTTGCCTTGCCGCTGGTCTCGGCGATCAGCTGGGACAGCCGGGCGGGATGACGCACGCCGAACGTCACGTCATGCCCGGCTTGAGCCCAAAGGTGGCCGACGGTGCCGCCGATCATGCCTGCTCCAAGGGTGCCGATCTTCATCTTCGCCTCCTTCGAATTCGTTGAATGGCCGCTCACCACGGCAGCCGCTTACCGTCGCGGAAGAAGCCACCGGTCGGGCCGTCGTCCGGCAAGGTCGCGGCCCAGACGATCCCGGCCGCGCCTTGCGCCACGGGACGGCCGCCGGGGCCGCCCATGTCGGTCGCGACCCAGCCGGGGCAGATCGAATTGACCAGGACGCCCGAGCCGCGCAACTCGGCCGCAAGGATGCGGGTCAGCGCGTTGAGCGTCGCCTTGCTGGTGGAATAGGCCGGTGCGCCGGCGCCCATCGAGGCGAGCGAGCCGCCTTCCGACGAGACGTTGACCAACCGGCCATGACCGGAGGCGCTGAGCAACGGCGCGAAGGCGACAGCGACGCGCCATGCGCCAAAGACATTGGTCTCGAAGGCCTCTCGGATCACCGTCCAGTCGGGCTTGAGCGCCCGCGCCAAGGGGTCGTAATGGATGGCGGCATTGTTGACCAAAATGTCGAGCCGGCCGAAGCGGCGCCCGACCTCGGCCGCGGCCTGCGCGGCCGCATCGGGCGCGGCGACATCGAGCGCGATGGCCTCGACCTTGCCGCCGGGCTTCTTGGCCGCCGCCTCGCCCTTGGCGAGATCGCGCACGCCGATGAGCACGGTGAAGCCCAGTTCTGCCAGTTGCCTCACCGTCTCCAGGCCGATGCCCCGGCTGCCGCCGGTGACGAGCGCCACCTTGCCGGAATGATTTGTCTGCGCGGTCATTGCTTCTGCTCCTCGAGTTCGTCCAGTCGCCGGCAAGATCGCATCGATCTCATCGTTTGATTAGGGCGAAGAGTTCGCAATCATTATGCGACCGCGCGCATGAATGGATGGCCAAGCCCTTGGCGGCTGACACCATCTGAGCCGGGCAAGTCTGCCAGACACATTCCAGAAACCAGATTCAACATTCTGGAAAAACTCGCGAAAAGACCGGCTGCCATAACGGTACCCGGAGCAGCCGACGATTGCGGCCAGCGACAACCCGATATCGATCTTGGAAAAGGAATGCCGATATGAAAAAGACCCTTCTTTCCGCGCTCGGCCTGGCCGTCGCGCTCGCTTTTGCGGCGCCGGCCGCCAATGCCCAGACCACCACGACGACGACCACCGCCCCGGCAACGACGACCACTGCTCCGGCCACGACCACCACTGCTCCGGCGGCCGCCGCCGAAACGGCGAAGCCTGCTAAGGTCGCGCACCACAAGAAGCACAAGAAGCATCACCGTCATCACGCCCGCAAGCATCACCTGCGGAAGCACCGCAGGCATCACGTGCGGAAGCATCACGTGAAGCATGTGCACAAGCACGCCCACAAGAAGCACGCCAAGAAGCAGGCCGCATAAGGCCCACTCCCGCCGGATTTTTTTAAGCTATTGCGCAAGACTTCATGACGGGATGATCCCGCGCCGCTTCAACGGGGTTCGGGATCATCGCTTCCCGGAAACGCCGTCCTTCAAGGACGGCGTTTTTGCTTGTCGAAATGGCTATTTCTTCTTCTGCGGATAAATCGTCTCGCCGCGCTTCAGCATCGCCACCAGATCGGCGATCTTCTTCTTGCGCCCCGCCTCGGTCTTCATGTTGTGGGTGCGGAAGGCGAGCGAGAAACGGTTCTGGGCGGAAAGCGTTTCAAGCATCGCTTTCGCCTTCGGCTCGGCATCGATCGCGGCCTGCAGGTCAGGCGGGATGGTCATCTCCTTCGAGCCGCCATAGGCGCGGTCCCAACGGCCATCCGCCTTGGCAGCGTCGACCTCGCGCAGCCCATGCCTGGTCATGCGACCCTCCTCGATCAGGCGCGCGACATTGTCGATGTTGATCTTGCTCCAGATGCTCTTTTTGCCGCGCGGCGTGTAGCGTTGCAGGAAACTCTTGTCGTCGAGCGACTTACGCACCGCGTCGATCCAGCCGAAGCAGAGCACGACATCGATGGCCTCCTTCGGCGTGATCGAGGCCAGCCCCGAACCGACCTTGTGGATTTTGATCCAGACCTCGCTTTCACTGCCGTGGTTGTCGGCCAGCCAGGCATGGAAGCTTTCGGCATCGGCGAATTCGCGAACCTTGTCCGGATCGACCTTGATCGGGGCCATTGTCACCTCGTCATTTCATCGCACGCCAGTGTGGACGATTCCGCCGCTGTTATAGCGGCGGCAGGTGCCAGTTCCTGTCAGCAGACGCCCAAAATGCCATCGGACCCTCCGATACCACTATCGGTTTCTTCCGTTTCCGCTTCGCGCGCCGGGCTGCCACATCAGCGTCCATGCAATGGAAAGGCATGGACATGGACAAGCAGAGAATCCTGATCGTCGGCAGCAGCTCGGGCAGGGGCTGGCGCTCGCCAGGCGCTGCCTCGAGGAAGGCGCCGGCGTCATCATCGCCGGGCGCGGCGAAGCGAAGCTGAGCGCGGCGCGCGAAGAGTTCGGCCGGCCGGGCGCGCTCGAAACGGCGGTGGTCGACATCAGCCGTGAGGGAGAGGTCGCAGCGCTTTTCGAGCGCCCTCTTGCGCCGCGCGCGTGACGTTGCCGGTCCGCGCGACCGCGAGAAACGTCTTCAGCAGCCTGGGGTGCATCGGCGCTTCAAGGTTACTGCAGCTGCGGCTTCTTGAGGAAAGAATTGCGGTCCGCAGATTTGACACGCAGCCAGGTCTCGCGGCCGTCGCGCACCACGCGCAGGGGGATCTCCGCTCCGGCCGGATTCTGCCAGAGCTTGCGGTAGAAATCTGCCAGACCGTCGACCTCGCCGTCGCGCACGTCGGAGATGATGTCGCCCTGGCGCAGGCCCGCCTTTGCCGCGGGACCGCCTTCCGCCACGCTCATCACCACCACCATGCCGTTCGACTCCGCCGAGAAGGCCCCGAGCCACGGACGCGGCGCCTTCGCCGCCTGGCCGCGCTTGATGAGATCGTCGAGGATCGGCGTCAAAAGGTCGATGGGCACGACCATGTTGATGTCGGCCACCTCGCCGGCGCGGCTCATCTGCAGGCGCAGCGAGCCGACGCCGAGCAGCTTGCCGGCGCGGTCGAACAGCGCGGCCCCGCCCCAGGACGGATGCGCGGGCGCGATGAAGATCGCCTCGTCGATCAGATATTCCCAGTAACCGGCGAATTCCTGCTTGGTGACGATATGCGCGTCGACCTGCTGGCCGATGCCGTCGGCGAGCGTCACGGCGTCGCCGACCTTGGCCTTCCTGGCGTCGCCGAACTGGACAGCCGGCAGGCCGAGCGGCGACAGCGCCTGCACCAGGCCGAAGCCGGTCTCCTGATCATAGGCCAGCGCATGCGCGGCCACCACGCGGCCGTCCTGGTCGGTCAGCCACACTTCCTCGGCCTCTGTGATCAGATAGCCTATGGTGAGCACCAGGCCATTGTCGCGGATCACCACGCCGCTGCCCTCGCGGCGCGTGCCCAGCGCGTTGGCGGTGAAGGCGTCGTCCGGAACCGTGGCGCGCACGGCAACGACGGAGCGCGAAATTTTCTCGATGGTCATCGATCCATCCTGCATTGCGGGTCTTGTTTTTCTATAAGTATGGCCAAAGGGCCGCGGTGCAAGGGCAGATTTCCCCCTTGCCGGGCTGGCACAAGCGCTAGTTCAACGAAGGTTGAACTTTTTTCTTTGACGCGCGCGAAACCGCACCTAAGTCTATCGGCATCCGTCGCAGATTGCCCGCCCTTCACGAAACACAAGGCCTCCAACATGAACCAATACGTCCCGCCGAAAGTCTGGACCTGGAACAAGCCGAATGGCGGTGAGTTCGCCTCGATCAACCGGCCGATCGCAGGCCCCACGCATGACAAGGAACTGCCGGTTGGCAAGCACCCGCTGCAGCTTTATTCGCTGGCCACGCCCAACGGCCAGAAGGTGACGATCATGCTGGAGGAGCTTCTGGCGCTCGGCCACAAGGGCGCGGAATACGATGCCTGGCTGATCAAGATCGGCGACGGCGACCAGTTCGGTAGCGGCTTCGTCAAGGTCAACCCGAATTCGAAGATCCCGGCGCTGATGGACCGCAGCGAGCCGAAGCCGGTGCGCGTATTCGAGTCCGGCTCGATCCTGACCTACCTTGCCGAAAAGTTCGGCGCCTTCCTGCCGAGTGAGCGTGCGGCGCGCGCCGAAACCTTCTCATGGCTGTTCTGGCAGATGGGTTCGGCGCCCTATCTCGGCGGCGGCTTCGGCCATTTCTACGCCTATGCGCCCGAAAAGATCGAATACGCCATCGACCGCTTCGCCATGGAGACCAAGCGGCAGATGGACGTGCTCGACCGCAGGCTGGCCGAGAGCGAGTATCTCGCAGGACCCGACTACACGATTGCCGACATGGCGGTGTGGCCCTGGTATGGCGGGCTCGCCAAGGGCCGCAGCTACAACGACGCCGCGCAGTTCCTCTCGGTGCATGAGTACAAGAACGTGCAGCGCTGGGCCGACGCGATCGACGCGAGGCCGGCTGTAAGCCGCGGCCGCATGGTCAACCGCATGTCCGGCGATCCGGCCTTCCAGCTGCGCGAGCGCCACGACGCCAGTGACTTCGACACGAAGACGCAGGATAAGCTGCAAGCGGCGGAGTGAGGGTAACCTCCCCCTCGTGCCCGCAGGCTAGGAGGGTGCTGTCCCGCCAGCATTTCAGCGTTTGCTCGTCCGGCTCCGCCAACGCGTCGTCATCCTCGGGCTTGACCCTAGGATGACGAAGGCGAAGGGCCGCATTCCTTCGCAGCGCCTCCTCTGCTCTGCCGACATCAAAGAGAGAGGTTGGCTGCCCGCTACCTCCCATACGTATACGTCACGCTCGCCTCGCCCAGCGCTGAGCTCTTGGCCGCGACCGAGACCATATCGGGCGACGGGTCTTCCGGCGTGCGCAGCGTCTTCTCGCCCAGCGCATAGAGGGTGAAGACATAGTGATGCTGGCCGCTGCCCGGCGGCGGGCACGGGCCGAAATAGCCGGCGCGGCCGACGCCGCCTGTGCCCAGCACCGAACCCTTGGGCATGCGCTTTCCGCCTTGCGCGCCGGCGCCTTCACTCAGGCCCTTGGCGCTGGCCGGGATGTTCCAGGCCAGCCAGTGCCAGAAACCCTTGCCGCCATTGGCGTCGGTGTCGAACATGGTCAGCGCGTAGCTTTTGGTGCCGGCCGGCGGATCCTTCCAGGCAAGCGCGATCGAGACGCTCTGTCCGCCGCAGCCGGCCTTGTCGCCGAGATATTTCGCATCCCATTTGCCATCCGAAACCGACGGGCTGGAAATTTCGAAGGCGGACGCTTGGGTGGCGACGGCAGCGAAGGCGCATGCGATGAGGCTTAGGCGTGGGATCATGGCCCGTCCTCCCTGGCTGAGGCAGTAAAGTTTATCTCAAAGGCCGAGTGGTGCCGAGCAACTTTGCGTGACGGCCGCCAGCGACGCCCGATCCCTACTCCGCCGCGCTGCGTTCCACGACCGCTGGCACCACGAGGCCCGCGACAGCCGCCATCCAGAGCCGATCGATGCCGGCAAGCTTCGCCCGGTCTATCTCGTCGAGATGCTTCCAGTACATCCCATCCTCGTAGAAGTAGCCGAACTCGCGTTCCATCGCCTCGGCCGCTTCAACCGCCTCGAGGTCTATGCCGGCATGCAACTCGGCCTGCATGGCCTGGACTTGCGACATGAACAGCACCCGCACCTCCTCGAAGGAGAGTTTTGGGAAAACCAGCCTGCTGCGTGGCAGATCCGACAGGTTGACGCAAAGCGTGCCGCGCCGCAGCGCGTGGAAAAGAAGGCGCGCGGACTTGGCCTCGAGGCTCTGCAGCGTGACGTCGTCGCGCAGCGGGTCGGCGCGGCCGACGCCGTAGAAATGGGTGTCGCCAGCGCCGTCATAGATCATGTCGCAGCCCAGAAAGGCGAGCACGTCCGGCCTCTGGCTGTGAACGCTCCAATAGGCCGACGTCAGCGACATGGTGGCGCCGGCATAGACGAAGCCGCCAAAGCTGTTCTGCGCCGGCACATAGTGGGCAGCGCTGAATATCTCGGCTTGCCGCAGTTCCTGCCGGCGCGGCATGCGGTCAGGCGGAAAATCGCCGGCATGCACCAGAACGTCCCAGTCGGGGCGCACGCGCCAGGCATTGTTGATGGCGACGATGCTGGCGAATGCATGCTTGGGCCACGCAACGCAGCGCGTGACATCCGGCGCGCTGCCGAGCAGCAGCGTCACACGGGGCGATCCATCACTCACCATGCCATCCTCTTCGCGCACTCTTGCGGAGCGCATATGAGCCTTGCCTGCCCCTTCCGACAAGGGCCGCGCGCTTTCCGGCTGGCAGCAACGCCCTGTTGGAGCCTGTGGCAATGAACGATGCAAACCGTGGGAGCCTTCCCCGCTGCGGAGAAAATCCGCGCGACTTCCGTGCCCACGGCGAGGCGCGCGACCTCTGCCGCGATGGGCAATCAAGTGGGATCGACTGGGCAAGTGGGATCGACTGGGCGGCCAGCCTCGTTCCTCCTGCCGACATGAAGAGGACAGGCGACAAAAAAGCCCCGCCGGTGAAGGCCGTCGGGGCTCTTTCGTTCGGACCATGAAGGTGGGACCCCACGGTCTGGTCGATCCAGGGGGTGTTGGATCGCTGGCGACACTAGCCGAGGAATCGGCCCTGCCGATAATCACGCCTGCGCACTACCAATCACGCCTGCGCGAGTTGCAGGTGATAGCCGGCGAAGACTCTTTCGTCATTCTAGGGCGGAGCAAGGAGCGAAGCGACGCGCGCAGACCCTAGAATGACGACCGCGTCAGGTTGGCGGGACAGCGCCCGCCTCTGTCCTGCCCG
>Ga0105238_10007614_pt1 | contig 10849 bp, 11 predicted proteins | sample KBSC34metaG_FD_81526 | JGI IMG/M metagenome (GOLD analysis project Ga0105238, IMG submission 81526) | Corn rhizosphere microbial communities from Kellogg Biological Station, Michigan, USA - KBS C3-4 metaG | ecosystem: Host-associated > Plants > Roots > Rhizosphere > Soil | place: Michigan, USA...
GCCACGCGCAGGAAGTCGGAGCGGCCGCGCTCGAAATACCGCGCGTAATTGCCGTGGTAGACGACGCCGGTGAAATCGGTGTCCTCGTAGTAGACGCGCACCGGCAGGCGATGCTCGCGGCCGACGAGATGGCCCGCGTCCGGTTGCGGATCAGTCACGGACCGACGTCCTCCGGCATGATGCGACGCATGAACTGATCGAACAGGGGGACGGTGAAAGCCGTGTCGCCATGGGAGGGACTGTAGATCATCCCTTTGGCGATGAGTTTGGCGCGCACGGGGCCCATGCTCGTGATCTTCACGCCCAGTTGACCAGCGATGTCACCCGAGCGGTGGGGCCCCGGCCCCAGCGCGGCCATGGCGCGAAGGTAGCGGCGTTCGCCCGGAGTCAATCGATCGAAGCGGACGCGGAAGAAGCTCTGGTCGAGCGCAGCGATGGCGTTGGGCGTTGCGCGCTCGACGGCGTCGAGGTCGATCGGGGACGCCTGCGCGGCCAGCCAGGCGTGGTAGCCCCATTCCTGCAGGAAGTAGGGGTAGCCCTCCGTCAGTTTGAAGATTTGCTGCAGCGCTTCGTCTGTGAACCGGGCGCCTTCCATCTGAGCCGGCGCCTGGAGGGCCAGGCGCGCCTCGGCCTGCGAGAGGGGTCCCGCTTGCGGAAAGGCGAACAGGCGCTCGGCGTATGACTTCGATCGCCCCGTCAGGCCCACGAGCTGGGGAAGTCCCGCGCCAAACAGCACGAGTGGCAGTTGGCGCTGGCTTATGCGGTGCATCCCGACGATCAGCGCGCTCATCTCGATCTCGTCGAGGTATTGCAACTCGTCGACGATGAGAGCGACCGCTGTCCCCCGCTCCTTCGCCGCTTCGCCAACCGCCTCGAGAAGGTCGGGCAGGTCGGCTTCGATGTCCCCGCTGTCAGCGATGCCGGCCTCGGTGTCGCCATCGAGGGAGATTTCCACGTCGGCGTATTTCAGCCGAACGACGCGGGCGAAGCTGCGCAGCGCCCTGAATGCCCGCCGCGCGGCGTGGCTCACCTGTTCGCCGCGGTCCAGCTTCAGGATGAGGCTGCGCAGCGCCGGAGCCAGCATCGCCGGCAGGCTCTTGCCCTCCGGGGCCTCGAGCAACTCGGCGAGGTAGCCTTGCGCTTCAGCCAGCTGGCGGATCCGGTTGAGAAGGACGGTCTTCCCGACACCTCGAAGCCCGACGACCATCAGGCTTCTCGCCGCGCGACCGCGCGTGACGCGGCCGAGCGCGACTTCGGCGTCCGTGAGGATGGAATCCCGACCTGCGAGTTCCGGGGGCGGCGATCCAGCCCCGGGCGCAAACGGGTTGGCGACAGCGTCCATATGTGAAAGTTATCTAATTATAGTGAATTGTCGATATAAAAACCTAAACTCAGCATATTCCGTCTTCGAACAGGTCCCCGGCCTGGGCCGGCGGCGGGGTCGTGCGGGGCGCATCGAGGCCCAGGTGGGCGTAGGCGCGGGCGGTGGCCATGCGGCCGCGGGGGGTGCGCTGCAGGAAGCCCTGCTGCAGCAGGAAGGGCTCGATGACGTCCTCGACGGCGTCGCGGGCCTCGGCGATCGCATAGGCAAGGGTTTCCACCCCCGCGGGGCCGCCGGCGTAGTTCTCGATCAGGGCGCGAAGGTAGCGCCGGTCGAGGCTGTCCAGGCCCTGCTCGTCGACTTCCAGGCGGGCCAGCGCGCTGGCGGCCGCCTTGCGGTCGATGACGGCCACGCCGTCGGCGGTGGCGAAGTCGCGCACGCGGCGCAGCAGCCGGCCGGCCACGCGCGGGGTGCCGCGGGCGCGCGCTGCGATCTCGGCGGCGCCTTCCGGGGCGAGGCTGAGGCCCATCTTGCCGGCGGCTTGGGTCAGCACCGTGCGCAGCTCCTCCGGCGTGTAGAACTCCAGGCGCAGCGGGATGCCGAAGCGGTCGCGCAGCGGCGTCGCCAGGAGGCCGGCGCGCGTCGTGGCGGCCACCAGCGTGAAGGGCGCGAGGTCGATGCGGATCGAGCGCGCCGAGGGGCCCTCGCCGATCACCAGGTCAAGGACGTGGTCCTCCATGGCCGGGTAGAGGATCTCCTCGACGTTGGCGGCCAGGCGGTGGATCTCGTCGATGAAGAGGACGTCGTTGGGCTCGAGGTTGGTCAGGATCGCGGCCAGGTCGCCGGCCTTGGCCAGCACGGGGCCGGAGGTGGCGCGGAAGTTCACCCCCAGCTCGCGGGCGATGATCTGGGCCAGGGTGGTCTTGCCCAGGCCCGGCGGGCCGAACAGCAGCACGTGGTCCAGCGCCTCGCCCCGGCCGCGGGCGGCGTCGATGAAGATGCTGAGGTTGGCCTTGGCCTGCTGCTGGCCGACGAATTCGCTGAGCGTCTGGGGGCGGAGCGCGCGGTCGGCGGGCTCGGCGGGGGCCGGTTCGCCGGAGACGAGGCGGGTCATGGCTTCCCTTCCCATTCATGGGAAGGGGGGACCATCCGCCGAAGAGCGGATGGTAGGAAGGGAGGCCGGCCGGCAGTGCCTGGGGCCCTCCCTCTCCACCGCTCGCTCTTCGGCGAGCGGTCCCCCTCTCCCGCTTCGCGGGAAAGGAAGGTCACCGCCCGAGCTCCTGCAGGGCGGCCTTGATCAGGGCCCCCGCTTCGGCGTCGTCGCCCAGTCTGCCGGCGGCGTGTTCGACGGCGCGGCGGGCGGCGGGTTCGGCGACCTGCAGGCCCATCAGCGCGGCGACGGCTTCGCCGGCCGCGGTGGGCTTGGGGGCTGCGGCCGGATGCAGCGCCTGGGCGTGGAAGGCCGCGACCCCGGCGGTCAGCGGCTTGCCCTTCAGCTCGGTGATGATGCGCAGCGCCAGCTTCGGCCCCACGCCGTTGGCGCGGGCGACGGACGCGCGGTCCTCGCGGGCGACCGCGGCGTCCAGCTCGGCCGGCGGCAGCACGTCCAGCACCGCCAGCGCCGCCTTCGGGCCGACGCCCTGGATGGTCTTCAGCGTGACGAACGCGGTCTGCTCGTCGCGGGTCAGGAAGCCGTAGAGGGTGATGCCGGTCTGCTCGGCCCACTGGGTCTCGACGTGCAGGGTCGCCGGCTCGCCGACCGCGGGCAGCCGCGCCAGCGTCTTGCTCCCACAGCGCACGACGTAGCCGACGCCCGAGACGTCGATCACCGCCTCGTCCTCGCCGACTTCGTCCACCAGGCCTCGTAGTCTGCCAATCATCTCCCGCTCCAGACCCGGTCCCGGCTCGGCCTACGCCGCTTCGCGGCTGCGTTGGCCGGGATGACGGTCTTGATGGAGTTACTCGTGTTCGGTTTCTGTTCCAAGGCGCTCGTCAACCATGCCGCCTCGCCTGCGCAACGGTGAACGTCTCGCGATTCGGGGGCGCCCCGCAGGCGCAGGCGTTAACCGCGTCGCTCAACCAACCGGTGCGCGGCGAGGGCGGGCGACGCGGGGCCGGAGCTGGGGCGTGATCTTCGGGCGGGGCCGGATGTCGCCGGCGACGTGAGGGCGTCGTCCCGGGCCTCCGCGTGAGCGGAAGCGCCCTTACGCGGCGCCTTTGAGGCCGCGGACCGTGCGGGCGTGGGCGTGGGCGATGGCGACGGCCAGGGCGTCGGCGGCGTCGGCGGTGGTCTCGCCGGCGGCGGGCAGCAGGCGGCGGATCATGAAGCCCACCTGGGCCTTGTCGGCGCCGCCGGTGCCGACCACGGCCTTCTTGACCACGGTCGCGGCGTATTCGGCGACGAGGATGCCGGCGCGGGCCGGGGCGATCAGGCAGCAGGCGCGCGCGTGGCCCAGTTTCAGGGCGGAACGAGCGTTGTCGTTCATGAAGGTCTCTTCGACCGCGGCCTCATCCGGGGCGTGGGCGGCGATGACGCCCTCGATGGCGGCGAACAGGAAGGCGAGCCGCTCGGCGAACGGCAGGGTGTCCTTGGGCGCGATCACCCCGTGGGCGACGTGGCTGAGCCGCGAGCCCGACGCCTCCACCACGCCCCAGCCCGTGCGGCGAAGCCCGGGGTCGAGACCCAGGATGCGGACGGCGCCGGGAAGCGGGCCGGGGGTGCGAATCGCGTTCATCGTCTGTTCCAGTGTGGCCGACGAGGATGAGCGCGGGAAGGGTTGAGGAAGGGTGGATTTGCGACGGGAGCCCGCCGTCCGCGTCCGACCCCTTAGCGGACATCAGCGACGGGTTTCCGGTCGTTGCCACCAAGGTGTGTCGTCAACGCAGATGCCATCCGACACCCTGACTTTCTCTGTGACCTTGAACGCGGGCGTCACAGAGACCCTTGGGCCCGCTGCCCCTGTCACCGAGCACGCCGGGGGGAAGGTCACAACCCAACTGCCCCATTTATTACTAACGCCCGGTACTCGACCTGTGGCGTAGCGATACCTGGGCTGGCGTTGCAGGTAGTCGAAGGCGACACGAACCGCCCTAAGTTCGTCCGGTGATTTCGTCGACCGCACCGGAGCTTGAATCGAGCTCAACACCGCCACCGTGGTGAAAAAGAGGACCACCGCGAGAAGTGCGAAGCCTTGGGGTTTGACGTCGTCGCCCATGCATTGAGACTGCGCCACAGTCAGGTGGCAGAGCAACGTCCGCTACCCACACCCCATCGCCGACGTTGCCCAAGCCCGCTCGCGTCGAGGCCTGTGCGGCTGGGTCCCGGCTCTCCGCGCTCTGCGAGCGCTCCGGCCGGGATGACGATTTTTGCGGGGCGTTCGGATGGGGTCGTGAGACCCTGTGCGGATGGCCGGCAAGCCGCAGCCCAGGTTCAAGTCCAAGCGCACGCTGACGCGCCAGCCGGCGCCGCCGGGGCTGTATGAGAGCACCTACGATCCCGAGGTGGGGGCGGCGATCTGCCGGCGGATCGCGGCGGGCGAGAGCCTGCGGTCGATCTGTCGGGCGGATGCTTCGATGCCGACCGAGAAGACGGTGTGGAACTGGGCGCGGGCGCACCGGGAGTTCCGGCTGATGAAGGCCCATGCGTTCGCAGCGGCGCGGGCGCGGAGCCTGATGGCGCGGGAGGCCGTCGAGTTCGATCGCTGGGTGAACTTCGGTGGGGCGCATGGGCGCGCGGGCCGCCCGAGCGGGTTCTCGTGGGCGGTGGCCGAGGCGATCCTTGAGCGGCTGGTGGTGGGCGAGACGCTGGCGGCGATCTGTCGCCGGCCGGGGATGCCCAGCGTGGGCACGGTCTACAACTGGCTGAAGAAAGCGCCCGCGTTCCTGGCCGAGTACCGGATGATGAAGACCGGGCTGGAGGACACGCTCTACGACATGGCCTGCGAGCAGCTGGTCCAGCCCGAACGGGAGCGCGATTTCGAACCCCAGTTGCGGCGTACGGCGAAGCAGGCCGAACGCCGGGCGCGGCGGCTGTCGCTGAAGCGCTATGCGCCGACGGCGCACGGCGGGGTGCGGGTGGTGGTCGAAGACCCGGACGGGGCGGGACGGGTGATCTACGAGGGCCCGGCGATCCCATAGCGCTCTCGCGGGACCCTGAGGCAGCCCCGTTGGCGCCGATTGCTGTCTTCGTGGCGCGACATGACGCGCAGCGCGCGCGCCGCGCGCTAGACTTGGCCCAGGTTCTGGGGAGGACCACGCATGATGGTTCGTGACATCGGCAATATGGGCCAGCGCGAAATCGAGGAGCGCATGGCCAGGGCGCAGCTCCGGGCGGAGCAGGCGCGCACAAGCCAGGAGCGGGAGCACCAGCTGGGCATGGCGGGCTACTGGGCCGAGGTCCTCGCCGACTGCGCCCCGCCGCCGCCGCCCGCCGCGGCCCGCAAGCACTAGCCTCGCCCGCAGGGCCGCTCGCGCCGAGGCGGCCGCGACGGATCGCGGGATCGTGATCGCAAGCGCTGCGGCGCGAGGGCGGCGGCCAACCTACGTTGGGGCGAGGGAACGGGCCGGGCGGTAGGGTCGGCGCACAGCGCCGGTTGGGAGCGTCTGGTGGAGGTCGCGGGCATGAATGAGGTGATGGTGTTCGTCCGGCCGGCCGGCGGCGGCTGGCAGGTGGAGACCCAGGTCTCGGATTCGCCGCTGATGTTCCTGTCCGGCGCCAAGGCCGAGACCGCGGCGCACGACCTGGCCCGGCGGCTGTCGCGGCTCGGCGGGGCCGCCGCGCAGGTGGTGGTCGAGGACCGCGCGTCCCAGGTGGTGGGCGCCAGGCGCTATCCGGCGGCGGTGTGAGCTTGCGCCGCGCCGCGTGAGCGGCGCGGTCCCCTTGATCCTTTGCCGGCCTCGCTGCGCGCGCGTCGGGGCACTCTTCGGCGACGGAGGCGTTCAGGGGTCGGGAGGGCGCTAAGCGCCAGAGGTACGTCTTGGCCCTGCAAAGCCTGACGCCCGGCGTCGCGAGAGCGGCGGCGGCGCCCCAGATCACCTTCTCCACCGATCCGCACCTGCCGCCGCTCCTCGACGAAGCACGCCGGCTGTTCTCCGGCGACCCGGTGATCCTGCGCCAGATCGCCGGCGCGGCCGGCGGGTTCGCGGTGAACCTGGCGCTGGCGGGGCTGATCCTGTGGATCACCATCTGGGCGTCGGGCGTGCTGTCGCGGATGACCGCGCGGGGCATCCACCGGGCGCATCGCGGCCAGCACCCGGACACCACGCTGCAGACCTTCACCGCGTCCCTGGTGCGCTACTTCGTGGTGATCATCGGCCTGGTGGGCGTGCTGCAGCAGCTGGGGGTGCGGGCGACGTCGGTGATCGCGGTGCTGGGCGCGGCCTCGCTGGCCATCGGCCTGGCGCTGCAGGGGGCGCTGTCGAACGTGGCCGCCGGGGTGATGATCCTGATCCTGCGGCCCTACCGCATCGGCGACGACGTGCGGATCGACAACCACGAGGGCGTGGTGAAGGGCATGGACCTGTTCTCCACGCGCCTGTCGGACCCCGACAACCTGACCCTGTTCGTGCCCAACTCGAAGGCGTTCGGCGAGATGATCGTCAACCTGACGGCGCCGGCGGCGCGGCGGGTGGCGTTCGACGTGCCGATCGACCGCGCCGACGACGTGGAGCGCGCGCGGGGCCTGATGCTGGAGATCGCGCGCGCCGACCGGCGGGTGCTCAGCCGCCCGGCCGAGCCCTGGGCGCACCTGACCTCGATCAGCGACAGCGGGCTGGTGATGACGCTGCGCTGCTACGTGGCGCCGGGCGACTACGGCAACGCGCTGTCGGAGCTGATGTGGGCGGTGGTGCAGCGCTTCCGCGCCGAGGGGATCTCGATCCCCTATCCGCACCAGGTGGCCGTGGAGAGCCGCCCCTTCCACCCGCCCAGGGCGCTCGCGGCGCAGATGGCGGCGGACGCTGACGGCGCCGGCGAGGCTCGCTCGTTCGCGCCGCGGAACGGGCCCGCGCCGGAGGGGCATGCCTGACGCGCGCTGCGCGCCGCGGGCGCACAAGATCAAGAAAACCACCAAGGACACCAAGGACACCAAGGACACCAAGGAGCCGAAGGCCCGGCAGGCGTCCTGCGCATGGGCGTGGCCCGCGCCCTCGCCGCCGGCAGAGCCTCTTGGCGTTCTTTGTGTTCTTGGTGGTCTTCTTCTCCTTGCGGCGCTGGCGCGCCGCCGGGCGGGCCTGTTTCGCGGTTCAGCCGACGATGGGCTTCTCTTCGCCCCACCAGAGGGGGGACTTGGGGAGGTCGATGAACTTGCGTTCGTCGTCCAGCAGCAGGCGCCCGGCGGCCTGGGCTTCGGGGCGGGCGCCGTTGGCGGCCAGGGCCTCCAGGCTGTCGAACCAGAGCTCGGCGACGCCATCGTACTCGGGGGGCGCGTCGCGGCTCTGGCGGATCGGCGCGCTGAGGTCGCTGGGCAGGCTGTGCAGCTGGACGTAGCGGCGGATCTGCAGGGTCTCGGCGACGCTGGCCACCAGCGGCGCGTGGACGCCGCGCCAGTAGGCCTGGAATTCCTCGCGGCTGAGGTGGGGCAGGCGCGTGAGGCAGAAGGTGAGCTTGATCATCCGTGTCCCGTCCGTTGCGCGGCCGACACCTCGGTCGCATTGACATTCGCGCCGCCCCGACGCCTTTTCGCCCTCGAGCACTCGTGGGGCGAAGCGAGGAGCGTGGTGGATGGCGTTGCCCACCGAGAGCGTGAGCCTGCCCGGAAGCGGGCTGGTCTTCATCAACTATTACGATGACAGCGTCACCGCGCCGTACCGCGACGCGATCCTCACCGCCGAGAACTTCCTGCAGGGCCACTTCGCCAACTCGGTGACGGTGAACATCCACTTCGCGCTCAGCGACCTGGGCGCGAACTTCGCCGGGCAGAACAACTTCAGCCAGGTGAGCGTCAGCTACACGGCGCTGACCCAGGCGCTGGCCAGCCACGCGACGACCGGGGATGACTTCACCTCGGCGGCCGGCTTCCCGAGCTTCGACATCTCCGGCGGGACGGGCTTCGGCATCCCGATCGGCCAGGCGGTGGCGCTGGGGCTGACGCCGCAGACCAACGCCGAGAACGACAGCGTGACGCTGAACTCCGCGCTGGGCTTCAGCTTCGGCCAGGACGCCGTGGGCGTGCTGCTGCACGAGATCACAGAGGGGGTGTTCGGGCGCACCGCCAGCCTGGGCTTCGAAGGCAAGTGGGCCACCCTGGACCTGTTCCGCTTCACCTCGGCCGGCGTGCGCGACTTCACCGGCGGCTCGGACGGCGCGCCGACCTTCTTCGGCATCGACCCCAGCCACGTCACGACCCTGCAGTTCCATTCTTCGATCAACGCCCAGGGCGTGAACGACGGGTTCGACCTAGGCGACTGGGACCACACCCACGGCGACAGCTTCGGGCCGGGCGGGCCCAACTCGCCGGGCGTGGTGACGGCCACCGACCTGCAGCTGCTGGACGTGCTGGGCTGGACGCCGACCGGGACCGGGCACGACTTCGTCCCCGCGCCGGACGACTTCGCCTCGTCGCTGGGCGACTCCTCGGCGCCGGTCGGCCAACTGTCGGTCGGCGGCTCGGCCACGGGCATGCTGCAGCAGGCGGGCGACCGCGACTGGTTCGCCGTGACGCTGCAGGCCGGGGTGACCTACAGCTTCAACGAGGTGGGCTTCCACGGCGGCGGCGGGACGCTGGGCGATGCGTACCTGCGCCTGCACGACGCCAGCGGCGCCACCCTGGCCGAGAACGACGACACCACCGCCAGCGGGCAGAACCCGGACTCGACGATCAGCCTGACGGTCGCCACGAGCGGGACCTACTACCTGGAGGCCGGGGCGTTCGCGGACGGCTACCAGGGCAGCTACACGGTCTCGGTGACCCAGACCGGCGGCGCGCCGAGCGGGGGCGGCGGGCAGGTGCTGCAGGCCACGGCCGGGGCGCCGACGGTGCAAGGCGGGGCCGGCGACGACACGATCACCGGCGCCTCGACAGCCGACTACCTGCGCGGCAACGACGGCAATGACGTGATCAACGGCGGGATCGCGTTCGACGACATCAACGGCAACGTGGGCAACGACACCCTGCACGGCGGGGCGGGCGACGACTGGGTGGTCGGCGGCAAGAACGACGACGTCCAGTTCGGCGACGATGGCGACGACATCGTCTGGGGCAACCTCGGCAACGACACGCTGGACGGCGGGGCGGGCAATGACCAGGTGCGCGGCGGCCAGGGCGACGACTCGCTCTCCGGCGGGGACGGCAACGATTTCATCTCCGGCGACCGCGGCGCCGACACCGAGATGGGCGGGGCGGGTGCGGACATCTTCCACGGCAGCCAGGACGCCGGCGTCGACCGGGTGCTGGACTTCAGCTACGGGCAGGGCGACCGGGTGATGCTGGACCCGGGCACCACCTTCACCGCCAGCCAGGTGGGCGCCGACACGGTGCTCGACATGGGCGGCGGCAACCAGATGGTGCTGGTGGGCGTGCAGCTCTCGACGCTGCCCAGCGACTACATCTTCTTCGGGCCCTGAGGCCGGCTTCCCGCGCCGAAAAGCATGCGGCCCGCGACGTGGGGAACGTCGCGGGCCGGCTTGTCGGCCCGCCAAGGGCTGGGGAGAGACAGGCGGGCCTTGCGGGGCCGGGGGAGGCCCTCACTACGCCATCAGATACGGACGGCGCAGCGGGTCAGATGCGCGAGGCGAGGCGGATGTCGGCGCGGGCCTTCTCGGCGACTTCGCTGCGGACGCCGGCTTCGCAGGCGGCCTTGAGGTCCAGGGCGACCTCGCCGGCGCAGTAGCGGTGGGCGGCGGCGTCGGTGCGGGCGACGAGGGCCGAGCGGCCATCGGCGGTGGAGAGGTCGATGTCGGCGACGCGGACGCTGACCGGCGGGTGGGTCGCGGCGTGGGCGGTGGACAGCGCGGCCACGGGCAGGACGGCGAGGGCCAGGGTGGCGACGCCGGCGATACGGGCGGTGAAGTTGGTCATCGGTCTAACCCTCGGTTCGAATGTTGGAGGAGGTGCGAGTGGGGGGCGACCGCCGATGACCAAGGGAATACTTTCGGGCCCTCGCGACGTCTTCTTAAGTCTCTGTCATGACGTCGAATTCACATTATTACTCGGGTTTAATTAGATAAACGCCCTGTAATGTTGCGGTGAAGCCGCCTCGCCTGCGCGGCGTCTCGGGCTCCTAGCCGGCCGCCGGCGGGGCGCGGCGGATGGAGATGATCTTCACCGGGTTGACCAGGATCTCGCCCTTCATGGCGCCGACGCCTTTGTTGGGGTCGGTGGCCGTGGCGTCCAGGTAGCTCATGTCGCCGACGCAGATCACCCAGTCCGCCTGGGCGGTGCCGGGCGCATAGCGGCCCATGGAGATCGTCCCGTCGCCGTGCTTCAGGCCGGTCTGCAGGGTGCTCTCGTGCTTGATGGGCGGCAGCTTCTTCTTCACGTCGTCGCGCAGGCCGCCCTGGATCGAGCCGTAGTCGTTGGTGGTCTGCCC
>Ga0105238_10007615_pt1 | contig 10849 bp, 13 predicted proteins | sample KBSC34metaG_FD_81526 | JGI IMG/M metagenome (GOLD analysis project Ga0105238, IMG submission 81526) | Corn rhizosphere microbial communities from Kellogg Biological Station, Michigan, USA - KBS C3-4 metaG | ecosystem: Host-associated > Plants > Roots > Rhizosphere > Soil | place: Michigan, USA...
GATCACCAGCGCGAAGGCGATAAGGTCGTGGCGATTGGGAAGCAAGCGGGCGCGGGGGAAGGCCGCGACCGCACTTTGCCCGTGACGGTCATTAGGCAGGAACACCATGGCGCGCCTCAGCTGAAAAGAGGCAATGAACGGCGCATGGCGCCAACCCGGCGCCGGGCGATGGTACCTTGCCTGCATGGGGCACTATCGTCCGCTGCGGTGTCGCGCACCGCCAGCCAGCGGCATTCGAGCCGTCCGGTCCCGGGATTGCGGCGCCACGTTGCGCGCAACACAAGCCGACGGTTGCCACGCGGGGCGGGCAGGAGGTGGAGGACGCGCGCAAAGGTGAGCGGTCGATGCGCGAGCGCCATGCCAAAGACGGGCCCTTCGCCCTTGCCACGGAAAACGACGATCTTGTTCATGACTCACCTCCTGGACCGTCCAAGACGTCCCGAGGCGAGCCGAAGACGAGCTAGGCCCGTTCGATGCTCGCCTGACGGATCCCGCCAGGAGCGGTTCGGTTCAAGGGTGCTGTCCGACCATGGATTAGATCCACGACCGGACAGCTACTCGGGTAGCTGTCCATCTGCTTCTTGGTTCCAGTGAGCGATCGCTTGCAGCGAACGCACGACTCTTCTGTCACCGCGCGATCAGGCGGTCAATTTGGCGCTGGTATAGGTTGACTATACGATGGTATAGGCGCCGCGCGTCGCGTGGCAGGCAGACGCAAATCGTCTATCTAATTGCGGTCGTCCGGAAAGCTCGGGATCGGCATGAATTCGACGCCGTCCTCTATGAGGCTTTGCGCCTCCTCCGGCGTCGCTTCGCCATAGATGCCGCGCGGATCGGTCTCGCCGAAATGGATCTTGCGGGCTTCCTCGGCAAACTTGTCGCCGACATAGTCGGCATTCTCGCGCACCTTCTCGGCCAGCGCCTTCAGCTGCGCCAGCGCCTGTTTCTGCGCCTCGCCCATGGCCAACGCGACCTTCTCCTGCTTGCGGGACGTGGAGACGGCCGGCGCCATCAGCGCCTTCTCGACCTTGTGCGAGCCGCAGCTGGGGCAATCGACGAAGCCGTGCTTCTTCTGGGTATCGAAGTCGTCATTGCTGCGGAACCAGGCCTCGAATTCGTGCTCGTGTTCGCAGATCAGGGAAAAGCGGATCAAGAGGCAGCACCCCTGAGGCGCGGCGCCGCGCCATCGCCGGCGTTGACGGAGAAATCCCGCGCGTTCTTGAGATTGGGGATCTTGCGGCGCGCGGCAAGCGACTGCGCCGGATCGATCTCGGCAACGATCACCCCGGGTTCGTTGTGGGCGGCCTCGGCGATGATGCGCCCCCATGGGTCGACGATCAGCGAATGGCCATAGGTCTCGCGCCCGTCCTCATGCAGGCCGCCCTGCGCGGCGGCGACGACATAGGCGCCGTTTTCGATGGCGCGGGCGCGCAGCAGCACATGCCAATGCGCCTCTCCGGTCTGGCGCGTGAAAGCGGCGGGAACGGTCAGCACCTCGGCCCCGGCCATCGCCTCGGCGCGGAACAGTTGCGGGAAGCGCAGGTCGTAGCAGACGGCAAAGCCCAGCTTCGTCCCGTTGATGTCGGTCACCATCGCTTCCGTTCCCGGCTCGTAGGACGCGGATTCGCGCCAGCTCTCGCCATTGTCGAGATCGACATCGAACATGTGGATCTTGTCATAGCCGGCGACCAGGGCGCCGTCGGGCGAAAACAGGAACGCGCGGTTGGCGAGCTTGCCGTCGGCGCGCAGGATCGCGGTCGAGCCGACATGCAGATAAATGCCGAGCTCCTTCGCCAGCTTGCGCGCGGTCGCGGCGACCACGTCCTTGTCCTCGGTGGTGAAGGCGGCCGCCCCCGCCTGCTTGTCGCGTATCAGCGCGCCGGTCATTTCCGGCGTCTGGACGTAGGTGGCGCCCTGGCCGGCGGCCTGGCGGACCAGAATCTCCATATCGGCGGCGTTGCGCTCGGGGCTTGTGCCCGAACGCATCTGCACGGCGGCGGCCTTGAAAGTACCCATGATCATCTCCCGTTGGCGAGCATCGCGTCCAGTTGGCCTTGCGACTCCAGATCGTGGAGGTCGTCGCAGCCGCCGACATGCGTGTCGCCGATGAAAATCTGCGGAAAGGTCGCGCGCCCATGCGCCTTGGAAATCATTTCCTGGCGCAGTTCCGGCGAGAACGAGGCGTCATGCTCCGTATAGGCTACGCCCTTGCGGTCGAGCAGCCGCTTGGCGGCGCTGCAGTAGCCGCACATCATGCGGGTATAGATCGTCACATCAGCCATTGGCCGGCAATCCTCACACATGCCGTCCAATGAGGGTACGAAAACGACATGCGGCAAAACAACAACTCAAACCTATATAGTCGTGGACTCATCGGGCCGAAAGTCCCCAGGCAGGACGCGGGCGAAAGTGAGGATGTCGACCGCTCCGGCGCCGCCCCTCTTCAGCGCCTTGGCGACCGCCCTTACCGTGGCGCCGGTGGTATAGACATCGTCGACGACCAGCACCCGGCGTCCAGTGATCTCGATTTCAGCGCCCGGCGGAACGCGAAAGGCGGCGCGCACATTTTCCTCGCGCTCATGCCGTTCGAGCCCGACCTGCTGGCGCGTCAGCTTCACGCGCCTGACCGCGGACGGCGAGAAAGGCAGCCCGCCGAGCTTTGAAACAGCCCGTCCGAGTTCCGCCGACTGGTTGAACTGGCGCCGGAAGAACCGCCGCCAATGCAGCGGCACCGGCACGACCAGATCGGCCTCCGCAATCAGTTCCGCCCCGGCGCGGATCATCCAGTTTGCCATCCACGGCGCGAGGTCGGTGCGGTCCTGATACTTCAGCCCCTGCACCATCTGCCGCGCGACGCCCGAATAGACGACAGCGGCCCGCGCCCGCTCGAAGGGCGGCGGATCGGCGATCGCCTCCGCCGACAAAAACCCCTCGCCCATGTCATGGGTGAAGGGCGTGCCCATCACCGGGCACCAGGGCTTCTCCAACAGCCTCAGCTTCGGCCAGCAGGCGCCGCACAACACGCCAGGCTGCGACACATGGCGACGGCAGCCAGCGCAAACCGGCGGAAACAACAGGCGCGCCGGCCAGGCCAGTACCTGCCGGGTCATGTTCTGGACCGCGCTGGTCTTGATCTTGCGCACCGGATCGGCCACGTGATTGAAACCCCGCGCCACCTTAACATCACTCCGGCAGGTGCGGACAACAGGAAGCTTTTCATTGCAGCCCTTGATCGACACTGAGCTCTGGCTCGCGCGCAAGCGCCGGGCGCTCGCCCGCCCCGTCGAAGCCGCCGATTTCCTGATGCGGCGGGCGGCGGAAGATCTTGCCGATCGGCTCGATGCCGTCGAGCGCCGCTTCGGCAAGGCAGCCGCGCTGTTTTGTCAGACGGCGGCGGCGGCCGATGTGCTCGCCGCCAGCGGCAAGGTCGGTGAAATCGTGCGCGTCGAGATGGACGAAGCGCTTCTGGCCGGCGGACACGGCCTGGTAGCGCCGCCGGAGACCGTGCCGTTCGAGGAAGGCAGCCTCGATCTCGTCGCCTCCCTGCTCTCGCTACACGCGATGAACGACATTCCCGGCGTGCTCGCGCAAATCCGCCGGGTGCTGAAGCCGGACGGGCTGTTCCTCGGCGCTCTCGCCGGCGCCGGCACATTAGCGGAATTGCGCGAGAGCCTGCTTGCGGCCGAGACGGAGCTTTACGGCGGCGCGAGCCCGCGCATCCTTCCCTTCACCGACGTGCGCGACGCGGGTGCGCTGCTGCAGCGCGCCGGTCTGGCATTGCCCGTCGCCGATGTCGAAACGGTCACGGTTCGCTACGATACGCTGTTCGATCTCGCCGCCGATCTGCGCGCCATGGGCGAAACCAGCGCGCTCATCGATCGCACCAGGCGGCCAGGAAGCAGGCGCTTGTTTGCGCGCGCCGCCGAAATCTACGCCGAACGGTTCTCGGACCCGGACGGCCGGATCCGCGCAAGCTTTTCGATTGTCTGGATGTCCGGCTGGGCGCCCGACGCCTCCCAGCAGAAACCGCTCAAACCCGGGTCAGCCAAGGTCTCGTTGAAGACGATCCTGGAGAACCCGCAGGGACGCCGATAGGCTGACAGGCGCGGTCAGTGTTGGGCAAAGGCGTTGGCGAGCTTGCTGTTGTTGTCGCTGAACAACCACTGAATCGCGTTGGCGGCCTGGCTGACACCACCGATGATTGCAAGCGACAGCACGGCGACGATCAAGCCGTATTCGATGGCTGTGGCGCCGGTCTCGTCTTGTACGAATTGCTGCAGCAGGTTTTTCATGGTCATCGATCCCTCATGCAGGAATTCTAATGTCCTACCCGTTAAGAAAGGTTAACGGTAAAGGCTTAACAGCGAGTGAAACGCCGCCGTCCCGCTGAATCGTTAACCACGTCAGCACTCGCCGCTGCGGCTGCCGTCATTGCGGATGACGCAGATTGAGCTGGGAAACGGCTGCAGCACGCTGCGACGCACCGTATATGTATTGGGGCGATGGCCGATCGATCCGGTCGCTGTCATGTCGAGCCCGCCGGTGAAGCCGTCGCGGGCGCTCTGCGGCCGGGTCTGGTTGTCCAGGAAAGGCGTTGCGATCAACGCCAGCGCCACCGCGGCCGAGCCGAAGAGAAGCGCGATCCGCAGGATGCCCATGCCGGCGTCGACCGCGCGAAAGCCTCGGTCGGGCCGGATCGAGTCCCAGTCTCTTTCAAGGCTCATGCGGTGTTTCCCGGTCGGATCGACGATATCGCCGCGCGAAACGGCTCTGCGCAATTTTTCACGTCGAGATAAATCTTCCATTAACGCTGGCTAAAGCGGCTCCAGGAAAAAGTGTGAAACGTCGCCGTTCCGGGAAACGGCGAACTGCCGCAAAGGCGGGCCGCGAAAATCACAAGAGGTCGATGAGGAACTGGATCAGCGGCGCGTCGGCCGGCGGCATCGGATAGTCGCGCATCTGCCGCGGCCTGACCCATTTCAGCCCTTGCCCTTCCCTCGGCTGCGCGATGCCGCGAAACCGCCGGCAGACATAAAGCGGCATCAAGAGATGGAAATCGTCATAGGAGTGGCTGGCGAACGTGAGCGGCGCCAGGCACGGTATCTCCGTCTCGATGCCGAGTTCCTCATGCAGCTCGCGGATCAGGCACTCCTCCGGCGTTTCGCCGGGCTCGACCTTGCCGCCCGGAAACTCCCACAGGCCGGCAAGCTGTTTTCCCTCCGGGCGCTGCGCCAGAAGCACGCGTCGGTCGGTGTCGACCAGCGCGCAGGCGGCGACCAGCAGCAGGCGCTTTCCGGTTGGCTTCACCTCGCTCATGCGCCCGGCGGCCGTCGATAGTGGTAGCGATAGACTTCCTCGAAGCCGAGCGACCGGTAGAGCGAGAGTGCCGGCCCATTGCTGGCCTCGACCTGCAGCCAGGCCTCGCGTGCGCCGCGCAGCCGGGCCCATTTCAACGCCGACAGGATGAGATTGCGGCCATGGCCCTGCTTGCGCGCCGACTTTTCGGTGGCGACCTCGAACAGTCCGGCGAGATCGCCGTCATGAACGCAGATCAGCGTCGCCAGCGGCTCGTTTCCGTCCTCGAGCGCGAACAGCCCCGCTTCCGGCTGGATGGCGCCGATGACCTCGGACAGGCCAGGCCGCAGCGCGGCATCCGAGCCGCTCGTCCTGAGCGACGCGCCGATGAACCGGCTGATGTCTTTGAGCGGAATCTGGTCCATGGCCGCGCCGAGCTCGACCTCTTTCAGCGGCAGCCGCATGACCAGGGATTCGTCGAACCTGTTCCAGCCGGCCTTGTCGAGATGCGTCGACAGCACCTGCCCCGATAGCGGTGACATGCGAAAGGTCAGCGGCCGGCCATAGGCATCGAAGCGCCGTGCGGCACGACCGATCCGTTCTTCGATGGCGTGCGTGTCGCCGGGATCGAGCGGATTGACCGAGTTCAGGCGCTTGGCAGGGTGCCCGGCCGTGAGCCGCACCACCCAGGTCCCGTCATAGTGGACGGCTGCCGCCGGCCAGGCGCGGAAGCCCGCGGCCTCATAGCGGCGCACGACCGCCAGCACGCTTGCCGGATGCCTGGACACCGGCGCCATCAGCTCCGGTAATCGCCGTTGATGGTGACATATTCCTTGGTGAGGTCGCAGGTCCACACCGTCGCCTTGCCGCGGCCGATGCCCAGATCGGCGCGGATGCGGATATCGTCGCGCTTCATATAGGCCGAGGTTGCTTCCTCCGAATATCCGGGATCGCGCTCGCCCTCATGCGCGAGCCGATTGTCGCCGAACCAGATCGACAGCCGATCGCGGTCGGCCGGCTCGCCGGCCTTGCCGACGGCCATGACGACGCGGCCCCAATTGGCGTCCTCGCCCGCGACCGCCGTCTTGACCAGCGGCGAATTGGCGATCGCCAGCGCAATGCGCTTGGCCGAGCGTGCCGATTTCGCGCCGGTGACCGTGACCTCGACCTGCTTGCGCGCGCCCTCGCCGTCGCGCACCACTTGCAGCGCCAGCGACTTCAGCACCTTGCCGAGCGCCCGGCGGAACGCGCCGAGCCGCGCATCCTTGGGGTCGCTGATCACCGGCGCACCACGTGCGGCGGCCTTGCCGGTGGCGAAGAAAAGCAGCGTATCGCTGGTCGAGGTATCGCTGTCGACGGTCACTGCATTGAAGGTCTTGGCCGTGCCGCGCGACAACAGGTCCTGCAGCACGGGTGCCGCGATCGGCGCGTCGGTCGCGATGAAGGAGAGCATCGTCGCCATGTCGGGCGCGATCATGCCGGCGCCCTTGGCGATGCCGTTGATGGTGACGTCGGCGTCGCCGAGCTTGACCGTCGCCGTCGCCACCTTCGGATAGGTGTCGGTGGTCATGATCGCCTTGGCCGCCTCGGTCCACAGGTCCGGCTTGCCGTCCTTGACCAGCCCGCCGAGCAGATGGCTGAATTTGGTGGTGTCGAGCGGTTCGCCGATGACGCCGGTCGAGGCCAGGAACACCTCGCTCTCGGAGCACCCGGCGGCCTTGGCCGCCGCTTCGCCGGTCAGCGCGGTCGAAGCCTTGCCCTTCTTGCCGGTGAAGGCGTTGGCATTGCCGGAATTGACCACCAGGACGCGCGCCTTGCCGGCAGGCAGGTTCTGGCGGCAAAAATCGACCGGCGCCGAGGGGCATTTCGACTTGGTGAACACGCCGGCGACGGCCGTGCCCTGATCGAAGACCATAGCGAGCAGATCGGTTCGGTTTCGGTATTTGATGCCGGCTTCGGCGGTCGCGATGCGCACGCCCTCGATGACCGGCATCTTCGGGTATTTCTTCGGTGCGAGCGGCGAAATCGTAGCGGACATCGTGACCCCGGAGCGGCAAGAACGCAAAAAGGAAGGTCGGTTTGCCCGATAGCGCGCCCCGGCGCAAGGGGCGTTCTGGCCGCGCCTCATCGGCCGGACCAACCGCCTCGCAACCCAAAACGGATCGTTTCGTTTCATCCGCGAAGCCAATATGATTGGCGACAGTTTCACCGGCTAAGGAAGACCCTGATGGGCGAGGCCGCAGCGCGCGGGCGTAAATCGATAGGCGCCAGGCGCAATCCCGAGAGTGCCGACGCCATCATCGAGGCCGCCGAAGCGGTGCTGCGCGAGGCCGGCTATGCCGGCTTCTCGATCGAGGCCGTCGCCCGGCGGGCGCGGGCGGGAAAGCCGACCATCTATCGCTGGTGGCCGAGCAAGGCGGCATTGCTGATCGAGGTCTATCAGCGGCAGAAGCACGTCGAGACGCCCGATACCGGAAACGTCGAGGATGATCTGGTCGGCTTCCTCAAGAGCCTGTTCGCGCATTGGCGTGACAGCCCGTCGGGCAACATCTTCCGCTCGCTGATCGCCGAGGCGCAGTCGGACGAGACGGCCGCGGCTGCACTTGCCGAATATTCAAAAGGGCGCCGCACCCATACCGGCCGGATGATCGAGCGCGCCAAGGCGCGCGGCGAGGTGGCGGCCGACGTCGATGCCGAGATCGTCGCCGATCTGATCGCTGCCTTCGCCTGGCGGCATCTGCTGACCAGACAGCTCGACCAGGACGAGGCAGTGATCCGCGCCGCTATACGCTACATCATCCGAGGAATAATGACCGCCTGACTCCAAAGCGAAAGGGCGCCCGAAGGCGCCCTTTGCGGAATATCCAGCCGGTAGCGGATTACTTGCCGGCTTCCAGCGTGTCGACGTCCTTCTTGAGCTTCTCGTCCGGGATCTCGACCTTGGCGGCTGCGCGCAGGTCCTTGACCATGGCGAAATACTTGTCGCGGATCACCGCCTGCTTGGCCTGGTCCTTGACGTCGTCGAAGGCCGGCGGCTGCTTGGCGCGCTTGTCCTCGACCTTGATGACGTGCCAGCCGAACTGCGACTGCACCGGCTCCTTCGAATATTTGCCGACCTCGAGCGCGGAGGCCGCCTTGTCGAATTCCGGCACCATCTGTCCCGGGCCGAACCAGCCGAGGTCGCCGCCATTGGTCTTGCCGCTCGGATCGCTGGTGTGCTCGTTGGCGAGCTTCTGGAAGTCGGCGCCGCCGTCGAGCTGCTTGATGATCGCCTCGGCCTCTTCCTTCGTCTTCACGAGGATGTGACGAGCATGGATTTCATTGACCGGCGGCGTGTTGGCGATTTCCTGGTCGTAGCGGGCACGCACTTCGGCGTCCGTCACCTTGTCGACCACTTCCTTCTCGACGACCTCGCCATGCAGCGCGCGCGCCTGCAGGAAGGCCATGCGGCGCTGGAAGTCGGCATCCTTGTCGAGACCGCTGTCGACCGCCTTCTTGGCCATAACGCGGATTTCGATCGCCGCCGAAAGGGCCGCGGCGCGACGCTGTTCCGGCGGCAGCTGCGCGAACTGCTGCGAAAGTTCGCCTTCGGCGAGCTGAAGGTCAGCCTCGGTCAGCTTCTCGCCATTGACGATGGCAACGACCGCGTTCGGATCGACCGGGGCAGCTGCGGGCGCCGCTGCGTCCGGCTGGGCGGGCTTGGTCTCCTGCGCCATCAGCGGCGACAGGCAAAGAGCCGATAACCCGAAGGCCAGACCGAGGCTGGCGAGCGAGGCGCGGCGGAACGACAGGGACATCAAGATAACTCCAATGGGGATTGCCAATAAGGATCGCGTGAGCGGACGGGTTCCAGATCAGTCGGATTGTGGCGGAATTTGGCGCTGCCCATAGGGCTAACGCGGCGTTGACATCGATTGAGCCCCCTCTTATCTGTCCAACGACTTGGCGTCCAGAACCGTTTTCCGGGCGCTTTTTGCGTTTGTCCGCATTCACGCGGATTTGATAGGCCCGCCCGGTGTCTGTCGCAAACGACCAAATTGCTATCGAAAGGACCATTGAATGGTCAGTCTCGGCGGTCTCGCCCGTAAGGTTTTCGGTTCCTCCAACGACCGCCGCGTCAAGTCGACCCGGCCCAGGGTCGAAGCCATCAACGCGATGGAAAACGAGATGCGGGCGCTTTCCGATGCCGAGCTTGCGGGCCGCACTGAAAAATTCCGCCAGGATCTCGCCAACGGCGCTTCGCTCGACGATCTGCTGATCCCTGCCTTCGCCACTGTGCGCGAAGCGGCCCGCCGCGTGCTGGGCATGCGGCCTTTCGACGTCCAGTTGATCGGCGGCATGGTGCTGCACAATGGCGGCATCGCCGAGATGCGCACCGGCGAGGGCAAGACCCTGGTCGCTACCCTGCCGGTCTATCTCAACGCGCTCGCCAGCAAGGGCGTGCATGTCGTTACCGTCAACGACTACCTCGCCAAGCGCGACGCCGAATGGATGGGCCGCGTCTACAAATTCCTCGGCCTGAGCGTCGGCATCATCGTCCACGGCCTTTCCGACGACGAGCGCCGCGAGGCTTACGCCTCCGATGTCACCTATGCCACCAACAACGAGCTCGGCTTCGACTATCTGCGCGACAACATGAAGTATGAGCGCGCGCAGATGGTGCAGCGCGGCCACGCCTACGCCATCGTCGACGAGGTGGACTCCATCCTGGTCGACGAAGCCCGCACGCCGCTGATCATTTCCGGTCCGCTCGAGGACCGCTCGGAAATGTACAACACCATCGACACCTTCATGCTGAGGCTCGGCCCGGCCGACTACGAGGTCGACGAGAAGCAGAAGACGACGATCTTCACCGAGGACGGCACCGAAAAGCTGGAAAACATGCTGCGCGACGCCGGCCTGCTGAAAGGCGAGTCGCTCTACGACGTCGAGAACGTCGCCATCGTGCACCACGTCAACAACGCGCTGAAGGCGCATCTCCTGTTCCAGAAGGACAGGGACTACATCGTGCGCAATGGCGAGATCGTCATCATTGACGAGTTCACCGGCCGCATGATGCCCGGACGCCGCTATTCGGAAGGCCTGCACCAGGCGCTCGAAGCCAAGGAACATGTGCAGATCCAGCCGGAGAACCAGACGCTGGCCTCCGTCACCTTCCAGAACTATTTCCGTCTCTACAAGAAGCTCGCCGGCATGACCGGAACGGCGCTGACCGAGGCCGAGGAATTCGGCAACATCTACGGCCTCGAGGTCACCGAGATCCCGACCAACCTGCCGGTCATCCGCAAGGATGAGGACGACGAGGTCTACCGGACGGTCGAGGAGAAGTTCAAGGCGATCGTCAAGGAAATCCGCGAAGCCAGCGCCAAAGGCCAGCCGACGCTGGTCGGCACGACCTCGATCGAGAAATCCGAGCAGTTGGCAGAACGCCTGCGCAAGGACGGCTTCAAGGACTTCGAAGTGCTGAACGCCCGCCACCACGAGCGCGAGGCGGCCATCGTCGCCCAGGCCGGCAAGCCCGGCGCCATCACCATCGCCACCAACATGGCCGGCC
>Ga0105238_10007617_pt1 | contig 10848 bp, 13 predicted proteins | sample KBSC34metaG_FD_81526 | JGI IMG/M metagenome (GOLD analysis project Ga0105238, IMG submission 81526) | Corn rhizosphere microbial communities from Kellogg Biological Station, Michigan, USA - KBS C3-4 metaG | ecosystem: Host-associated > Plants > Roots > Rhizosphere > Soil | place: Michigan, USA...
CCGCTCGGGCGCGGACAGCCGTACGGGCGTGGTGGACAATCTGATATTCGGTGACCCCGAGGTTGAGCGCGAATCGATTGCCTTCAACGCCGGCAAACCGCTGCCCGGGAATGCGGCTGAAGTCTACAGCTTTGCGACCTATGCGCACCGCGATGGTCAGTCGTACGAGAATTTTCGGTTGCCGACGGTGATTCCAGCCGTGTATCCGCACGGCTTCTCGCCTCAGGCGACGATTGATGAAAATGACTTCGCCGGCACGGTGGGCATCGAGGGAGATCGACTGCTGGGGTGGCATTGGGACCTCGCTTCTACTTATGGCGGCGACCAGGATAGTCTCGGTCTGATCAACTCCGGAAACCCGGCACTGAAGGCCGCGACGCCGACGACCTTCCACATTGCCTACTTCAAGATCACTCAGTGGACCAACACGCTGGATCTGAATCGGCCCATTGACATCGGCCTGGCGCGCCCCCTGAATCTGGCGCTCGGTGGGGAGTGGCGGCGGGAGACGTACAAGATCCGGCCTGGGGATCCGGCATCCTACCAACAGGGCGGCGCGCAGTCGGAACAGGGACTATCACCTGTGAATGCCGGTTCCTATGGGCGCAGCAATTGGGCTGCCTACGCCGATGTGGCCACCGATCTGCTGCCGCATTGGCAAGTGGATGTGGCGGGTCGTCATGAGCACTTCACCGACTTTGGCAATACCACCAGCGGCAAGCTCTCCACGCGCTATGACTTCAGCTCGCGATTCGGATTACGCGCGACAGTGAGCAACGGATTCAGGGCACCTTCGCTGGCCCAGGAGTTCTACGCGTCCCTGGGTGTCTCGCCTACAGGAGCGAGCGGTCAGATTGCAGCGGGCTCACCGGCTGCCAAGGCGCTTGGAGCGGGCACGCTGGAGCCGGAAAAATCGGTCAGCTTCAGTGTGGGTGCCGTGGCGGAGCCGGTGGACGGGCTGCATGCGACGCTGGACGGGTATTTCATCAGGATTACCAATCGCATCGTGGATGGTGGTAGTTACGCGGGTGAGCAGGCTATCGCCGCCCTGGAGGCGAATGGTGTTACGTTCCCGCCCGGAATCAATCCCGCGAATGTCACAGCAGTGTTCTTTTCCAACGGTGCCGACACCAAGACCTATGGCGTGGATGTGACCGCCGACTATCGTACCGATCTTGGCGCCGCGGGCAGCGTCGATTGGGACGCGGCTTTCAACTACAACCGCACGATACTGACGCGCCTGGGTCTCGATGGGAACGGCAATCCGCTCCTCGATGCACAGCAGGTTGCGTATCTGACCAGCACTTCACCGCAGAGCAAATTGATTGTCGGCGGGCTGTGGAAGGACGCAGGATTCAGTGTGTCTCTGCACGAGATACGCTACGGAAAGAGCGCGCCGCTCGATCAGTACTACACCGGCCCGAATGCCTTCTCGATCACCACCTTCTACGAATCGGTGAATCAGCCGAAGTATGTGACGAACCTGGAGCTTAGGTTTCAATGGAGCGGGTTGCAGTGGGTCGTGGGGGCCAACAACCTCTTCAATGTATATCCGAAGGAGTTGCCCCCTGCTCAGCGTTACATCGGCGCGGCACGCTTTGATGGGTATACCGGGCTCGGCATCAACGGCGGGTTCTACTACACGCGGTTGACATACGCGTTCTGATCAGAGGAAGCCGATGAGGCGACCGCTGAATCCGACGCCCAGCCAAAGCATCAGGGACAGGAGAGCAAGGATGCGCGACGGCTGATTGGTCAGGCGGTACGCTGCGCCGAGAGCGCAGATCAGCAGCACCATCTTCCATTGAAATGCGCTGTTGTTGTAGTACTTGAAGGGCATGGACCAGGCGATGAGGGCTCCGGACAGAGCCATGAGAATGAGGCCGGCGAGCGCCACCGGGCGCAATTCCGCCACAAAGGTTCCGAGGGAAGGGGGAGATCGTCGCAAGGAGGAAAGTGCGACAATCACCGCTGAGCCTCCCAGAAGCGCCAATCCAAGAAGATGCACTGCCTCCAGGGCCATCACGGCCCAGTCGGATTGCCTTACGGCGCGGCTGAGGGCGGTCTGTTCGATCCAAGTGAGAACTGCTGTGTCAGTGAGCATGGAATACTGCGATCAGACGGCCGCAGACGATGATGGCGGACCAAAGAAGGATGGAGGCCGTGGCGAAGACTTTGGCGAAAGGGGGAGTTGCCGGTGAGCCGTCCCAGCTGCTTACGGTCCGATAGACAGTGGAGTGAAACAACGCGGCGTTGACCCCTGCCAGGGCCAACAACAGGATTTTTACGCGGAAGGCGGGATTCGCATATAACTGCACTGCCTGGGCGGCAAACAGCGGTACGCCGGTCAGAATCATGATCAGGAAACCGAACCAGGTTGCCGGCAGAAGCTCCCTGCCCACGCGCGTGACGGGCTCCTGCTTCAGGATAACGCCCAGTACACGAAGGTCCATGACAACCACCGTGCCAACCATGAGCATTATCGAGAGAACGTGCACGGTCTCGATAATTGGATAGGCGTCGTTCGACTCTCTCAGGGCGGCTGCCCAGGGCAGTTCGTATAACCATTCGAGCGATGGAGGCATGAACGAGATCGTAGGAGCAATACCGGGTGGGGCTGCCGAAGATTGCGTCATGTCGGTATGAGCAAAAGAAATTGGACGCCGGGCGCGCGGCCAACCGACAGTTCGTCGACCGGTGGAGGAAGTGTCGTCGTGCGTGTCTATCTTGCTGTTTTGCTGGTGTGCATGAGTGCCGGTCCAACGTGGGCTCACCATTCATTTGCCGCGGAGTTTGACGGAACCAAGCCCGTGCGGCTGATCGGGACGATCACACGCATCGAATGGACCAACCCTCATTCATATTTCTACCTGGATGTCACCGACTCCAAGGGCAAGGTGACCCACTGGGCCTGCGAGTCCGGGAATCCCGGCGCGCTGTCGCGCAGGGGTTGGAAAAAAGGCGATATCAAGTACGGGGACAAGCTGATTGTCGATGGCTATCTGGCCAAGGATGGATCGAAGTTCATCGATGCGCGGCGTGTCACTTTGCCGGATGGTCGCGTTGTATATGGTGGCAGCGCCGGGGATGGCGGGCCCGGTGACACGGATAGCAACAGCAAATGACATCCCTTCGCTGGAGCCTGGTCGCCCTTGGCTCGTTGGCGACACAATGGGCAGTGGCGGCCGAGAAGCGGGATCCGGATCTGTTGCCCGAGGAGGTCAGCTTCCTGTTCGGGGAGGAGCCCACGACGGCCCCGGGACCGGCACCCAGGACGTCGGATGGCCATCCGGATTTGAGTGGCTTCTGGAAGGGTTCACGAGCAACGACGCCGGTGGGCAACATCGGCAAGGACCTGCCCGGCTTGAAATTGCCACTCACGCCGGCCGGACAGGCGGCCTTGCAACACAACCTGACGAAGACGATTGATCCGGAGGCGTTTTGCATCATTGGTGGGATACCCAGACACAGTGCCAGCGCGCTGCCATTCGAGATCGTGCAGAACAGCAACCGGGTCGTGTTTCTGTACATGTACACGTACTTCCGATCGATTCCCGTGGATGGCCGCAAACATTCGCAGGATCCGGATCCCACGTTTTTTGGCGACAAGGTCGGCTGGTGGGAGGGCGACACGTTCGTGATCGATTCGGTCGGGTTCAAGGGCGCGCCGATCTGGATCGATGAGAATGCCAATCCACAGAGTGACGCCATGCACGCGACGGAACGCTGGACGCGGCCGGATGCGAGTCACCTTCACCTCGATCTGACAGTGGATGATCCGAAGTTCTACACAAGGAAGTTTACCTACTCGAGGACTTGGCTCCTGGGCAAGCCGGGTGAGGAACTGAAGGAATATTCGTGCAGCGAGAATAACGTCGACCGCGCCCACCTGGGACCGGGGCCCGGGCCCATTCGCAAAGATGGAACCCGAGGATATGACGTACCGCCATTGCCCGCGGTGCCACCCTCCCCCGAGGACTATGAAAAGGCTGGAAAGTAGCCACCCGGCGAGCGTGCCGCTGTGCCGGCACCCGGTCGTTGCCCTATCTGGCCCGCTGATTGCGATGGTCCTCACGGGTTGCGGCCAACCGACGGGTGCCGCCGATCCGCTGCCCTTCGCAGTGACGGCCTCGATCCAGGAGTTGATGCAGTACGAGGTTGATCCTTCCGCGGATGCCATCTGGGATGCTGCGGGGACTACGTTGACGCGCCAGGGACTGGTGGAGAAACAGCCACGGTCCGACGAGGATTGGAAAGCATTGCGACAACACGCAATCGTGCTATTGGAAGCGACCAACTTGTTGGTAATACGCGGACGACGCGTTGCGCCGAAGGAGTTTCCTTCGGACGGGCCAGGAGTATTCAGCTCGCAGGACATCGAGGCCGAGGTCGCTCGGCGTCAGCAGGAGTTTGATGCGTTTGCGCAGGGACTACGCGCTTCCGGGCAGCGGGTGCTATCGGCCATTGATAGGCGCGATGTGGAAGCACTCCTGAAGGAAAGCGCTGCGATGGATGGCGCCTGTGAGGCGTGCCACCGGTCATTCTGGTATCCGCATGAAGTGATACCGGCCTTGCCGGCCGAGTTGCCGCCCATCCAGTAGACAGGCGGCAGCATATGTTCACGGCTTCAGCTGAGCACGGATTTCACCTGGCTTGTGTTCGGCACTGTGGACGTTCACGTACAGCTTGCCCGCTTTGTAATCGGCCCACTGCTCATCGGTGAGCTTGGAGCCTTCAGGAACGGTCCAGGTTCCGTCTGCGCCCTTGCTGAGAGTGATGATCGGCGGACCCGCTTCGCCCTTGGCGCCGACGTGGATGTGAGCAGCGATGCCTTCGACGCCCGTCGTTTTGACGGAACCGCTGACGGATTTGTCTTTGCCAATATGAATCGTGCCGTGTCCAGTCGCGGACGTGTTGACCGGAGGTGTTTCTTCAGCTCCGGTCAGATCTACTTTGACGTCCTTTGCAAAAGCGCCGGCCGAGGCAAGCGCCAGGAACGAGGTCAGCGTCAACGCAACATGCTTCATGGGCTTCTCCATGGTTGGGGTTGTGCAGCCTAGCTCTTATCTGATCGCGGGTACATGACAAAAAGGATTGGAAGAATTCCGCAGTTGTATTAGCCACGATATCTGACGAATGTAACACTGGCGCATATGATGAGCTACCGACTTCGCATGACGGCCGTGGCGATTGCCGCCTGTGTGACTACCCTTTCGGCACGAGCCGCGGACACCGAACGGGATATCAGGGCCCAGGAGATTGATCAGCGGGTTCTCAAAATCGATGTGCATACCGATGTACTGTTGCCGGGATCCCCGGAGCTGAACTATGCGCCTGGGCATACCTCCAGAACCGATCTGCCGAATCTGCAGAGCGGACACATCGGGGCGATCGCGTTTGCGATCGCTGTTGGACCAGGACCCCGGACTGCGGAAGGTACCCGTGCGGCACGCGCCGAGGCGGATGCAAAGCTGAATTGGATCCAGGGGTTTCTGAAGGAGCATCCGGATCAGGTCGGGCTGGCGCTGAGCGCCGATGATATTCAGCACATTCATGCCGCCGGGAAGGTGGCCGTCATTGAGAGCTTCCTGAATGCCCGGTCGTTGGGAACCGATCTGTCGGGTATCGATACTTTTTACAACGCGGGAGTACGGATATTCGGGCTCACACATGCCGGCAACAACGAGTGGGCGGATTCTTCCCGTCCAACGGACGATCCCGCCGTTGAGCATCACGGGTTATCCCCGCTCGGGAAGCACGCCGTGGCCAGGTTGAATGAGCTGGGAATAGTCATTGATGTTTCGCAGCTCACCCCAGAAGGGTTACAACAGGTCGTCGCTTTCAGCAAAGCGCCTGTTATCGCGAGCCATTCGGATGTGCGCGCGCTGGTGGATAACACGCGCAACCTGAGTGATGAGGAGTTGAATGCGATCGCTCACCAGGGAGGGGTTGTCAACGTGACTCCGTTCAACCCCTATCTTCGACCGCTGTCCGCCGACTTTGACGCCAAGGCGGCTGTGCTGCGCCAGAAGTTTGGCTTGCCACCCACGAAGCGGCATGGGCCGGTGGGAGCTGAGGAAGGGATTAACACACTTCCGCCGGAGCGGCTGAAAGCGTTCATGAATGAGTTTCGTGATCTGATGCCGAAAGCGACCCTGGACGACTACCTCAATCACATCGACTACATAGTGAAGCGCATTGGAATCGATCATGTAGGAATCGGCACGGATTTCAATCATGGCGCAGGCATCGTTGGATTCAACGATGAGGGTGAGTCGGTCAATGTGACGAGGGAGCTCGTGCGCCGGGGGTATTCCGAGGCGGATATCGCCAAGATCTGGGGCGGGAATTTCCTGCGCGTATTTCGCCAAGTGGAAGCGGCCAAGACGCATCGCGCGCAATAGCCTGCCAACGGCTGCCGGCTCGAAGGCCGAACAGGCGTGATATAACCGTTCAGTTACCACGGCTCTACTGACGCCGCTACCCGCCATTGGTCAATATGGCTGGATCGTGATCGAAACGCGCGGCGTCGGCAAAACGTACTACACCCCAACAGCCGAGTTCCAAGCGCTTCAGAATGTCGACCTCGCCGTGAGCGCGGGTGAAGTATTTGGAATCATCGGCCGTTCGGGTGCGGGCAAGAGCACCTTGCTGCGCACTCTCAATCTGCTGGAGCGGCCGAGCACCGGACGTATCCTGATTGACGGCGCCGATGTGACGGATCTGGATGGTGAGCCGCTGCGGCGCTTGCGGCAACGGATCGGCATCATTTTTCAACACTTCAACCTGCTGAAGTCCCGCACCGTACACGAAAATGTCCGCCTGCCGCTGCGGATCAACGCAGAGCTGGATCGCTCAGCCCAGGATGGGCGGGTCGCCGAGCTGCTGGACCTGGTTGGGTTGACAGGCAATGCTCGCAAATATCCTGCCCAACTTTCGGGCGGTGAGCGTCAGCGGGTGGGAATTGCCCGTGCGCTGGCGAACCGGCCGCAGATCCTTCTGTGTGATGAGGCCACGTCGGCGTTGGATCCGGAGACAACCCAGTCGATCCTGGAGCTGCTGCTGGATATCAACCGCAAGCTGAAACTCACGATTGTGTTGATTACACACGGAATGGATGTCATTCGCACAGTAGCCGATCGCGTCGCCATCCTCGACCGCGGCCGCATCGTCGAATCCGGAGAGGTGGTCGAGGTCTTTCTGAATCCTCGCCACGAAGTAACGCGCGCGTTACTGGCGCAAAGCGGTGTTGAATCAGACGCGGTCGTGGGGATCGATGAGGATGACAGACCCATCTTGCGCCTGACCTATCATGGGATGACGTCGGAACAACCGCTTTTGTCCCGGCTGTCGGCACAGACGGGGCTGGACTTCACGATTTTGCAGGCCTCGGTGGGCCACCTGAAGAGTATTCCGTATGGCCGCTTCACACTCCGGCTGCCCGCCTCCGGTCGAGGGCGGTTGCCCGATCTTTTGCAACTCGCGGACGAGCTCGGAGTCCGGCACGAGGTACTGCGATGAGTCTCGACGCCGCAGTGGAGGCCATCCGCTCCTTTGAGTACTGGCCGGAGATAGCCACGGGAACGTTGGATACGCTCACCATGACCGGGCTGTCACTTGGGTTTACGGTGTTGATAGGGCTGCCGGTAGGAGTGGCGTTGTTTTTGACCGGCCCGAGCCAGCGATCGGAACGCAGACTGACGGGTCGCGCCCAGGCCGCGGTCTATTCGAGTTTATCGTTGCTGGTCAACATCCTGCGGTCGCTGCCTTTTCTGATTCTGTTGATTCTGATGATCCCGACGACCCGCTGGATCGTCGGAACCTCCCTGGGCGTAGCCGGTTCGATTCCGCCGCTCGTCGTGGGGGCTGCGCCGTTCTTCGCCCGCCTGGTCGAAAACCTGCTGCGGGAAGTCGATCGAGGCGTATTCGAAGCCTTCAGGGCGATGGGGGCCAGTACGCGGCAGACCGTGTTCTGGGCCCTGCTGCCAGAAACGCTTCCGGGATTGGTGGCCGCCATTACCGTGACGGCCATTGCACTGATTGGCTACTCAGCCATGTCGGGAGTCATCGGCGGCGGGGGCCTGGGCGACCTGGCCGTGCGCTATGGATATCAGCGCTTCAACATTCCTGTCATGGTCGTCACGGTCGCTGTCCTGATCGTCCTGGTGCAAGTAGTGCAGGCTCTCGGCGATCGCTGGGTGGCGCATCTCAGCCATCAGCGCTGACCTGAATGTATCGGAGTGGACCTGTTGCAGGCGCGACGCTCGTGGGAGGGCTAAAAATCGCGTTCCAGCGCGCGATCGATGGCCGCCTTGGGAGTACGGCCTTCGTCGTAGAACGTGCGCCAGGAGGCCCAATCGACCTCGTCGAAGCCAATGTGATGCAGGACCTCGGTAAACTCCGCACGCAACAGACGCACCACGGACTGCTGCCACTGTACCCACGGCTGCTGTGCCTGTTCGATGAGACTGAGCAAGGTTGCTCTCCTGCAATAGGGTGACGACAACCTACGACGAGCCGGGCCGATTGCCAAATGAGAATTGGCGGTCAGAATATGAAAGAAAGTCATGTTGAGGGGACTCTAACCACTTCGTTACCGGGGTTCGACTGACATTCCTACCTCCGCACGGCAAGCTGGGCTGATGATCAAACGCCGTCACATCCTGCTGTTCGCCCTATTGCTCGCGGGCTCCCTGCCAGCGGGCGCAGCCCAGGTACTCAAAGTAGCCGCCTCGGCCATTCCCCATGCGCAGATTCTCGAGTTCATCAAGCCGCAACTGCGAGCCAGGGGAATCGACCTTCAGGTCAAGGTCTTCACGGACTACATTCAACCGAATCTGCAGGTCGAGGAGCGGCAGCTCGATGCCAATTTCTTCCAACATCAACCCTACCTCGATGCCTTCAACAAAGAGCACGGCACGCACATCGTCGCAGTGCCCAACAGCGCGGTGCATGTGGAACCGTTCGGAGCCTACTCACACAAGATCAAGCAGGTGGCTCAGTTGAAGGATGGGGCGCGGATCGCAGTTCCCAATGACCCATCCAATAGCGCTCGCTCCCTGCTGCTGTTGCAGAAGCAGGGCTTGATCAAGCTGAAGGACCCATCGAATATCTTCGCTACCGCGCACGATATCGTCTGGAACCCGAAGCATCTGCAAATCCGCGAGCTGGAGGCCGCCACGCTGCCTCGCGTGCTCGATGACGTGGATGTCGCGTTGATCAATACCAACTACGCGCTGTCGGCGGGGCTCGACCCTAGGAAGGATGCAATGTTCATCGAGGGCTCGGATTCACCCTACGCCAATCTCGTAGCGGCCCGGCCTGACAACGTCAATTCACCGGCTATCCGGGAGCTCGTAGCGGCACTGCGTTCACCGGAGGCCAAGAAGTATGTGGTTGATACGTATCACGGGGCGGTTGTTACGACCTTCTAGGATACGACACCGCCAACTGCCGCCAGACTGCAAAATCGGAGGGAGTCTCCCGATTAAAAAGCACCGCCGATTTCTGCACTGCGAGGGGGTCACAGTGTTAGAAACCGGCGGCGGTTGCATCGAGTGAGGGGGTCACTCGATGGTGATTACAATGCAATCGACATGCCAGGGCGGTGTGATGCCTTTGACCCCTCATTGAGTGGGTCAGCGCGAAGGGCCTGCAACCCTTTCCCCACTTTCTCGCACCATGAAGGGTCGTAGACGCTCGCTTTGCACCAAGCCGCAACAGCGGCAGGTTGATGCAGGGTCTCAGCTCCTCAGACGCTAGGCCGCGGCGACGGAAACCGGCCTTCGAGCGATCACCCTGTCGAGATTGAAGAGCATCGTGTCGTAGCGCGAAAGCAGAACATGCGCTTCGTACGCGCTGAGCTCGAAGTGCGTGGTCACGCTGTCATGGGCGGTAGTCAACGGGATACCCGCGTCCACCAACTCCGTCAGACGGTCCAGCGCTGAATTGATGTATTGGTCTCGCATGAGCTGCCCCTTGGGTCCGAAGTGACTCGATGCCTCAATGTCCCACATAAATCGCGGTGTCGCGGGATATTTTTGGTTTGATTTTCGGTGGATTGGAACCGAAATGTTACTACCGCACGACTCTGCATAAATCGAAGGGTGATGCTACGCTCATTAAAGCGGCAACTACTTCGGAAGACAAATTCATGCGGCTGATGGCAATGGCGTGCTGTGCCTTGGGGGTCGCGGCAGCTTGGACGGCGCGTGCAGATCAGCTCGTAGACATCCGTCATAAGGGTGAGCTTACCTGTGGAGTGCTGGCCACCGACGAACCCATGAGCTTCGTGGATCCGCAGACACGGACGATCGTCGGATATGAAGTGGATCTCTGTCGCGCAGTTGCGCGCAAGATCGGCGTGACCGCGATGGTCAAGCAGATCGCAGTCGGCGCGCGCATCCCTGAGCTGCAGCAGGGGCACGTTGATCTGCTGGCCGCCACACTGACTCACACACGACAGCGGGAGGCAGTCATCGATTTCTCGCTGACGACTTTTGTTACCGGCCAGAAGGTCATGGTGAGACGCGACAGCGGCATCACCAACCTGCCCCAGCTGGCCGGCAAGAAGGTCGTGACCGTCAAAGGCGGCACCCAGGAAGCAAATCTCCGCAAGGTTGTACCGAGCGTCGACGTAGTGACGTTTGAAACGGCACCTCAGGCGCTCGTGGCGCTTCAACAGCACAAGGCGGCGGCGTTCATCAATGACGAGGTCTCGTTGTTCGACGCATACGCGAAGATGGGGCCGGCACAGAAGGACTTTGTCATCCTCGCACAGAATGTGAGCACCGAGCCGATCGCAATGGGCCTGCGTAAGAACGAGCCAGCGATGAAGGTAGCGGTCGA
>Ga0105238_10007621_pt1 | contig 10846 bp, 10 predicted proteins | sample KBSC34metaG_FD_81526 | JGI IMG/M metagenome (GOLD analysis project Ga0105238, IMG submission 81526) | Corn rhizosphere microbial communities from Kellogg Biological Station, Michigan, USA - KBS C3-4 metaG | ecosystem: Host-associated > Plants > Roots > Rhizosphere > Soil | place: Michigan, USA...
ATGGCGCTTTCGACCTCGCGGACGCGGTCGGCAAGCCGATCCGGATCGGAGTCCACCAGGATGACCGTCGGGGTGAAATAGCCGATCGAGGCATAGTCGCCGCCGAGGATCGCCAACGCGGCGTCGGCATCCCCGGTCTTGGCCGCCGCATCGGGATCCTCCAGTTGCGACGGCTCGCGGGTGATCGCTTCCTTGAGGAGGGCCATCACGCCCTTTCGCTTGGCGAACCAGCGCTTGCGCACAGCGGAGACGGCCTTGCGGGCGTCCTCCTTGTCGAGCGGCAGGAACCGGCACACCCAGCGATAGCTGACGCCCAATTCGTTGAGCCGATCGAGCAGGCCGGGGGATGAGGCGGTCGGATAGGCCCTGATCGAGATCGTCCGCACGAACTGGCCGCCGAGACGCGGAAGGAGCCCGCCCTGGAAGTCGTCGTCGCAGAGGAAGGCATCGAGGTAGGACGGCGTATCGGGCGCGCGGACAGCGTGCCGCTTGGTCGAGATGCAGCTGTGCAGGTAGGTCAGGGTGTCGTCGTCGCCGAGCTCGCGCACCTCGGGCATGATCGCGCCAAGGATGTCGGCGATCTGCCGGACGGTGCTGACGAAGCCGCCAAGCGCGGCGCGGTACATGCCCACCGCGCCGCGGCCTGATGGCGCGTTCTCCAGCAGCAGGCTCTCGGCCGTGCTGATCGCCTCCTCCGGCGGAAGGTAGGTAAAGGTCAGGAAGTAGCGGCTTTCATAGTGCCGCTCGTCGGTCTCGAAGGCGGCGCGACGTTCGTCGTCGATCAGGGCCGACACCGGGTCGGGAAAGCGGCTCTCTGGGTAGTGTTGCGAAGCGCTCCGGACCGCCGCGACATGAAGACACCAGCGCGACCCGAGGCGGCGCAGTGCATTGTTCAACTGGGCGCGCGTCGCCACCAGGCCCGCATCGGTCGCGCTCGCCAGGTCCGGACCGCGAAAGGCGAGCGTCTTTTGAAATCCGCCGTCCTTGTTCAGGATCAGACCGGGCCCGATCAGCGCCACCCACGGCAGGTGATCGAACAGGCGGTCGGCCTTGGCGCGGTACTCGCGAAGGTAGAGCATCGCAGGGCCCTCAGACCGCGCCTGACGCGCAGGCGTGCCGAACCACACCGAAGGCGAACGTCGCCATGGCGGCGCTGACGGGCGCCGTGCTGGCGAACCGGCTGCGTGTCACTGCCGGCCACGTTGGAAGGCCGGTGACGGGCGCCCACGCAGCGCCCGCAATCAAGGCGATCGACACGGCCGGTGAGGCAAGGACGGCGACGAGGGGCGACATCGTCACGCGTCCCAGTAGGGCTTCTGACGGATGTGACGCTTGAGGGCGTCGAAGAAGTAAGGGTCACGCTTGTTCAGCCAGTAGCAGCCGGCATGCACCGCCAAACCTAGCGGCAGGCCGAGCGCCGGGACCTGCAGGCCGAGCGCGAGCACGGCCGTGAGAGTGCCATTGAGCACCGCGATCATGCGCGGCACGCCGGCCATCGTCACTGGCTCCGACAGGGAGCTGTGAAAGCCGATTTCGAAACCATCGACCCCGGACGTAGCCATCTCAGAAGACCGCCCCTGAAGTGACGTTGAAGAAGGAGGTGATGAAGGTCGTGGCGGTGAAGGCGATCGCGAGACCGAAGACGATGCCAATGCCCTTGCGCATCGCCGATCCGCCCTCCGCGAAGGCGAACCCGAGCCCGGTCACGACGATGGCGATGATGCCGACCGCCTTGGCGACCGGTCCGGCAAGGGAGTCCTGCACCGTCTGCAGCGGCGTTTCCCAGGGCATTGCCGTGCCGCCCGTGGTCCCGGCAAAGGCCGGTAACGCCAAGCTCAGGGCAATGAACCCGCCCAGAGCCGCTGCCGACGTTCGATGCGCTATCGCGCGGACAGAGCGAGGGACGCAAGGCGGCATGGGCCGGTTGTCTCCGTTCAATGCCCGCGACACGGGGCATTCGAGCGTCGCCTCGTCGGGCTCCTCCGTCAAGACGTTTTTCTACTCTTTTCCTGCGTCATACGGCTTTACTGTCATATTTCGACATTCGGCGCACCGTGCTCTGGATGCAGGTCTCCAGGGCCGCCCTGAAAACATATGGGTCAAGAGCTGCGAGTTCGGCCGCCGCGTACTGTAGGAACTGCATGGGGCTCGAAGCCCAAAGCACGGTCGACTGCTGTCCGGCGGCGAAGCTTCTCAGAAGGGTCAGCAGGCCAGACAGACTCGGACGAACCGCGACGTCAGCCTGCAAATGCAGGCACGCCGCCGTCAGGATCAGCCGAGCATCACGCCGAAACGGGCCATGAGGATCCACTTCCCCAAGAAGCGCCTCCGCGACAGCCCGAACGCAGCACACATCGCCAGCATCGCAGGCATGCAGCTCGGCAAGAGGCTGCGGTTGCGGGGGATTACGATCCAAGTGCGCCCTGTCTCAAATCGCTCGGTGGCGCGGGAGACGCCGGACGTATATGGCGAGCGGCGCGCTATACCGGCTTCGCCAGCCGGAACCATGCGTCTCACAACCACGAGTTGATAATACCGGTGAGCGACGAGCCCTCCACCCGTAGTCTTACGGGTTGCCTGCTAAAGGGCGGGCGCGGTGTAGGGCAGTAATCCCTCGGTCAATGCCATCGCCACGGCCTGAACGCGCGTTCGCACGCCGAGCGCCTGGCAGACGGCGGCGAGGTGCTCGTCGATCGTGCGAGGTGAGAGGCCCAAGATATTGCCGATGTCGCCCGAGCTCTTTCCTTGGCGTGACCATTCCAGGCACTCGAGCTGGCGGCTCGTGAGCCGATATCGGGCGACACCCGACGCCGCCTTGATCGCCTCCCGGTCGATCCGCATTGCCGCGAAGAGGAAGGCGGACGTGAGGCAAAGGAGCGCGGCTCGGTATTGACCGTCGATCTCGCGGCCTGGACCGATGGCAATGGCTGCGAAGACTCGGCTATGCGGGGACCGGTGGGGAAACACGTAGCTCTCGGTGAGCCCAAATCCCGTCGCCAGCGCCGCAAAGGCGCGATCGTCATCCGTAATACCGGACCCAGCGACAAGCACCTCGCTGCCGAAAAACGGAGCCGGCGACGAACGCGCGTGGCGGACACGATAGTCGCGCTTGTAGAGTCTGTGTTTGATATAATAGGCCTGCCATGACGGATTTGGATTGCCTGGGAGCAGGCGCTCAGCGTGCGAATGGCCGTCTGAGACCGCTTCGAACACGTTGAAATAGGGCAGCCGAAGTTCGTGAAACGCGGGCTGGAGCACGTCTATCAGTTCCCGCGAGGCGTTCACTTCGTGAGCCCGCGCGGCAGCTCGAAAGACAATGGGTTCGATGGACGGCTCCAAGATCGATGCAACCTAAAGTGCGTCGCGAGACGTAGACTGTACTGGACTCGAGGTCAGCAGTGCAGCGGCGGACACCTTGAGAGCGTGGGCAAGTCGCTCAAGGTTGTCGATCGACAGGTTGGTCTCGCCGCGTTCGACATGACCGATGAACGTTCGGTGCAGTCCCGCCTCGTATGCGAGCGCTTCCTGCGACCAGCCCAGGGCCAGCCTTGCGCGGCGAATATTGGCGGCTGCGACGCGCCGCAATAGTTTGCCGCCACCGGTCATGCGGCGACCTTCCGGGAAGGCCGCTTTTAGATCGACAGCATATACCTAGCATTCCTTACGCTGCCCGTGAGCCTCTGAAGGTCGCTAGCCACCCATGGCGCGAAGTTTCAATCGGTATGCGCTCTGATCATCTTGGTGCGGCGACAGTACGAGGGCAGCGATTCGGGCAGCCTGTGACCCCGTCTGACCCAGCCCAATGGCCGCTCCGACGCATAGTCGGGCACGGTCGCTCGCGCACGCTGCTGGGCTCGCTTTTGCGCGGTCACCACCTCTGCGGAAACGCTCCGCCATTGGAAACAGGGCGCCCAGCCTGGCGTGTCGAGCTTTCCGGCAATCATTGCGTTCCTGGGTCGGGAGCCGTGGCCTGAGCCTCGGACGCAACGAGACTTGCTTCTTGCGGGCAGGGCGTCGGCGCGGGCTCACCATGGAGGAAGCGGCCGCGGCCCTATCCGTTGACCCAAGCACCTATTGGCGATGGGAGGCAGGCCGAAAGGCGCATCGACATCTCGACCGCGAGCGGATTGCCGGTTTCGTCTCAGCTGCTCCAGATGCAGCAACGGTCGCCACAACGAACGTCGCACAACCCCCTGCCTACTTCGATCTCAGCGTGGCGCTTCTCGAGCGTCGATGTGAATTGCGCCTCACTCAGAAGCAGGCGGCGGCGCAGATCGGCGCGCGAACGTCTGGACGTTCATGAAGTGGGAACCCAACCGACATGTCCCTGACGACCGCTTCTACCCAGGCATCATCCGGTTCCTCGGACGCGAGCCTTGGCCGGAGCCACTGACGGTCGCTGACCGTCTGCGCGCTGAGCGACTACGCCAAGGCCTAACCTGCGCCCAGGCAGCGGCGGTTCTACAGGCCCACGACGCCTCGATCGCTGCGTGGGAGCGCGGAGATGGACCGCATCACCAAATTGCGAAGGCCAAGGTCGAAGCCTTTCTGACGGGCGCCACGCGGCCTCGCTAAGACGTGGAAGGCGATGAGGTTCGGTGGTTGCGGGTAATGCCGTGCTACCTGGGTGCTTTCGATGGCTTCCTGACAACGAGGGCCGCCGCATCTCGGACGGCAAGGCCGGGCCCCGTTTCAGGGCGCGGTCGGGCGCAGCTCGATGAGATCGACGTTGACCGCGCGGGGCAGCGTAAGGAGGCCGATAAGGCCCTCCGCCATCAGCTCCGCCGGTGCGGGGTTGGCTCCGTTCATCTCGGCGTGGCCGCTCTTCACCAGGGCGTCCAAGAAGCGCGCGAACTTGGCCTCATCCCAGTCACGACCGATGCTGCCACCGGCGACGGCGCCCGAACGCAGCACGCTTACGCGGATGAGGTCGGGGCGCAGCTCGGCGCGCAGGGCGGCGGTAAAGTGCTCGAGCGCTGCCTTGGTCGCGCCGTACACCGAGAGGTAGGGCATCGGCAGCTTTACGCCCTCCGATGAGATGTTGACGATGTCCGCCCCGGCCGATTTTCGCAGCCATGCGATCGCCGCGCGGCAGGTGTAGATCGGCCCAGCCAGGTTCACCGCGATCTGCGCCTCGACCTCGGCATAGGCGAGATCTTCGATCCTGTTGATGGTGGCGAAGACCGCGTTGTTCACAAGGATGTCGATGCCGCCGAGCGTGCGCCCGGCCTGCTCTATCGCTGCAGCGACCTCGGCTCTGTTGCCGATGTCGCAGCCCACAGCGCAAGCGCCCTCAATGGCCGCAGCCGCCGCCGTCAGCGCGTCCGACGGTCGAGCGAGCAGCGCCACGGCCGCGCCTTCCGCAGCCAGCGCTTCGGCGAGGTGGCGCCCCATGCCGCGGGACGCGCCGGTGACCACAGCCTTCTTGCCTGCAAGACGCATTGCCTTCCTCCCTCCCGGGTCGCGCCTCAGAGATCGGCGCCTGCAATTCCATACAGCTCGTACAATGATATTGACATTCATGTCAGCATTGTGCTGTCTAGCTGTCGAAGGACGCTCAAACATATCGTGAGAATTAGGGGGCAGAGATGGTCGGAAAAGGTGCTTTGCTGAGCACGTGCGCAGCGGCTGTGATAGTTGCGGGAAGCCTTGCGGCGGGCGCTGCAAAGGCAGCTGCCCCAGAGGTGGCGGGTACCCCACCGGCACCGCAAAGCGCCATCGGTGAGGTGGTGGTGACCGCCCGAAAGCAGTCTGAGAACTTGCAGCGCGTGCCCGTGGCCGTGACCAGCTTTTCAGGCGGCCAGCTTACCCAAGTGGGCGTGCGTCAAACGACCGATCTGCAGAGGGTGGTGCCTGGCCTGACGGTCGGCTTTGCCGGTATCAACCAAAACAACAGCGAGCCGAGTGCGGCGGTTTTCAGCCTTCGCGGCCAGAGCGCCGGGGACGTGCTGCTGACCCTGAGCCAGCCGGTCGGCGTCTATGAAGACAGCGCGAACGTGCCCCACCCGGACGGCCTCAACGGGGCCTTCTTCGACATCCAGCGGGTCGAGGTGCTGAAGGGACCGCAAGGCACGCTCTATGGCCGCAACACCACCGGCGGGGCGGTCAACATCATCACGCGTGGGGCCGACTACACCGGCGTTCACGGCTTCCTCGGCGGCGAGGTCGGCAACTTCGACGACTGGAAGCTCAACGGCGCAATCAACCTGCCGATCATCGATCACGTGCTCGCCGCCCGTATCGCATATCAGCATTGGAACCGGCGCGGCATCGGGACCGATATCGTCACAGGCCAGCACCCCGGATTCGACCACAATGACAACTTGGTGCGACTCTCCCTAAGGTTCGATCCCATTGCTTCCTTCACCTCGACCACGAAGGTGGAATATGTGAACCTCGACCAGGTCGGTAATCTGCAGAAACTCGTCGGGATCTCGACGCCAGTCTCGTTCGCCGCCGTCGAGGCGGCTATGGAAGGAGGGGCGCTGACACCCTGGCTAAATAATACCAACATCTTCCAGACCGGCGGCGAAGCCCACCTGTCCTCCAAGGTGCGGACCTGGCACTTCGTGGAGGACATGACCTGGAACATCACCAGCGACGTCAGGCTGCGCTCAATCACCGGCTACCACGCGGTATCGGACTTCTCGCTCACCGACATTGACGAGACTCCGTTCCAGATCATCGAGACCGGCGCCGGGATTTCCGGGCCGCAACCGATCGTCAACGGGCCTTACACCCACCCCCAGATGCCTGAGGACGTCTATCACTCAATTACGCAGGAATTTAACCTGACCGGGCACGCCTTCGGGCGGGTCGATTGGCTGGTCGGCGGCTACACCAGCTGGGAGAACGGCTATGGCGGTTCGCCATCTATCGCGTTCGGAAAGCTCCAGCAGGGCCTTGTCGGCACCACCTCCATGTCCATCGGCGAGAACACCAACACCTGGGCCGTCTTCACCCAGGACGAGGTGCACATTCTGGACAACCTCTCGCTGACGCTCGGCGTCCGCTACACTCAGGAGCACATCGACAACGCCTCGCAGCCGTTCAACTGGCTCAAGGGGCAGTACCTGTGCGCAGTGGGCAGCTCTCCAGCGCCCAACAACAATCCGGACCAGTGCCCGGTGATCTCCCAGGCCGAGAATTCGACTGGAGTCTCCTACCTCGTCAGCCTTAACTACCAGGTGACGCCGAACATCCTGACCTACTTTAAGACCGCCCGCGGGTTCCGGGGCGGAGCGTTGCAGTTCCGCGCAGCGGGCTTCCCGCCGGTGAAACCCGAGACGGCCACCGACTATGAACTCGGCTTCAAGGGCGACTTCTTCGAGCACCACCTGCGGACCAATCTGGCCGCGTATCACACTGACTACATCAATAAGCAGGAAAATATCGTAGCGACGGCCTGCGGCTTCCAGATCGTTCCGGCCGGCACGCCCACCTGCGCGGGTGGCATTCTGCCCAACTCTACGACCCTCATCCAGAATGCGGCGACGGCTACGGTGGACGGGTTCGAGGGCGAAATCACCGCCGTGCCAGTCACAGGCTGGAATATCCACGGCTCGGTCACCTACCTGAACGGCAAGTACAAGACGTTCAACCCCGCCTACAACCTCGATAGCGTCGTGGTCAACGCCAGCGGCGCATCGTTCCAGGACCCGAACTGGCGCTTCAACGTCGGCACCCGGATCGAGCGTCCCGTGGGTCCCGGCAGGCTCGCCGGCTCGTTGGACTGGTCGTGGCGGGCACACAACAACCTCACGGTTGTCAACACTTCTCCGTCGTTCAGTCTCGCGTTGCAGCAGCAACTAAACGCCGCCGTGGGTCTCCTTGACGCACGAGTCGACTACACCCTACCCCATTCAGGCCTGACCGTGGCTGTATTCGCCAACAACCTGCTCGACAAGCACTACCAGACTGGCGCAGGGATGCTTAAGGCTCTTGGCATTGCCCTTGCCGCCACCCAGCCACCTCGAATGTTCGGCGTCAGCATCACCAAGACTTTCGGCGGAGGCGAATAGAGGCGGCTCACCGTTATACCGGTCGAGTTCTCGCCCCCATGCCTTTGATCGGGCCCCGAGGCGCTTGGAGCCAGGCTAGCGCACCGTCGCTGATCGATGACCGGCATGGGAGGGGCAGCGGATGAAGGTCGGCTGGATCGGGCTGGGTCAGATGGGCGAGCCCTTCGCGACCAAGGTCGTGGAGGCCGGGCACCAGCTGGTCGGCCACAGCCGCGCCGGAAAGCCGCGCGAGGTCGTGACACGCGCGGGTGGGCGACTGACATCGTCCGTCGCCGAAGCAGTCGCCGGCGCCGAGGTGGTCGGCGTCTGCCTGTTCGACGACGCGCAGGTGCGTGCGGTGCTGACCGACGAAGTGCTGGCGGCGCTCGCGCCCGGCGCGGTGGTAGCGCTGCACAGTACCGGCGTGCCGACCGTGGTCGAAGATCTGGCGGCGCGCGCGCCGGACGGGGTGTCCGTTCTGGACGCTACCTTCAGCGGCACGGCCCAGGACGCCGCGGAGGGCCGCATCCGCCTGTTTGTCGGCGGTGACGAGGCGGTGCTGGAGCGCGCACGGCCGGTTCTGTCGACCTACTGCAACCCGATTATGCACGTAGGCGGCGTCGGCGCGGCGCGGCGCCTGAAGCTGATCAACAACCTGCTCTTCGCGGCGCAGGTTAGCCTCGCGGCGGAGGGCCTGAAGGCCGCCGAACAGATGGGGCTTCCACTGAAGACGGCGGTTCAGGCCCTGCGCATCTCGAGCGGCGGCAGCTTCGCGCTGGAGCCGTTCGAGAACGGCGAGATCGACCACATGCTCGAGCGGCTCGCGCACTATCTCGACAAGGATGTGAGCGCCGCGCGCGCCGCGGCGAAGGAAGAAGGCCTGGACCTGGCCCTGCTCTCGGCGGCGGCGGCGCGCTGGAGCCTCGACTGACATGGGAGGACGCGGTCGCAGCGGAACCATCGCGCACAGAGCATTCGTGACACCGGGGAGGCTGGGAGCGTCTGGGACTGGCGGGCGGCAGAGTGTTGGTATGTCGGCATCGGGCACGAACCATGCCGCGGCACCAAGTAGGCGGGCACCTTACAGTCAACCACGTCGCCCGTCGGCAAACGGGCCGAAGGGTAGACCGGTATGGATGGCCAAGCCGCTTTGAACTAATCTACGCTTACCGTTGGTTGCGGCGATTGACGGTGGCCTGGGTGTGCTATTGGCGCTAGCATCGTGCGTCGCTAGGCGGGGCGCGTGAGGGGTGCGGTCGTTGAGATGAAAAAGGATGTAGATGCGCCCGTGAGGAAGTCTCCGTACCGCACTGGCAAGTCATCGAAAGCCAATGTGACCACGACCTCGCGAGATTCGCGAAAGGAAAGGCTGGCCCCTGCGACCCTTACACAAGGGCAAACCGAGACCCACGCAAGGGCGCCGGCGATCACGACGCTTAGTAGCCCAGCGCGCCGAGGTCGCCCGTCGAAGCTCAAGCTCGCCCCGGCTATCCCGGATCCAGGCACCAGACAGGTCATACTGGAGGCTGCCCTCGAAGCCTTCTCGCGCGAAGGCTTCGAGGGTGCCTCCCTGCCCAGTATCGCAAAGGTCGCGAATGTCGGACATCCACTCATCCATTACTATTTCGGCTCGAAGGACAATCTCTGGCGAACCACTGTCGAATATGCCTTCGGCGACTTGACCCGAGAGGCGGAGACGATCGATCGGGCGGCGCGTGATTTGTCGCCGCTCGACAGGTTGCGCGTGTTGATCCGTGCCCTAACGATGTTCGCGGCACGGCACCCCCGACACCTTGGCCTCGTCATGTCTGAAGCGCGCTCGCAGTCAGATCGAATGAAGTGGCTTCTTCACAATTACACAGACATCTTTGTTCGCCATCTCCGCAAGACCTTGCTTGAGGCACGAGACGCCGGTCAGATCAAAGATGTTCCCGTGGGTCACCTCGGGTTTATCATCATGGGTGCAGTCCTATTCTTTTTCAGCCTGGACTTCGAGACGCCAATCGAGGACATGGAACAGTCGGCCGACAGGCATGCAAGCTTGGTCCTGGAGACCATCCTGCACGGCGTCGCCCTCTAGCTGAGTGGGCTTGCTGCACGCCGGTCTACCGGTCTTACAATTATACTGATAGGCCTGTCGGATACGCTCCCCTAGCGGCCATTTCACCGACAGGCTCTGAGATCGGCGATAAGGCCGGCCCGACGCTTGATCGGGGCTCAGGCGTAGCTGCTGTAATCCACCGCCTATGGCCGACCGTTGGTAGCGAGGTAGGCGGGTTGCGTGTCCACCTGAGCTAGCTTGCCACCTTCAATGACACCTGATGCGGTCGAGCTGGTTAGGCCGCAGACCACGCGCGCGCGATCGTTGGAGTCGCCGATCATCGAGCAGAAGCCGGCGATCGCGGGCGAGGTTCGCGGTTCAATCGTCGGACGAGACGGCGGCGGTTGTGGCGCAGCGTCATGGAGTGAAGGCCGTAAGCGGAGCCGCGACCACACGTGGGGCGCGGGGCGGAGGGGAAGATCAGGCTGCCGCGGCGACGGGTCTGGGGGCGTAGGCCCAGGGCAGGGGCTCGTCGATGCGGTTCTGCAAGTGGCCGCCCACCAGCTTGGTGATGACGTCTTCGATGTAGGCCTGGGGTTCGACGTCGTTGAGTCTGCAGGTGGCGACGAGCGACGCCAGAACCGCCCATTGCTCGGCTCCGCCCTCGGAACCCGCGAACAGGCTATTTTTTCTCGTCAGAGCCAGAGGCCTGATCGCACGCTCGACCGTGTTGGTGTCGAGTTCGATGCGGCCGTCGTCCAGGAACCGGGTCAGGCCATCCCAGTGGGTCAGGACGTAGCGGATG
>Ga0105238_10007622_pt1 | contig 10844 bp, 4 predicted proteins | sample KBSC34metaG_FD_81526 | JGI IMG/M metagenome (GOLD analysis project Ga0105238, IMG submission 81526) | Corn rhizosphere microbial communities from Kellogg Biological Station, Michigan, USA - KBS C3-4 metaG | ecosystem: Host-associated > Plants > Roots > Rhizosphere > Soil | place: Michigan, USA...
CGGCAAGACGGCCGGATCGTAAGTCAGCCACTGGCGCGGATTGAACTCAGCCGGGTAGCCCGCCGACAACTGTGTCAGAGCCGTGCCGAAAGTTCCCGCCGTGCCGCCGCCCGCCGAGTTCGCAACCAGGATGGCGGTTTGATTGCCTTGCTCGGTGCCGGCATAAACGATGCCGAAGCCAAGCCGGTGCACGGTTTTATTGGTGATCTGATAGGCGGCTCCGAGCCGGGGCGCGAACGCATACGGATAGTTGTGCGCAATATTGCAATTGCATCGCCCCGTTCCATCGCCGTCATAGATCGATGCGCCCGGTAGCCCCGCACCCGGATGAATGGCAGTGAGCGAAAAACTTGGAGCGCGACCCTGGCTTTCCTGCAAATAAGTGGAGTAATCGTAGCGGATGCCATAGTCCAGCGTGAACCGGCGTGTCACTTTCCACGAGTCCTGGGCGTAAATGCCGAGTTGCTTCTTGCCCAGCCGCGGATCATTCGGTCCGGTCAGGGCTACGCTCTTGACCGCTCCTAGAAGGAAGCTGGCATAGGGAAGTCCCACGTTCACGCCGCCAACGGGGGCGGTTTGGAATGGCTGGCCGGTTTGATCCGCGGCGAAGCTGTATGTTCCGTCGTTGCCCGGTTGCAGCGCCTGATATCCGTCGGTTCGGAATTCCCCGCCAAACTTATAGGTGTGGTTGCTCTTCACCCAAGTCGCGGTAGCCACGAAAGTGGGACTGAGAGAAGCGTTAGGAATTCCCGAGCTGGTTTCGCCAAAATCCTTCATGCCGCCCAATAGAGCGTCCGACATGGATGCAAAGCGCGGTAATAACTTGTGAAGCACGCCTCCCTTCAATCCGAGTTCCTTTTCGGCATCATAGGGCGCAGCGCTATAAACCACCTGGCCGTCCGAGTTGAGCGAAGGCGTGCCGAAGTAGGTGGAGTGGTATCCACCGCCAAGATGCAGCAACACCGTCGGCGACAGGCTGTAATCGAAGTTCAGCCGGTACAAGGGGGCTGTTACGAATGAGGCTAGTGAAGTGGTAAGCCGGCCAGGCAAGCCATCGCCTTGTTGCAAACCTGTGCCGCCGATCGTGTCCTGGTAGGTTTTCTGCCAGAAGAATGTGATCTTCGCTTTATTGCCGATAGCCTGGTCCGCTTTGATCGAAGGGATGTGCTGTTTGTTGGTGCTCGGGTATGGGTTGATGTAGTTATTTATAAGCGCCCCGGCATTGGCGCCAATGGGCGCGGGAAACATGCTCTGGAGCTTCACGGCTATTTGATCGAAGCGCGCCGGGTCGATCTTATTGCCTACAAACTGATCCCTGTAAATGCGGCCTGTAGCGGTGTCGGTGTGGACCGAATTTGGATCATAGATCATGCCCTGAAGCATTTGGCGGCCCAGGGGGTCGGCTCCGATGATCCTGGCGTTGGGAAGAATCGCCGCGCTGAAATCCCCGAGCCGATACGCGGGAATAGGCACGGTCTTCGGGTCGTTGGAATTATTCAACGAGACTTTATATTGTTCCCAGCTAATGAAGAAGAAGCTTTTGTCGCGGCCGTTATAGATTTTCGGAATCCATACCGGACCGCCGAAGGTATATCCGTAATCGTTTCGTCGTGTTCTCGGCCGGAGATTGTGTCCTGTTCCATCGTCGGTATACGGCTGGCCCGCATTCAGGAACTCGTTCACGTAGTATTCGTAAACGCTCCCATGGAACTGGTTGGTCCCCGATCTCATAGTGACGTTCAAGACCCCGCCGCCCACTTGTCCGTATTCGGCGGCGAAGTTGCTGGTCTGGATCGCGACCTCCTGAATGGCGTCGACGCTCGCCTGGTTCTGCGTGGGGAAGCTGGGCAATGTGCCATTGGTCGCGTCCTGACCCTCGACGCGATAGGCCGCCGAGTTCGCGGGAACGCCGTTAATGCGGATGTCGCCAGCCGAATACGTGCCTGGGATGAGATCCAGCATACGATACGGGTTCCGAATTCCGGCCGTGACTACGAACAGAGGAAGCTCGGTCAGTTGGCCCAAATTGACGGTGTGGCTGAGCTCTCCGCTTTCGGTTTTCAGCAGGGTGGTTTCGGCCGTGATGGTGACGGATTCAGCCGCCGAGCCCACCTCCAGGCCCACATCGACGCGTAAGGTTTGCGCCACGCCGACGGCGAGACCCGTTCGGATATATTTCTTGAATCCTGGAACTGTGACTGTCAACTCATAGGCACCGACCGGCAATTGAGGAATGGTGTAGTTGCCCGTGGTGGACGAAGCGCTCTCATAGGTAACGCCTGTTTCGACGTTCCGCGCTTGAATGGGCGCGTTGGGAACCACTGCGCCGGCCGGGTCGGAGATCGTCCCTGTCAATGTGCCGCGGTCGCTTTGAGCAACCAGAATCCCTGCCGTGAGTAAATAACCGGCTACAAAAAATACAGAGCGCATAGGCTACACCCCTTTTTGAAAGCGGCATTCCGTTACACAAAGTCGGCTCTCCCCTAGTGGAGCCGAATAAGCTGGGAGGAAGTCTATACCCTGGATGAATCGTCGTCAAGGCGGGTGCCAGCAGTGGCAAAATCGAGATCTAGAACCGCTAGAATTACACAGTGCGGCAGCATTGGTGGCTCGCGGCTATTGTTCTCGGCATAGCGCTGGCAGGCATGTTTTACTTCGTTCGCGGGCGCTCTCCCGCACTCCCGCAAGTCGCCGAAGCCCGCTACATCGATCCGACACTATGTGCCGGCTGCCATCCGAGCATTTCTGAAACGTACCGTCGCACCGGCATGGGCCGGTCGTTCTATCGGCCGACGCTGATGAATACCATCGGCGGCAGCGGCAAGCCAGCGACGTTTTACCACAAGGGTTCCGACAGCTACTTTACGATGCTGCAGCGCGACGGGCACTTTTATCAGCGCAGGTATCAGATCGGATTCGACGGGAAAGAAACCAACAGTCTGGAGAAAGAGATCGACTTCGTTCTGGGATCCGGCAACCATGCGCGCGCGTATTTGCACCGGACGAATCGCGGCACCCTGGTGGAACTTCCGCTGGCCTGGTATGCGGAAAAGGGCGGATCATGGGGGATGAATCCCGCTTATGACCGCCCCGATCACCCGGGTTTCACCCGAACCATTACGAATGCCTGCGTGTTTTGCCACAACGCGTATCCGAAAACCGCCGCCGCGAGTGTAGCATCGCAATCGGAGCCGGTATTTCCCGGCCGCCTGCCCGAGGGAATCGATTGTCAGAGGTGTCACGGTCCCGGCAGCAAGCACGCCGAGATGGCGGAAACTCCAGGCGCAAGCGTGGAGAGTATTCGCAAGGCCATCGTGAATCCGGCTCGTTTGAGTTCAGACCGTCAGATGGAAGTGTGCATGCAGTGCCACCTCGAGACAACTAGCTTTCGCCTGCCGAATGCAATCGTGCGTTATGAACGCGGCCCGTTTTCTTATCAGCCTGGGGAGCCACTAGCGGACTTCATGCTTCACTTCGATCAGTCAGCGGGCAACGATAGAGTCGAAATCGCCAGTGCGGCGTACCGCTTGAGGCGCTCGGCCTGTTTTCTAAAAATCGAAGGCGCGCTCGCCTGCACCACTTGTCACAATCCGCACGACATCCCGCGCGGTGAGGAAGGCGCGCGCCATTACACAGACGTGTGCCGCGGATGCCACTCCGCCGCTCTCGACAAACTGGTGGCATCGGGCAAACACACAAAATCCGGCGATTGCATCGGGTGCCACATGCCCAAGCGGCGGACGGACGACGTCGTCCATGTCGTCATGACCGATCATTACATCCAGCGCCAAAAGCCACCTGGTGATCTGCTGGCGCCCATCGCGGAACGGCAGGAGACGGATGCGAACTCGTATCGCGGCGAGGTCAAATTGTATTACCCCCAGCAGTTGCCGAAAACTCCAGAGAACGACCTGTATCTCGCCATTGCGCAAGTGAGCCAAAAGAGCAACCTTGATGAAGGAATCAAGCAACTGACGTCGGCGATCGACAAGCTTCATCCCCAACGGGTCGAATACTACTTGCATCTTGCCGACGCTTGGAATGATGCGGGCAAACCGGAGAAAGCTCTTCCGCTTTATGAGGAAGCGGTCCGGCGAGAGCCCAACTCGCCCGTGGCGCTGCAAAAACTTGGCTCGAGCTTGAGATCCGCAGGACAATTTACGCGGGCCGTCGCAATCCTGCAACAGGCGTTGAAAGTCGCACCCGGCGACGCAACTTCCTGGCACCAAATCGGCCTCAATTATCTTGGGCAAGGGTTAAAACCCGAAGCTCTCGCGGCATTCGAGAAAGCCGTCGATCTGGACCCGGATTTAGCAGAGGCTTACAACAGTTTGGGCGGAGTAAGGCTTGAAACCGGCGACTTAGCGCGCGCTGAAACGGCCTTACGGGAAGCCATTCGAATCCAGCCCGATTACGCCGAAGCTCACAGTAATCTGGCAAACGTGCTTTCGGCGTCCGGACATTTTGAAGAGGCCCGTTACCACTTTGAAGCTGCGCTCCGCCTGAATCCGGCTTATGCGGCTGGACGATACAACTATGCAATTGCCCTCGCACGAGCGAAGCGCCTGGATGAGGCGCAGCGCCAGGCCGAGGAGTTGCTGAGCGCCAATCCTGTTGCTGCGGAGGGGCATGATTTGCTCGGAAATATTTTTGCGATGAAGGGAAGCGTAAAGGCCGCGGTCTATCACTATCGTGAGGCGATCAGGATTCGACCCGAATTCGCACGGGCGTATCTGGATCTGGGCGACACTGGCCGACGCCGGCGATGTGCCCGGAGCACTCCCGTACCTGCAGAACGCGGCCGCGAGTACGGATCCAGCAGTGCGCCAGGAGGCGAATCAGATACTTCACCAACTGGGCAAAGCCACTACACCCCCTTGACCGGTGCAACTGGCGGATGTAGACTTCCTCCCAGTCTTGAGGTCTGAGGAGGTTTTACATGCGCCTGCAAAAGCTCGGTGGCTCTTTCCTCGTTTTGATGCTGTCAGCGTTTGCTCAAAGCGATCGCGGCACCATCACTGGCACCATTGCGGACCCAGCCGGGGCCGTGGTCGCCGGCGCTGCGATTCAAGTGAGAAACGTGGAAACCGGGGCGACTTACCAGGTGGGGACCTCCGCGACGGGCAATTATGTAGTGCCCGTGCCCACCGGAAACTATGAGCTTTCGGTCAATGTGCAGGGATTCAAAAAATATATTCGACCAAACCTGGTCGTTCCGGTGGCGCAAACTTTGCGTATCGACGTTGTCCTCGAACTTGGATCCAGTACCGAATCTGTTACGGTTACGGACGCTGCTCCTCTACTCAAGACCGAAAGTGGCGAACTCGCTCACAACGTCTCGGCGGATACGCTGAATAACTTGCCGGTGCTGGGAATCGGTACTGCGAACGTGGGCGCCACCGGAATCCGCAGCCCGTACTCGGTGATGAATCTGATTCCGGGGGCCTCGTGGCTGGCCGATAACACCATGCGTCTGAATGGTCAGGAGGGAAATTCGTCCGCGCTGCGCGTGGAAGGGCAGGACGCGACTCCGACAGTCTCGCTGGGCCAAACGTCTCAGACGCAACCTAGCGTGGAAGCGACTCAGGAGGTCGCCATTCAGACCAGCAATTACGCGGCGGAGTATGGACAGGCGGGAGGCGGCTTGTTCAACTTCACCATGAAGTCCGGCACCAATCAATTTCACGGCAGCGCGTACGACTACTTTGTGAATGAAGCGCTGAACGCCGGCACGCCGTTCACCGACGATGGCAACGGGCACCTTCTCCGTCCGCGCCAGCGGCGGAACGATTATGGCTTCAGCGTGGGCGGACCCGTCGACATTCCCAAACTCTATCAGGGCCACGATAAGACGTTTTTCTACTTCAACTGGGAGCAATTCCGCGAAAACACCATCATCAATAACTTTCCTGTAACCGTTCCAACCGTGCAATATCGCACCGGGGATTTCAGGCAGGCGCTGACAGGGCGGAATCTGGGGACCGACGGATTGGGCCGGGCGATCCTCGAAAACACCATCTACAACCCTTCCTCTGAAAGGCTAGTGGGCGGGATCCGGTATCGCGATCCCTACCTGAACAACACGATTCCGCTTGCCGACCTCGATCCGGTGGCGCTGAAGATCCAGGCTTATATCCCGTTGCCGACGAACTCGGCATTGACCAATAACTATGTTCCGGCGTATTCGAACTCGCGGGTTTCCTCAGTTCCTTCCATCAAGCTGGATCATTCCTTAAGTTCCCTCGTCAAACTCTCAGGCTATTGGTCACGTACGCAAACGGATTCCCCGAACAACTCCGGTCTGGACTATCCGATTGGAGTCACAGTTGGCAGTCACGTGAAGGCGGATACCTACCGCGTAAATCTCGATTACACCTGGCGGCCAACGCTGCTCTTGCACATTGGCGCGGGCTACCTCTATAGCCGGAGCGATCCGCAGGTGCCCCGTTTCGACAACAGCAAGATCGGATTCAAGGGAACCAACGCGGATCTGTTCCCCTATTTTTCGGTACTCAGCCAGGCTCAGGGCGGCATGACCAACTTTGGCCCGCCTTCGGACTTTCGCATTAAGAATTTGAAGCCGACGGGGACAGTCTCGCTCACCTGGGTAAGCAACAATCACACCTATAAATTTGGTGGAGAGCTGATTGTCAACGGGTATCCGTCCTTTAGCGAGACGTACTCCTCGGGGAACATGCTCTACAGCTCCAACCAAAGCGCTGACCCGTCCCTCGACGGGCGATCTCTTCCAGCCACCGTCGGATTCAACTACGCCAGTTTTCTACTGGGCGCGCCCAACACCGGGTATGACAGCGTTCCGGCCTCGATGCGAACCGGAAACCATTCCATTGCGGGGTTTGTGCAGGACAGTTGGAAAGTGACTCGCAAGCTGACCGTCGATTACGGCCTGCGCTACGATTTTCAGACCTACCTGAAAGAGCACAACGGGTACATGTTCAATGTCTCGATGGCCACGCCCAATCCTACTGCGGGCGGGCGCCTGGGCGCGATTATTTTCGAAGGATACGGCGGAGGCCGCTGCAATTGCGCATTCGCGAAGAACTATCCGTGGGCCTACCAGCCGCGGCTCGGCGTGGCGTATCAGATTAATTCCAAGACTGTATTTCGCGCTGGAGGCGGAATATCTTATTCGAAGACCAGCAACGATGCATCTAAAGCCAGCAACTTCGGTTCAACCAAGCCTTTCGCTCCTCCCGAGTACGGGACGGCTCCCTTCACTCTGCGTGGCGGGATACCCTACCAGATCACTTTCCCGGACTTCAGCCCCGGTCAGCAGCCGCTGCCGGGTACAGTCGGCAATCCCACTAATATGGTGGATCCCAACGCTGGACGTCCGGCCAGAATCTGGCAGTGGAGCATCGGACTGCAACGGGAGCTTTCAAAGAATCTGGTTGTGGAAGCATCTTATGTCGGGAATCGAGGCGTGTGGTGGGCAGCGCAAACTCTAAGTCCCTGGGCTTCGAATGCGATTCCGTTTTCAACTCTGACCGCCCTGGGACTAAATCTGGATAACGCTGCCGATCGGAACCTCCTGGCGTCCCCGCTGAATTCCGCTTTGGCAATATCGCGGGGCTTCGGTAACGCGCCTTATCCCGGCTTCCCGATGGGACTCACGGTGGCCCAAGCTCTCCGACCCGCGCCGCAGTTCACCGGCATCGTGCAAACCTGGAATCCATTGGGAAACACCTGGTACGACGCGCTGCAGGCGAAAGCGACCAAGCGATTCTCACACGGCCTGGATGCGGTGGTCACTTACACGTACTCCAAGAGCCTGGCTCTGGGGGCGGAAGAAAACAACAACTACGGATCGACTACAACGCCCGTAATCAATGACGTATTCAACCGCCAGAACAACAAAACCTTGTCCGGTTTCGATCAGCCCCAGGCGCTAATCGTGGCTGGTAACTACACCACACCGAAGGTACTCGCGGGCGCGTCGGGATTGATGAACAAGCTGGTTTCCTGGGCAGTGCGCGACTGGACTGCCGGTACCGTGCTGCGGTATGCCAGCGGCTTCCCCTTCAAGGTTCCGACCGCCACCACCAACCTCAATTCCTTCATATTTCAGGGCACGAATGTGGACCGCGTGCCGGGGGAACCACTCCTTACGACGGATCTGAACTGCCATTGTTTCGATCCCAATGCGACATTCGTGCTGAACCCTAAGGCATGGGCGAATCCGCCTTTGGGGCACTTCGGCACGGCAAACGCCCACTATGACGACTACCGGATGCAGCGGCGTCCTCAGGAAAGCGTCAGCCTGGCGCGCAACTTCCGGATGAAAGAACGAGCCAGCGTACAGATCCGCGCCGAGTTCAGCAATATCTTTAATCGGACAGGCATAAATGTTCCATCTTTCACTAACGCATTCGCGACGCAGACCCGGGTCAACGGTCAAGCCACGGGAGGATTCGGGTATATCAGCCCGGCCGCGGTGGGTGGCGCTGCCTCCAATCCCGCGGCGGCATCCACGGCTACGTTTGCTACGCCGCCGCCTCGGCAAGGCACTTTAGTTCTGCGTTTGCAGTTCTGAGCGCAGTGGGGTCGGTCTCAAGAACGGCACGTTCTCCGGAAGGCCTTCACCTTGTTGCATAATCGTACCGATGCGGAAGCGCTTCACTTTGGGCGATCCGAAGGGGCGTGCCGCCCGGCGGAAACTCCGTACATCAGAATCGAGGTTCTATGAAGCGACAGATCTTTGCTTTGGTCCTAATATGCGGGGCGACAGGCGCGTTTCCCCAGCAACCTGGCGGGCGCGGCGGGGGCAGGGGACCAGCGCCTCAACCGCCATCGCTGTTCTTTAAGGAGACCTGGAAGGACTTTTCCGGCAATGTGCCGGTGACGCAAGACTTCGTTACGAACCCGAACCTGGTCTTGAGTCTGTATGGCGCGGGCAAGGAGGATTTCGGGGTCACGAATGAGGGTAATATGCCTCACATTTGGACGGGACTCTGTGCTTCGTCCTGTGCGCTGACACTCAGTCATAAGGAAAACTTTGTGGATCTGACCGGCAAAGCCAAAATTCGTTGGTACACCAAAACATCTGGGTTTCATGAGGTTCGCCCCGTATTGAAACTGGCCGATGGAACGTGGCTCATAGGCGATCACGTCGATGCGAATACGTTCGACTATCACGAAAGCGAATTTTATTTGTCCGAAGTGCGCTGGCTCAAACTCGACATGCCCAAAGTGCAGACCAAGGGCAACCTGCTGGATAAGGTCGATCTGAGCAAAGTCGACGCAGTCGGATTTGCCGACCTGACTCCCGGAAGCGGCCATGGAACAGGCGGGTATTCCGACGTCGCCTGGATCGAGGTGTATGGAAAGCCAGTCAAGCGCGAGGCGGCGAATTAGCCGACCCAAGTTAACCGTATCTCCAGCGAGAGGAGGCGACATGATTCGGAAACTCCGCATTCCGCTGATCGCGATAGCGATATTGGGTTTTTCCCTGGCGGCTCGCGCGCAATGGGATCCTTATCCCTGGAAGAGGGTGCCGCGCACGGCCGACGGCAAGGTCGATCTGGATGCGCCGGCGCAGCGCACACCGTACGGCAAGCCCGATCTGTCGGGCTTCTGGATGCCGGAAAATGCGACTAAGCACCTGCTGAACCTCGCCGCCGACATTAAGCCGGAAGACGTCCCGCTCAAGCCCTGGGCGCGCGATCTCTACAATCAGCGCATCGCCAACAACGGCAAAGATCATCCCGGCGTTTCCTGTCTGCCGTCCGGCATTCCGGAAAAAGACAATATTCCCGACGGGCTTAAGCTGGTTCAGACCGAGGACCTGACGCTGCTTCTGCACGAATCGCGAACGATCTACCGGCAGATCTTTACGGACGGGCGTCCGCTTCCCAAGAATCCGCAGCCGACATGGATGGGATATTCGATCGGACATTGGGACAAGGACACGTTCGTCGTCGAAACGATTGGACAAAACGGCAGGACGTGGCTGGACATGCGAGGGCTGCCAGGCACCGAAGCGCTGCGCGTCACGGAGCGTTTCTCGCGTCCGAAGATCGGGCATATGGACATTGCGGTCACTATCGACGATCCCGAGGCATATTCGAAGCCGTGGACGGTGAACCTGGCCTGGCGCCTGCTTCCGGATACGGATCTCATCGAGAGCATCTGCGAAGAGAACAATCGGGACCCCGCGCACATGATCGGAAAGTGAGACAGTCCAAAAACCGCGTGCCGGACAGTCGCGGACTATCTTTTGCCGGACGCCGCGTCTTTAAGGGCTTTCAGATGCGGAAGGTCGCGATCTTCCTCGTGACAAGCGGCCTCAGTCAATTCAAATGTGTCGCGCTTCAGCGGGAGTGAAATCGTCCAAGGCCGCGTATACACTACCGGATCCGTAACGGTAGCCTGGTAGTTGACGGTATCGGGACCTGCCGGCGTGAATCGCTCCACCACGTGCTCGGCGTAGCTGACAATCTCGCCGCCTTCGTTCAGCCAGGTCTTGCCGTTGAAATTGGTCGTATCGACAACCAGCGTGTCGCCTTCCCACCGGCCCACGGAATCGCCCTGCCACAAGCGAATCGCATCGGGAAGGTGCGTGCGTCCAGCCAATGCCACAATACGCCATGAGATCCGCTCGTGCAGAAAAACAATGTAATCGGTCGTCTGAATGATTTGAAATGCCGTCGGCACATACATCGATCGAGGAACACCGGCGGGGAAACAATGCGCCGTCGGATCGTCATAACCGCGTTCGGTCCTGTTCCGGTCGGCTCTTTCCTGTACGGCCCATGGCTGCATGGGTAGACTTCCGTCCGGAGGATCGACGATCACCCCTCGTCCACCGGGCGTAACGTTGCTGA
>Ga0105238_10007623_pt1 | contig 10844 bp, 8 predicted proteins | sample KBSC34metaG_FD_81526 | JGI IMG/M metagenome (GOLD analysis project Ga0105238, IMG submission 81526) | Corn rhizosphere microbial communities from Kellogg Biological Station, Michigan, USA - KBS C3-4 metaG | ecosystem: Host-associated > Plants > Roots > Rhizosphere > Soil | place: Michigan, USA...
CGAGAACGACGCCGGCGACCACGTCGCGCTCGAGGTGCAGTCCGCAGCCGGTATCTCCTCGGCGCAGGTGGTCGCTGGGACCTACGACCTCTACTACACCCCCTACGACGCCGGCGCGGACGTTCCGAAGAATCCTCACGCCAAGATCCGGAGCGCCATCCTCGTCGACAGCGGGCCGCTCTCTCTCGCGGTCGACGTGCCGGTCACGATTGTCTCCGGAAAGCTGACCGTCAACGGCGCCACCGTCGCCGCCCTCGGCGTTTCGAACATCCTCGAGCTAAGAGATGCGGCCGGCGACACCGTCAACCTCTCCCCCGACAGCACGGGTACGTATCGCGCCGCCGTCATTCCGGGCACGTACGACCTCCTCTACGACAACACGCTCGTCGCGGCGGATGGCGTTCCGCGGAACGCACCTGCCAAGATCAAGAGCGCGATCGCCATCAGCGGCCCCTCGTTGAAGCTGGACGTCGACATCCCGGCGACGCCGGTCTCGGGCAGCATCACGGTGAACGGCGCCAAGCTCGGCGGTTCGAGGTCCGTGGAAGGCGACGGATACCTCTGTCTATCCAACGCGGCCGGAGACTTCGTCGCGCTCGGTCTTCTTCACCCTGGTTCCTTCTCGACGTTCGTGGTTCCCGGGACCTACGACCTTCTCTACGAGTCGGCAACTCCCGGAACGGTCGCACCCGTCAACTCCGGCGCGGTCCTGAAGAAGGGGATCGTCGTCGGCTCGTCCCCCCTCACCCTCGACACGGACATTCGGACGGTGACGGTCTCCGGCACCGTTCGCCTCAACGGAGCCCCTCTCCTCGGCGAGCCGGGCCTCACGAAGAGTCGCTTGTCCCTCCACAGCCCCGACGGCGGAAACGCGACTCTGACGACCGTGCCACCGGAGAGCATCGATCCACCAGGGGTCGCCACGAGCGCCTACTCGACCATCGTGATCCCGGGTTCTTACGGCGTCGAGTACGACCAGTACACGAGCGTGGCCCCGATCATCGGCAACGTCTACGCCAGCCTCGGCTGCTTCAACGTCCCCTAGCGGCGGCGCCGCCGCTCATCGCGATCTATTTGACGTGCGCGGCGAGCGCGGGAATGGCGACCGCCAGATCTGCGGCGAGCAGCCCTGCCATGATGGACGCGCCGTTCTCCTGGAAATGGGTGCCGTCGACGGTTCCGTCAGCGCGAAGCAGATAGAAGTTGGCGCTCGCCCAGCCGCAATCCTTCTTTCCATCCAGATAGGACACGGTGTCCTGACCGAGATCCACGACGGGGAACATGCCCGCCTGCCCGATCTCCTTCATCGCGGTCGCGTACGCCGTGAAGGAGTAGTTGAACATGGTTCCGTTCGACTGGCAGGAGTTGCGGGGCGGCGGCGTCACGAAGACCGGGTGCACGCCGTGCTGGTTCGCGCCGTCCGCGTACTGCTGCATCCACGTCTTGAAGGCGGTGCTCGCCTCCAGATAGTAGGCCTCGCCGTCGTCGTATATGGCGGTCTTGTTGCTGTCGTTGGTGCCAAATTGCACCAGCAGGTAGTCGCCGGGCCGGCTCGCATCGAGCAACGACTTCAGCCGGCCCTCTTCGACGAAGCGCCGGGAGGTCCTGCCGCCGATGGCGCGGTTGTCGACCTTGACCGCGGTGTCGAAATGGCTCTGCAGGTACTGGCCCCAGCCCGCCTGATGAATCGTGCTGCCGACGTAGGTCATGACGGTCGAGTCACCAGCAATGAAGATCGTGAAAGGGCCCGCGCTGGCGGGCCCGCCGCCCTGGCCGGTGTGGCCACCAACGGCGCCCGCGCCCGCGGCACCGCCACGACCGCCGGCTGCCCCAGCGCCGCCGCGACCGCCGGCTCCCCCGGCGCCCCCCTGGCCCGTGTTCCCGCCCGCCGGTGCGTCGCCCGCGCCGCCGCTTCCGGTCCCGCCTCCCGTGGCGCCGCCGCTTCCGTCCGCGGCCGCGCGTCCGCCCGTCGCGGTGACGCCCCCCGTGCCTCCGAGGCTGCCGCCCGCGTCCGAGCCGCCAGCGTCCTCGCCGCCTTCGCCCACGGCACCGCCGCTCGCCGCTCGTCCGCCGGAAGCGGCGCCCCCGTCCAGGGTCACGCCCCCACCGCCGCCTCCCGCCCCGCCACTCGATCCCACCGAGGAGGCGCCGCCACCACAACCGACGCCAAGGAAGAGGGCACCCGCGCCGAGCAACCAGGCGGCCGATACCAGCCGCGACCACGACGATCTCCGCGAACGGTTGCAGCGTCGGGCCGTGCTCATTTCAGATACTGCCCGAGCGGCAATCCCTGCGTCCGCAAGGCCTGGGCCACGAGCGCCGCGATCTGCGGCGCCCCCGTGGCCGAAAAGTGCGTGTGGTCGTCGCAAAAGAAGTCGCCCACCGGACCGGTGGTGCTGGCGGTGACGTCGCCACCCGGGATGGGACAGAAGCCGAGCTTCGCGTAGAGCGCCACGCTCAGGGCCTCGAGATCGATGACCGGAACCGCGGCTTTGGTCCCCGCGCTCTTGGTCGCGGTCGAATACGTGCCGCGGGTCCCGATCGGCATGTTGCTGCTGTTGCAAGCGATGGAGCTGACGGGCGTGATGAAAATGGCATGCGCTCCACGCGTCTTCGCGGCGTCCGCCATCATGGTGAGCGAATCCTGGAACGCGGCGGCCCCGACGTGGCGGTCACACGTGGCCGAGCTGTCGTTGATGCCGAACTGGATGAGCAGGTAGTCGCCAACTTTCATCTTGTCGAGCATCGTCTGCCAGCGCGCCTGCAGGGTCGGGTTCCCTTGCGCGTCCTTCGCCAGCACGCACTCGCCGCTCGCGTCCATCGTGGTCTGAACGTCGTAGAGCCAGGTCCGGATGCTACGTCCCGCGACGGCGCTGTTGACCACGGTCGCCGTGGAGAGGAAGAGGGGCTGGAATTGTCCGCCCCAGCCGATGGGACATGGAGCCGTTCCGGTCGCCATCGTGGAGTCTCCGGCCAGCCAGATGGTGATGGGGCCCGCCGCGCCGGCCCCTCCCGCGCCGCCGGTCGCCGACACGCGGCCACCCGCGCCGCCGGTCGAGCTGGCAGGCGCGCCGCCGCCCCCGGCCGAGCGGCCTCCGGTGCCGGATCGCCCGCCGAGGGACGTGCCCCCGCCCCCACCACTCCCGCCCGCACCCGCGGCCTCACCCGCTGCCCCACCCTGCCCCGGCGCGCCACCAGTTTCCGATGCGCCACCCGTGCTCGACGAGCCGCCGGTGCCGAAGCGTCCGCCCGTGCTCGACCCGCCACCGGTGCCGGAGCTACCGCCAGAGCTGACAGGGCCGCCACCGGAGCCCGCGACCGCGCTGGATCCCCCCGTCCCAGCGCTGGCATCTTGCGGAGCTGGTGCATCGGCGTTCGTCCCATCGGGGCCGCCATCCTCGGCGCTCTGGCCCCCGTCGCGACCGCACGCCGCGAACAGGAGACCGGCGGCCAGGCACGCGATCCGCCGCCGCTTGCTCGGCGGGGGCCGGGAGATGCCGTCTCGAGAGGTGTGGCGAATCGTTCTCACCGGGCGTCCCATGGTTGTAAACCAGGTCCGGCCGGCGGCGACGGCATTCTTTTGCCGCACGGCGCGGCAGGCAACCTGGGAACGTGTTGCGCTATCGCGCCACGTTCCATACGGGGACCTCCACGCCCTCCCTCCACCCCCGCCGGCTTCGCCGGCGCCCCTAGCAGGCTGCTGCGTCGCCATCCCGTCGATTCCCCCTTCTCGCGGGGTGGTGACGGTTCGCCTGTCCGCCGCGCTAATCTCCTGGGCCTTCTGCTCCCAGGTACCTCGTGCCGTCCACCCTCGCCCCTTCTTCCGACGCCGAACGCAGCAAAGGCGTCGTCAGCGTGTTCGCGTCGTATGTGATGTGGGGGATCTTTCCCGTGTACGTGCGGGCGCTCGCCCGGTTGCGTCCGATCGAGATCCTGGTTCACCGCATGCTGTGGTCGGCGGTGTTTCTGGTGATGCTGCTGACCCTGACGCGGCGGTGGGGCTGGCTCGGCAGGACACGCGAGCGGCGGGTGTGGCTGACCTTCACCGCCAGCGCGGCGGCCCTGTCGTGCAACTGGTTCGTCTTCCTGTGGGCGGTGGATCGAGGCCGGGTGGTGGACGCCAGCCTCGGCTACTTCATCAACCCTTTCGTCAGCGTACTGTTGGGTGTGGTGCTCCTGCGCGAGCGCTTGCGGCGTGGTCAGGTGCTGGCGCTGCTTCCGGCGGCGCTCGGAGTGGCGTGGCTGGCGCTGCAGACCGGTCACGTACCGTGGATCGGGCTCATCCTCGCGCTGTCATTCGGGCTGTACGGCTTTTTGCGCAAGACCGCTCCGCTGGGAGCGCTCGAAGGACTAACGCTCGAGACGTTGCTTCTGGCGCCCCTCGCCGCCGTGCTGTTCGTGATCTGGTGGGCCCGCGACCAGAGTGGTTTCGTGGCGAGCGGGCCCGCTTTCCGGCTTCTGGTCCTGGCCGCAGGACCGATCACGGCGGTGCCGCTCTTGCTGTTCGCGGCGGGAGCGCGGCGCATCCCGCTGTCCCTCGCCGGAATCATTCAATACGTGGGACCGAGCCTGCAGCTCATCGTCGGCGTCCTGCTGTTCGGCGAGCCGTTCGGCCGCGTCCGCATCGTCGGCTTCGGCCTGGTCTGGATGGCGCTGGCGCTGTACACGCTCGAAGGGTGGTGGTGGCAACGGCGCGCTCCGCGCCCGGTGTAACCGGGCGGCGCACGACTGGCGTCTCTCGAGCCCGGTGGCACTGAATGGGTCCGCTCCGTGTCGATTCAGGCGGCTTGCATCTGACAGGCCCAGAGGCCGGGCTGGCAGGTCTGGTTGATGCACACGCCGCAATCGCAGTCCGTGTCGCCCGCGCACGATTTGACGGCGCAGAGTCCAGTGGCCGCGTCGCAGCGGGTGTTCACGCCACAAGCCGCGTCGGAGGTGCAGTGGCAGCCGTTCACGTCACCGGGCGCGCCGCAGGCCCGGTTGGCGCCACAGGTGAAGGCGCCCGTGTCGCACGTGTCGGGCGCGCAGCCGTGGGCGTCGACTCCGTTCTTGGCCATGGGATCGCAGTGCGTGTGCGCGAGGGAGCAGGCCCACCCGTCCGTGGCGCACGAGGAAACGGCGCAGCCGTTGATGTCCACGCCGGTCCGGGTGGGGGCGCACGTTCGACCGGCGGGACAGCCGAATCCCTCGGCGCACGGGAACACCTCGCAGTGCCCGTCGGCTCCGCAACGCTCGCCCGCAGCGCACGACGTGGCGGTGCACCGCGGGACGCAAACGATGTCGGGCCCTGTCGCACAGGGCGCCTTCGTCTTCGCGGGCTGGCAGAAGCCGCCATTGGCGCAGTCGACGTCGCCGTTGCACAGACGCATGGGCTGCGACTGGAAGCCGCACCCCGGGGGGCTGGGCGTCGCGGTGCAGATGCTGCCGAAGCACTCGGCGCTCGACCGACAGGGCGTGCCCATGGGCGCGACATAACCCGGACACGAACGCGTTTGCCCGTTTCCGCCACCGCCGTTTCCGCCGCTGCCAGCTCCTCCGCGGCCGCCGTTTCCGCCGCCGCCGCTGCCGCTCGCCCCGGCGCCACCCACGGCTGCTCCTCCCGCGCCGAGGCCCCCCGTGCCGGTGCCGCCGGCGCCTGAGCCGCCGGTACCAGCCCCTGCATCCAAATGCTCCACGGCCGCGTCAGCCGTCGAGCCGCCGCCGCCGGAGTGCGACGTCGACTTTCCGTCGCAGCCCCCCGCGGCCCAGATCAGCACGGTGAACGCGACCCCACAAAGGTGACTCCCCCTTCCGTGTCCCATCGGCGTGAGATTGACGTCCGACCCGGCAGAAATGAGATCGGGAAGATTCGTGCCCACGATCACGTTCCCAACGGGCCCTCCTCATTCTGATTGCGAGATGTAGCCGTGGCCACTCCGGCGAGGCCACTTCACGAGGAGCGCGTCAGTGCGGCGAGCTCGGCCGCCAGGATCTCGCGGACCGCGACCACCCGGGCGGGCACCAGCGTCCGCGACGGCCACACCAGGTAGAGGCCACCGCCCTCGAAGCCGTGGCGCGGAAGCACGCGCACGAGCCGGCCCGCCCGGACGTCGGGGGCGACGTTTCCGTCGGGCAGCAAGGCCAGCCCCATCCCGCGCAGCGCCAGCTCACGCAGGAACAGCATGTCCCCGCAGACGATCGCCACCGGAACGGTGACCGACTCGTCGCCGCGCGGTCCCTGCAGCCGCCAGATCTGCTTTCCGGCGCGCCCGGAGTAGCCCAGGCATTCGTGCCGCGCGAGATCGGCGAGCGCGCGTGGCCGGCCACGCCGTTCGAGATAAGCCGGGGACGCGAAGACGCCCAGCGTGCTCGCCACGATCTTGCGGGTGACGAGCGACGAGTCCTCGAGCCGGCCGCCGCGGATCGCGAGATCGATGCCCTCCTCGACCAGGTCGACGCGACGGCTGGTCAAGATCACCTCGATCACGAGGCCCGGGTGACGCGCCAGGATCGTGGCGACGATGCCGGGGAGCTGCTGCAGCCCGAGGTCGTGCGGCGCGGTGATGCGGACCAGGCCGCGCGGCTCGCTGGCGAAGCCCGCGGCCTCGCGCGTCGCCTGGTCGGCCTCGGCGACGACCGCCTGCATGCGCTGGTGAAAGTGCCGGCCGGCGTCGGTCAGAGCCAGCTTGCGCGTGGTCCGGTGAAGGAGGCGAACGCCGAGCTCGTCCTCGAGGCGAGCGACGGCCCGGCTGACCGACGAGGTCGGCAGGTCGAGCTGGGCCGCGGCGCCGGTGAAGCTGCCGGCCTCCACGACCTTCACGAACGTCGCGATCCGGTTCAGATCGATTGTTGCCATTAGAGCAACGAAGTTATGCGAAACGGCCGACTAGTGCACGGACCCCGCGACGCCTACGGTGAGCTTAGAGGAGGTTCCCCATGCAGACCCTGAAGGCGATCACGACACCGACCCCCACCTCGAGCCCCGCGGCGCCGCGACCCGAGGCAACCCGCCCTCTCGCGACGCGAAGGCGCAAGCTGGCGATCGCAGCCCGCGTCGCGCTCGGCTTGATCTTTGGCCTCTCGGGCATGAACCACGTGCTCGGGTTGGTCCCCATGCCGCCCATGGCGGGCGCGACGGCTCTCTTCTGGGAGGGCCTGGCCCAGACGAAGTACTTCTTCCCGCTGCTCGGTCTCGTCGAGCTCGCCGCCGGCGCGCTGCTGGCGACGGGCTGGATGGTGCCGCTGGCGCTGGTCCTCATCGCGCCGGTCGTGGTGAACGTGGTCCTCTTCCATGCGTGGCTCGCGCCGCAGGGCCTGGGCATCGCCGCGCTGGTTCTGCTGCTGACGGCCGCGGTGGCGCGCAGCCATTGGGCGGCCTTCCGGGGCCTTCTGGCAGCTCGAGCGGCGCGTACCGGCCAGGCCGGCACCGCGCCGGGCGCCCGCGCGCTCGAGATCGGGCTGGGCCTGGCCTTCCTGGCGTCCGGCGTGGCCGGAGCGACAGGTCACACGCCGCCACCGTCGAGCGCGGGCGCGGCCGCCATGATGGAGGGCCTGGCGGCGGGCGGCTACTTCCTGCCGCTGCTGTGCGGTGTCCAGATCGCCGGCGGGGCGCTCCTCCTCGCGCGTCGTTTCGTGGGGATCGCGCTCTTGGCGCTGGCTCCCGTGGTGATCCAGATCGTGGCCTACCGGCTGTATGTCGCCGCAGCGAAGCCGGGCATGGTGGTGGTGGCCGCGGCGCTGGCGGCGGGCATGATCGGTCTGGCGGTGGCTCACCGACGGATGTTCGCGCCATGGGCCGCGGCTGGCGGGGCCGGCGAGGATTGAACCTGCACCGACTCCCGTCGAAGGCGGCCCTGGCCCGCGCGGGCGCGACCGAGCCCGGGACGAGCTCCTCGTCTCCGGGCTCTCAGCGCGCTCGGCGGTGCTCGCTGGGGCTGACGCCGGTCCAGCGGCGGAAGGCGCGGTTGAACGCGCTCGGCTCCGAGTAGCCGAGAAGGAACGCGACCTCGAACACGACGAGCTTCGGGTCGACAAGGTACATGCGCGCCAGCTCGAGCCGCACCTCATCGACCAGCGCAGCGAAGCTGGTTCCCTCATCGCGCAGCCGCCGCTGTAGCGTCCGATCGCTCATCCCGAGGCGGCGCGCGATGCCCCCCTGCTCGGGCTCGCCGTCCCGCAGACGTTCGATCAGGTGCTGGCGCACACGCGCCGAGGCGGAGCGTTGCTCGCGCAGGCGGTCCATGAGCGCCTGCGCGTGACGCTCGAGGTAGGCGAAGAGCCCCGCGTCGGGCGCGCGCAAGGGCAAATCGAAGACGGCGCGCCGCAAGACCAGCCTGGTCTCCGATGCATTGAAGTGAACCGGACAGCCGAGCTCCTGGCGGTAACGATCGGCGTTGGGCGGGGGCGGGTGCTGGAACGCCACCTCGACCGCCGCGGTGGCCGGACGGTCGAGGCCGGCGAGCTGGCCCAGCAACGTCAGGGTGCCCATCGGCGCCGAGACCGCCAGAGCCGCCAGCCGCGCGATGCGCGGCGGCTCGCTCCGGTGGAAGACGACTTGCTCGCCCTCCTCGTCGATGAGGGGGCTGATCACGTCTCCGATGAGCTTGCCGAACCGATCGAGGCACCGAAACGCGGCGCGCACGTCGGGGGCGTGCCGCATGGCAAAGCCGATGACCCCCAGGGTCTCGACCGTGACCGAACGCCCGAGCCAGAAGCCGAAGTCCTGCCCGCCCGGCGCGGCGGTGATCCCCTCCCAGAGCGCGACCCACCGATCGAGAGGGATACGGCCGTCGGGATCGCGAAGCTCCGCCGCCTTCAGCCCCGCCGCCCCCGCGAGCGCGTCGGCCGGCAGACCGTAGGCGCGCGCCGCCTCGAGGTGACCCGCCACCATCGCGGCGAGCATGGTGGGGGCGTCCACCGCCGCAACGGCCGTGGCGCCCGAGGTCGAGTTTGTGACGTTCGCGGTCATGGGCGGGCTTCGCGGTCCGGCGTACTTCTGTCCCGTCACACCGGCCCGCGCTGGGTCGAAGACGAGACGCCAAACCGACGGGAGAAGACCACATGATACGCGCAGTCATCGAAACCAAAACGGGAGCGCTGGCCGGAGCCCTGGCCTTGTCTGTCGCCGTGCTGGGAGCAATCGCCATGGCGAAGGGGACGAAGGAATCGGCGGCCGACCGCCAGGGGCTCGAGGAAGCAGAGCGGACGTGGGTGCGGGCGCTCGAGACGGGTGATGCGCGGTTGCTCGAGACCTTCGTCGACGACGAGATGTCCTTCATCGGACCCGACGGGCAAGTCGAGGATCATGACGCCTACCTGGCAGGCTATCGCGCGCTGCCGTCGATGGGCGTCAAGGTCGAGAAGGTCGACGTCGACGAGATGAAGGTACGCGTCCTCGGCGACACCGGAGTGGTGACCGGTCACGTGGTGGCGCGCGTGCAAATGCACGGAGACACCGTCGTCGAGAACGTGCGCTTCACACGCGTCTACCAGCGGCGAGGATCGCGGTGGCGCATGGTGGCCGGGCAAGGCACGCGGCTCGCGCCCCCGCCCGCCTCGCCGGCCGGAAGGCAGAAGTAGACGGTGCCGGTCTCGACGGGGCGGCGGGCCAGTGTCGAGGCATTGGCAGGCTGCTGAAAAGGGGCCTCGGACCTCGGGCTTCGGACCTCGGGCTTCGGAATCACATGGCCTTCTCCGTCGGAGAACGGTTTTTCCCGAGGCCTGAAGCCCGAGGCCCGAGGCCCCCAGGTAGTTTTCAGCAGCCTGCTAGGGCAGGCCGATCTTCTTCAGCGCGGCTGCGAGGGCCGTAGCGGCCTTGCCGCTCCCTTGCACGTTGGGGTGCACCCCGTCGTCGTAGTCGCTGCCAGACAGCCACCCGGTGCTGTCGACGTAGTAGACGCGCATGTCGCCGGCCGCGTTGCGAGCGTCGACCTCGGCCTTGATGGGCGCCGCCTGCGAGCCGTTGAACGGTCGCAGCGCGACCAGCTTGGCGTTCGGATAGGCGGCGCGGATGGTGGTCAGATACTGGGCGTAGCCCGTGCGAAAGGTGGCGGCGTCGGCGCCCGAATCGTTGGTGCCTTCGTTGACGACGACCATGTCGGCCTGCCACGCGTCGCGCGGGACGTCCTTGTAGAACCAGTTGAAGGAGTCGTTGGCCTTGGGCACGCCGCCGTTGCCCGTCTTCAAGATGCCGAGGTACCCGAACCCGACCTGCCGCCACTCGGCGCCCAGCATCTGCGCCGTCTGCGACGCGTAGGCGATGCGCGCGTCGTCCCGCCAGCACTTCCGTGTCTGGCCGTTGTGGGACATCCAGATGTTGACGCCTTCGGTGATGCTGTCGCCGAGGAGCTCGATCTTCGGGCGGGTCGGGCGCACCGACGCTTGCAGCGCACCGCCCGTGACGGTGAACCCGAGGAAGGTCGTGCTCGACACCAGCGGGGGCGTCCAGCGGCTCTGGTTCTCGTCCATGGAGCGGGCCATCAGGGTCACCGTGTGGGTCCCGGCGGTGAGGCCGGTCGCCAGCGATACCGTCGCCGCCAGATCGGCTTCCTTCCACTCCCCGTCATCGATCTGCCAGGTGAGGGTGGGCATGTCCGACGCCATGTTGACGGCGGTGTCGAAGCGAGCGCTGATCCCGGTGCCGGTGAACGTCGCGCCCACGTGGCTGCCGCTGTTCACGGTGATGGCGCGGTCGGCCCTCACGTCCCAGCGGCCGTAGTAATGAATCATTTCTTCAGCTCCGCCGTTGCCGGCGCTGCCGCCGTTGCCAGCGCTCCCGCCCTTGCCTCCCCCGCCCGAAAATGTCGCCCCGGCCGTTCCGCCGGCGGCGCCGCCCCGGCCACCGGCGCCGCCGCCGCTGCGCCCTC
>Ga0105238_10007626_pt1 | contig 10841 bp, 9 predicted proteins | sample KBSC34metaG_FD_81526 | JGI IMG/M metagenome (GOLD analysis project Ga0105238, IMG submission 81526) | Corn rhizosphere microbial communities from Kellogg Biological Station, Michigan, USA - KBS C3-4 metaG | ecosystem: Host-associated > Plants > Roots > Rhizosphere > Soil | place: Michigan, USA...
ACTCCGGCCGGCTTTGCGGTCCGCGGTTGTTGTTGAAAGTCTGCGGGCGGTTGTTGCCCTCGTGGCCATGGAAGCCCATGGGGCGTTCCGCAGCGACTGTCTGCGGATGGCCGCCATTGTTACGCGCGTAGAAGTTGCGATCGTTGCGCGCGGCCTCCATGTGGTGCATCTGCATGGAGGTCTCGCTCATGTGTCGGTCGCGCATGGCCTCGCGCTCTTCCGGACGGGCATCGTGGCGGATTCCATCATGTCCGCCATTGAAGGAGACGCGGCGCTCATTCACGATCGTATTGCGCTCCACAATTCTGCGGTCTACATAGACATTGCGAATGTGAACATTGTTCACGCGAACTACAGCGGTGTTATAGAGGAAGTCGTGTCCGTGCCAGTATCCACCGGCAAAGCCGACGCCCATGTAACCGAAGCCGTAGTTGATGCCGCCGTAGAATCCGACGTGGCGTCCCCAGTAGCCGGGGTGAAAGATGTAGAGACCACCGGACCAGCCCCAATAGGGCGGAGTCCAGAGCGCGCCTTCGTATGGTGCCGGTACCCACGCGCCGGGCACCCAATAATAGCCATCAGGACCGTAGGCCCAGTATCCCGGCGTCCACATCCAGCCCGGCTCCGGGCACGGCGGCTGTTCGTAGACCGGAAGAATCGGCGGTGCGATATTCACGCTGATTAGAACGCCCGCAAAAGAGGATGCGGGAACAAGAGAAAGCAGGAATGCGAGTAGCATCCACCGGGATTTTCGGAGTAATTGCATAAAAATCCTCCTTCAAAACATCTAGTCTTCTTGCTGACTAATGAGCCGCAGTCTTGAGCCTAATCATGACGGCGCTGCAATATTCAGACTATGCAGGGATAAACCCTGAGTACGAGGGAAAGTTGCAGCCGGCCTGGTCACTTTAGTTATGCCGTGAGGAGTAGATTGCACAGGGCACACGAGTTATCGCGTGCCCTCGCGGGTTTCGGGGGATCCGGAGGATCAGTAGCGGATGCTCAGGCCGGTTCCGACAACGGTGTTGGCTTTCAGGTCAATGGGAACCAGCACAAACGGCGGATTGGGAACACCAGTGCGCACGGCGGTGGTTCCGATAACGCCCGCGACATGACCCACTCCGATATCGAAGGCGAAGTGGGGATTTTCTTTCTGCGTGACGCGAACTGCATAATCCAGCGTCGTTGGAATGTGCGCTCCCGCGCCCGGAGGAAAGAGGATCGGTTTCAAATTCACAACCTGCGGCGGCTCCTGCGTGAAGCCCACGGCAGGCACAGCGGCGACGTTGTGACCAAGAGGTAATGGGATGCCGAGGCCGCCGAAGAGCCTGCCGCCGAACCGCGTGGACTGCCCGCCGAGACCGTAGATGGAGGCGTTGGTCGTTTTCCAGCCGAGGTTTATGAGAAAGGGCACAGGCGGGTGTAGCCATGTCTTGGTGACGGCGACGTAGATGTCTCCATTGGTGTAGGACTTCAGCTTGCCGGTCTCGAGCTCGTTCAACGCGCCGCTTACGAACTTGTCGTTAGTGCGCACTACAAAACCTGCGCCAATCCCTGGAGTCCACGGACCGAACTGGCCGTCTCTGATTCCGACGACCTTGCCGTTAAAAACGTTCATGCCGGAGTAGTCCCACAGATGGCTGAAGGTAGGATCGTTGCCTTTGGTATGGACGCTTCGGGTGTAGCCAAATTCGAACCGGTTCGCAATTCCCTCTTCGATCGAGAATGTGTGGACGTAGCCGATGACTTTTGATGCATTCACGAAGTGGTATCCGACGGCTGGATGCGACCAGGTGTGGCCCTTCTCGCTTAGGACTACGTAGGCAGTGGGAGTAATGAATCCGCCGGTCTGGCCTTCGAGGGTGAGGTTCTGGGCATGAATGCGCGCGATGGCAGAAGAAGCAACCGCAAGAGTAACAGCGAGGCTGAGCGGCTTCAGTATAGATAGCTTGAACATCAGGTACTCCAATGAATAGTGACTGCTTCGATGAAAGAGTTTCAGTTCAAAGGCCTTTGTTCCCGGGCAGTGGAACGCTCTTTCAAAGAGATCGCTGAGATCGTTCTTGTTCCGCCGGATTCTGAAATCGAGTTGTTGTAACACAAGGGAAGGATTGTGGTCACGGTTACCAAGCACAGAAGACGATTGGTCCACCAGGTAAGTCCTTGCGGTTCTTCGGGGTCACAGCCTAGACTCAGCCCATGCCGAGGGGATTGTTCATCACGCTTGAGGGCCTGGATGGCTCCGGCAAAACGACACAGATCAAGCGACTGGCCGCGTGGATGGAAAAGCGCCGCATCGGAACGGTGGTCACGCGACAGCCAGGCGGGACAGGGACCGGAGATCGTATCCGCGGCTTGCTGTTGGACTCTGGCTCGACTCCGCTTGCACCGATGACGGAGATGGCGCTGATGTTCGCCGATCGCGCTCAGGCCATCGAGGAGGTGATCGAGCCGGCGCTGGCTGCGGGACGGGTCGTGCTGTGCGATCGCTTTACTGATTCGACGGAAGCGTACCAGGGGGGAGGCCGCCAACTCGGGTCAGAGCGCGTGCTTGCGCTTCACCGTCTTGTCTGCGGAGACCTTCAGCCGGACCTTACGCTGCTGTTGCTTCCTTCGCTCGAAGCGAGCCTGGCGCGCGCCCGGCGCCGAAACGAAAAGCACGTTGCGAAAACCGGGCAGGACGAGAACCGCTTCGAGCAGGAACAGGGCGAGTTCTTCAGGCGCGTGTGGGAGAAGTATCGCGAGATTGCGCGCCGCGAGCCGGACCGCGTGGTCGTGATCGAAGGCAATCTCAGCATCGATGAGGTTCAGGAGCAGATTGTCGAAGCCGTGTCAGAGCGGCTGGTTGCTTTGCACGGCGCGGCTTGACGACGGACGATGTATGATCGTCCGCCGCCTTCTTGAGTGCCCGCTTATCTGCCTCGATTGAAGTCGAGATTTGTCACGAAGGTTCCCGTGTCGTAGACCGCTGAACTCCACGGGACGCTCAGCTTGAATTGCGCCAGCGGATTGCAGCCTGTGATATTCACCGTGAATGACGCGCTTGCCGACGCGTTCACAGCGAGATCTCCAAGCACCGCCGGTGTGCTTCCAGTTGTGACCCTGGGCGTGCATGCGGGTCCAGCTGTCTGTGTGAGCGTGAAGCCGTTCAGTGTGGTTGCGTACGCAGGGCCGACGTTGCCGTTTGTTGCCGTGATGGTGATGGTGCGCGTGTTCCCGGTACCGGATTTCTGCGTAGCGGAAAACTTCAGCCCATAGCCTGGCAGCTTCGTCGGATCGACTATGCCCCAATAGGCAGGTTTTGCCTGCAATCCGGTATCGAAGGGCAGCGGGCGGTCCTTGCGCGTTACAGGGAAGCTGTCGAGCCACGTATCGTCATCCGCCATGCCCCACATGGTCACGGAGCTCAGCTTATCTTTGAGGTCCTTGAACGCATCGAAGTAGGACTTATAGAGCCAGCCCTGCTCGGCGAGCACCGCGGGAGGCGGGTTGTTTCCGTAGTTCGTCTTAGTATCGCCCGCGTTGTAGATGCTGACATCGAGTTCGGTGACCTGCTGATCAATTCCCGGTACCTGATTCGCAACTGTCTCGATCGCATTCACAATGGCCGGAACAGAAGGATAGTTGATGGCGTTGTGCATCTCGTGTCCGACGCCATCGAGAAGACCTTTTGATTTCAGATCGGCGGCGACCTTCACAAGGCAGGCGAGGCGATCTGAATTCGTGGTGCTGTAGTCGTTGATGAAAAGCTTCGTTCCGGCCGGCGCGAAATCGCGAGCGGCTTGCAGCGCCACGTCGAGATAGCTCGGGCCCAGCACGTTGTAGAACGGCCCGTGAACAAGGCAGTCGGGCTGACTGGGATCGAGCGGCTCGTTCACCACATCCCACGCGTACACCTTTGTGCCGAAGTGCTGCACCTCGTTCTTGATATGCTCGCGGATGTTGTCGGTTACGAGTGCCTGGTTCGCGGCGGAGTTTGTGCCGTCGCCTGCTGCGTAGGACGGAACCTGCGATCCGTTTGCCCAGACCAGGTTGTGACCGCGGACCCGCATGCCGGCGCACTGCGCGAGGCCGACCTGCGCATCGGCATTCGCGTAGTTGAAGGTGCCCTTCGTGCTCTCGACGGAACTCCACTTCATGTCGTTGCCGGAGGTGATGCTGTTGAAGTGCATGGTGAGCAATTGCGCATGCGGACCTGAGATGTCGGTCATATCGACCGCCGCGCCGATGGGGAAGAACTGCGAGAGCGTCTGATAGATGGAGGGGATGTCTTTCTGGATTTGCGGCGGGTTCACATACGAGACCTGGAAGTCGTCGATGTAGAACGAGACTAGGTCATTGCCTGAGGACGGCACGGTCTGGAAGTAGAGGAACGCCGCGCCCTGATCGTAAGGGCTCGACATGTTGTAGCCCATCACGCTGATCTGGTGCCACGCGCCATCGGCGGGAACGGGGATGCCGGGATATCCGCTGACGCCGGGGTAGCTGGTGTTGCCATTCAGCGTGGTCTGCAAGCTGACGTTGATGGTGTGGTTCGTACCATCGGTCGGCTGAAGCATGATCCAGCCGCTGATGTTGTAGACCGAGCCGGGGTACATTTTGTTGCTGACGCTGATCTGCGGTCCATCCCAGTTGGAAATGCGGCCTGTCGTGAGCAGACTATTGTTGCCAGTGTGCGCAACGCCGCTGACGTTTGAGACGGTCGAGGAGCCCGATCGCGAACTCCAGCCATCGAGGCCGCCATCTTCAAAGGTGGTGCTGATGCCGCTGTTGTCCTGCTGGCTTGGATCAGGCGGAGGCGGAGCGACCTGGCTGATGGTGACATTGCTGATATAGAAGGAATCCGTCGCGCTACTCGATTGGGCATAGAGTGTGAGCGACGTGGGCGGCCCGGGAAGGTTGCTGAAGCTGAAAGTGCCCTGCACCTTCGTCCATGTTGTGGAAGACAACGGACCAGATGTTGCGAGATTGGCATATGCGCCGGTGGTTGCACAGTCGGCTGTTTTGGTGGAAAGCGTAACTGTGGGATTAGCGCTGTCGGCCGCGGCGAGAAGCACGTAGGCCGTTACCTGGTAGGTTGCGCCGGCAGACAGGTTCAAACTGAGCAGATCGAGGGCCGGGCCCATGTAGCCCGCTGTCCTGTTTGTGGTGAGCAGTGCGTTGGTATCGCCTGCTGGATCCTGCACAGCGGGCGTAGCATTTGTAAGCGTGGCCGATCCGAACGGGAACCATCCATCGAGCCCGCCATCGGACCACGTGTAGTGCGCAACTGTTGTTCCGCCCGGCGGAGGAACGATTTACGTAATCACGACGTCATCGAGATAGAACGACCGCGTGGTCGACGCACCAACAAGTTGCGCATAGAGTGTCAAGCCGGTTTCTGTGGTCGTAACCGTGTAGGAACCGCCGATGGCCACCCATCCGGAATCGTTCACAGCAGTCTGGTATGCACCGATGGTGTCGTAGCACGTGCCGCCGGAACAACTGGCGTCGGTTCGCCTGATGGTGAAGTTTGCATTGGTTGCAGTCTCGCCGCTGGTGAGGCGCACGTATCCGGTGATGGTGTATTTGGCGCCAGCCTGGAGCACGGAGCCTACGTTGATTGACGGGTCGCCCTGCCCGCTTGAGCCTGTGGAGGTAAGCAGGCTGTGTGATCCGGAGTATGCCGCGGCAGTCGTCGAAGCCGGGGCTGTGGCGCCGTTGAAGGATGTCCAGCCTTGCGCTGTTCCGTCTTCGAAGTCGTAAGTAGCAACGACCTGGGCACGCAGCGGCGCGACGCAGGATATTGCGAACGCGAAAACGAAGCAGAGCTGGAATGCGATTTGATTTTGGCGCAGAGACTTCCTGATCACTTCGGAAAGACGAAGCATGGGGCGGTTCTCCTCTTTTCTTCGTGTCAACCCAGAAGGCCCCGCGCTTTTGTATCGCGGAGGATCGTGCTTGGGGAGAGTGCAATCGGATCACTGGCCTCAGTAATGCGATTTACTCAAACACGGCGGGAGTATAGTCACGGCCGAGAAATGCTGTCAAGAGATCTATTTCACACGATTGTTCCCGCGCCTCAACTCCTTTGCTTCTCGCAATGTCTACGCGCTGTTTTCGATGAGTCGTGCGGAGATGCGACCACAATCTGGAATCTATGCGGCTCTTTAACACCACCATCATCTGATCGAAACAATCGCCTGTTACGAATCTCGAAGCGGAGAGTTGATGGCGACGTTTGCCCCGGGAGGATCCGTGACGAAATCTCGCCTGCTCCTCGCAATTCCCCAACCCTTGAGGAACTACATGCTGAATATCGCTCGACTTTGCCCTCTTGCAGGGCTCGCAATCGCCGCTGCCCTCGCATCGGCCAGCGCGCTCGCTCAAAACGACGACAATCAAGGCGATCGCGACAGCCGTCAGATCAAACACGTTTTTGTCATTGCGATGGAAAACCACAACTGGACTCAACCAGCCCAACTGCCGGGCAAAATCCAGCAGATCTATCAGAATCCGGCTAATCCGTTCATCAACAGCCTCGTGAACGGAACGGCTGTGGCGTGGATCAATGGCAAGCCGGTGAACATCAGCCAACATACCGCGTATGCCATGTCGTATCACAACGTGCTTGCCACGCAAAGTGGCAGCAACCCACACATTCATCCTTCGGAGCCCAACTACATCTGGGCAGAGGCAGGCACCAACTTCGGCATTGCCAACGACGCTGATCCCTACCCCTCAAATGTGCAGAGCACGGATCAGCATCTCTCTGCGCTGCTGCAGAAGCAGGGCCGCACCTGGAAGTCATACCAGGAGGACATTGATCTAGCCAGCGTGAACGGCAAGGTGACCAACGTTCCTTTGCCGCAGAGCGAGTGGACGGTTCCGCTCACGAGTCACAGCGGCTTCTTCGACGCGAACAGCCTTCTGAACGCTTACAACGACACGCTGCAATACAACTATGCGGCGAAGCACAATCCGATGGTGTTCTTCATGGACACGAATGGCGGCAATGACTCGAGCACCTCGAATCCGCTGCGCAGAAACTATGCGCCGCTTCAGCAGCTTCAGGTCGATCTCGACAACAACGATGTCGCGGACTATGTATGGATCACGCCGAACCAGTACAACGACCAGCACAGCGGGCTAACGGGAGGCTTCGCGGGCCTCACGGGAGACGCCGCGCAGCTGAAGGTTGGCGATAACGCACTCGCGAAGCTCGTACCGGCGATCATGTCATCAAAGGCATACAAGGATGGCGGAGTGATCATTCTCTGGTGGGATGAGACCGAAAAAGATGGTGAGTCAGGCGACAACGCCGATGACTTCAACCACACGATTCCCGAAATCGTGATCTCCGATTTCGCGCACCCGAACGAAGCTGGTCTGCCTTACGCAAGCCAGGTGGATATGACTCACTCGTCGGATTTACGCACGATGCAGGAGATTTTCCATGTTAGGGCGTCGGGCGGCGACTCGCCCTTTCTCGGCGATGCGGCCAACGCGAATGACTTGTCGGATCTGTTCGCGCCGGGCGTTATACCGTCGCTTCACTGAGGTTCAGCTGATCCTCCCCTGGTTGGCCGACGACGGCGCAGAGAGAACCGCTCTGCGCCGCTCTTGTTTGTGGTGACGGACCTGCTTTGTGCATTGTGGCGTCGCGCCTTTGATTCGTGCGGCAATGACACATAGAATGCAGCAGGGTCAAAAAGCTCATGATGAATCGACGCAGATTTTTCGCTGGTCCCCCGGCATTGGTTGCAGCCACTGCTCTTCGAGGTGCCTTTGCTGGTGCTTCTGAAGCGATCTCCAGAAAGGCCGGCGTGAAGCTGAAGCTGGGGCTGAATGCCTATTCGTTCAACGGACCGCTGCAAGCGGGATCGATGACGCTGGCGGACGCAGTGGCATTCTGCGCGGAGAATGGCGTGGATGCGCTGGACGCGACGGGGTACTACTTTCCCGGGTATCCGAAGGCTCCGCCGGATGAGTATGTCTATGGGCTGAAGCGAACCGCCTTTATCAACGGCGTTGCAATCAGCGGCACAGGAGTGCGCAACAATTTTGCGGTGGCGGATAAGGCGGCGCGGAAGCGCGATGTGCAGATGGTGAAGGACTGGATCGTTGTCGCAAGCAAGCTGGGCGCGCCGGTAATCCGCGTCTTTTCCGGCCCCGAGCGGCCTGCGGGGCACACGTTCGATGAAGCGCTCGAGTGGATGGTGGCTGACTTCAAGGAGTGTACTGCTTTTGGGAAAGAGCACGGGGTGGTCGTCGGTTTGCAGCAGCACAATGATTTTCTGAAGACGGCGGCCGAGACGATCCGGGTGATCGAAGCCGTTGATTCCGAGTGGTTCGGCTGCATTCTGGATATCGGCAGCCTTCGCTCTGGGGATCCGTACGAAGAGATCGAGAAGCTGCTACCCTACGCGGTGTCATGGCAGATCAAGGAAGAGGTGGGCCGCAACGGCAAGCCTGAACCTGTTGATCTTGGCCGGATCAAGGCTCTCATCGACGCACATGGCTATCGAGGTTATGTGCCGTTCGAGGCGCTAGGGCCGGGAGATGCGCGACCGCGAATCAAGTCGTTTCTAGCGAAAATAAGGAGCGCATTCGGGTTGGCGGGATGAAACTGGCCTCATCCCCACGCTCCCAGCAGTCTTCTCACCAGAACCAATTGGCCAACGTGATACGCGTTGTGATCGGCGATGAGCAGGGCTTCGCGGAGAATGGTCTGGCCTTCGCCATGGGGAATTTTTGCGAACAGGTCTGTCTTTTCGTCGCGGATGAGGTCGATCATTTCCTCAAGGTCGCGCTTGAATGCGCGCACGCTTTTGTTCCAGACCTTCTCGTCTGCGGGGGCATTCTCCTTCGGCCAGTAGCCCTCCGGCCATTTGGGCGATGCGTGCTTTGCATTTCGCGAGAACTCGACAATGTCCCATTGAGCGATTCGCAGATGCTCGAGAATCTGCCAAGGGGAGTGCTCGGCGCCCTTCGGCACCTCACCGTACAGTTCCGGATCCAATCCCTTCACTGCGTCGTCGAATGTCGTGTGTGCCTGAGCCTCGGTTAACAGTTTCACCAGGTGCTCCCGCAGTGCCGCATTGTTTTTGTCCGCCATCAAACCCCTCCGCATCAACGGATTCGGCCTGATGCGGAAAGATTCCAAAATTACGATGAGCCAAGTCGCTGATCTTTGGGCACTGATTCCTGGCGACTGTTCTTGCTATACTCGCTGCACCTGGAGTGAATGCGTTCAGCCCAAAGCGCGCCTGGTTCTGGATCGCCGTCGCGGCAATCACAATCGCGGTGATCGCCCTCCTGCTGCCCCATGCGGGGAATACTGCAGACCAGCAGGGGTGGCTTGCGATTCTGCCGGTGTTCTTTGACGGTCTGATCGCTCCATTCGCTGTTAAGTGCCTTGTGGCTGTTCTGAGAATCGGACACGCGCCGGAAGCACCCGCGCTTGCGCCATGGTTCCAGCGTCCTCCTCCCGCCCGCCTCGCATAACACTCCGCTCATTTTGACCCGCTTTGTCATCGAGACAAGCGTCGTCATCCGGTTCGATCCGTTTCCCTTCCGTCGTGCGGCGCCATCAGTGCTGCCGAGGAGTGCTCATGCCTCATCTGGATTCGCGCGTAGCGATCGCGCTCGCCTTGCCTGTTTTTGCCATCGTTCTGGTGACGATTGCGCTTGTCTATCAAAGAATCAGGCTCTCCATCTCGGGCCGGACGACCTCTCGGCGGAGCCGTCGGCGGATCGGCATCGTAGCCTCCAACGCATTGATCGGCTTCGCCTTTCTGCCGCTCTCCATCATCTATCGGCCTGCTCTTGTCGAGGTTGCCAAAGCCCAGATCCGCCAGCGGGAGGATGTCGATGAGGACGAAAGCGGCGATCCTGAGTCTCCGCTCAAGCACCTGCTCCGGCAATTGCGACGCATACGACGCGGAGAAAGGGTTGAGAGGATTTCCCTGCGGCTTAAATGAGTTTTGCAGGCACCCGCAGAGCCGGCGCGCCGCCCTCGATGCTGTCATTTGTGGCAGAATATGAGATGTAGGCTTATGCCCAGGACTCTTAGAACTCGCAATAGAGCAGCGTGGATGTGGCTGGCGATTGCCGCCGTCGCGTTCACGTCTGTTGCTGCAGCCGATGCGGGCCGTCAGAGTTCGAAGGGCTATGCTCACCCGGTATTCGAGTTCCTGGTTCGCAGTCACAGTCAGAGTTCGGGCGCCCATTCGGCTTCCCTGCGGTTTGCGAGCATCGGTTCTCGTTATCAGAGCAACACGAGTTTGCGGAACAGCCGATCCGGTGCTTTAGTTGCGATGTTACCGGTGCTGTTTATTGGGCTGGTTTCGCCTCTGACCCTCTCAGCTGCTCCGGTCCGATCGCTCGGCCGTGCGCCAGCTGCTCCCTTGCTTTCTGCGCTCTTCCAGCGCCCTCCTCCCGCTCTCGTCTGATTTTCCTCGGCAGCCGCACAGAGTTCGAGTGCTGTTTTTCCTCGGCCTGATTGCCGGCGATACAAGACATTCACACTGGAAGATCGGAGTTTTCCGTGGTTTTCGATAAGGTACTCACCAAAGTATTTGGAACCGCCAACGAGCGGGTCATCAAAAAGCTGCTGCCCGTGGTGCAGCAGATCGGCGCGCTGGAGCCCGAGATTGAAAAGCTGTCGGATGAGCAGCTTCGGGCGAAGACGACCGAATTCCGCGCCCGGATTGCTGCGCGTCTGGAAGGGATCACCGATGCTGACGCTCGCCAGCAGGCGGAGAAAGAGGCGCTCGACGAGATTCTGCCCGAAGCGTTTGCGGTAGTTCGCGAGGCCGGGTGGCGCGCCGTGCATATGCGGCACTTCGACGTACAGCTCA
>Ga0105238_10007628_pt1 | contig 10839 bp, 9 predicted proteins | sample KBSC34metaG_FD_81526 | JGI IMG/M metagenome (GOLD analysis project Ga0105238, IMG submission 81526) | Corn rhizosphere microbial communities from Kellogg Biological Station, Michigan, USA - KBS C3-4 metaG | ecosystem: Host-associated > Plants > Roots > Rhizosphere > Soil | place: Michigan, USA...
ACCCGTTCGAGCGTTGCAGGCGCGTCGACGTCCCAGAAGACAATCAGATTGCCCGGGCGCCGCAGCGAGAGCACCTCCCTTTCCAACAGCTCGTCGAATACGCCCACTCCGCTGGCCTTGACGATGACATCCGCATCCTCAGCCGCGGCCAGCGCGGCATGAACTGCGCGCGGCTCGTTTTGGTACACGACCACCGTGGCCCATTCCGGATCATCGATATCCCTGTGGGCCTGCCGGTCGAAGGCGTCGGGCTCGTAGAAGGTCACGTGATGTCCGCGAGCGTGCAGGGCGGAGATGATTCCCCGGTAGTACGTCGCGGCGCCGTTCCAGTATGCCGATACGAGGCTGGAGCCAAAGAACGCAATCTCCATGGATGGGTGCATCATGGTGCGAGCCTCAAGCTGCTGCCGGTGACTGAGCGCGGCCTGCGCGGCCGAGTTGCCCGCAGATCGAGAGCAACTCACGCACCCGGTGCGCGCAGGTATGCCGCTCCAGAATCGTTCGCAGTCCCGCCTCCGCCAGGGATCTGGCCAGGCCAGGGTCTGCGGTCAGCAGCCGCAGGTGCTCGCGCATCTGCCTGCCGTCCTTCGCGACCAGGTAGTCCCGGTCCGCGCGAAACAAACGCTCGCTGTCCTCCCAGGGAGCGCTGACGAGTGCAATGCCACACGCCAGTGCCTCAAACATCCGGATCGTCGGAATGCCGGGCAGGCTCTCTCGATAGAAGCGCCGCGGAACGTGCACCGTGCAGCGAGCCGAACCGAAGGCCGCCGGAACCTGAAAGTTGGCAATCCATCCGCCGTACTGGATGCCCGCGGCGCGCAAGGCGCTCAGAGCTTCCGGCGGGTAGCGCACGCCATGTACCCGGGCGGTCAACCCGAGTGTCCCAACCGGCTCAATCAGGAACTCTGTCAGCTCGCGCGCACGCTCGCCGTCTCCCCAATTGCCGATCCACACCACATCGAGCAGCGCTTGGAGGCTCCCCTGCGGCCGAAAAATCCGCGTATCGGCCGCCTCATGCCATGTCCATGCACCACGGCACCAGCCCCGCTCTTCGTAGAGCGCGCGCAAGGTCTCCCCGAAAGCCAGCACGCCGTCGTACTCCGATAGATCGTATTTCGCGAGCTCCTCAGGTGCGCTGACGGCACGATGATGAGTGTCGTGAAACAGCAGCCTGTACGGCGCGCACCGGCGGTGTCGGCCGACTCGCGCCACGAACGCCGGGTCGTTCCACTCGTGGACCAGGACCACATCGGCGCCGTCGAGCGCGCTGTCCAGATCGAGTGTCAGCGGGTCGTAGAATTCACTGGACAGACCGGGATAGTGAGCCGCGAAGGCGGCGATCGGCGCATCACCCTGCTCCGCCACGAGGTTGCGCAGACTCCAGCCGTTGGCGCTCTCAAATACCCGCGCCGTATGCCCGGACTCCAGCAGCTCCGTGCAGACGCCCCGCAGAAAATGCGCGTTGCCGTGATTCCAGTCTGAAATGAGCGAATGATAGAAAAGGACGAAGTGCACGCGGTCGTTCCTTCAGTTGGGTCTCGCGCTCGCTGCCCTGGCGGCCCGCGGCGCACCTCGCTCCGCCGAGCGGTATAGCGTCAGATAGTTGTTGCCGAGAGCCTCCGGGCTGAACTGCCGTGCCCGCGCCATCGCGCGTGCGGCAAGGTTGCTACGCAGGAAGTCGTCCGCGAGCAGCTCGTTCAACGTATCGCGCAGCGCGTCCGTATCCTCAGGATCGACATAACGGGCAGCGGGACCCCAGATCTCGCGCAGGCTTTCGATGTCGCCCAGAACCAGAGCGCACCCGGAGAGGGCTGCTTCCAACACAGTGAGGCCGAATGGCTCATACCGCGCCGGCAACGCGTAGATGGCAGCACGTGAGTACCAGGAGGCGAGCTCAGGCGGGTCGAGGTTTCCCAGCAACCACACGCCTGGGGCGACTGCCGTACCCCCCTCTGGGCCGGTCACGGGGCCGGCGACAACCACTGGCGCCGACACCGACTGAGCAACCGTTGCCAGTGCAGCGATATTCTTCGCCTCGTCCCACACTCGACCGGCTGACAGGACGAAACGTTCCTTGCGTCCCGGCGAAAACATGCGTTGATCGCGGGCGTTATAGACGACGGCTGTGTTACGCAGAGGGCCGTACCGCGCATTGAGCTCGAAGAGCATTGCGCGTGTCGGCGCAGTCACCCAATTCGCTGACTGCAGGCTCTGCCTGACGCGTTGCCGGTAGGTGTTCCACTGCGGTGGTGGCTCCCCACCGCGAACCGCGGACCACCAGGAGAGAACGCAGGAGTGGCCCGTCACCAACACCGGCGCGTGCCACGGCAGATCCGCATGAACCAGGTGATTCAAATGAACGATGTCGGGACGCAGGACGTGCTCCACGTCCAGCAGCCACTCGGCCGCCCGCGCCAGATCGCTCCATGCATCGGACATCCACTCGAGCCGGTACGCCGAGGGGATGCAGACGACGTTGCGCAGTCGATCGAGTTGTGACTGCTGCACCCCGGAAGGCTCTGCCCCCAATGTTGCAAGGCAGACCTGGACGCCCTGTTTCGCGAGCGCTCCGCACAGCTCGAGGGTGTAGTTCCACACACCACCAATGGGGTCCGCTGTCATCAGGACTCTCATGAGCGTCCGTAGATCGCGTCAAGGACCGCCGACACCTCGACAAAGTGCTCCGAGGCGCCATCGAACGAAGGATCGATGACGAGCTGCCGCGCCCACGCGCATGCCGCCCGCCCGCCCCAATTGTCCGGTCCCTCAGCCAACACCCGCCGGCTGGTTCCCTCACAGTGCTCGACGGTGAAGTCATAAAAGGAGCCACCGACGTTGCGCAGAATTGCCGAGCCGCGCGTGCCGTAGAAGGCGGCTTCTATGATGGCGTCGGTCCCTGCGGAGAGCCTCCACGAACAGGCCAGGCGGGCGCCGCGGCCCTCACCGAGCGTAATTTCGGCTTGGGCGTGGTCTTCCAGCTCCCGCGCGGGGTGTGTCAGCCGCTTACCGTTGGCGTACAGCCGGCTGCTGACCGCCTCTATCGGCGGATACTCCAGAATCCACAGCAGCAGATCGACGAGGTGGATCCCCAGGTCCATGACGCATCCGCCGCCCGACTGGCGGATGTCATAGAACCAGGGCTTGTCCGGGCCGTAGGCGTTGTGGAAAACGAGGTCCACAGTGTAGACATCACCCAGTGCTCCGCTTCGCACCAGCTCCGCCATCGCGGGCACGCCCGCCAGCGTGCGGTAAGAGAAATCGACACCCAGAAGACGATTGCGCTCGCGGGCGCAACGGACTGCCTGCGCGGCCTCGTCCGCAGTGCGGGCCAGCGGCTTCTGGCAGAAGACGGCCCGTCCCCTGGCGAGCGCGGCGATCGTTTGCTGCGCATGCAGACCGCTCGGCGTCGCGATCACAATTCCGTCGAGGTCCTGTGCAAGCAACTCTTCGAACGAGCCGCAAATCCGCGCTACGCCCTCGCCACAGACTCGAATGGCCTCGCGGGCTGCTTCCGTGGACGCATCCGTTACGCAAAGAAGATCCGCAACGCCGTCGGCTGCGAGTGCGCGGAGCCTGTTGAGTCCGATCCAACCCACGCCGGCGAATCCGATACGTGGCCTGGGAGCTGGCTGGTGGAGTGCAACGGCGGGCATCAGGATCTCCTCACGCGCACAAGACAAGTGCCTTGAGGAATCCGTGCGGTCTCTGCTCGAGCGCCGTGAAGGCAGCCGAAATGTCCTCGAGTGGGAACGAATGCGTGAACAGCAGGCCTGGCTTTAGCTTTCCGCTGACGACCAGCTCAACGGCCTCCTGCATTGCGCGCTTGTACACGGCGGGATCGCGCTCGTGAGCGTTGATCACATCCAAACCCCGCCAGTTCCACTGCTGAAGGTCTACATGTCGTGGACCGTCCTGGTGATAGCCCGCAATGATCAAACGTCCCCGTGTGGCGCACAGCTCCGAAGCGAGGTCGAGCGCTCCCTGCGACCCCACGCACTCGATGACGCGCTCGTAGCCGCCATCAGCCGACAACCTGCGCGCCTCTCGAAGCGTCCGAGTGGGATCGTCAAACTTCACAACTGCGTCGGCGCCGCAGCGCTGCGCCATCTCGAGCGCAAACGGCCGCCGGGAGATGGCCACGACGCGCGCGCCGGCGAGTGAGGCGAGCGCAGTCAATGCCGCTCCGATAAAGCCGATACCGACGATCGCAACGAGCTGTCCGGCGGAAATCCCGCTGCGGTGGAAGATGTTCACCGCGCATGCCAGGGGCTCGCCGGGAAACGGTTTTCCCTCAAGCTGAGGAGGCAGCCTGACCAGTTGCTCCGGTGTCGCGAAATCGTAGTCCGCATAGGCGTTGCCCGAGAGGACCGCGACCCGGTCGCCAGGCGTGAACTCGTGCACGCGGCTACCAACCGCGCTGACGCGGCCCCACCCTTCGTGTCCCGGCACGCCGGGGTCGAATGGGTAGCTGAACCAGGGTCTGCCCTGCCAGACGGGTAGGTTGGAACCGCAGACGCCACAGCCTTCGAGCTTCACACGCACCTGGTTTGCGGCGGGCTCCCCAACCTCGGAAGATTCTATCCGGACGCGATGTGGGCCTTCGAACCGCGCCGCGCGCCCCGCCTCCTCCCTCATTGACTCACCGCCATGGGCAAGGGCGCCCCGCGAGACAGCGGCAATGCGGCTTCCAGCCATTGGCTCAGGCGCTCGATTCCCTCCCGCGGGGGCGTGCGCGCCTGCCACCCCGTCACCGCTGTGAAACGGGAAGTGTTGCTCACGTAATAGCGCTGGTCGGCGGTGCGCCATCCGACGAACTGCGTCGCTACCGCATGACCCTGGCGCTCGTTGAGCAATGACAATAGCTCCAGCAGACTCAGCGTATTAGCGGGGCCCCCGCCAATGTTGAAGGCGCAGCCGCGCAACGCGTCGATCCTCTGGCGGGCCGCGCAGAACGCCTCCACCAGATCTTCCACGAACAACACATCGCGAACCTGAAAACCATCCCCGTAAATGCTCACGGGCCGGCCGGCCCGCGCCTGAATCAGAAAATGCGCCACCCACCCCTGATCCTCATTCCCATATTGATGCGGCCCGTAGATGCAACTCATCCGGAATACGACGGCGGGCAGTCCGTAAGAGCGCGCATACTCCAGAACGTACTGCTCCGCCGACCCCTTGGAGCAGCCGTACGGGCTGTGAAAGTCCAGGGTGCGCGATTCGTCGACACCCTTCTCACGGAGCGCCTTGTCCACCGGCACATAGCGTTGCGATTGCTTCTTCAGGGCTACATCGGCGAGGTTGCCGTAGACCTTGTTCGTGGATGTATAGATGACGAGAGGCGCGGGCTTTCTGCGCCGCGCCGCTTCGAGCACATTGAGTGTGCCCCGCGCATTGATATCGAAGTCCTCCACCGGCGCGGTCAAACTCGTGGTTACGGCGACCTGGGCAGCCAGGTGATAGATCTCGTCCGCCCGCTCCACCGCCCGGGTAACCGCTCCGTCGTCCCGGACATCCGCGACCAGCACATCCAGGCGTGCCGGATAACGCTCCTGCAGGAAACGCAGGTTGTTACGGACTCCGGCGCGCGCAAGGTTGTCGAGAATGCACACTCGCCGCCCCTCATCCAGCAGGCGCTTCGCGAGATTGACCCCGACGAATCCGGCGCCGCCGGTGAGCAACGCGACGGGACTGCTGGCGGTGCCGTTGGCCGTGCTCATGCGACGAGCCCGTGTTGTCGCAGCTCGCGGTCCGCCCATTCCGAGCGATCCTCATCCGCCCGCCCTTCGAGCCAGGAACGCAGGCTCTGCAGGCCGTCTCCCAAAGCGATCCGTGGCTGAAAACCGAGCAGCCGCTGCGCCTTGGAGATATCCGCGAAGCAATTACGGATGTCCCCGGCCCGATAGCGGCCGGAAACCTGCGGCTGCAGATGCGCCTTGTCCAGAACGCGGCCGAGCCGCTCCGCGATTTCGAGCACCGAATGACTTTCGCCGCCACCGAGATTGAACACCTCGTCGCGGGAATCCGGAGCGTCGAGAGCTTGCACACACCCGGCAGCAAGATCCTTGACGTGTATGAAATCGCGCCGCTGCCGGCCATCCTCGAAGATCACGGGCGCACGGTCGTTCAGGAAACGCGCCGCAAAGATCGCGAGCACGCCGGTGTAGGGATTGGAGAGCGCCTGCCGTTCGCCGTACACATTGAAGAACCGAAGCGCCGCCACGGGTACGTTGTACGCACGGCCGAACAGCAGGCACATCACTTCCTGATCGTACTTGGACAACGCGTAGATCGACTCCGGCATGGGCAGCTTGGACTCTGGAGTGGGAATGGGTTCCAGGACACGGCCCTGCTCATCGACCAGGTCCCAGCTGCCTGCCTTGAGCTGCGTCAGTGAGCGCGGCCGGGGCGAGCGGCGCTCCCCCTGGGCATCGCGGTATAACCCCTCCCCATAGATGCTCATGCTCGAAGCGACTACGAGTTTCGCGACGGGCGTGCGGCGCAGCGCTTCCAGAAGCACCGCGGTACCCCGGTTGTTCACGTCCACGTACTTCTCGATCTCGTACATGCTCTGCCCGACACCGACCGCGGAGGCGAAGTGGAACACGGCGTCCACGCCGGTCAGCGCCCGCTCGACGGCCGCTCGCTCGCGGATGTCTCCACGAAGGCTCTCGACTTGTGAATTGAGGTACTCAGGAAAATCCGCGGCGCTCCCGTGAACCTGATCGCTGAGATTGTCCAGCACTCTGACTCGACAGCCGTTTGCCAGGAGCGCATCGGCCAGGTGCGAGCCGATGAAACCGGCGCCGCCCGTGATCAGTACCCGGCTACCGCTGAACATGACCTGCTCCCGCGGCCGTCTGGATCCGTGCGCCTTCCGGTGCCATGCCCGCTCCGATCTGCGGTACCGCCTTCGAATCTCGACCCCGGCGCCTGAGCGGGCGGCGTGTCTGCAGGACCGCTTCCAGATACGCGATCGTGCGCTGCAGCCCTGCGCGCAGCGCAACCTGCGGCTTCCATCCGAGCTGCTCCCGCGCCAGATCGATTTTCGGGCAACGCTGCACGGGATCATCGTCGGGCAATGGCAGAAATTTCAGCCGTGAGCGCGAACCGGTCAACTCGATGACCAGCGACGCGAGCTCCAGCATCGTGAATTCTTCAGGGTTGCCGAGATTCATCGGACTGGTCACTTGCGGGGGAGCATCCATGAAGGCCACGAGCGCATCGATGAGGTCGTCGACATAGCAAAATGAGCGCGTCTGGCGACCGTCGCCGTATATCGTCAGCGGCTGGTTGCGCAGGGCCTGCGCGATGAAGTTCGAGACCACCCGTCCGTCGGATACCTGCATCCGCGGTCCGTAAGTGTTGAATATACGCGCGACCCGTACATCCACGTGGTGCCGACGCCGGTAGTCGAAGCAGAGACTCTCGGCGCAGCGCTTCCCTTCGTCGTAACACGCGCGCACGCCCGTCGGATTGACATGCCCCCAGTACGACTCGGACTGCGGATGAATCGCGGGATCTCCGTACACCTCACTGGTCGATGCCTGGAGCACCCGCACACGCAACGCGCGTCCCATCTCCAGGAGGTTGTAAGCGCCGCGGACACTGGTCATCGTCGTATGAATGGGATCGGCCTGGTAATGCACCGGCGAAGCCGGACATGCGAGATTGAATATCCCGCTCACCGGCCCGACATCCAGCGGCTCGCTGATGTCGTGCCGCCTCAGCTCGAAGCCCCCGTCCGCCCCCAGGTGGACGACGTTCTGCAGTTGTCCGGTAGTCAGGTTGTCGACGCAGATGACGCGCTGTCCGCGCTCCAACAGACGCTCGCACAGGTGCGATCCCAGGAATCCGGCTCCGCCCGCCACCAGAACCGGCGGCTGTCTGTCGTCAACAACCATAGTCCTCTTCCTTCGATCTCTCGACTTGCAGGGCCAGTGCGCTGCGGGGCGCGTAGCGCCGCGTCATCTGTGCACAGAAATCCGCGAACTCGCGGACATCCCGGGGCGGACTGGTGTGATGCGGCCGCACGCCACGCGATTCCGGAGTGAAGCAGAACGTGACCGTCACGGAGAACTCAGCGAGCGCGTGCATCTGGCGATCGAACCACTCGAGCGCGTTCGGCCGCAGGCTGTCAGCCCAGCTCAGGCCGGTGCGCAAGTGCCGCACACCGAGTCTGCGCAGCCAGCTCACCGCCTCCTCCAGTCGCGGATCCTCGAAATGAAACCACTGACAGATCCCGAACTCCGGGGTGAGCTCGGCGAACCGCGCCGCTGAGGGCTTCGGAGAGCCGTCCTCACGCAGCAGGCCCATGTGAAAGTGCCGGTAATAGGAGGAGCCTTCGGCTTCGCGGTGTCGCGTCGTCGCCGGCCAGGCGCGCGGCAGATCGTACAGGCTGTACCAGTGGATACGCTCAGCTCTGCCTCTGAGCAGCTCAGCGGTCCTGCGCAACCCGAACTCCTGTACTTCATCCGCGCCGAAGGTCGAAACGCCGACTTCCGACACCCACAGCGGCAGATCGGTGACCGCGCGTATTTCGTCGAGCTTCGCCGGCCACTCGTCGATCTTCCAGTTGTTCCAGTCCAGCGGAAAGCCGTGCACGGCGACCGCATCCACCTCGGCCATGACTCCCTGTTCGCGCATGCGCAGGATGAAGTGCGGATCGATCGGCGAGATTCCGCCCAGAACGCGCGGCAGAATCGGATTCTCCGCGGCCACCGCGCGCGCGGCGAGAATCGTCATCTGCGAAAACGTGCGCCATTCACGATCGAGCTCAACGAAGTCCCAGTGAGACTTGTTGTTTGGCTCGTTCCACAACATTATTGCTTCGATCATGCTTGCCCGGTGTGACCGCCACTGCGGTACTTCGGGTCGGAGCAACTTCTATGCCCCCCGCTGCGCAAACGCACGCGCGAGCGAGACGTCATCTCCTATCATCAACGGCTCGCTCCACCGGCCGAGTTCCGCGAGCGAAACGGTGTCCGGGTTTGCGAAATACAACAAAGTCTCTGGACCGGTTTTCCGAAGCGCGACAGCACGGCAGTTCGCGGCGGCCAGCAGGACCATTCCCGCAGCGACATCCCAGATCGAAGGTCTGGAGAGATGCGCGAAACTCAACACTCCCGCTGCAACCAGAGCGAGTTCCAATGCCGCCGAAGCGATGACACGCGTATCCCACAAGGCTCCGTAAGCAGGCGCCCAACCTGGCTCCGCGGCGATTCCCCGCCACGATCCGTGAGCGCGCCGCGGGCACGCATGTCCGTCCAGACACAACTCACCACCGACTCTGGCATGGTAGATACCCGGGCGCAGCACGTGAGTGACCGAGCACCAGATCGCTCCGGCGACGGGACGCCCGCGGAACAAAACACCCACCGACGAGGCGAACAACGGCAGACCGTTTATGTAGTTGGCAGTCCCGTCCAGGGGATCGATCGCCCAGACGAATTCCGCCTCTACCGGCCCTTGCGTCTCGAGCTCTTCGCCGAGGACCGCGTGCGCAGGGTATTGCGCCGTCAGACGATCGCGGACCAGCCGCTCGACGCGCCGGTCGACGGCGCTGACAGGGTTGGAATTGGCCGCCGCGCCCGAGCGCGCTCGCTTGAATTCGACGACCGGCTCATCAATCAATGCCTGACATAGCTGCTCACCGGCGAGAGCGGCCGCGGCGACCGCTGAGCGCTCGAGCGCGGCGGCAAACTGTGGATCCGGATACTCGGTTCGCGAGCGGGTGGCGCACATGACCGGCCATGGCGCAAGCGCCGTGCCGCGCAGGAATCGTGGAAAAACGCAGCGCGCCGCTGCGCGAGCCGTCTCAGGCTACGTTGGAGCGATCGCGATCCGATTCAAGCTCAACCTGCCTGCGCTGCGCCTGTGTGAGCCGCTGAAATTCCGGGCACAGGAGAGTGAGGTCCGCAACGCGACCTTGCGCGACGAGCTTGCCATCGCACATGACGAGCACCTCATCGAATCGGTCCAACAGGTTCAGGCGATGCACTGAGGAGACCACGCAGGCATCGGCGAACTGCGCGAACAGGTTCGTATAGACCTGCGACTCGGTTGCGGGGTCGAGGCTCGCCGTAGGTTCGTCCATCAACACCAGTGAGCTGCCGTGCGCGGCGAGCACTCCACGCGCGAGTGCGATCCGGCTGCGCTGTCCGCCGGACCAGTTGACAGCCCGCTCCGCCACCGGCGCATGCAACCCTTCGGGAGAAGACTGTACGAAGTCGGCGCATGCGCTTCCAAGCGCGCCCTCGAACTCCGTTTCTGACGGCGGCCCGTTGACTGACTCGCACAATCCGAGATTCTCAGCGAGCGTGCCCTCGTAGACTTCCGCGTCCTGCGGGATGAGTGTTGATGTCGCGCGCAGGACGCCGGCAGCTTCCTGCGGGGAGACCCTGATTGGATCGAGGTCGACGGCGAGCGCAACCCTGTCGGCGCTGTACAGTCCAGCCAACAGGCGCAGCAGCGTGCTCTTGCCGGATCCGCTTCCGCCGATCAACGCGTATCGCTTGCCCCGCTCCAGCGAAACGCCAACACGGTCGAGCGTCAGCTTCGTGCCGTGACTGAAACTGAGGTCGCGTATGATCAGGTGACGCCAGCTCGTGCCCTGACGCGGCGCATGGGCCGCCAACGTTGACGGTGCGGCTCGACGGATCATGTCCGCGCTCGCGTAGTCAGCTTGCTGGCGCGCGAAGGTCTGGAAGTGCGAAGCTATGGAGGAAACGACCCCACCCGCCTGCTGAGCATATTCCCAGACCATGTAAATACTGCCTAGGAGCAGCGTCGTGCGGTTCAAACCTCCAGACTCCGACCGCACCGCGAGCCAGGCAAAGAGCG
>Ga0105238_10007632_pt1 | contig 10835 bp, 7 predicted proteins | sample KBSC34metaG_FD_81526 | JGI IMG/M metagenome (GOLD analysis project Ga0105238, IMG submission 81526) | Corn rhizosphere microbial communities from Kellogg Biological Station, Michigan, USA - KBS C3-4 metaG | ecosystem: Host-associated > Plants > Roots > Rhizosphere > Soil | place: Michigan, USA...
ACGCCACCAAAGAAATCAAGGCACAAAAGCACAAAATGAATTAAGGAAAACATTTTGTGCTTTTTGTGCCTTTTTGCGGCGGCTTTTAATCGATTTCCTCTTCTTCCTGATCGTTCTTCTTTATCGAGTACGTGTCGAGATACTGAGCATCGTGACCACGGGCGATGAGGAGATATCCGGAATGACCGCGGCGTCCCTCAATCTCCCACGTGAATTTGTGATTGCCTGGAGTGACGCTGCGCTGCGCTGACTTCATATCGGCAACGTCCTGATAACGAATGCGTGGCCCATCCGTGCGCGCGATTGCAGTGACGTAACGCACACGGTTGTCCGCATCGTAGCCGACAAGCAGGTGGGAGATCCGAACGTCCTTCACGGCCCAAACTTCCTGCCGCTTTCGTGTCTCTCTCTCCAGACTGCCGATTGATTTCAGACGAGCGACAGCGTCGTCGCGTTTCATGTCGAGACTGACGCCCATGATCTCGGGGCGTGGCCGGGCAGCGGCCACGCTCACGAGAACACCGATCACGAGCAACAGTGAAAGACTCAATAGACTTTTCATGGCTACTTGGTCTTCACACTCGCAACGTTTGAATAACCAGACTTGCCACCGCTGTTCGCTGCCCGGACGCGGTAGAAGTAGGTTGTCTTTCTGAACAGAGTGTTGTCAGTGTAGCTCCGCACGTTCGCTGCGACACTGGCCACCTGGATATAACCTCCAGACATCGACGTCGAGCGCTCGATCGCAAAGCTCTCCTCGTTGTTTGAATTGTCAGCCCAGGTCAAACTCGCCGAGCCTTTGCCACCGGTCGTCACGATCAGCGAAGACGGCGCTGCCGGACGTGATTGGCACGCCGCATTTCCGATCAACGTATAACCAACTGCCGTACTCGGACTGCCATAGTTCGCATTGTCCGGCACCAACGCAACCACCGGCACACGCACGAACATGCGCGACAGCCTGCCACCTGCCTGCGGATTGCCGATTTTGTTGTTCGATACGACGAGCGTGATCGTGTCTGTCTGCGTGTTGTAGTTACTGCCCGCGTCGAGATTACCGACAGTCGTCGCCGTGCCCGCAGTGTTGTCTGTATTGTGGATGTAAGTGCCGTACTTGAACGTGACTGCTCCGAGCAGGTCAGTTCTCATATCGACAAAGTATCCGTTGTTATCAGCGCCTGTGAAATACACGCGCCACTGCGTGTTTGGAGTGAGCGGATCCGCGAGATCGCCCATCTTCAAACTGAACACGAGCTTCTGCGAGCCGTCTGCGGAATAAGGTTCCGCGATCGACAGCGAGCGAATATCGTGGCCACCGATCTGATCCAGTGCGTCACCTGCCGGGTCAATCATTATCGTGACACCTAAGCCACTGCACGGAGTTTCGTTCGTGACCGGTGTTATATGAGGCGACGATGCGCCCTCGCCATTGGCGTTCGACGCAGTCACGCGATAGTAAAAGTTTCCGCTTCCTGCATCGTTGTCGATGTAAGAGTTAACGTCCGCGCTAAAACTCGACAACAGACTCTCCGCGCCACCTTCGACGCCTCGATACAGACGATAGCCTGTGATCGCCGAGCCACCATCTTCCGGTACGGACCACGCCAGGTCCACGGCCTCGCCATCTCTCATCGCGACGAGCAGCGGCGATTCCGGCGCCGCATTCGCAGGCGGATCAAATGCTGCGTACAAACGCTTGCCGCCAGTCTGACGAATGATGGTCGCTTTGTCTGTGCCGTCGTTGTCGAGACTATCGATCTTGCCGTCGCCGTTGCGATCGACTCCGCGAATACATTCGGCAGTTACACAGCCGTCAGCAAACCCTGCGAGCACGCGGCCTTGTTTATCAACCGTAACATCGTTGAAGTCGAGGAGATTGCGCGTGCCTGACGGACAGGTCGTGCCCTGCGTACAAACAACACCGCGCTGAACGGGGTCGTTTGGCGTCGCGTTGGCCGTCACCCAGGTCGCACCGCCGTCGTAAGTCGTGGCGATATAGCCATACCACGTCCCGGGGAACGTCAGATCAGTTCCTCTACCACTCGCGCCCGGCGTGCTCGTGCCCAGGAAGAAGAAAGCAGCGCGATTGCTGTCGCCGCCGACCACTGCCGGGAAAACCGTGTTCTGAACGCCTTGCGAAGCGCCGACGTCCTGCACGTTTTGCCACGTCGCACCACGATCGTGTGAGACGGCAACGCGAGCATGTCCGTCGCCGTCCGCGAAGCCGAGATAGACTGTGCCGTCCGCGCCGATGCCGACTGAAGGATCAGTGTCGCCCGCAGTGCTTCCGTCGACCGTGCGGATGGTCCACGAAAGACCGTTGTCTTCTGAAACCGCGACGCCCTGTTTGCCGCCGCAGGATTTGTTCGGCACGTAAACAGTGCCATCGGGCGCGACTTTGATGTGACCGTGCAGTCCATCGCACTGCACGAGCGTCCACATCGGAATCGCAACACCGAACGTCAAACCACCATTGTCGCTGCGCGCGATCTCCGCGAGGCCGACGTCCTGCGAAGCGTAATAGATCGCGTTCGGATAGAGCTGTCCGTTTAGTCCGGGTAGCTGAATCGCACCGCCTTTCAGACTGCCGTCGGGATTCTTCGCGTAAGGACCGCCGCCGATCGTCTGGTGGTCGACGCCTGAGTTGATGCCTGAGCCCTGACTGATGTTCCAGCTTGCACCGTCATTATCGGTGAAGGCCACCGCACTCGCTTTACCAAGCAGTTGAGAAACAAAGGTGCGATTGGTGCGATTTGGTCCTGCATCGCTGTCCGTGAAAAGAATCGGGTCAAGTGAGGTGATCGAAGTGGTGGGTGCGCTGACGTCTTCCCACGTTGCCGCCGCTGGTGACCCCGTGTCGTTCCACTTGACGCGCAACGTTTGCAACGAAGAGACAAACATGGCGGCGCCGGTGTTCCAGTTCACGCCGATGGTTGGCTCGCCTGCCGAGTTACCCAACGCCGGTGGCGCTGCGTAGTTTGTGTAATGTGGCGCAATTTCTGTTGATGGTGTCGGCGTTGGTTGCGGCGCCGGTTTGTTCTCGATCGTCGCGCTGCCGTGATATTGATCGACCGCTGTCGCTAAATAGTAAACGGCGCGGACCGTGTAGACGCCCGTGCCACTAACCGACGGATCGATCGTCGTGTCTTCCCACGTCAACGGGTCGGTCGGTGACGTCGCGCCACGGCCGGAGCTGGCGACGACAGGTCCCGAGTTCGAGTCTTTGTGAATGTAGAGATCATAATCCGTGACTGGAAGCTGCCATTCGATCTTTATGTGGACCAGCTTGCCGGCCCAGTCTGCCGTTGTTCCACCGACTGTTAAGGTGAACGTGTCGCAGGTTAAACCTTCCTGACACAGATCCTCGCCGCCAATAAGCAACGGTGCGTTGAGAGCTCCACCTGCGACGGCGGCGCCTGTCCAGGTAAGAGGTGTGGTGGCCGTCGGATTTATAGTTCCGCCGGTCGGGTTGGATGCGCGCGTGCTGTTAAGCCCGGGCAACGCAAATGCAATCAGCGCGATAACGAAACTGGCGGCTATCAAAGCACGCCAAATAATATTCCTCTGTACCTTGGGATTATTTTGACGGGTCATCTGCTTTTCCTCGCATCAACGGAGCCACGACAACTATCGTTCGTCGTATCGTCGGGGGCTCCAATGTTTAACCGCTTGTGGGGTACGGGTGTCGGGTACGAGTAATGCAAACTGCAGATGGTGGTTTAAAGGGAAATCGTAACGAAATGTTGGAGAACACCTTGTAGTGTTCTTGTGAGAATGATGGAGTTTTCTTGCGATGAGAGCTGTCAAGTGAATGAATAAGTCAGTAGTGACTAATTTAAGAAGTAATCCTTTGCGGCCCTCTGCGTATCTCTGCGATCTCTGCGTTTAATGGCTATTTCAACGCAGAGGACGCGGAGATACGCAGAGGGCCACAGAGAAAAATCCAAATTAGGCCCTGACGTTCATTCTACGTAATTGTTCTTTTCTTACATGGCGAAATCGACGGCGGCGAGGTCAACCAATGACTCGGCACGTACGCTGTTGAGCACGAAGAGGTCGGCGTCGGTAACCTCGAGAGGTTTAGAGAAAAAGAAGCCCTGGCCGTACTGGCACTTCAACGATCTAAGCTGCTCCAACTGCTCTTCAGTCTCGACACCTTCAGCCACTACCTGCATACCGAGATTACCTGCGAGCGTAACGATCGTTTTCACGATCTGAAGGTTCTCATCAGCCGCATTCATACTTGTCACAAACGAGCGATCGATCTTCAGAGTATCAACCGGGAAACGATTGAGATAACTCAACGATGAATAGCCGGTGCCGAAATCGTCGATGCTCAACCGCACTCCGAGACTGCGAAGTTTCGCGAGCGTAACTGCCGCGAGCTCCGGATTCTCCATCACCACCGTCTCCGTAATCTCCAGCTTCAAATGCCACGGATTGATCTGAGACTCGTGTAACACTTCTTCGATCCGCTCGATCAGATCGGGCTGCATGAGCTGCTTACCGGAGAGATTCACGCTCATGATCAAATCGCGGTTAGACAACGAGTATTGCTGCCACTTCCGCAACTGGTTGCAAGCATCCCACAACACGCGCAGACCGATCGGCAAGATCAGTCCAGTCTCTTCTGCAAGCGGAACAAAGTCGTCAGGCGAAACGATCCCGCGTTCCGGATGTTGCCAGCGCACGAGCGCTTCGAAGCCGTGCAGCTCGCCACTCGCGAGCGAGACGATCGGCTGGTAATAAACACACAATTCGTCCTTCTCGAGCGCACGCCGCAGATCGCTCTCGAGGCGCAGGAGTGTGACGGCGCGTGTGTGCATTGCGGTATCGAAGATCTCGCAGCGCGCTTTGCCACGATCTTTCGCGCGATACATCGCAGTATCGGCGTCGCGAATGATGTCTTCCGCTTCTATATAGCCCGAAGTGCTGAGCGCGACGCCGATGCTGGCCGTCGTGATCGCTTCGTGACTGACGAGCTTGAACGGCGCAGAGATCGCCTCTTGCACTTTTTCCGCTACGCGCACGGCGTCTGACGCATCCTGAATAGCGTCGAGCAGGATCGCAAACTCGTCACCACCGAAACGCGCGACCATATCCGTTTGTCTGATACACGCTTCGAGCCGGCGCGCAACGAGTTTCAGCAGTTCATCACCGCACGGATGGCCCAAACTGTCGTTGATGTTTTTGAAACGATCGAGGTCCAGGAACAGCACGCCAAACAAATACTTCTCATTCTGGTGCGCACGCCGCAGAGCAACACGCAAATGATCCGTAAACAAAGATCGATTCGGCAATCCGGTTAGAGCGTCGTGAAAAGCAGCATGCCGAAAGTGTTCGCGACTCTCCTCGAGTTCCCTGCCCGTACTTTCCAGTTTCTCGACGTAACGATTGAGCTCTTCGACGTGTCGCTCGGCTTGTTCGGCTCTCAGTCGCTCGGCTTCAGCGCGCGCGTGTTCTGCCTCGGCGCGTTCACGCTCGGCGCGCTCAGCTTGTGCGGCAGTCGCGCGAATGTCTTCGAGATATTTTTCGTACGTGAAGTAAATGATCGAGATCAGCGGCAGCGGCGCCAGCACAGCATAAAAACTGACTGTGGTCTCAAGCTTGATGATGCCACCTGCGACGAACGCGCCGATGAAGTAAGTCAACGATGACCAAAGGTAATGTTTGGACCACGTCTGCCAGACTGGACGATCCGACTTACAGGCCATACAAATCGCCACGATCCACGTGTGGGCTAAATACTGGCTGAAAGCTACCGTGCTCAGGAGCACCAAAGAGGTCGATAACGATTGTGTGTCGACGTGAAAATCCACCCCGAAGAGTAGTCGTGCGATCGCGCCGGTGATGAAAGCAGCGGATCCGGCGGCGGCGGCGTTGAACAAAACCGTGATCCAACGCTTACTGAGATGCCGCCCTGCGCTCAGTCCATCAGCCGCAGCGACAATCACCGCAGCCTCTGGTCCATACAGAAGAAGCGTCAGGAAAACAAAACTGTCTGCCACTGTGATCGTCGTGTTCACGCGCGGCACTTTGATCGCGATACGTGAGCTGATGACGACTGTCAGCAGGAACAACAGGCAAAAGCGGAAGTCGAGTCTCGCGAAAGGCAGCGTACAAAGTGAATGGAAGAAGATCGCCGTACCGGCGACGACCACCAGCCACATGTACCCATTGATGAACCGCTGTTTGCCCATTGCGATTACGAGTGAGTGAGTTTGGGGGCTTTAGAAGTAGAGAAGATCGTAACGCCCGGCGATGTCGAAGCCGAGCTTTAGATAGAACGCTATCGTTCGCGTGTTTTCGTTCTCGACAAACAGATGAACCGCCTTCGTCCGCTCCAGCAACTTGCGACCGACCGCCGCCAGACAATTTTGGCCCACGCCCTTACCTCTTTCTTCACGGGTGACATACACACCCTCGATGTAAGTGGCGTCAGGCGTTTCGGTGATCACGTCTAACTTGAAGATCAGTCGACGGTTCTGCATCAGCACCCACACGCGACCGTTGTCGATGCGACGCAGGTAACGTTGGCGAAATCCGATCGGATCTTTTCGCAGTGGATCGACGCCGCTCGTTTCGACCGCCATCGCGGCTTGAGCGCGAACGATCGGCTCCAGATCTTCGGGCCTCGCGAGACGAAGTTCAGGAACGTCTTGTCGTGACTGAAACTGTTCACCGCGCCGCAGGAAAAGCACTGGACAAACGTGACGCGGCGCTTGTTCGTCATTTGCGTAGTAGCTCCAGAAGCGTTGCACAGCGCTGTGCTCGCCCATGAGCAAATGAGGTGAAGGATCGCGACGCGCAACCGAAGCGAATCCCTCGATGGCGCCATCGCTGGACGCCTCGAACAGAATTGAATGCCCGATGAGCGCGACGCCTTCAAGCTTGTCAGCCTGGTTGCGGCATACGTAAAAGCGCCCGCGATTTTGCGCGCTAACCAAACCGTTATCGCGAACAAACCCAGCCATCACGACATTCGTTAACGTAGGTACGGCGAGCGCGGAAAGGATCTCTTCTTCCGTTCCCTCTGCTGCCGGCGCGAACTCGAGCGAATCGCGCTGCCACGCTGAAACGACCTGGTTTTGCTGCGGGATGCAAGTGCTGTCGAATTTACATGCTACGCTGGCCATGATTTTGTCCTCGCAACTACTGCACTGAGCCGTCTTCCTGCACGGCATCCATGTCGTTACCCTGATCACCATCTGTGAGAACTAACAGCGCCCAGATTGGACCACTGTCTCCGATAGCGACTCCATCTCCGATCGCGACACCGTCCGAAAACATAATTCCGTCACCGATCGCAACGACGTCACTAATTGCGACGCCAGGCGAGAGCCTCGAGACCAGCAGGAAGATGTAGCCGACGCAGATCGCCAGCCCAGTACTCGTCAGAATGTTGTCGCCAATCGCAACACCGTCACCGATCGCAACACCATCGCCAATCGCCACGCCGTCACCAATCGCCACACCGAGATCGTAAATACGTTGATAATTCGTGATCAGATTGATACCCGTCGCATAGCCGCGATTCAGAAGAATGCCCTGGGCCCACGGGAAGGTGTAACCATCAAGCGTCGTGGCAGGCACGGGAGGAACAGTCGTGATCAGCAGGTTTGAGCCCGCCGGAGTCGAGTTTGAGAGATCCGTGCGGACGAGCTTTGCAAGGCGGATCGCGCCTTCGATATTGAGCTGCCCTGCGCCTTGTTCGAGCATGTTGTACCCGTTAAGCGGCTGGGCCGTGTACATCAGGATCACCTAGACGAGGTTTGGTGTGAGCTTTGGATTCGCCTGCAACATCAACGAGGCAGCGCCGGCGACCAACGGCGTCGCCATCGACGTGCCGCTCATTCTCATCATCTTGTGATTGCTGTTGCTCGAAGGAGTGCATTCGAGCTGCGGATAATCAGTAACGAGTCGATTGGATCGACCTTCAGCCGCGATGAGTTTGTTACCTGGGGCAACGAGATCCGGTTTGATGATGTTGTCGTAGTACTTGACGCCGAAAATGGTGCGATAGCTGCGCGTTGGGCCACGCGAGCTGTAAGTCGTGACGCTGTCGTCAGCACGCACATCGCTGCCGAAAGAGTTCGCCGCGCCAACAGTGATCACGGAAGGATCGTTTCCGGGAGCGTGAATGCGTCCGTAGATCTTGCGTCCGGTTGCGTCAGTGCCGTCATTACCAGCCGCAGCGACGACAACGAGTCCAGTGTTGACCAGACGCCGCGCAGCCAGGCACAGTGGATCGTCTTTGTACGAATCCACTGCCGGCGCACCGAGACTCATATTGACAACCCTGATTTTGTACTTCTGATAGTTCTTCTCGCCGAGAGGCTTCGTTGGATCGCTGGGCGCGAGGATCCAGTTCAGCGCTTTCAGAATATTTGACACCGCCCCGACGCCGCGCGAGTTCAGCACACGCAGATTGATCACTTTTGCTTCGGGAGCGATACCTGTGTAAGCACCATTCGCGACGTGAGTCTGGCCGGCGGCCAGCGAAGCGACGTGTGTGCCGTGGCCGTATGGATCGTCCACTCTGCCTTCACCCGTGAAATCAAACTGCGCATCGATCCTGCTTCCGATCTGGTGGTGGTCCTTGTCGATACCGGAATCGAGCACCGCGATGTTTACGTCCTTACCTTTCAGTCCGCTGTTTCCGGATTGCGTTCGCATGAATGCCGCGCCGGTAGTTTTCTCGACGTGGCCGGTCATTTGAACGTCTCGGTCTTCGGAAATGAAATGGACTTCGCTGAAGTCTGCCAGCTCGCTCACGACGCTGAGTGGCAGCTCGACTGAGAACGAGTTGAGCTGTTTGAAGTCGTCTTTGACGTGAACGCCGTTACGTTGCAAGAGTGCGTTCAAACGACCGGTTGGCGATGAGTTGAGTTGAATGATGACTTGAACGTTCTCGCTGCTGGTGCGGCCGCGGAGCGTGCCTGAGATCTTTTCGTCTTTGGGTCGCGAGTTTGCGCTCGCCCGTTGTGACTCAGCGCTTACGGTGCTCGTCACAACGCCGCTCAGGCAAAGCGAATAAACCAAGCCGCCGACAATCAGCAGTGAAGCAGCTAGCCATGACTTCAAATTTTTCATTCTCCGTTAAACCCTCAGCTCGGGATGGAAAGACATAAACTGACGTTCGAGCCGAAGTGCATGGCCTGTGCCGTTCTGTTTTTGGCGTGTTTTGAGAGGTAATTAGCTTGGGAGGTCACGCTGGCAGGTCAAACTGATTCTGACCGGTCAATGTGAACTTGGCGCGACCATCAGCGGGGGCAAGCCCCTCTTCCTGACTTGTTCTTTTTTAATGGGCTCAGTGGAATGAACAAGTAAGGCAGAGGGGCTTGCCCCCGCTGATGGTTGCACAGAGAAGGCCGGGCGTTATAATGCGCGTTGGAAGATTAACGAGAGGATCAATCAATGCCGGACGAGCAAAGAGTCGCTAATAATTCACAAACCTACGTCGCTGACTCCGACACTTTTCAATTTGAAACAATGGAACAGGCAAACGGGCAGGCGACGGTGATTCGTTTCCGGCTGGACGATCCGCGTTACCACGCGGGCGACGTTCTCCTGGTGCTAAGCGGCAGTGAGATCCACTTCCACGGCATGATTGGACAGTTGGCTGACGGCTGGGCGATCGCCAGCGATCGACGTGGATCGCTGTTGGCTGCGACTGTTCAGTAACGCTACCTCACATACCCTGACGGATACGCGACGCGCACACCCGGAGTCGAGGATTTCACCTCGATTTTATGGAATCCCTTGCCGAGATGCGTCGAAAGAAATGTCAGCGCGGCCTGTTTCTGTAACGACGTATCCAGCTCGCGGATAAAAGGCACAAAACTCACGGGCGCGCCAGTGCCTTGGAAGAAAGCCAGCCCGCCAGTCTCATCAGACAAGCGCAACAACGAGCTCTGCGCATTACTCACGAGCGCCGGATTCGACGCCGCCACAATCGTCGGTGCGTAAAAACCGTAGATCGCAACGCCGCGTCGCTGCGACTCGTTAACGGCCCGCTGCAAATCAACGCTCTGCGTCGGTGACGACGAATCAACACCACGCGAAATGTCCAGACCATCAGACACGAGCAAGATCGCCCGGCGGCCGAGCGGCTGCCCTTCAAATCGCTTCAACGCTTCAATAACTTCAACGTAAGGATTGTATGGACTGTTGGTGGCGGAGCCTGTCGGCGGTCGCAGCGAGCTCGCGGCTTTGTCGAGATCGGTCGTAAATCGCTGTTTGACTTGAAGACTTCCGGTGCGCAGGTAACCCACCATCACTCGCGAACCCTTCGGCAGTTGACGAATGAAATCCGCCAGATCCTTGATCTCATTTCCAACTGACGGCACAAGGTCTTCCTGAATCAACACCGCGAGCGTGATCGGGGAACTGGTGCCGATACCTCTGAGCGAGATGATGGTCTGCGGCTCGCCATCCTCGTGAATCGATAAGTCGATATTCTGTAATTCAGTCTCCTCTTTGACCCGGATCGTAACCGGAACGGTGACTGGTTTGCCGGGACCGTGCGTGGCGCCATCGCCCGCAACGCTTTGAGGCTGGCCAAAGGCTGACGAGGCGAACACGACAAAGCCAACGGTGATGGACAACTGCAAAACGGTCAGGTGGAGTCGTCGGAGCGTCTTCATTGAATTTCCTCTATGGTACGGGCGACATTATACTGATGTTATGAAGGAAGCGCTTGTGACGAGCCAGTCGAAAGGGAAACTTTCCGGCAAAGATGCCACGACGGCACGATTGCTGAAAGTTGCGCCCTGGATTGCCATGGCAGCGACTTCGCTTCCGGCACCGCTGGTATTCCTTGTCCTATTTCTTAC
>Ga0105238_10007634_pt1 | contig 10833 bp, 10 predicted proteins | sample KBSC34metaG_FD_81526 | JGI IMG/M metagenome (GOLD analysis project Ga0105238, IMG submission 81526) | Corn rhizosphere microbial communities from Kellogg Biological Station, Michigan, USA - KBS C3-4 metaG | ecosystem: Host-associated > Plants > Roots > Rhizosphere > Soil | place: Michigan, USA...
CCAATGTGAGTATTAAGAGATTTAATACCGTTATTACCGGCGTCGCTCCCCTGTTTGCGGGTGCGGATGGTGCCAAATGGCAGCGCGAGGTCGTCGTGAATAACCAGCAGGTCATGCTCAGGCATAATACTGTAAAAATCAATCAGCTTGCGTGCGCTCTGCCCGGTCTCGTTATAGTATGTCGTTGGTTTTGCCAGAATTACCTTTTCGCCGTCAATGGTCGTCTCGGCAATCAGCGCGGCAAATTTAGACTTTTCAGCCCACTTCAGATCAAGCGATTTGGCGAACTCATCAATGACAGCAAATCCGACATTGTGACGGGTGTTGTCATATTTAGTTTCAGGATTGCCTTGGGCGAAGATAAGCTTCATATGTTTATTGTACCCCTATTTGGAAGTATCGGATTGCTTGGCAAGCTTTTCTTGCTCTTCTTTGTATTTCTTGGTGACGGGCTCTTTGCCTTCGGCGATGCGAGCTTTGTTGGCTTTAATCTGTTTTTCGTCGCGGAAGCTAAAACGAATCGGTGTACCGGCAAAGTTGAATGTCTCGCGCACATGGCGCTCTAGGTAGCGTTTGTATGACCAGTGGATGAACTTCAGGTTGCTACCGTAAATAACGAACCACGGTGGCGCTACGTCGGTCTGAACCATATAACGAAGCTTTGGATGAGTATTCTTTAGTCCGGCTGGTGGATGACGTTGAATAAGTTTTTGTAACAGGTCATTTAAAGCACGAGTTTTTAATTCTTGGTGGCGACGAGCATCAATGTCTAGGGCTAGATCAAATAGTTTTGTGACATTCTGTCCAGTGACACTGCTGGTAAAAATAAGCGGTGCCCACGGTGTGAATTTGAAAGTATTAGCAATTTTTGGCGCTAGATCGTCGCGCGTGTAGGCGTCTTTGCCTTCGACACTGTCCCACTTACTGATAACAATCACCATGCCCTTACCTGCTTCGTCGATAATGCCAGCTAGGCGTTGATCAAGTTGTGTGTTCAGTTCGTTAGCGTCTAGCAACAAAAAACAAACGTCGGATTCTTCAATCGCCTGCAAAGTTCGTAAAACGCTAAATTTCTCGATACCAACCTCTTGTTTGCCAGGTTTTCGCATACCAGCAGTATCGAGGAACTCAATGTCACGAGCACCATAACGGAGCATGATACGGTTTACGTCACGTGTTGTGCCGGCAATATTAGCAACAATGGCCTGTTGTTTGCCAGCCAAAGTGTTAAACAGATAGCTTTTACCAACATTTGGACGACCAATCAGTGAAACACGCAAAATATCATCAGGAACTTCTTCGCTTTTAGCTGGGATTAATTCAACAATTTTATCCAAAACTTCTTCGATGCCGGTGCTGTGTTCGGCGCTGGTACGAAGGATATCCTTGATACCAAGGCGTTTGAATTCGTCGATCGGCAGACTCTCTTTTAGGTCAGATTTGTTGGTGAGCAACATAACAGGCTTTTTGCTTCGAAGGGCTTTTTTAGCGACAGTACGATCCTGATCGCTGGCGTATTGAGTGCTGTCTACAACGACCAAAATAACATCCGCAGCTTCAGCAGCCTCTGTTATTTGCTCTTGGATAGAAGCTTCAAAATCATCAGCGGCATCTTTAAGGCCGGCAGTATCAACCACCCAGAATTGGTGATGTTTATATTCGACACGACCCAGGACGTTATCACGAGTAGTACCTGCTTCACGAGCGACAATAGCCTGTTGTGAGCGCACTAAACGATTAAAAAGCGAACTCTTACCGACGTTCGCTTGACCAATAATCGCAACTGTAGGAAGTTTTGAAGCCATAACTAACGGTAATTATAACAGAGGTAATACAATTTTGCGAGCATAAGCACAACAGATAAAACTTGTAAAAACGTGAAAATATATTAAAATAAATATTAATCATGACAGAGAGTAAACGCGCACCAAAATTGACAGAATTTGAGGCAACCCGCGACAACCGAGGTGCATCAGTGAATGTTTTCGTTGGAGAGCTTAATCCAGATACTGATGATCCGCGAGCGTATGATCTACACGTATCTGTAGAACGTAACGGTATAACCCATGCACCTCTTTTAAAAGTTATTTCGTCCCAGCCACCACTACCTGGCTATGAGCCAGGAGCTGAATATAAAAAAGTAACCCTTAACACCAAAATAATCCGAGTTGCAGGTAAAATTGGCCTGAGTGCGCCTGAGGACTCAGGGCTGAGCGGAATGCACTTTGTCGTGCATGAAATCACTGAGCTATAACCTTAGCTAACAGTAATAATAGAAAACTCACCTGGCTTTATATCACCCAGTGCATAATTACCAAAGTTTGTTCGATGTAGTTTTTTAACGGTGTAACCGAGTGCACCGAAGGTACGGCGAATCTGTCGATTACGTCCCTCTTTCATGGTGACAATCCAGCTTTTTCTATCTGTTTGATTCATGCGTTCCAGCTGTAAAACGCTATTGCCATCCTCTAGGCTGATACCGTGGTCACTAATCATCTGTTGGTGAAGCGGCGACAGCTCGCTTTCCAGGCGAACATTGTAGATCTTGGTCTTGGCAAATTTGGGATGGGTCATATTAAAGGCAAAATTACCATCATTAGTCAGCAAAATGATGCCGCTACTGTCGCGGTCCAGACGTCCAACAGGCTTTAAGTGATGATACTGAGGCGGAATCAGATCGTAAATGGTCGGGTTGTCGCCTTGTTGTTTTCGCGAACAGACATACCCCACCGGTTTATTAAATGCCAGATACTCATATGCGGTATCAGAGGCCAGCGGCTTGCCTTTGACGGCAATAGTATCACCTGTCTTAAAACGGGCGCCCAGTGTGGCTGTTACGCCGTTAACTGTCACACTTCCCTCCCCGATCAGGTTATCGGCCTCACGACGAGAAACACCTAACTGCAAAGCAAGGTGTTTATTAAGGCGTTCGAGGGGCTCGGTACTAGAATCCATTGTCATCAGTATAACAGATGAACGTGTCTATGCCTGAGGTGGCTGAGGGGTCATTGGGTCAGTTGGAGTTGGGGCTGGTGCAGGTGTGACGGGTGCTGCCGCTGCTGCACCGCTAAGTTCTTGGCTCATGAGGTTGCCCATGTCGACAGGGGCTGGTTGGTCACTTAAAGGGTGGATGACACGGTCACCAAGAGATGCAGGGCCATTCGATGAGAACGGTGCGGTTGGCTGCGGAAGTGGGTTTGGAGCAGGTTGAAATGGTGAAGGTGTCGGAGCCATAGGAGCAGCTGGAGCAACGGGTGCTGCTGGTGGTGTGTTGATGACTGGTGATGGTGAAACAGGACTTGACACTGGCGCAGATTGAGCAGGCATAGGTGTTGGAAGCGGTGTCGACGGCGCTGCTGGCATAGCTGGGGTTGGTGCAGTAACTGGCGAAGCCGCCGGAGTTGTCGGAGTTGCTGGGGCTGGAGTCGTAGGAGTAACAGGTGTTGCTGGTCTAGCAACGGCTGACGGAGCTGGAGCGCCAAAGGCTGCTGCAGCGGATTGAGGTGTTGAAACACCGTCACCCAGCACGTCATGAACGGTTCGGACGACGTCTTCGATACCAACTTGTGACTTAACCAAATAACGATCAGCGCCCAGGGCTTCACCGCGGGCACGTTGGTCGTCGCTAGAAAGAGCTGTCATCATGATGACTTTTACGTCTTTGGTCTCTGTTGTGCTGCGCAAAATGTCCAACATATCAAAACCACTAATCTTTGGCATCATAACGTCGCTAATAATAAGGCCTGGGCGTTCTTTGATTGCCATTGCAAGGGCTTCTTCACCATCGCCAGCAGATACGATTTCATAGCCTTCAGCAAGCAACCTTACGCCATAAATCTCGCGCAGGCTTTTATCATCTTCGACTAGCAAAATTTTTGTCATATTTGTCCTTATTGTACCCGAGGGTGGTTAAAAATACTATACTTCTTATGTTTGAGGTGGTTCAGCCGCTACATCTCTGACAGGAATTGAAATGCTGGACGATCGGGGTGCTGATTGAGCTGGCTCTGCGGGTGCGTCTGATGGTGTTGTTCCTGACTGCTCTGCCGCTAGGGCTCGCAGTTTAGCAACCTGGGCTGCAATTTGTTCACGGCTAAGGCTTTCACCGCGTGGAACAGTAGTGGCAGCGGTAACAGCTGGCTTGTTAGATGATTCTGCGGTAGTAGCAGCCGGTGCTGGTGGAACGGGTGTATTAGGGTCAAACGTCGCAGCCTGAATTGGGTGTGTGGCTGCTTCAGCCGCTTCCGCTTTCGCTGCCTCGGCCTGTTGTGCAGATAGTGTCGCTGCCTCGGCCGCACTAATGCGAGGTATTTCTAGGTAAAAGGTGCTCCCTTTTTTGTATTCGCTTTCAGCCCAAATGCGACCACCCATGGCTTCAGCTAGACGGCGACACAGATATAATCCCAGGCCGGTGCCGCCAATTTGGTTCGTCTCGGCGTTATCGACGCGGTAAAACTTTTGAAATAGATGTGGCATGTCTTCGGAGGGAATACCAATACCACTGTCTTTGATGCTAATAACAACCTTGTCATCCGTGCCAGTGACATCAACGATAACTTCGCCAGCAGGTGTATATTTAATGGCATTCTCAGTCAAATTATTGACGACTTCACGGATGTGATCATTATCTAGATTAACGTTATAGGCGGGTGTCATATGACGCACACCATCATCCGGCAGCGGTTTATAGATAAGTTTTAGACCTTTGCCGGTGGCCTTTTCTTGCAATCCCTGTACGATGTCGTGAACGTACGGAATTATATCGACGACCTTGGGATCATTAGCCAATCGACCATCCTCGGCCTTGGACACGTCTAGGAGGTCCTGGAAGAGGCGTCCCAGGTGTTGAGTAGATTCGTGTGCCTTCATAATAAAGTCGCGCGCTTTGTCGTCAATTTTGGCGACGTTTTCATTCAGAGCCAGACCTAAAAAGCCTTCGATTGAGGCCACAGGCGTACGCATTTCGTGGCTGGCGGTGCTGATAAATTCGGCTTGTTCACGTTCTTCGGCTTTGTCTTTGGTGATATCGCGAAAGACAATAATTGCACCAGATCCTGGTTCGCCCGCTGGCGAAATGACTAATGACCCCATAATTTTTTTACCGTTATGCGTAATAATCATAACGTCGTCATCGCGGTTTTGTTGGTTGGTGTTGAGGACTTGCTGGACAGGGTCTGATGTAGCGTCAAACGGCTCGTTTTTCAGATTAGTCAGCTGTAGTACAGATTTATAGTTCAGCGCCAGTGAATCTTGCTTGCCCCATCCTAAAATACGCTGCGCTGCGGGGTTAATCAGTTGAATAATGCCTTGCCCATCAATAGCCATAACGCCGTCAGCGATGGCATTAATAACTACTTCTGATTGAGTAGCAACCTGTGACAATTCGTTGGCTAGGTCTTTATAGGCACGGTCCCCGCCCTCGCTGTCACTTTTGCCAGATTTGGCATGCCAAATAATAAAGCTCGCAATAAGTGGCAATATCCCCGCAAAACTAACTAACACAATAAGCTGAATACCAAATCGTCCATTCAGATATTCTGCCCCAACAAACGCACCTAAACCAATCAGAATTGGTAATAGTCCCCAAATACCAAAAACCCCAGCAAAAACCGATACTAACATCCACAGTGCGATAAACGGCGAATCAACACCACCTGTGGTGATAATAAGCCCTGCGGCAGTCGCACTCAGCAGTAGATAAATCAAAAGAGCGGCCTGCATCGTCGTCTTTTTAGGGATCCACAGATACGTAATGACGCTAATAAGGGCTGTTAGGCTGGCAACCGCTAACACCGGAACCGTAACTATATATGCCTTACCGCCACTATTACTAAGGTACGGCAAAAAGTACAGCAAAATAACACCAGCCGCCACCAAAAGTGTTGCCTCACAGATACGGCGATGCCAAAAACGAGTTAACGCGACTGGTTGAATAGTGCCCCCTATTTCTACGACGGTTTCTAGAGGTTATTATGACGATTATGGTTTGTTTTTACAATAGTTAGGAGCTATACTGATGTCAGTTATGCAATTGACCCGTATCCATCGAAAAGACACCGAGGGCAAAGAGGCTAAGTGGCACATTATCCTGGCGCTCTTGATTGTCACCGCACTAGGACTTGTCCTTAGTAATGAGCTAACTTTCAACACTAAATACATAGTTGCAGGTCTAGAGATCTTACTCATTTTAATATTGGTTGTTGTTCCGCTTCATCGTGCCTTTAAGCGTCTGGTGGCTATTTTCCTTTTGGGCCTCATATCAGCGGCTAACATTCTGTCTCTTGTATTTGTTATTAGTGCACTGTTTGGTGGTATTACTATCGATGGTCACGAACTGCTGATTTCGAGCGTGGCGATTTATCTGACCAACATTATTGTCTTTGGACTGTGGTACTGGGAACTAGACAATACCAAGCAACTTATACCTGATTTTCTGTTTGCACAGATGACGAACGAGAAGCTTGATCCAGGCTGGAAGCCGACATTTTTTGATTATCTGTATATATCAGTAACGAACGCCACGGCGTTTAGCCCGACCGATACGCTGCCGCTTACCCATCGTGGAAAGTTGCTGATGGGTGTGCAGTCTGTTGTTTCGCTTGTTACCGTCGCGCTGGTTGTCGCCCGCGCTGTGAACATCTTAAGTTAAAAGGAGGAACAGTTATGTTCAAAGACACCAAAGCTTTTAGTGGGTTTTCAGTTGATAACCTCGACGCAGCCAAGAAATTTTATAACGAAACACTCGGCATTATGATTACCGAGGAACACGGTATGTTTACGCTCCACCTGGGCACTGGTGGCGAAGTGTTGGTTTATTCCAAAGAAGCCGGACATCAGCCAGCAACGTACACAGTACTTAACTTCCCTGTCGAGAATATCGATGCAGCCACAGATGAATTAGCTGCCAAAGGCATTAAATTCGAAATTTATGACGGCATGCATCAGGATGACAAAGGTATTTCGCGTGGCAAAGCCGCCAACATGGGTCCAGACATTGCCTGGTTCAAAGACCCCGCCGGAAATATTTTGTCAGTTCTACAGAACTAAGCTAACTATTAGAGGAAGTTTTAGGCCAGTTGTATGCGTCTCGCCAGTCTGCTGGGAGCTCAAATCGTGCTGCTGCATGACCAATGTTTCGCATTTGTTCGGCGTGGATTGAACTAATCCCTTCAACATCGATATCAGCAAGTAGAGCGTCGTGATACCAATTTGTTCTCGATGGTCGATTAACAAAAGATGCCCCCGATGCATGCGCGATAGTGTCTGCTCTAAGCAAGGTTGTCATACTCTCTATGTATTGGTCTATAATCGCAACTTTCTTACCTTCCACCAATGGTCGTAGTACTTTTGTTTCACGGTCCAGAACTTGTTGAGATACAACATTAGTACGTACATTTCCTCGATATGGACGCCATTCGTATGCTAAGTTCGGGTCTTCCTCTTTTGTATTGACGACACCTAAATCAGGCACGGCTCTACCCAGTTCTTCGTAGTATGCGCGTACACTATCTGCGACGGGAATTGCTGATTTATGTGTTAATAAAATTACGTCCGGTGCCTCTCGTTCTGTTAGATACGCCATTACACCTGCGAATGATACTTCGGGTGGGCGTTTGGCCATGTAATCTGGCGGTGCGGGCTGCGTAACCATTAAATCGAAAATAGCGTCATATGACGCTTCTTCTAGTATCTCTGGAATTTCTTCTGGACGTGACATAACTCAGTAAATTATATAATAATGTATTGAATTATGCAATAGCTAAATTATTAAATTATCTTAGCTTTGCGAGGGCTTTTTTCTTTAAAATGCGCTTGCGCGATGCACCGTGCCAGTTTTTATGTTTGGCCATGTTGTTAATCCAATCTGTTTAAGTTCATCTAACTATAGCACGCTTACGGATTAATCTAAGGTTTGCCTTTCGCTGTTTCCAGCTCATCAGCGTGAATACACATTCATGGAGGCGGTGCGACAGACAGACATATGGTGTTAAATCAACACAAGTTCTGGGCCGACCAAAGCTAAGACCTATGCGCAAATGGGTTTAACCCAATACTACCGAGCCTTTCGGCAAAACTAAGTTTTCGAGTTGTCTGCGCTTCACTCGAAAGCATTAAAGTATTAACGCGATGAAGCTGTTCATGGCTACCTATTTTTGTGTGGGTTGTCACTCCGACTTTAATCGGAGTATCCATCGGCGCAGATGCCAGAACGTTTGCAATTGTTCCATCTGGCATGCGGTATAAGGCGTATTCATTTACTGGCTGAAGATTATTTCTTGCTCCACGTCCACCTGTCACAACCATGAAACTACGCATAGCGGCGTAGCGAATATTATCGGCCTCTATAAAGTGGCGTCTGCTAAAACCAGCGCTCCTATCTGATCTAAAATCCTCTGTATAGTCGAGTAATTCAAATCCTGTGTCGTCTGGGTGCTCAATTTGAGCAGGTGTTTCTGTATCATCGTATGTTGCTCGCAATACCCCATCCACGCTTAGTTTTTCCCGGTTGCCATAAAAGATTGTGCCCGGCGCATAATCGTTGGCGTCGACTTCGTCGCCGTCATGAAATGTTTCAAGTGGATACGGTGCACGTCGATTGGCAAGATAAGCCGCGACCGCCTTATCTGCGGATCCAAACTGGCCCAGCCGGAAGCCTCTGGTGAGGGGGTCAATATCTGGTTGTCCGACCATTCGCCCATCCCAATAAGCAGGGTTCAGATATGGAATTATTGGTGATGTGTTTGGATTGGTCATAAAGCTATAGTATGAAAAACATCCAAGGAATACACAAGTATAAGCTTTATTGAGGTTATTTAGAGAATTGCTGTGTGGCAAGAAACGCAGCCAATTTTCCAGCTGATTTTGTGCGGTCCGCTGAATCGTAATAAAATGTTTGCCACCCAACAGCCGCCTCGGCTGCTTCGCAGTGGCTCAATTTATTATCAATAAACAGAATTTCGTTTGCTGGTACATGCGCACGTTGTTGGGCTATTTCAAAAATTCGAGGGTCGGGTTTCATAACGTGTTCGACACTCGAATCGACTATTTCGTTCCACTCTACATCTGGCAGAATCCCCTTTTCTATAATCAGGTCCAACATGCCTGGTGATACGTTCGTCAGTAGTCCGATACGAGTTTTGGTTTTCATATCTTCGATAATTGGAACGATTGGCTCGTTTCTGTAGAGAAGATCAACTATTGAATGTTGTAACGAAAAGCCAGCAGGTAACATTATTCCAAGGTATTGTTCAAGCTTAGGCAGAAATGTATCGATATAAACTGTCGTGCAGAGCTCTAATTCGTATTTTTCCCAGAACTTTTTAAAACCTTGCTTATTATCCTCATCAAGCCCCATCTCATCACCCAACTCACTCCATTTATTGTTGCCAGTAAGGTCGTCAATTGCTACACCGCCTAGGTCAAAATAGATGAAGGAAATCATATGCTATTCTAAAGCCTACAGTTTCCAAATCTCGAGTGCAATATCCGACAATTCTTTACTTCTAGCTAGTATTGCATCTTTATCCCATCGTTTGCCATTTGAATCAATTATACCCACGAGTTTTTTGTTCAAAATCAAATTAGAATTTTTGTAGATTGGGTACTTGTCGACTATGGGCTTGTTTGATCCCGCTCCATTATCTTTACCTTTTAGAATTGTTGCATTACCAAATCTGTATATATCCTCTGGGCCTAAGTCGGTTTCCTGCCATGGTTCTGAGGGGTCTTGTGGGTATATTTCCTCAAGTGTTATTTGGTTGTCCTTAGTGTCGATGATTAATTCGTTCTTCTGTAAATGATTCTCAATATTACTAAGGAGGTACTTAAAGAAGTCTTTACCTGTACTCTTCGTGCGCGAGAAGTTAATGAATCCGGTTCTGAAGACTTCGTCATTACTAATTTTCACTAAATCGTTTGGTAAATCGTTGAACAATAGTTTTTGTATAATCGCCTCGATTTCTTTTTTTGAAATTTTCTCCTCTTTTGTTCGGTTTGCAATATCTTGCAGTTTCCTACCATATCTCGAATAAAGTCGATTGATTTCGTTAGTAGCGATATTTGCTACTTTAGCTCTGATTTGAAAGTGATGTATGTTTTTAAGTAACTTATGATAATCGGTTATATTAACGTATTCTCTTAAATTATCTAAAGCAATAATTAATCTCAAGAACTCTTTCACATTTATTATTCTTAACGTGGTTGCGAGTTTAATAATATGATTCTTATCATTTCTATTATCTTCGAGCTTTAAATGAGCAAAGTTTTCTACGTTAGGATGAAGATAAAAAGAAAAGATTTTAGATATCCTCAACAGCCTATTTAAGTAGTCGTCTACAACGGATACGTTAGCTTTAATCGAACGAAAAATCTCAAAGTCTTTGGTTTCTTCGTATTTATTTTGCCAATCGTATTTGATTATATTCTCTATGAGATCAAGCTTGCTACCACAATTTGCTTCAATTGTTTGCCACCTAGATTGAGCGGATCCTATCGGTGTGCTTCTGAATACATAGTTTTTAACGAGCTCAGATAATTTTAACGTTATTCCTGTGCCATTGATCGATTCAAATACTTCGCCCGCATAATCAGCGTTCGTTATATATATAGCGTTGACAACAAGATTTTTTAGTCTTTCGAGTCTTTTGTTTAATAGTGGCGTCACTTCTTTTTTATGGTGGTCATATTTGTCATGAAGATACTCTTTGGCCTTTTCGTAGTTATTGGAGAAATTGTTTAATTCGCTTTTAGACTGTATTTCTTCTGGAGTAAAATCTTTGTTTGATAATAGGTATCTTTCTTTAAACACGTCGTAAGTATCTCTGTTGAAGATTA
>Ga0105238_10007635_pt1 | contig 10833 bp, 10 predicted proteins | sample KBSC34metaG_FD_81526 | JGI IMG/M metagenome (GOLD analysis project Ga0105238, IMG submission 81526) | Corn rhizosphere microbial communities from Kellogg Biological Station, Michigan, USA - KBS C3-4 metaG | ecosystem: Host-associated > Plants > Roots > Rhizosphere > Soil | place: Michigan, USA...
AATGCCTGGGCGTTCATCGGGCTGGCGTACGGCATCAAAGGCTTCATATGTATCTTGGTTGCCGGAAATCGGTATTTCGAAGGCGTAATTCTCGTTGCGCTTGCCCTCGGCGTCCTGGAAGCACTGATAACCGGCTATCTTTCTTCGACCTATCGAGATGCGATCGCGTTCCTGCTGCTCATAGCGGTGCTGTATGTACGCCCTAACGGCTTGTTCGGTTCATATACGGCTTGAGGGCAGGCGATGTTTGGTCAGTGGGAATCTCTGGTAATATTTACTCTCCTTAATGTGATGCTGACCGTGGGCGTGTACGTGACGGCCATGTCCGGGCAGCTCTCGCTGGCCACCGCCGCAATTGCGGGCCTGGGTGGATATGCCGCGGCGATCCTGACCAGAAATTTCGGATGGCCATTCGTTCCCGCTGTCCTGGCGGGCGCCGTCGTCGGCGGTTGCGTGGGTGCGCTCATTGCTGCGGTCACGCTGCGCATGCGAGATTTTGTTCTAAAGCTCACGACGCTTGCGTTCGGCGAGATGATCGCGGTCGTCGCGTTTAATATCGATTACATCGGAGGGGCGAACAGCTTTACGGGCATTCCGGCCTACACGAGCTTCTGGAGCTGCCTGATAGCGGTAGGGATTGCCACGTATCTTGCATGGCGGTTCGATGGATCCCGACAGGGGTTTGCAGCACGTGCGGTCCGGGATGACGTTGTCGCCGCAGCGGCCGCCGGAATTTCAGTGCTTCGCGTGCGCGTGGTTACATTTGCGCTCGGAGCGGCAATCTGCGGCGCGGCCGGCGCACTGCAAGCGCACTACATGCTCATCGTGAGTCCGCAGGAACTAGGCTTCTTCGCCTCGCTGAACTTCATCATCTTTCTGCTCTTCGGAGGGATGTACGTGCTTTGGGGCGCGATGCTCGGTGCGACTGTCTTGACTATTCTGCCAGAGCTCATGCGGTTCACGACGGCGTATCGTGCCGTGTTGCTCGGATTGATCATCACAGTGGTCGTCTTGTTTAGACCACAGGGACTGATCGCGCGTGTACCGACCGGTGTCCCGCGGTTCTTTTCGCGGGGAAAGCGGGCCACTCGGCCACGAAGCCAATAACTCCAGGAAGGGCGGTTTATGAGATTTTCCGCGAACCAAAGTCCGTCATACACGAAGGTGTGAAATGGCAACCAGCTTCAGCAAACTCGTTCGCAAAGAATCTCCCTTAGTTCTGCCGGGGGCCTTTGATGCCCTGAGCGCCCGACTCATCGAGCGGGCGGGATTCGAGGGCCTATTCGTCGGTGGGTTCGCGTCTCTTGGCGCGCGTCACGCGGTGCCGGATGTCGGCTTGATGGGTCTCGCGGAAATCTCGGCGGTTATTCGCGACATCCGCAAGTCAACCAACCTACCGATGATGGTCGATGCTGACGACGGCTACGGTGACGTGAAGAATGTGGTCCACACGGTGCAGACCTATGCCCGGATGGGCATTCAGGCGATCTTTATGGAGGATCAGCAATCGCCGAAGCGATGCGGGCATCTCGCTGGAAAATCGGTTGTCTCCGCCGAAGTGATGGAGGCCAAGCTGCGAGCTGCTGTTGGCGAACGCGATGCTGCCGGACCCTACATTGTGGCGCGGACCGATGCTGGCGCCGTGCTCGGCATGGACGAAGCGCTACGGCGCGGGGAGCGCTACCTGCGCGCGGGCGCGGACGCGATATACATCGAGGCGCCGGAGACAGTGGAGGAGCTGGCCCTGATCGGTCGACACTTTAAGGGCGAAGCGAACATGACCAGCATGCTGGAGGGCGGGAAGACGCCTATTCTGAAGCCGAGCGATCTTCATGAGATGGGCTACAATATCATCATCTTTGGCACCACGTTGCTGATGCGAGCGGCGAAGGTGATGATCACGGCGCTCGATGATATTAAATCGGAAAGGCTTGAGCTCGTCGGGACGGGCGTCTCGCTAAAGGATTACTTTGATCTCGTCGATCTTCAGAAATGGAGCGGCATCGAGCAACGTTACGAACTCGAGACCTGACCATCTAGACCGTTTGGCGGCATGACCGAGCCACAGCGCTTCCCATCATCCGGCGGTCGGCATCTCCGTGCCTTGAGAAATCCGGGCGGCTCCATGATCATGCGCGTGCGACTCTCCTTCTTATCCCGGTCAGCCTAGCGGGGGGCAGGTCTCGAGATCACGAGCTGTTTTGGGCAGCCCTCGCGGTGCGCTTTCTGCCGCTGAAATCGCGCGCGGCGCTTCGGCAGAATCATCCAATCTCAAGCGATCCATCGATAGAGCCGCGCCCACGCGCCCTGCGCGTTTGCTTCGTCGGCATGACGTGAAAGCAACCCATCGAGACCGAGACTTCGTCCCGCATGTGTCACGAGGAAGAAAGCTTGCACGAAGATCAGGAAGACGTACTGCCACGGCCACTCATCCGTGTTCTGGTAAAGGCCGAGCCAGATATGCGCGACGAAGAGCATGCCGACGACGCCAAACGGCCTCACGAGGAAGCCAAGAATGAAGCTGACGGCAAGCGAGAGCTCGGTGAGATAGACCATGGGGTCGATGACCGGCAACGCGGGAACGAAGACGTTCGTCACGATCCATTTGTGTGCGTCGAACGCGGCGTACTTGCCGAGCTGCTCGGTCCAGAATTTGAATGCGCCGGAGACCGGCAAGGGCAATTTCCAAAGCGAGCCCTGAAACCACATCGCGCCGATCATCACGCGCATGAACCACACGGCAAGATGATGGCCCGTCCGCTGCGCCGCATCGCCGCGCCAACTGCAGACCGCGATGCAGAAACTCGAAACCAGAAGCAGCAGGAAGATAGCCGTCAGCAATCCGCCGACGCCGGTCCCTTGATGGTCCCCAGTCTGCCCCAACAGAAACAACCAGGCATCGTAGAACGGGTTGGTCCGCATGGCGCCATACCTGCATGAGTGGGCCGAACTCTCGGCAGGACTGATAGCAAGAAGACCCGCGTTCGGCATGACACGTTCGCGGAACCTCGATCACGATCGCGTATGGGCGCAGGGTTCGTCTCGATTGCGCGCGACCTCGGCGGGCCGCTCCCTCCGGTCGGAGTGGGGCGCTGCGATCGAGGTCTGCCGTGTGACCACGCCAGGGTTGGGATCCGGCGGCTCGGCAATACACGCGTGCTGCGTTCGTCGTCGTCAGAACGATTCAGAACGATTCAGATCGACCACAAGGACACGCGTGTTGTCGATCCGTACTGTGCCTTGAGAGCCGGCAGCGCTCGCACGGAGGGACAACGATGAACGCGAGGGCAGTGATTTTGGCAGGTGCAATTGCTTTGCTGGGTTTATCGGCTTTCAGTTTCGCGCCGGCTTTGGCACAGCGCGGAGATGACCCGCCCTTGCGGCTCGCGGACGCACACTCGCGCTGCCGGACCGGCTGCACAAACCGCGGGCAGCAATGCAATGAGAAGGCCAAAAGCGACAAAGAGAGAGTAGCCTGCACGCGCGGTATACGCACGTGCTGGGCGCAGTTTTGCGGCTGAGTCACGCGTGGCTGACCCTCGGCGTCGAGCTGTACCACCACATCGGCGGCGGCAAGGACAAGTGGCCTTGCGGGGCCTGACGCTGATTCGCTTCTTGCGCTCGACGCGGCGAGACAAGGCGCATCTTCGCGATGCCCGCGATAGGAGCAAACCCATGACTGCTTGCCTGCGAGTCTGTCTTAGGAACGCATGGTTCCTGTTCGCCATGCCGGCTCTTCTTGTCGTGCATAGTTCGGATGGTCTCGCGGCTGACGCGTGCCGGGCCAGGTGCGAAAATCCGTATAACAACTGCCAGAGCAAAACAGTCATGATCACCAAGGCGCATCCCGCTGCGGTCGCCAACAAGGAAAGCAGCCAGTGTTATTTTCAATGGCGTGCCTGCCTTCGTGAGTGCAATCCAAAGTACAATTAAGCTGCCCCCACGCTCGCATCTCGAGTCGGGACGGCCGTCGCGACCCGCCGAGCTCTGATGCGTTCGAGCCGGACTGATCAGCGGTTCAGAACGATTCAGAACGGCCACAAGGACACGCGAGTCGTCGCGGCGTACCGTGCCTTCAGAGCCAGCAGGGCTCGCACACCGCCCTCGAAAGGAGCCCGTCCATGTCGTCATCTCGCCTCCGCGGTCTGGTCAAACCCTCCTGTCTCATCATGCTTTCCATCGCATGGGGCGCGATGGCGGCCGGCACGAATGCGTTCGCGGAACCAATCGCCGGGTCGCAAGAGCTCAAGACTCAAATTGAGAGATTGCAAGCAAACTCCGTCACGCGCATTTCCTGCTCTCGCGACCAATTCAACAAATGCTTGAGCGCTTGCGTCAACAGTCACCGCCAAAGGTGGGGAGAGTCCCGTGTAGAGAGCTGCAGAAGCTATTGTCGCGAAAACGCCTCAAGCAAAAGCGGTTGTGAATGAACCTGCAAATGGCGGGGACTTCCGTCAGCGAAGGCCTGCACCTGGGCAATGCACTCGGGCAGGCGCGCAGACCCGACCATTTCTTACAGCGGACCATGAGCCCGCTGGCCGCCTCTCATTCCACAGGCACGGATCGAAGTCCGTGCCGATGGACGATGGCGCGCATGGCGCTCTCGATGGTTTCGCGCTCGTGGGCTACGAGATGTCCGAAGAACTCGGCATCGTTTTGATCCGCCAGCGCGGCGAGCTTCGGCACGAGCGCACGGCCCTTCGCCGAAAGCGCAACAGTCTGGTAGCGCCGGTCCTCGCGGCTCATTGTTCTGATAGTCAACGCCTTGGCGACCAGTCTGTCGACGAGTTTCGAGTTGGCACCGCGCGTCATGCCGATTCGCTCGGCAAGCGCACTCGGCACGACAGAATCCGCCTCGTACATCTCTCGAAGGACGACCCACTCGGCCACCGTCACGTCGCGGTCGGCAAGCTTGAGACCGAACGAATGCGATACTTGGTTCGATACGAAGCGAATCCAGTAACCGAGATGTGCTTCAAGTGGACTAACAGCAACGGCTTTCGGTGGCATACGCTCACCTAGCTCCGGGGAACCATTCGACGTGGCTGTCACCTGTGCGTCCGTAGTAAACGGCCCGCTTGCCGACCACGGAAACATGGTAGCCAACGCACCCAGCTTCGGCGATGCGCTTGCAGAACGTCTTGTACGGTATGTGCCCTGCTTGAATGGCCCTCACGGCAGCGTCTACGCCGCCCGCTGAAAAGGTTTCGGCGGGGGCGACGTCGACGGCGTCGCCTGTGACGACCTCGGATTCTCCGTTGGGCAGGTAATAGGTCTTCTCCCCGCGCAGGAGATCGGCGTGGTAGCGTTCGACGCCCGCCTTCATCAAACTCATCACGACTTCGCCGAAGGTCGCGCGTTCCTCGTCCGAGGCTCTCGAAGCTTGCAGCATGACTTCTTTCACACTCGCGTTCATTGATCACCCGTTGTTTCAGGAACTATACTGTTTCCATGGAAACCATATTTCCGACAAATAGTTTCCTTGTCAACTAGTATTTCTGTCGCGTGTAGCCGGGGCGGCCTTCATTGATGCGATGTCGGGTCCCGGCACATTGCGTCGATCTCGGGATCGACCGACAGGGCCGCTATCAAAGGATAACCGGACCATCCTGCGAAATCGGGAAGCAGCCTGCCATATGGCGTAGCATAGGATCGCAGAGCGTCGCAGATTTGCCGATTGGAGCGCCCGGCTGGTCGAAGCATCACGGCGCCACGACAAAACAATAGTGCCGATCTTCATCGACCGTGGCGCGCCACTTCAGACCGAAGAACTGTTCTTGCGATCCGCGCGGAGCTCATTGCGTCTGCGCACAGCGCTTTGAATCCAGTGCGCTGAGGCTTTTGATTTCCAGTCTTGACCGCGGAGCGGACACCGTCCGCATCCAAGCTCTTGCGGCCAACTTGGTCGCCCGACCGGACCTTCGAAAGATCATCAGATCGCGGGATCGAAAACTTGAACCATATCGGTGACGTGCGAATTCCGTACTGAATCGGCAGAGTCATGAGGCTTGGAGCAAGAGAGCCCGAGAAAGGCAGTTGACGCTTCCGCTGCGTGCGATCCAGTCATCAGGCTCGGAGCAAAATCCCCCGCCCCGGTTGGGGTTCTACGACGCACTCGGGCTCACCAGAGAGTGTTGCTCCTACGGCCGCTGGCGGAGGGGAGTGCGACTGGGATCCAATGTTCTCCGAATTTGTAGACCCCGAACTTGGCTGGGCGCGTGCGACCGGGATCCAACTGGCGCGCTGAAAATGCTCACGAAAAGGATTCGGTGGTTGCGACGTATCACTCGCTCAGGGGAGTGCGACTGGGTTTCGAACCAATCATCCGATCTTGGTTCTTCTGAAGCGGGACGCTACTCAAGGCGGGCGGAGCAGTTATTTGCCATCCTAGGTAACTAGCGGACGCGCCCGAGACGAGGTGACGCGGGTTGTGTGGGTGAAGTGGGGCTGGTTTCCTAAGGGAAGCAGTGTTACTTCCATTAGCTCCTTCATGGAACTCGCTGGGGGCAGTCGTGCGATGCAGGCGGTAAGGCCGGACAAGTTGCGATCAACCGCTGATGTGGTTTCAATCAATCCCATCCTCCTGAAACCGGCTCGATATTCCTTGACGCGCCTGTGCATCGGAATGCTGCCCGCGATCGTGCTCGCCGGGCTTCCGGCACCTGCGGTGGCGCAGGACGGCGGGTTTAGATCCCCCTCCGGCAACATTCATTGCCAATACCTCGGAGGCGATGATCCGACCGTTCGCTGTGACCTGATCCAGATGACCAATCGTCCGCCTCCGCGTCCCGCCAATTGCGATCTCGAATGGGGTAAAGCTTTTGAGATCTCAGCCAAAGCGGTGGCTGGCACGCGGCTGTGTTACGGCGACACCGTTCAGGATGGCAGCTTGCCGGTGCTGGCATACGGGCGGCAGTTCAGTCGACCGCGCATTCTCTGTACATCGAGCGAAGAGGGCATAGAATGCAGGAATTCCAACGGTTATGGCTTTAAGATTGCGCGCGCGAGCCAGACGCTCTGGTAGGCGCGAGGATAACTCAAACAGCTGGGTACTTGCTCTGAATGAATTTCCTCATAGACGCTTTCGCGCCAATGCTGTTTACGGGATTGGGCACCCAAATCAAAAGGATGTTCGGAAAACCGCGGAGTGACTCGGGCGATAGCGAATTCTGGATTGGTCTACTAGTCGCCGTTCTAATTGGTGCGGTCGTGTTTACGGTAATCCTGCGTGTTTGAGTTTCAAAAGAATTATACTCCTTGTTGGTAGAAAGAAGGCAAGAATACGACGCGTCCCGTCTTGTCTGCATTACGATACCCGCTCCGGCGACACCTCCCGCAGTTTAGTAATTCACCGAGTCCCATGAAAGCCCTTTGCGCCCTTCTTTTGCTCGTCTCAACCGCGGCGTTCGCGTCTTCGCCGGAGGACGACTATATTGCCTCGCGCGACAAATACCGGACCCAGTTCAAATTGAAGGATAACGAGCAGGTCACGGCCGCAATCAGCAAAGCGGAGGAGCAAGCGCGCGCCGCTCTCGAAAAGCAGATGCAGGCAATCATCGGCGCGAGCGGCATCAAGGGCGCGCCGGCGCGAGGGAAGCTCAACCTCGACTCGCTGATTTCCGGCGACATGGGCTCCATCGTGCTCGACGGCCTCGTTTTCAAACTCAGCGGCGACCAACAAGTACTTGTCACCACACGTCCGCTGCTCACGCGCTGGCTCACGGAGCAGCGGGAGATCTGGAAGAAGAGTCCAGAAAATGGATTCCCCGCCGACATCGATGCCGCGTTGAGGACTGAGAATTTCTATACGCAAGCCCTATCGAACGATGCCAACGGCACGCGCTACGCTGACATTCCGGTGACCGGCGGCGTCGCGATGCTGATCGCGCGCCGCCAGGACATCGGCCCCAGCGTGCCGAGGGAGTTGACCGTAGCGGTGACCAAGGCCGAGCGCCTGTATGTCTGGAGCGCACCCGCGAACGCCAAGGTCGTCGCGATCCCGCAATGCTCTGCGATTTGGACCGCCGCAGCGCGCAATGCAAACGCGCTCAACAAGAACGGAGAAGACAATTTCAAGGCCGCCGAAAAGATGCAGACCGAAGCCGACGCCGCGATGCGCAGCTGTTACGACGAGCGTGTGAAATCACAACCCTTCTTCTCAGCGCTGGTGAAGCAGGCGCGCGAACTTGTCGAGCGCGTCAAATAAGCTCAAGCGGCTCACCCCCAGAACGTTTAGTCCATGTCGTCGCGGCGACTCGTACCATCAAGGTGACTCAATATGAGAAAGTGCGGATACTTGGTGACGGTCGCGTTCGCGACCATCGTTGGCCTTACGGCCTCATCGGCCCAGACCGGCCCCTACAAATTGCCGTCCGCTTCAATGAACCCGACGTTCATTCCGGGCACGATCGTCAGTGTCGTAAAATATGACGCCGGGGCTCAGCCCGCGCCCGGTGATGTGATTGCGTTTCGGGTTCCGTCAGACATGAAGACCGTGTTCCTTTTTCGCGTGGTCGGCATTGGTGGCGACAAGGTGCAGGTCATCAAGGGGGCGCTGCACATCAACGGGGACGCGATCAAACGTGAGCAGATCGCGGACTTCGCCGATACCGACGAGGGTAAGCCCATCTCCGTAAAGCAATGGCGCGAGACCCTGCCGGGCGGCGCTTCCTACAATGTCATTCATTTGTTTCCGAGCGGCCCGTTCGACAATACCGCCGTGGTTACGGTTCCGGCCGGCCACGTCTTCGTACTTGGGGACAGTCGCCATAACGCGCGCGACAGCCGTGATGCCAGTGTCGGAATGATCCCGCTCGCGAACGTTATCGGGCGTGTCGTGAAGTGAAGTGAGAACGAAAGTGCACGAAGGTGTGGCCGATTTCGGCTGCGCCGTAATCGGAGACATCCTGGCCTCAACAAGCTTCGCCCAGCCCGCCGCAACTTGGTCGGTGTCATGAAGCTGGGTCTCGAACCAATGCTCCGAAGAGAGCCGGGGCTTTCGGTTTCGAAGATCGACAAGATTGGCGCGTCGGCGTAAGGCAAGCTCATACCATTTGCGCGCGGTTTCCGCCGATTGGGCGTTCAGTCCTCACTCTCCGACGACGGCAAGTCCTGTCCGCCTGCTCCGATCAGTTCGCTCATGATCTGACTGGCGATCTTGCGCACCGCGCACTGCCCCTGGTTTGACAGAGCCACGACGCCGGTCCCCTGCGTCGGGACGAACACCATGTAGGCCGCGTAGCCTGGCACGGCGCCGTCCTTGAAGATGATCCTCCCATGTGCACCGTCTCTCATCTGCCAACCGAGGCCGACGCTCCCATTCGGGCGTGCGGCATGGCGCGGCTGATGCAGAACCGGCAGCAGCGAGCGCAGCGGGACATCCAGGCGGCCCAGCTCAAAGTCGAGATAGCGCATCATATCGTGGAGCGTCGAGCGAACCCACCCGGCGCCGGCCATCGCGGGAAAGCCCGGTATATGCTCGAGCTCCGGCGCCAGCTGTCCGTCCGGCCGAAAGCCCCGCGCCAACCGTCCGCGCTGGGCGACCGTCAGCGCGATCGCGGTGTCGTGCAGGCCGAGCGGCCCGGTGATGATACGGGCATACAGCTGGTCCTCGCTCGCGTTCAATCGGCGCACCATTGCGCGCGCAAGCAGCGCGAACCCGAGATTGGAATAAAGGAATTGCTCGCCGGGCGCGCGCGGCAGCTGATACGGCCTGATGAAACGCCACAGCTCTTCGGGCTGCATCGGCGCCGGCGGGTTCGGCACCCTGCGCGGCAGCCCCGACGTGTGCTCGGCGAGATGGGCGAGGGTGATCGGCTGGCCGTTGAGATCCGGCACGCGGTAGCCGGGCGGCGCAAAGCGAGCGAGCGGATCGTTGAGGTGCATCGTGCCCTGCTGGTCCGCAAAGGCAAGCAGCGTGGCGGTGAGCGTTTTGGTGATCGATCCGATCGCGAAAACAGTGTCGGGCCCCGGCCGGCTGTGATTTCCGGTGTCGCCGTAGAAACGTTGCGCGCGCACGTTTCCTTGCGTCGCGCCGACGGCGAGACCGGTACACTGCGGCACGCGCGCAACCGCCCGATCGATGATCTGGCCAAGCGCTTCCGGGCTGGATTCGGCGCCGGCGCCGGCCGTCGAGGCCAACAGCAAGGCGCACACAGACGCAGTAAAGAGTCTTGAGCCGGCCATTGATGCCCCCGTGCGATCGGACTTCGGTGATCCATGGCGCCACTGTTGGTGCACCAGCGTGCAACGGTCAACTGAAAGGAATTCAGGATTCAGCGCAACGTAGCCCGCTCAACGGGCCGGCCGGTTCGCGCGACAATCTCCGCAGGTTTGCGTGCGAGGTGATGCCGGCCTCCTCGGGTGAGCGGCGGCAGGCCGCCGAACCGCTTTTCGAGCTACTTCTTCACGCCGAACAGCTCGCCGAGCCAAGCGTAGTAGTAGGGCTGCTTCGTGCGCAGCGTCTCGCGGTTGTTCGGCGACCGCGCCACGTAGCCCCACAAATAGAGACTCGCCGTCACGGCGAAGAACTCGTTGACGTTCTTCACGACGTATTCGCCGCGCGGATAGAGCTGTCCGCTCAGCGCATTGTGGAAGAAGCGGAGCACGTCGGCGTTGCGGTTGGCGTTCGGCAGGTAGCGTGCGTGCAGGGCATGGATCAGCTCGTGCAGCACGATGGGCTTCTCCGGCGGCTGCGGCGTTGCGCGGATCTCGATCCCGGCTGAGGTGAAGCGGCCGCCGCCGTCTTCGCCGCCACTGCTCCGCAGGCTGATCTTCTGCGTGCGGAAGAACGCCATGATCGCGTTCTTCGCGCCGCAGTCTGCCACGATGTCG
>Ga0105238_10007636_pt1 | contig 10830 bp, 11 predicted proteins | sample KBSC34metaG_FD_81526 | JGI IMG/M metagenome (GOLD analysis project Ga0105238, IMG submission 81526) | Corn rhizosphere microbial communities from Kellogg Biological Station, Michigan, USA - KBS C3-4 metaG | ecosystem: Host-associated > Plants > Roots > Rhizosphere > Soil | place: Michigan, USA...
GCTCGGCTTGCTCTTCCGGTGTGCCTGCCGCTTCCTGGGCCTGGTTCTGGCCGTGCCCCGACGCATGCTTGATGGTCGGCGCCTGCACGCGCAGGTGGCGCAGGATGCGCTGCTCGATCAGATAAGTGTTGACTGCTTCGTAGAACGCGCCGATCGCACTCATCGTGATGCGGTCGAAGGTGCGGTACAGCAGGATGCGATGTTCGGGAATGATGTCCAGGCAGGCACTGGCCTTGCGTAGCGCTTCACTCAAACGCACTGGACCGACCGGCAGCGATTCGCTGTCGAACACCGGCGCGCCGGCGAGCACACCGAAACGATGGCCGAGCGCGAACAGCAGCTGTGCCTGACGGATCTCGGTCTTGGCGGCGAATTCCTGCAGCGCCAGCGACTCTTCCAGATCGCTGGTGTCGACCAGCGACAATTCCTGCTTTTGATGCGGCGCGCCCGGACGGCTCTTCGGCACCGGTGCGGCGCGGGCTGCCTCGCGCTTGTCGAAACTCGACAGCATGTCCTCGATGGCCAGCATGTAACGCGGCGCGACATCGGCGCGGCCACGCTTGATTTCACGCAGGGTTTCGAAACAGCGGTGCTGCTGTTCGTTGCTGCGGCCCTGTTCGGCCAGCTTGAACAGCTGCATCTCGACTTCATTGAGCGTCGCCACGACGGCGCGCTCCAGGCCACTCGAGCACAACGCCAGCACGCCCTCGAGCAGGTTGCGCACGCGCGGCGGCAGATCGCTGCGACTGGCCAGCGCGCGCAGCGCCGGCTCGTGCGCCTCAATGTTTGGGCCCACACCCTTGGGACCCGCACCGCCTACCGCCTGGCTCATCCCCAACCCCCAATGACACGGCTCGTACCAACGTGGCGTAGCTTGCAGATTCTATGCCTGCCTCGGGCCGGGGGCCAGCGCCGATGGCCACGGCGGCCACCGAACGCGGCGGCGCACCGTGCGAAGTCCGCTGTAACAAACTGGCGCTAGTGCGGCTGCCAGGCGATTTCCACGTAGCCTGAGCGCCCCGGCGTGTTGTATCCGTGCGCGAGCTCATAGTTCCGATCCAGGGCATTCTCCAGCCGCAAACCGACACGCCAGGCCGTGCCCAACGCATAGGTTGCGCGCAAGTTGACCAGGGCGTAGCCCGGCAGCGTCACATTGCCGACGTCGTCGCGCTTGCCGCTGACCACCAGCTCGGCGCCGGCACGCAGGCGTTCGCCAAAGCCGCGTTCGACCGTGCTTTCGAGTTTCTGCTTCGGCCGGCGCAGCAGTTGCGACCCTGAGTCCTGGTTGCGCGGGTTCTGGATCGTCAGGCTGCTGTCGACGTTCCAGACGTCTGCGTGCCAGTGGTGGCTGAGTTCGGCGCCGTCCACCGCGGCGCGGTTGACGTTGATCGCCTGCGAGGTGCTGCCGCCGGAAAAATCGATCAGGTCGTGGATGCGTGTCGAAAAAGCGCGCAGGTCGAGCTTGTTGGCGCTATCCATATGCCAATCCAGGCCAAGCTCGGCGGTGCGCGAGCGCTCCGGATCGAGCAGCGGATTGCCGGCGTAGTAGCCGCCGTAGCCCGGCGAGAACAGCTCGTTGAGATTCGGCGCGCGGAACGCGCTGCCGTAACTGGCAGCCAGGCGCAAATCGGTCAGCGGCGACCAGCCAACAGCAGCCGAGCCCGAAAACTTGCCGCCGAACTCGTCATAGTGATCGTAACGGCCGGAGACCTCGCCATCGACTTCGCCGGCATGTGCGCGCCAGCCGGCGAACAAACCGTGGGCGTTGCGCGAGACGTCGTACGGCGCGCCGAAGCCCGAGTCGTCGATGCTGATGCCGCGCTCGTGGATGTAGTCGAAGCCGGCAATCAGGTGTTGCGCCGGCGACAGCGTGACGTCATTGGTCCACGCCAATTGTTCGCGCGTCGAACGGTAGGCGCTGGCGAACGCCGGCGTGTCGATATCCTCTCTGGAGGTGCCGACGCTGAGACGATGCTGCCAGTTGTCGGACAGCGCGCCGGCCAGGCTGATGTCGGCGGCCTGGTCGAGCGTGTGCGAGCGGCCCTGGTCGAAATCCTGCGTGCCTTCGCTGCGCATGATGCTGCCGGACAGCGTCTGCGCGCCAAGGCGGTAGCTGGCCTGCGCCACGCCGTTGTGATTCTGCAGCGCGTCGTCGTCCGGGTTGTAGATGCAATACGGATCGTTTGGTCCGTTGCAGATGCCGGGGTTGGTCGCGGAAAAGCCGCCGACATGGCGCGCCCCGACCTGCACGCTGAAACCGCCTGCATCCGACCACGCGCCGTACCCGGCGCTGCTGTCGGCGCTGCGATAGCTGCCGTAGCTGGCCGCCACCAGCGGGCCATCGAGCTTGCGCGTGAACACCTGGATCACACCGCCGATCGCATCCGAACCCCAGTAGCTGGCGCGCGGGCCGCGCACGATCTCGATGCGTTCGACCGCGTCCAGCGGCAGGTTCTCGAAGGCGAATGCGCCGGTGTTGGCCGATGCGACGCGCACGCCGTCGATCAGCACCAGCACGTGGTTGGAATTGCTGCCGCGCAGGAACACGCTGGTCTGCTGGCCGGCGCCGCCGGTGCGCACCACGTCCACGCCGGGCTGCAGGCGCAGCAGCTCGAGCAGGTCCGGCGCGACGCTGGCCTCGATCTGGCTGCGCGTGATCACGCTGACGTCGGCCAGGCTCGCGTCGACGGTTTCGGCGACGCGCGAGGCGGTCACCTCGATGGTCGGCTGCGGCTCGGCCTGCTGGGCGTGCAACATCGCCGGCAAAGCCAGCAGAATGGAAAAAGATAAAAAGGATTTTTGCAACATTGTGTACTCCGCTCACCCGCGATTGATGGCAGGATGCGCGGAAAGGCGGAAGGATGCGGCGTCGAAAAGCAGACTGCGGCAGCCGTCCGTTGCCCGCCGCAACGCCCTGGTCTTGCCGCAGGCCGGTCTCCGGGCTCGCAAGCGCATCCTTTGGGGATGCTGCCTCGATCGCCTTCCCATGCTTGCGCACAGTGGCGTTGAGATCGAAGCGGACTTGCTTACCGTTGCGGGGGCAGCGCCGGAATCGGTACGTGCTGCGCGCCGTCGATCCTGCGATCGCGGACGGCTTGCAACACTCCTTCACCGGCTTCCCGTTTCACCTGCGTTACAGCAGGCACCTGCGGCGGCGCGCAGTCTAGAGCCGCACCCCCTTGCACGCAAGTGACTGCGGGCGAGGGGCTGAAAGCAGATGCCTTGCCGCGGTCAGAATACCGTTCGCCCTGAGGTATCGAAGGGTGAACGGCGCGAACGACCAGAATCAATAAGTTGTGCCGAGCTGTCCGGTGCCGTTCATGCTTCGACACCTCAGCACGAACGGATTCATGCGATCCGGCAAGCTGATGCGAGACAGAATCACAGCGAAGACGGTCGCTCAAAAGCGGCGGCGACCGCAGTGCACGCTCTCAATCCCTGTCCGTAGCCGTAGAGACGTCCAAAAGCCCGCCATCCTCGCCGACGCGCAATAGCACCTCGATCGGCTTGCAGCACACTGCGCAATCCTCGATGTAGCGCTGCGAGCCGGCGGACAGGTCGACGCTGGTCTCGAACGCCTCGCCGCAATACGGACAATGAATGACAACGCCTTCAAGCATGCGGAGGACCTCCGTGGATACGTGGCCGGCGAGGCTGCTCCGGCAAAAAAGACGCAATCACATCATTTAGAAATCGCCGGCCGAGTTCGGTCGCACGAATTTGTTCTGCATCGCGAGCTAGCCAGCCGCGTTGCTGCGCATCGGTCAGCGGCGCCGCAATCGTGTCGGCGCCGAGACCGGTGCGCGTGGCGAATTCGCGCATGTCAAAACCGCCATTCAGGCGCAGCGCATTGAGCATGAACTCGAACGGCAACTGCTCGCGCGGGACCGCTTCGTCGCCGCCAATGCCGCGTAGCGTACCGGCATGATCGAGAAAGCCGCGCGGCGCGCGCACTTTCCAGCGCCGCCGCACGCTGCCATCGTCGGCGCTCAGCTTGGCGTGTGCGCCGGCGCCGATGCCGAGGTAGTCGCCGAAGCGCCAGTAGTTGAGATTGTGCGCACACTCGCTGCCCGGCCGCGCATACGCCGACACTTCGTACTGCGCCATGCCGGCCTGCGTCAGGCGCGCCTGACAAGCTTCCTGCATGTCCCACGCGGCATCCTCGTCGGGCAGCGGCGGCGGGTTGGCGGCAAACTGCGTGTTCGGCTCCAGCGTCAGTTGGTAGTGCGACAAATGCGGCGTGCGCAGCGCCAGCGCCTTGTCGATGTCGTCGAGCGCGCCGGCCAGGGTCTGCTGCGGCAGCGCATACATCAGGTCGAGGTTGAGGTTTTCGATACCGGCATCCTGCGCGCTCTTGATTGCGCGATCGGCCTCGCTGGCGCTATGGATGCGGCCGATGCGCTTGAGCGCCGCGTCGTCGAAACTCTGCACGCCGAAGCTGATGCGGTTGACGCCGGCGCGGCGGTAGTCGGCAAACGGAGCGTGTTCGACGGTGCCGGGATTCGTCTCCAGCGTGATCTCGATGCCGGCCGCAAAGTCGAGTCGTGCCTGCACGCCTGCAAGGATGCGCGCGATGTTGTCGGCGGAAAACAGGCTTGGTGTGCCGCCGCCGAAAAATATGCTTTGCAGCGCGCGACCGCGCGCCAGCGGCAGGTCCTGCTCGAGATCGCGCAGCAGCGCATCGACATACTCGCGTTGCGGCAGTTCATTCGGCGCGTTATGCGAATTGAAGTCGCAGTACGGGCATTTGCGTACGCACCACGGGATGTGGATGTAGAGCGAAAGCGGCAGCGATGTGGCCATGGCGGTCACGTGCGGCCGATGAGCAATGCGCGCAGCTTTGCCAGCGCCTGGCCACGGTGGCTGATGCGGTTCTTGGTGGCGGCGTCGAGTTCAGCGGCACCGATGTCCAGCGCCGGATCGAAGAACACCGGGTCGTAGCCGAAGCCGCCGCTGCCGCGTGGCGCGTGCAGGATGCGGCCGCGCCAGACCCCTTCGGCAATCAGCGGTGCGGGATCGTCGGCATGCTCCAGCAGCACGATCGTGCAATGAAAGTGCGCGCCACGGCGCTCGTCGGGCACGCCGTGCAATGCATCCAGCAATTTGGCGATGTTCGCGGCGGCGTTGCCGTGCTCGCCGGCATAGCGCGCCGAATACAAGCCCGGCGCTCCGTTGAGTGCATCGACGCAGATGCCGGAATCGTCGCCAAGCGCCGGCAAACCCGACAGGCGAGCGGCCTGGCGAGCCTTGAGTAGCGCATTTTCCACAAATGTACTCGCCGTCTCGTCGGCATCGGCGATGCCGAGCGCGCTCTGCGCGACCAGGTCGATGCCAGGCCCGAGGATTTCGTGCATCTCCCTGAGTTTGCCGGTGTTGCTGCTGGCCAGCACGATGCGGCGAATGCTTGTCGAGGGCATGCCTAGACCACGCTCATGCGGCAGCGCGGACAGAAGCGGTGGCGTTTGACCCACGGCATCAGGCGGAACGCCAGCCAGCTCAGGAACGACAATGCGCCGAGGAGGGGGTGCGTCTTGTCGGCCCAGTCGCGTGGGTGGATGCCTTCGTTGTCGTCGTAACGATCGATGTACGGATCCTCGCCGGCGCGAATGCGCAGCATGCAGCCGCACTTCGGGCAGCGCGGCAGCGCCATCTCAGGCGAGCGCCGCGCGCTGGCCGGCGAGCAGTTCGCCAATGCCTTTCTGCGCCAGCACAAGCAGCGCATCGAGTTCGTCGCGGCGGAATGCGTGGCCTTCGGCCGTGCCTTGCAGCTCGATGAAGCCGCCGCCGTCGTTCATGACCACATTCATGTCGGTGTCGCACGCGGAATCCTCGGGATAGTCCAAGTCAAGCACGGGCGTGCCGCGATAGATGCCGACCGACACCGCCGCGACCGCGCCGATCAGCGGATCGCGCTTGAGCGTGTGCCGCGACTTGATCCAGGCGATCGCGTCGGCCAGCGCGACATAGGCGCCGGTAATGGATGCGGTGCGCGTGCCGCCGTCGGCCTGCAGCACGTCGCAGTCCAGCGTGATGGTGCGCTCGCCAAGCGCGCCGCGGTCCACGCAGGCACGCAGACTGCGCCCGATCAGGCGCTGGATTTCCAGCGTGCGGCCGCCTTGTTGCCCACGCGCGGCCTCGCGCTGCGTGCGTTCGCCGGTGGCGCGCGGCAGCATGCCGTACTCTGCCGTGATCCAGCCTTCGCCCTTGCCGCGCAGGAACGGTGGCACCTTTTCCTCGACGCTGGCCGTGCACAACACGCGCGTGTCGCCGCAGGCGATCAGCACCGAACCTTCCGCGTGGCGCGTGTAGCGGCGTTCGATGACGAGCGGGCGCAGTTGGTCCGGCGCACGGCCGGAGGGGCGCGAAAAAGCGGTCATGAGCAGAATTTTTCCAAAAGTACGTGGGCCGAGTTTACCATTGCGCTCCGAAGCCGCCCTCGAGTACGACATGATCCGCAGCATGACCGCGTTCGCCAGCGCGGAATCCGAGACCCCCTGGGGCGCGCTTGCATTCGAGCTGCGTTCGGTCAATCACCGCTATCTGGAACTCAATCCGCGGCTGCCCGAGGAATTGCGCGCGCTGGAACCGGCGCTGCGCGAACGTGTTGCCGCGAAGCTGACGCGCGGCAAGGTCGACGTCAATCTGCGCTACCGGCCGAGCGATGCGGCGGCGGCGGAAATCCGCCTCAACGACGCTCTGCTCGAACGGCTGCAGCGCACCGCCGCGGCATTCAGCGAGCGCTTTCCGAAACTCACCACCGATTTCACTCGGCTGCTCGAGTGGCCCGGCGTGCTGCTGCGCGAGGAGGTCGACCAGGACGGCTTGCGCCAGGCGGCGCTGCAGCTGCTCGAGGTCGCGCTCGACGACATGCTCGCCACGCGCAGCCGCGAAGGCGAGCGCCTCGGCGTGTTCCTGCGCGAACGCCTCGACGGCATCGCGCGCATCGTCGCCGACGTACGCGGCTGGCTGCCGGACATCCGCGCGGCATTGCGCGCACGCCTGGAAGCGCGCCTCGCCGAGATCCGCCAACCCACCGGACACGCCGCGCCGGAGCCGGGCCGCCTCGAGCAGGAATTGATCCTGCAACTGTCGCGCATGGACGTCGACGAGGAACTCGATCGCATGAGCGCGCACATCGCCGAGGCGCGCCGCATCCTGGCGCTGCCCGACGCGGTCGGCCGGCGCCTGGATTTCCTGATGCAGGAATTCAATCGCGAGGCGAATACGCTCGGTTCCAAGTCGGTGGACCAGCGCACCACGCAGTCCGCGGTCGAGCTCAAGGTGCTGATCGAGCAGATGCGCGAACAAGTCCAGAACATCGAATAGCCATGTCCGGAACGCTATATATCGTCGCGGCGCCGTCGGGCGCCGGCAAGACCAGCCTGACGCGCGCGCTGCTCGAATCCGAACCGGACATGCTGCTGTCGGTGTCGTACACCTCGCGTGCGCCGCGGCCGAACGAGCGCGATGGCGTGCATTACCACTTCGTCTCGCGCGCGGAGTTCGAGGCAATGATCGCGCGCGGCGAGTTCTTCGAGCACGCCGTGGTGCACGGCGATCTGAAGGGCACCTCGCGCAAGGTCGTCGAGCAGACGTTGGCCAAGGGCCGCGACGTGCTGCTGGAAATCGACTGGCAGGGCGCCCGCCAGGTGCGCGCCCAATTGCCCGGCACGGTCAGCATCTTCATCCTGCCGCCGTCGCGCGTGGAGCTCGAGCGGCGCCTGCGCACGCGCGCCTCGGACGACGAGCGGACCATCCGCCGGCGCCTTGCCGATTCGCAGCGCGACATGCTGCATGCGGCGGAATTCGACTACGTCGTGGTGAATGACCAGTTCGACTCGGCGCTGGCCGAAATGCGCGCGATCGTCAATGCGCACCGCCGCGGGCAGGCAGCCCCCAAGGCGGATCATGGCGCCCTGCTGAGCGAGTTGCTGAACTCCAACTGATCCGCGTGCTGATCACTTGACGTTGCGGCTTCCGCCTGGCCGCGCGCATGAGGTAAGGTAGCGCCTCCCCGCTGCACGCTGTCACCCATGACCACGAACCGCGCGCCGAATCGCGACGCCGCCTCGGATGCTCCCCGCAAAGACGCGTCGCCCCCCGATGCCCTGATCAAGGACGCGCTGATTAAAATCAGCGGCTTGCGCACCGTGCTCAACGGCAAGACGATTTTCGACGGCGTCGATCTGGAAATTCCGCGCGGCCGCGTCACCGCCATCATGGGTCCGAGCGGCACCGGCAAGACCACACTGATGCGGCATATCACCGGCCAGCTGCCGCCGGATGCCGGCAACATCCTGGTCGACGGCCAGGACGTGTGGCGGCTCGGCCGTGAGCAGCTGTTCGCACTGCGCGAGAAGATCGGCTACCTGTTCCAGAATTCCGCGCTGCTGACCGACTTTTCGGTGTTCGAGAACGTCGCATTTCCGTTGCGCCAGCACCTGCGCTTGCCCGAGCAGCTGGTGCGCAACATCGTGCTGACGAAATTGCAGGCGGTCGGCCTGCGCGGTGCCGCGGAGCTGATGCCGAGCGAATTGTCCGGCGGCATGATGCGCCGCGTCGCACTTGCCCGAGCCATCGTGCGCGATCCGATGATGATCATCTACGACGAACCGTTCGTCGGGCTCGACCCGGTCGCGCTCAATCAGATTCTCAAGTTGATCCGCACGCTCAACCAAACACTCGGCATCACCAGCATCCTGGTCGCGCACGAACTGGCGGCGGTTGCGCAGGTTGCCGACAGCATCTATCTGCTCGCCGCGGGCAAGATCGCCGCGCACGGCCCGCCTGCGCAACTGGCGCGTGGCGAAACGCCGTGGACCAAGCAGTTCTTCGGTGGTGAGGCCGATGGTCCGGTGCCGTTCCACTATCCGGCGGCCGACTACGCGGCGCAGCTGGGCCTGGATGGAGGCAAGCAATGAGCGCTGTGCGCAAGCCGCTGTCGCCGTTCACTGGCGGCCTCGAGCAGATCGGCGCGTGCGGCCTGTTCCTGGTGCAGATCCTTCGCGCGATGCCGCGCAGCCTGCGCCATTTCCCCGAAACCGTGCGCCAGATCTTTTTCGTCGGCGCGATGAGCCTGGTCATCATCATGACCTGCGGCTTGTTCGTCGGCGCGGTGCTCGGTCTGCAACTGTACGACGTGCTGTCGCGCTTCGGCAGCTCGGCGATGAGCGGCACGGTGGTCGCGTTTGCGCTGTACCGCGAACTGGGGCCCGTCGTGACGGCGCTGCTGTTTGCCGGCCGCGCCGGCACGTCGATCACCGCCGAGATCGGCCTGATGCGCGCGACCGATCAGCTCGACGCCATGGAAATGATGGCGGTCGACCCGATGGCCTATGTGGTCGCGCCGCGCTTTCTCGCCGGCCTGATCGCGATGCCGTTGCTGGCGTGCATCTTCAACGCCATGGCGATACTCGGTGCGCACATGGTCTGCGTCAGCTGGCTGGGCCTGGACAACGGCACGTTCTGGTCGAACATGACCTCAGCGGTGGACGTATGGATCGACGTGGCCAACGGTGTCTGGAAGAGCATTGCGTTCGGCGCGGTGGTCACGCTGATTGCCACGTTCCAGGGTTATACGACGTCGCCGACCAGCGAGGGAGTTGCCTACGCGACGACGCGCACGGTGGTGTTCTCGTCGATCGCAACCCTGGCCATCGATTTTGTAATGACTGCGTTTCTGATGTAGCGCAAGGAAGATTCTCATGGCACAACGACAATCCTTTCAAATCGGCACCGGCCTGTTCATCGTGCTCGGCTTCCTCGCGCTCGGCTACCTGGCCACGCAGACCACGAGTCTGGCCAACTACCGCCAGGGCGACAGCTATACGCTGAAGGTCGAGTACACCAACATCGGCCAGCTCAAGCTGCGCGCGCCGGTGAAGCTGGCCGGCGTGCGTGTCGGCACGGTCAGCGCGATCGAGCTGGAACCGGACAAGCTGCAGGCGCTCGTGAAGATGTCGATCGACAAGCGCTTCGACAAGATTCCGGACGATTCGACCGCGGCCATATTCACGAGCGGTTTATTGGGCGACCAGTACGTTGCGATCCAGCCAGGCGGTTCGCCGGAGATGTTCAAGGACGGCGACCAGTTCGTGCTGCTGCAGAATTCCATGCAGCTCGAGGAGCTGATCGGCAAGTACCTGCTCGGCGGCGATTCGGCCAAGAAGGCCGATGCGGCACCGGACAAGCCGGCAACAAAGCCAGAAGTTTCCACGCCGGACCAGCCGGCGCAGAAGAAATAGGAGAACCCCACATGAAGGACAGCGCCATGCGATTTGTATATTCCTTGCTTTGTGTACTTTTTATCGGCATCAGCGCGCACGCGCACGCCGAAAACGCGCCGAACCAGGTCGTGCAGGGCATCGTCGATGACCTCGGCAAGACCATGGAAACGCGTCGCGCCGAGCTGTCGAAAGACCGCGAAGCGCTGCTCAAGGCGATCGACGGCATCGTGCTGCCGCACTTCGACATCGACTACGCCTCGATCCTGGTGCTCGGCCAGAACGCGCGCGCGGCGACGCCGGAACAGCGCGCACGCTTCGCGCATGCGATGTACAACTCGATCACGCATCGCTATGCCGAAGGCCTGCTCAAGTACACCCAGGGCCGCGTCAAGGTGCTGCCGTTCTCGGGCGAGCTCAACGACAAGCGCACGCTGGTGCGCACCCAGGTCGTGCTCGACGACGGCAAGCTGGTGCCGGTCGACTACGCGTTCCGCAAGACCAAGGACGGCGACTGGAAAGCCTACGATGTGATCATCGAGGGCATTTCCTACGTCACCAACTACCGCAACCAGGTGGACGCGGAAATCCGCAAGGTCGGCATCGA
>Ga0105238_10007637_pt1 | contig 10829 bp, 10 predicted proteins | sample KBSC34metaG_FD_81526 | JGI IMG/M metagenome (GOLD analysis project Ga0105238, IMG submission 81526) | Corn rhizosphere microbial communities from Kellogg Biological Station, Michigan, USA - KBS C3-4 metaG | ecosystem: Host-associated > Plants > Roots > Rhizosphere > Soil | place: Michigan, USA...
AAATGCTTCAGCGACTGTTTCATCCGTTTGTCACGACAAAAGGCGAAGCAGGCACTGGCCTGGGTCTCTGGGTTTCAAAAGGGATTCTCGACAAACATCACGCCACAGTCGCCGTGCGCACCCGCCCGGGATGCGGCACAGTCTTCCGCCTCTTCTTCCCCACGGCTACCTCCTAAAAGCGTGCTCCAGTCTAACGATCCACCTAGGTGGATGAATGCGGCGGGTTCAGCGAGTCATCTTTCGACCAGAGAATAGGGTGCGCGAGGTTTCGAATGCGCGCCAACATAGGCGCATGACGGCCTTGAAAATCAAAAGAACCGAACTTTGCGCTACTTCTCAGGACGAGATTCTTGCTCTGCGAATGCTTGAATTGCTTCGGCTACCTGTTCTTGAGTCGATACGCCCTTTTCGATTGCAAGGAAGCTGAGGATCGTTATAGGTGCGCCTAGTTCGGACGCTGCGAGAGTCTTGTGATGGCCATCCAGAAGATAGTGCGACAGACACCAATGCGAGTTGATTTCTGGGTCGCCTTCCCAATCGGCAGGTTGTTTGATGTCAAGAATTGAAAGTGCCAAAGCAGTTGGGGTGGAGCCAGCTAACAGCTCATTCCTGTATGAACTCACAGCCTCTGTGTCGAGCCACCTCTTCGGGAACATTGGCACGATGAACTCAAATAGCCCTCTTCCGTCAGTCATGTTTATCTGCGGAGCCCGGTAGTATTCGGTTTTCGTGTGGTGCGGTAATCCGTAGAAACTGTCCACTCCCCACAATGCGACCTGTTCTTCTCGAAAATAGTCGCCGGGCTCCGAAGGCACTACTCTCTTCGGGACACACTTTAGAAGCAATGCATTGTAGTCACCGGCCGGTAGCGTAGCGGCCACAGTTCGCAAGAGATCGTCCTCGAGTTTCGTTATTCCTCTTCTGAATCGTTGCGAGAGCTCAGCCGGAGAGACTTTATCATTGGCTCCATCGAGACGCTCGAAGAAGAACTCGCAAGTACCGCAAATATTGCCGATGCGATATGCTTTCTTTCCATCCAGCGTGATAAATCTGTCCCAGGCTGGCCAGTTGCCGCCACCTTCAGTCGCAAACGCTATGCGCGATTCAATGGATGAACTTGCTACGGTCGATACCGCGACTAGGCTGCTCATAGGCAAGATGATACTTTCCAACTACTCCCTGGCCAGTTCCTCTTTGATCGCTGCCACCAACTCCGGTGCATCCGGCGGTGTATCGGGCGAAAACCGCTTGACCACTTCGCCATTTCGTCCCACCAGGAACTTTTCGAAATTCCAGAGGACTTCGGGGTCGGCATTTGTCTCGATCCCGTAGCCCTTCAGCTTTTCGCGGAAGGGAACTTCAGCGACGCTGATCGCCTTCGGCTGCGCAGTGGTCAACAGCTTATACAGCGGATGCTTGTCGTCGCCCGCCACGGAGATTTTGCTGAACATTGGAAACTTCACGCCATAGTTCGAGGTGCAGAAACTCTGGATCTCCTCGTTTGTTCCCGGCTCCTGGCTCTTGAAGTTGTTGGCTGGAAATCCGGCGATTACCAGCCCCTGTCCTTTGAATTGCTCGTACAGATTCTCCAGACCCTCATACTGCGGCGTAAGGCCGCACTTCGACGCGACGTTCACCACCAGTACAACCTTGCCTTTGAACTCAGCCAGCGAAGCGTCATCGCCTGAAATCTTCTTTACCGGAACGTCATAAATAGAAGTGCTCATCATTATCTCCTTGGGGAAGTCAGAAAAAAGGTTGGATGCCACCATCAGGCCAGCAACTGCTTTGCAACTCGAACATATAGCTCAACTGCTTCGAGGAGTTCCTTTTTGGCGACGCGTTCATGCGGCGTATGCGCCACATGAATCGATCCCGGACCGAGCAGCAGCGGCTCGCCCCAATTGGAAAGCTGCGGGATGTCCGTCGTAAACTTCGCCACCATCGTCGGCAATCCTTCCACCGCCTTGAGCCGCACAAATGGAATCTCCAACGTGAAATCTACCTCTGCGAGATCGCGGGCAGCTTCCACAAGGGCCTTGCGTACCGGCTCCGAATCGCCAACCAGCCGCACCAGAACCTGCGCTTCCGCATTATCGGCGATCACATTCGGCGCGTGCCCGCCGTGCACCTGTCCGATATTCAATGTGCTCGGGCCAACGTCCTCCGTCACCGGCAACTCCAGCTGCAGCAACCGGCCCAGCACTTCCACCAGTTTGTGCACCGCGCTGTCGCCAAGCTCGGGATACGCCGAATGCGCCATCTTCCCGGAGGCTTTGAAGACCGCTCGCAACGCGCCCTTCGAGGCCAGCGCGAGGCGGTTGTCTGTCGGCTCTCCATTGATCAAAAATCTGCTGCCCTTCGGAGACTCATTCGCCACCTTTGCGCCAGCCGAATCCCGCTCCTCGCCCGACACAAACAGCAAGCCAACCTGTAGTCCGTCGGCCCGCAGCATTTCGGCCGCCGCAACCTGCGTCGCGATAATTCCCTTCGCATCGCAAACGCCGCGCCCGTAAAGAAACTCCGCATCTTCCCGGAACGGAATGTAAGGCGGCACGGTATCCATGTGCGTCGAGAACACCAGATCAGGCCGCTGCCCCGCCGGCCCCGCGTAGACATTCCACCGCGGACCCTTCCCTGCGCTCTCCTCCGGCTGCGGTACCGGAGTCTGATCGACTTCCCATCCGCGGCCACTCAAAAACGCCGCAAGAAAATCCCCTACCTGCCCCTCGAAGTAGGTGGTCGACTCAATCTCGCAAAGCTGCTGGGTAAACCGTATTGGATCAATCGGCTCTAGCTCATGCATCGTGCTGCCAGAATATCGTGTTTGAAAGGGCAAGGGATTCAACGGTATTTCTGACTCATCCACCTCAGCCTCAAAAGCGCGTAAAATTAACTGTTGAATGAAGTCTCCCGCAGCTCCTTCTGAACCAGCCGCCGCCAGCTATCCCACCACGCTTCGAAGCGTGGATCTCCGCGGGCCCGCCGGGAGGCTCGAAGCTCTGCTCAACGAGGGCGCTCCAGAATCCCGATACGCAGCGCTCGTCTGTCATCCTCATCCTCTCGGCGGCGGAACCCTGCATAACAAAGTCATCTACCACGCCATGAAAGTCCTCAACGCCCCGGACTTCGGCTTCCGCCTTCCCGTCTTGCGCTTCAACTTTCGCGGCACAGGCCTCAGCGAAGGGCACCATGACGGCTTCGCCGAAACAGAAGATGTCTCCGCAGCGCTCGATTGGCTTCACGAGCAATTCGGTCTGCCCACGATCGTCGTGGGATTCAGCTTCGGCGCGGCCATGTCTCTCGCCGCCTGTTGCGGCACTGGCAACCATGTTCAGGCGCTGGCTGCTCTGGGGCTTCCCGTCCAGGGTTTCGGACGCCCCTACCAGTATTCGTCGTTCGCGGGCTGCAAGATATTCAAGCTCTTCCTCAGCGGAGACCGCGATCAGTTCGCCCCAAAGGCCGAACTCGAAAGGATCGTAAGCACCGCCGCCGAACCCCGACGTCTGGTCTTTATTTCCGGAGCCGACCATTTCTTCACCGGCCACCTTGCATCCATGCAGAAGTCTCTGGCTGCGTGGCTCGCCGCCGCGCTCAAGGAGCAGGTTCAATGACCCCCGCCAGCGAGACGCCGCTCGACTTCCTGCACGCGCGCGCTACCAGCTTCTTCACCGAGGCACTCGAGGCCAGCAGCATAGAGTCCGCTTTCGACCGCCGTCTTCTCTTTGAAGGGAACTCTCTCAAGCGCCTCTTGCCCGACGGCAGCGGCCCCGACACCATCAACCTTTCTCAGTACAAGCGCATTTTCGTTATCGCCATCGGCAAAGCCGCCGGACCGATGCTCGAGATCCTGCTTGACCGCATGAAGCGGCGCAAGGGTTTGCGCGGCATCTGCTGCTCCAAATATCTTCCTAAGAAACGCAACTGGCGCTTCCGCTACTTTGAAGGCGGACATCCCCTTCCAAACCAGGAGTCTTTCGACGCGGCCCGCGCTGCTCTGGCTCTTCTCAAAAAAGCCAAGCGCGACACACTCGTGTTCTATCTCGTCTCCGGTGGCGGCTCAGCGATGTTCGATCTGCCCCTCGACCAAAGAATCACGCTCGCCGATACCGTCGCTTTTCACGATGCCCTCCTCGGTTGCGGCGCGCCCATCAATGAGATCAACACTCTTCGCAAGCACTTCAGCGCCGTCAAAGCCGGACGACTGGCCATCGCCGCACCCGACTCGCTGAAGGTCTCGCTGCTGGTTCCCGACGTTCCTCTTCGCACCCTTGATGCTCTTTCTTCCGGTCCTTCCTCGCCCGACCACTCAACAGTTTCAGAGGTCCACGAGATCATCGAGAAATACAATCTCGGCCAAAGGTTTCCTGCATCGGTCAATGCCTTCTTCCAGCAGACTGACCTGCCGGAATCGCCAGGCAACAAGAAGTGGAAACCGCCTTTCCTTCCCCGCTTCGGCCGCAGCGAGCCAAGTCCGCGCCGCTTTACATCGGCGGCCAGCCTCACGGGCGAAGACGAAGCCTTTCGCGACTCCGTCTTCGAAGTACTTCTCTCCGATCTCGACCTCGTGGAGAGCGCCCGCACGCTCGCTCAGAAAGCCGGCTACTTCGTTTCCGTCGACAACTCATGCGACGACTGGGACTACGCTGACGCGGCTCGATATTTGCTTGACCGATTCCATGAGCTGCGCGCCCTGCATCGCCGCTTCTGCCTGATCTCGGGCGGTGAAGTCACCGTCACCCTCGATCGCACTCCCGGAGCGGGTGGCCGCAATCAACAATTTGCACTAGCCTGCGCGCTCGAGCTCGCCTTCCATCCAGGCGAGATGCTTACTGTCCTCAGCGCCGGCTCTGATGGCATCGACGGCAATACGCAGAGTGCCGGCGCCATCGCCGATCCCACCACCGTGGCGCGGGCCCGAGCCTTTGGTTTCGACCCGGAAGAGAACCTGCGCACGTTCGACGCTTGCCCGCTGTTCACCGCTCTTGGCGATACCATCATCACGGGTCCTACCGGCCATAACCTTCGCGATCTGCGCATGCTGATATCGGATAAGTCCTAAGTAATCCACCGCGCGCATTTGGGCGTGCTTATCAACCAATCTCGCCAGTTATGATGAAAGTTCCCCTTTCATTTATCTTTAGACGTGCTTAGGATTCGCTAGTGGCTCGAAAAGCAAGTCGCAAAGGCGCCGATAAGACTCCCGACATCCGGGCCGTTGCCGCGTTGGCTAAAGTCTCCATCGCCACCGTCTCCCGCACCATCAACGGCTCACCCGTTGTCAGCGAGAAGCTTGCGAAGCGCGTATGGCAGGCTATCGAACAGCTCAATTACTTTCCCAACACCCATGCGCGAACCCTGGTTTCCGGACGCAGCCGCCTCTTCGGCATCATTGTCGAAAACATCACCAATCCGTTCTTTCCCGAGCTGATCCAGAGCTTTGAAGAAATTGCCGTCGCCAACGGCTACGAGATTCTCGTCAGCTCCTCGAACAGCGATCCCGCGGTTCTCACCAACTGCGTGCGCCGGATGCTCGAGCGCAAGGTCGACGGTGTCGCGGTGCTCACCTTTGGTGAAGAAGAGCCGGTCCTCGACCAGCTATCTTTCCACGACATCCCGGTCGTACTCGCCGAGTTCCGGCTGGCCGAGCCCGCTGCGAGCACCATTCTGCTCGACTACAGCACCGGCATCCGCTCCGCAGTCCATCATCTCGCCACCATTGGACACAGCAAAATTGGATTCCTGGCCGGCCCGCATAAGCTGCACTCCGCGATCACGCGGCAGAATGATTTTGAAAATGCGATGCGGTCCGAGAGGCTTCCGATTGATAAGCAATGGATCATCGAGTGCGATCACACGCTTAAGGGCGGTGTGATTGGCTTCGGTAAGCTTCAAGCCTTGGCCGGACAGCCTACTGCGGTGATCTGCTCCAACGACATGACTGCTATCGGCGTCCTGCGCGCGGCTTACCTACAGGGCCTTCGTGTGCCGCAGGATCTCTCCGTCATCGGGCTCGACGATATCGACTTCGCCGAGTTCACGCTGCCGCCGCTGACCACTATTCGCCTGTCGCGCGCCGACCTGGCCCGCGCGGCATTTGAGGCGCTCCGCCTGCATGCCGAAAACCCCGGCAAAGCCGGCCTGCAGCGCGAGTTTCTCGTCTCGACAAACCTTGTCGTCCGCGGCTCCACCGCGCCGCCAGCCCTCGCCAATTGATCAATCGAAAGAAAAGGTACGGGTTCCAGGCTGTAAATGACTCTCGTCGAATCTGTGGCTGTTAGACGCATACAGAAGGGCTGCGTTCACGTGTCGCGGTCTGTTTTTGGTACTACTTTCGTGTAGACGGCGATACGCCGAGAACGCAATCTGCGCAAATCCGAGAGAGCACAAAGTACAATTCCTCAAATGTCGACACGAACTATCGTCGTGATCGTAGGACTAGCTGGAACGTGGTTGTGTGGTGCAGGGGCTTCAATAATTCATGAGGAAATAGTGCACAAGGTGAATGAAAGCCTTCCCAAAGACCGCCAGTTTTCGACATTTTGGTGGTACCTATCCAAGTCGCTTCGGCTATCGCGAGAGTATAGACGCTTATTCCCGAATGGAAGGCTGCTGTGGATGCATCGCGCATTCGGTGCCGCGATGTTTGCATGCCTGTTGTGTGTTGTATGGGCGCTCGGGTTCTTCCAACTCTTTTTCTGAGGAGTCGAATAGTTCCCGGGTTGTGGTCATTTGTCCGAAACGCTCAAGCGGCCACCAATGCTGAACGCTCAGAAGTAGAGCCATGGCTTTAGCGAATACTCGCGGTGAACGTTTTTTTGATTCTGATCATAGCCAGCGACGGGAATATTCAACGAGACTCTGTCTACAGCCACCCAAGATAAAGTGCCCTCACTTGCACCCTCGAAGTAGTCCAAAAACTTCACGAGATAAAAACCCGGAAAAATTTCCCTTCGCTGCTCCAGGCTTACCCCGTGCGGGCCTACAGCACCTCCTGCGGTCTCCTCCCATGCAAGATGCACCGAGTAATCTCCGTGGCGGAGCGTGCACAGCTCCCGGCTCAGCTGAACGTGCTTTACTGCGTCTGGAATATCGCATGCCGCCATCGCCGCCAGGCCCATCCCTGAGAACCCCAACATGGGCACGAGGAGAATAAGGGTCGCTATCCTGGCCGCGCGCGGCAGGCGCCGAGCGGGCTTGATGGCGAAAAACGGGAGCAAGAGAAAGAGACCGGCGAACGCGAGATTCAACCCCTGATGTGTGAATCGAAATCTGCCCATGCAGAAGTACATGAACGCGCCTAATGCGACAAGCGAGACGAGACGCCGAACCGGCCTTGAGCTAGAGTCAGAGGGATTGAGCCACTCATCGGTGCATGTCCTCTGTAACATCATCTACTCGATGGATCGGATCGATTTTACGCTTAGATTAGAGATTATCGTCGGATGGTCCAGAATCCTTCCTTAACCGACCGGTAAAGTACGTATGGGCGGTGATCCAACCGTGAGGCTTCGACCATGCTTTAATTCGAGTGATCGGTGTCTAAGAGAATATGAACACCAAAAGACTTGTTCGACTATGGATCAGAGCGATAGCGCTTATCTGGTTTCTCCTGTTCTTCGGTGAACCCAGGGTTTGGGCGTGCAGTTGCATCGAGCATGAAATCTGCGATCCGCACTTCTATGCTGATGTCGATTTCATCGGCGAGGTGTTGTCGAAGGCACCCGTTCCCCCCGGCGGCGGGATCAGTTGGTGGCACCAGTCCGTTCGGATTCGTGTGGTCGAGAGTTTTCGGGGGATCCAGAAGCCTGGGGATATAGTCGACGTCCGAACCGGAATGGGAGGCGGCGATTGCGGATTTCACTTCGAGGTTGGCAAGCAATACCTCATCGATGCATGGCACCATGATGGCGTCTTGAACACCGGTATCTGCTCCCGAACAGCGTCCCTTGATCGTGGGCATGCTGACCTCAGAATCCTCAGAAGGATTGCTTCGCACCAGCCACTGCCTCAATTTGCCGGTGAACTCTTACGGATGTCAGAACCCGAAGGCGGGACCACGAGTCCGCTCGGAGGTGTGGCAGTAACATTGCGACCCGAAACAGGTGGTGCTTCCAGCACGGTAATTGCTGACACAGGTGGCTACTTTGAATTTGATCGCGTGCCCCAGGGGCGCTATCGCTTATCTCTGAATCTGCCAACTACCTTGAGTGTCGCTTTCTCGAATCTCGGGAAGGTTATTAACGAAAGCATTCCGCCGGTTGCAATCAATGCGTCAGGCCAAACTGTCTGTCGCGCCGAAATTATGGCCGGGCCGTCGGCAAGCATCTCCGGTTCTGTCCATTTTCCCGATGGTAAGAAAGCTGAAGGTTGGGTGAAGGCAGACACTGTCACGTCCAATGACAGGCCGTGGAACACAGTGTTGACGTCAGAGCTAGAGCCAAGCGGGTCGTTTCAACTGGCGCATTTAAAGCCCGGTCGGTATCTGGTCCAATTCACACGCAAACAAGGATTCGTGCAAGGCGAGGCGCAGATCATTCAGTTGAGGGAAGGTGAACTAAAAACTAGAATTGTGCTCATTGCAAAGTGAAGTTGGCGAGTGGTCCCTCCGGAAGCAATCAGTAAACAGGCGCGGACCTTAGACCAGGTTGTCGAGACTAGTGCGGATGAATGGAGTCGGTTACTGATCACAGACCGGCAACCATGGTTTGCCTTTCTGACATTGATGGACGTCCGGGGACTTCACGCGTGCTGTAGTGACTTGGCTTCGGCGCTTGCCGCTTCTCTCAGTGCAGCTATCTCCGCGAAGGTCTCGGCTGCTGCTTTGCGCCTGTCCTTGTATATTCGCGGCTCGCCGAAGCGCAGTTGTGCATCGAACCCGGGTGATTTCAGGGTCTTCACCAGGTGGGGAACGAACTTCTCATCGCCGAACCAGCAGAGTTCCCGCTCCGGCGTTCCATCTTCCATGACATACCTGATCGCCACCGCGGTCACTGGCGCACTATCGCGCACCGCCGGCGCAAACAGGCTCGAATGAAACTTCAGCATCGTTCCCTCGGTGCTTGTTCCTTCCGGAAAAAACAGCACCGGCACCGGGAGCTTCAGCCGTTCGGCGATCAGCGCCGCCACCTTCTCCGTACTCGCTCTTCGCGATCGATCGAGGAAGAGCGATCCTCCCGCCCGCGCTGCCCTGCCAAAGTATGGCCAGTCGCCGATCTCGGACTTCGCGACAAAAAAGCACGGCATCGCCGCGCTCAGAATCACAACATCCAGATAACTAAGATGATTTGCAACGACGAGGCCATTGGTCGGGATCCTGCCCTCGACTTCGCATCGAATGCCCATGCTCCGCAGCACTCTGATGCACGTATCCTGCAACCAGAGAGCACGCCGCTGCAGAGTGAGCGGGCCGCGTGCTCGGATCATCCAGTAACGAAGTACCGCCGCGCTCAGCACCAGCCCCAGCGCCACAGCGCGCCGGAGAAACCTCAGGCTCATGTGGCGAGGGGCGCCAGGAACCGATTGCGTGCCGCAGACGACAGCATCTTCAAATCGAGCAGGGTTAGAAAATCGATGGTGCCAAACTCGCGGTCCCATGCCGGCGGCGCGCAGATCCGCGCACCGATCGTCAAATAGGTTTTCAGCAGCTTGGGAACCTTCGTCGACACCGCATCCTTCCAGGCCGTTTCGCGCTGTGCATTCACGGCCGTTTGCTCGCGGGGGCATGTATACGCCACAGTCGGTACTGTCTCGAACTCAGGCGAGACCCGGTACCGAGTCAGGTCGCGATACATCTGCCAGCCCTCCGCCGGGTCTTTCGAATTCAATGACGAGCAGCCAACCAGGTAGCGAAGGCCCATTTCGTTAGCATACTGCGCGATTCCCCGCCACAACAGCGTCAGCACCTCGGGCGTGCGGTGCTCGCGATCGATGGATGCGCGCCCCAACTCCAGGATGTCTCGCCGCAACGGCTCGTAGGGCGCGAACTCGAACTCCTGCGCGGAGTAGTAACCCAGATTCATGGCGGCCGTCATGCCTGACTGCATTCGGTATGTCCCCACTACACGGCCGTCATTTTTGTCCTCGACGAGCAGATGCTCGCAGAATACGTCGAAGTCATCAGTATCGATGCCGGTGGCGTAGGAGCGCTCGAGTCCTTCTCCGAGCTCAATATTGAAGACGCGAAAGCGCAACCGATAGGCTGCCTCTCGGTCGTCCGCCCCCTGTGCCAGCCGCAGCCGATATCCCCCGACCTCGGCATGGATCCGCGGCCTGGCCGGAGTGACCGTTGAATTTTGAAATGGGATTGACCCAACGACATCGACCTGTGGATTCGTCGATGCAAGGAGTGCGTACGGAGCCTTCTGCCCACTTTGCGCAATCACGGGAGTAGTATCCGGCACGCATTGTAAGAGCAAGATGAACCCAGTGCAAAGGGAATGCAAATCTGTCCGGGGCTCAAACTTGAAAACATCAATGGATTCAACGGCTGTTCATCTTTGGCAGAATTCAAGCCCGTGATCCAGCTCACCCGCTGGATGTTGGATTTCGAAGGCGCAAGGGGATATGACGGGTCGCGAGGGGCGTTACTCGAGTGATGTTTGTCACCAACATCCCGGCAATCTCAGCTCCAAATCATGGTTCCATAGATACAAAGGTCTCCCAACCATGAGCAGCATCCAAACGCAGACCCTCATCGACGTGCTGAATACCCGGCATCGTCTCGCCGTCCTTCAGGCCACTCTCCGTCGTGTCGAACGCAGCACCGACTTCAACCCCGAAGACGAAACGTTCCTTGAAATCAAAGCGATGTTCCAGCACCGCATCGA
>Ga0105238_10007645_pt1 | contig 10819 bp, 9 predicted proteins | sample KBSC34metaG_FD_81526 | JGI IMG/M metagenome (GOLD analysis project Ga0105238, IMG submission 81526) | Corn rhizosphere microbial communities from Kellogg Biological Station, Michigan, USA - KBS C3-4 metaG | ecosystem: Host-associated > Plants > Roots > Rhizosphere > Soil | place: Michigan, USA...
CACCCTGAGCAACTTCAGCAGATCGTCATCCCATTCGCCCGTATCGATGTTGCACAGAAGCGTGCGCGAGGCATTGGTGATGTCGGTGGCATGAACCCTTCCGCCCGTGAGGCGCCAGATCAGGAATGTGTCCACGGTCCCAAACGCCAATTCTCCGCGTTCTGCCCGCGCGCGCGCACCTTCCACATGATCCAGTATCCATGCGATTTTCGTTCCGGAAAAATAGGGATCGAGCAACAGCCCTGTCTTCGCCGTCACCATCGGCTCGGCGCCGTCGGTCCGCAACTTTTCGCACATATCCGCGGTGCGGCGATCTTGCCAGACAATGGCGTTGTGGACGGCGCGGCCAGTCTCACGATCCCAGATCAAAGTGGTTTCGCGCTGATTGGTGATGCCGATCGCGGCGATGTCGGTCGCCCGAAGCTTCGCATCTGACAACGCGCCTTTCATGCTCGCCAACACGGTTTGCCACAAATCTTCCGGATCATGTTCGACCCAACCGGAACGGGGAAAATGCTGGGGAAATTCCTGTTGCGCCATGCCGCATGCGCGGTATGCGCCGTCGAATATAATGGCGCGGGAAGATGTCGTACCTTGATCGATGGCCAGAATGAATTCCGACATCAAGTCCTCGTTTCCAGATAGCGCGTCAGCGCCGTGACCTCTTCAGGGGAAAAGCGAAGCCCCAGCTTGCTGCGCCGCCAAAGAATGTCATCGGCGCTGCGAGCCCATTCTTTTTCGATCAAAAAATCCACTTCACGTTGCCCAAGATCGGCACCGAATATCGGCCCCAGATCACCGTCGGCCAGGATGGCGCGCGCCTCGGTGCCATAGGCACGCGCCAAACGCCGAATTGTAGCAGGTAGCACTTTCATCGCCCGCGTGCGTAGCGACGTGACCAGCGCATCGAATCCATCAACCGGAAAATCGCCGCCTGGAAGGGTCGAACTCCGGGTCCAGGCTGGGCCGCGTGCGCCCAGTACCTGCTCGATCTTGGCGAGCGCGCCCTCGGCCAAATGCCGGTAAGTGGTGATCTTGCCGCCAAAGACGTTGAGTAACGCCCCCGTCTTCGCGTCACCCTCCAACTTCAGGACATATTCGCGGGTGGTTTCCTGCGCCTTGGATGCACCATCGTCAAACAATGGCCGCACGCCGGAATAACACCAGACAATCTGATCGCGGGTGACGGGAAGGCGGAAATATTCACTGGCGGCGGCGCAGAGATAATCTTTTTCGTCTTCACCGATCGCCACGGAAGCCGGGTCGCCTTGAAAATCCCGGTCGGTGGTGCCGATCAGGGTAAAATCATTCTCGTAAGGAATGGCGAAAACGACCCGGCCATCGCGGTTCTGGAAAATATAGCAGCGATCATGGGAATAGAGCCGGCGCACCACGATATGGCTGCCCTGCACCAGGCGGACATGGTGGCGCGGCTCTTCGTCCGCTACCCGATTGAGAACGTGATCGACCCAGGGACCAGCGGCATTGACCACCAGGCGCGCGCGCACTTCGCGCACCGTGCCGGAAACCGCATTCTTCAACATGACGGCAAAGCCGCCATCACGGCGCGCCAAGGTCGTGACTTCCGTATTGGTGAGAATCTCCGCTCCCCGCGCCGCGGCGTCGCGCGCGTTCAGCACCACCAGCCGCGCATCCATCACCCGGCAGTCCGAATATTCGAAGCCCCTGGTCATGGACGGCTTCAACGCCGCTCCGGCAATGTCCCGCCGCAAATCCAGGGACCGCGTCGGCGGCAGACGCTTGCGCCCTCCGATATGGTCGTAAAGAAACAATCCAAGCCGCAGCAGCCAAGCAGGCCGGGAATCGTGGCTTTCCGGCAGCACGAAGCGCAGCGGCCAGATGATGTGCGGCGCCATCGCCCACAACACTTCGCGTTCCTTCAGCGCTTCGCGCACCAAGGCGAATTCATAGAATTCCAGATAACGCAGGCCGCCATGGATCAGCTTGGTCGAAGCGGACGATGTGCCGCCGGCCAGATCGCCCTTTTCCGCCAGCAGCACAGAATAGCCCCGCCCGACAGCATCGCGCGCGATGCCGCAGCCATTGACGCCGCCTCCGACTACGACAATGTCGAACTGCTCCAAATGCCGTCTCTAAATGCCGCTCATGCAGACCAGTTTAAGCTCCAGATAGCTTTCAATGCCATATTTGGAGCCTTCGCGGCCAAGCCCCGATTGCTTGGCGCCGCCGAACGGCGCCATCTCGCTCACGATCATAGGCGTGTTGACGCCGACCATGCCGCTCTCCAACCCTTCGGCCACCCGCCAGACCCGCGAAAGTTCGCGGGCGTAAAAATAGGCTGCCAACCCGAACTGGGTGGCATTGGCCATCGCGATCACGTCCTCTTCGGTGCGGAATTTGATCACCGGTGCCAGCGGCGCGAAAGTTTCCTCGCGCGCCACTTTCATCGACTGGGTTACGCCGGTGACAATGGTGGGCTCGAAAAACGTCCCGCCCAGGTCCGAGGGCTTGCCGCCCGCCACCAGAGTGCCGCCTTGGTCCAATGCGTCCTGAAGATGATCCTGCATTTTGGCCACGGCCTTGGCGTCGATCAGCGGCCCCATCTGGACACCCGGTTCGGTGCCGCGGCCCAGCTTTAAAGTCGCGATCTTCGCTTTCAGCTTCTGCACAAATGCGTCATGGACGGATTCCTGCACATAAATGCGATTGGCGCTGATGCAGGTCTGCCCGGCATTGCGATATTTGGACGCCACCGCGCCATCCACCGCCGCATCCAGATCGGCATCGTCAAACACGATAAAAGGTGCGTTGCCGCCCAATTCCAATGACAGCCGCTTGATCTGACCGGACGCTTCGCGCATCAGCCAGGCGCCCACAGTAGTCGATCCGGTGAAGGTGATTTTGGCGATCTTCGGATTGTGGCAGAACTCTTCGCCGATCGGCTTCGCCTCGCCCGTCACCACCGAAAAGCATCCTTTCGGCACTCCGGCTCGTTCGCCCAAGACCGCCAGCGCCAGCGCTGACAAAGGCGTCTGCGGTGCGGGCTTCAAAACCATGGTGCAACCAGCGGCCAGCGCGGGCGCCACTTTGCGGGTGATCATGCCGTTGGGAAAATTCCATGGGGTAATAGCGGCGCAGACGCCCAGTGGCTGCTTCAGCACCAGCAGACGCTGATCACCCCGGGGACTGGGAATGATATCGCCGTCGATACGCTTGGCTTCCTCACCGAACCATTCCAGATAGGCGGCGTTGGCGACGATCTCGCCCTTGGCTTCGGCCAGCGGCTTGCCCTGCTCGCTGGTCAAGATCAGCGCCAGATCATCCGCATTGGCGATCACCAGATCGTACCAGCGGCGCAAAATCTGCGCCCGTTCCTTGACGGTCCTTTTCGCCCATTCCTTCTGCGCGGCATGGGCGGCATCGATGGCTCGCCGGAGCGTTTCCACGCCCAAATCCGGCACCTTGGCGAGGAGCGCCCCGTCGAACGGATCATGGATCGACATGGTCTTGCCGTCCGGCGCGGACATCCATTCCCCGGCGACATAGGCCTTGTCCGTGAACAGCGATGGATCCTTCAGGTCCAGGCGGCGCGGCGTGTCGTTATGGGGGGCGTTCATGGCTAGAGGCTCCGGAAGGAACCTGGATGCTAAACCAAACCCCGCGCCCGGCCCAACCCCTGCCGCCGTCAGACCTGCTCAACCACAAAAGCTGCTATGCAAGCGGATGGTGGGAGGCCCGTCCGAATGCCGACAACCAGCGAACAGGCATGGCGTAGGCATCTTTTTGAATGAGGCCGGAACAAGGCTGCGGTTCCAGCATTCTCAATAGGTGATGCGTCGATCAGCAATGACCGATGGTCACAAAGAGCGGCGAGAATAGGCGAAAGCCAGTTCCCGCCGCTCTCGCTTCACCGTCGCAGAAAACGTCACGATTCGGCAGTGTCTGCGCTGCCGACACGGATTCATCACGTCCAAGGAGGACCATATGACGACCAGCAGCGGCCACACCACCGCAATTCTCGCATCCAAAGTGAAAGGAACCACCGTCTACAACAATGCCGGCGACAAGATCGGTACTGTCGAAGATGTGGTCCTGGACAAGCTTTCCAACCAGATCATGTTCGCGGCGCTAGGTTTCGGCGGCCTGATGGGCATCGGAGAAAAATACTATCCCGTCCCCTGGTCGATGCTCAATTACAGCAAAGACAAAGGCGGATATGTCGTTCCTTTGGACAAATCCCAGATCGAAAATGCGCCCGCCTATGATCTCAAGGACCTGGTCAAGCATGATGGCAGCCTGGGTGGCATCCGCGAGAAAAGCTACTCGTATTACAACATCGACCGCGACTGGCAGTAAAAGCGCCGCATAAAAAACAGCCCGGCCTCACGGCCGGGCTGTTTTCATTTGGCGGGCATGTCAGAGACGGATCGGGCATCTGCCGGAGTATCGGGTTACTTTTTGCCAGCCCGTTTGAGAAAGCCCAGCACCGCGCGCTCCGAACGGCCATGACGCGGGGGCAGCCGCCCCTCCATAAAACCGGAAATAATGGCGGGATGGATGTAGCATTTGCGGCATACCGCAACCGTATTGCCCAGCCGTTCCGCCACTTGCGCGACGACGGTCTGGGCGGCACGGGAGTTTGGTTCACCGGGCCAGCGGGCAAAAGCGGATGCGGCCGCAACCGTTCCGGCCCAGGTACGGAAATCCTTCGCTGTGATGTCGCAGCCGGAAATCTCGCGCAGATAAGCATTCACGTCCGTTGATGTGACGGCATGCACCGCGCCGTCGCCATTGCGGTATTCGAACAAATGCTGGCCAGGTAAATCCTGACACTCCCGGACGACTCGCGCCACACGACGATCGCGGATCGACAAATCCCATTGCTTGCCGCTCTTGCCGCGAAACAGAAAGCGCAGGCCCGTACCGCGCACACGGACGTGCCGGTTTCGCAATGTAGTGAGGCCGAAACTGCGATTGGCGCGCGCATAATCCTCATTGCCCACGCGGATCAACGTCTCTTCCAGAAGAATGACGATCGCGGCCAGGATCTTTTCGCGCGGCAAACCCCTGCGCCTCAGATCGGCGCGTACCCGCTTGCGCAGTGCTGGCAGAATTTCGGCAAAAGCCGCCAAATGCTCATATTTGTCCTTGTCGCGCGAGGCAGCGAAGTCCGGATGATAGCGATACAGTTTGCGGCCTTTCACATCGCGGCCGGTTGCCGCCAGATGAGCGTCCTTATCCGGCGCGATCCAGACATCGCGCCAAGCGGGAGGAATGGCGAGACTGACGATGCGCTTCAGCGTCGCCTTATCGTGTACGCGACTGCCTGACGGGTTGTTGTAAATGAAGTGGCCGGGCCTGCCGTGCCGGGAAATACCGGACATAGCGTCCGATACATAATGCAGCCCTGCCCTGCCCGCTGCGTGTTTGGGCGTCTTCTTGGCTGCCATGAAGTCCCCTGAATATGTGCAAACAGCCGCCGGGCATGGCCGGTCGGCGTGCGGTCAGTTCTTTTTCTTTTTGGTCTTTTTGGTTTTCTTCTTGGCCGCCTTCTTCGGGACCTTCTTGCCCTTCTTGCGCGCCTCGGACAGGCCGATGGCGATCGCTTGCTTCTTGCTTTTCACCGTACCGCCCTTGCCGCCTTTTCCCCGCTTGAGCTTGCCCTTTTTGCGCCGATCCATTGCACGCTCGACATCTTTGCCGGCGCTGCGGCTGTATTTGGCCATTTGACCTCCTCTAAGATGGAACCCTGACGCCAAGCCAACGCATGGCGCGCGGAAAAGTTCGTCTCGGGGGAGTTCAGCATGCGCGACGTGAAATCGGCGGTTGTGACCGGCGCCAGCGGCATGATCGGGAGCGCCACGGTACGCCTGCTGGTCGAAAGAGGTTGCACCGTGTTGGCCATCGACAAGGCCACATCCCCAGAGCGGCAGGACGGCGTTACGCCCTTTGTCGCGGATGTCACCGATCCCAAACAGGTCGCGGCCGTCGCGGTACAGGCCGAACAACTATTCGGGACCGCCGACGCATTGGTTCACATCGCGGGCGGTGCCGGACAAAGACGCGCACCCGATCTCGAAGCAACCGATCTCTCCATCTGGGAAGATGTGATGACGCTCAACGTCACCAGCGCTTTTCTCCTGTGCCGCGCCCTGGTGCCGCCTATGCGCCAGCAAGGTTTTGGCCGGGTGGTTACGCTCTCTTCGATCCTGGCGCGGGGTGAGAAAGGTCCCGCCACCACGGTTGCGGCGCGGCTTCCCTATGCGGCGGCAAAAGCGGCGCTGACCGGGTTTACCGCGCAGCTTGCCAAAGATTGCGCCGCCGACGGGATCACCGCGAATGCCGTGGCACCGGGATTGATCCTGGGCGAGCAAGGCACCCGCATTCGCGACCGTTTCGACGCCTTGCCCGAACAAGAACGTATCCGGATGCTGGGCGCCATCCCCGCCGGGCGGCCAGGTACGGCGGAAGAAGTGGCAGGCATGCTGGTGTTTCTGCTGTCGGGTGCGGCGGGCTACATCAATGGCGCGACCATCGCCATCGACGGCGCGGCTTCATAACCTCAAGCACCGAGCGCCATCAGCAGCCCGGCCATCAGGCGGCCCCGCTCCGCCAGGCTGTCGATCTCGATATACTCGTCCCGCGTGTGCAGAAAATCACCTCGCGCGCCCAATCCATCCAAAGTCGGAATCCCCATCGCCCCCGTGAAATTGCCGTCCGACCCGCCGCCGGAAGTTTCCCCCGGCAATTCGAAGCCCAGATCGGTGGCGATGCGGCTGGCGGTTTCGAACAGCACCCGGTCACCCTCGCCCGTGTGCCAGAAGGGCCGCACCGCGCCCGGCACCAGCTCGATTTCCGTGCCCGGCGCGGTGGGGCGCAAATCCGCCAAAGCCTGTCGGCCGCGCGCCAACGCCGCCTCGCTGGTGGAAACTGACAAAAGCTCGGCTTCGCATTCCCGCGCCACGCAATTGACCCATTGGCCGCCCCGGATGACACCGGTTGAGAAGGTACAGTCGGGCTGACTGAGCCTGTCAATGGCGATGACCTGATGCGCCATCTCTTGAATCGCCGAACGCCCTTCATTGAGACGCAGGCCCGCATGGGCAGGGCGCCCGCGCGTCACCAGCTTGTAACGGGCCACCGCATGGCGCCCCACCACAACACCCCCACTGCGGCGCGCAGGCTCGGGGATCAGGACATAGCGATGGCGCCGCGCTTCCGCTTCGACCAGAGCGCGGCTTGAGGGGCTGCCCACCTCCTCGTCCGAATTGAACAGCACCGTAATCGGCAAGGGCGGTGTCAGTCCCGCTCGCCGCAGCGCGGCGATGGCGGTCAAAGCGAGGACCAGGCCACTTTTCATATCCAGAATGCCGGGGCCGTGGCAGCGGCCATCTTCTTCGCGCCAAGGCATTTCATTCAGCATGCCCATGGGGTGGACGGTATCAAGATGTCCCATCAAGAGGATACCGCCCTCCGGGGCACCGGGTTCTGCGAAACGCGCGCGCACGCAATCGCCAAAGCTCTGGCTTCCCGGCACCAGCGCTGCTTCACCGCCCATCATCCGGATTTCATCCGCCGCCAGTGCCGCCATGCGACTGACCGCCGCTCCGTCATAACTGGGGCTTTCGCACTGCACCCAGCGCCTCAGGGTCACCATCATCGCGGCGGTATCCAACGGCAGATCGGCGGGACGGAAGACTGTCATTTGGAAGGTCCTGAAATATGGAGATGAGCTTAGGAAGCAGCCCTGATGTGCGTCAACAAACCCCAGGCGATCATGACCCAACCCGCAACCCAAGCTATATTATAAAGATAAAGGATCATGGCCGTGGCCGCATCGCCGCCGCCGACCACAAGGGAGAGACGCCATGGCGGCTAACACACGCAATCTGGAAAATTTCTGGATGCCGTTCACGGCCAATCGGCAGTTCAAGCAGGCGCCGCGCATGCTCGAAAGTGCGCAGGGCATGTATTACCGCGATGTCGACGGAAACCAGATTCTGGATGGCACGGCCGGCCTGTGGTGCGTCAATGCGGGCCACGGCCGCCGTGAAATCACCGAAGCGGTCGCACATCAGCTGGAAAAGCTGGATTACGCGCCGGCCTTTCAGATGGGCCATCCCATCGCATTCGAATTCGCTGAGAAGCTGGCTGCCGCCGCGCCCGGCGGGCCTGCGGCGCAGTTGGACCGCGTCTTCTTCGCTGGCGGCGGTTCGGAAGCGGTGGACACGGCGCTGAAGATCGCCCTCGCCTATCAACGCGCCATCGGCCAGGGCACCCGCACGCGCCTGATCGGCCGCGAGCGCGGCTATCACGGCGTGGGCTTTGGCGGCATCTCGGTGGGCGGCCTGGTCAACAACCGCCGCGTCTTTCCGCTGCTGCCGGGCGCGGACCATCTCAGTCATACCCACGATCTGGCGCGCAACGCCTTCTCGCTGGATCTGCCCGAACACGGCGCCGAGCTGGCGGACGATCTGGAGAAAAAAGTGGCGTTGCACGGCGCCGAGACCATCGCCGCTGTGATCGTGGAGCCCGTAGCGGGTTCGACCGGCGTATTGCTCCCGCCCAAGGGCTATCTGGAGCGGCTGCGCGCCATCACAAAAAAATACGGCATCCTCTTGATCTTCGATGAAGTCATCACCGGATTTGGCCGCATGGGCACGCCTTTCGCGGTGGACTATTTCGGCGTCATTCCGGATCTGGTCACCACCGCCAAAGGCCTTACCAACGGCGCGATTCCGATGGGCGCGGTGTTCGCCAGCCGGACCGTTCACGATGCCTTGATGCAGGGTCCGGTGGAGCAGATCGAACTTTTCCACGGCTACACTTATTCGGGTCATCCCGTCGCCTGCGCTGCAGGTTTGGCGACGCTGGATATCTATAAACGGGAAGGCTTGCTTACGCGCGGCGCCACTCTGGCTCCGGATTGGCGGACTGCGATTCACGGTTTGAAGGACCTGCCGCATGTGGCCGACATCCGCACCATCGGATTGATCGCGGGCATCGAGCTCAAATCGCGGCAGGGGGCGCCCGGCGCGCGCGGGTATGACGTCTTTGTGAAGTGCCTGGCTGATGGCCTGCTGGTGCGGGTTACCGGCGATATCATCGCTCTGTCTCCGCCACTTATTCTGGAGCGCGACCATATCGAAACCATCGCGGCCAAATTGTCCAAGGCCATCCGCGCTACCACCTGATTTTGGTACGGTCAGGCCTAGTTGCTCCCCGGCACGCTTGGACCTAAGTTTTGACGGCAACCAAAGCCGTTCATCAGGGCTGGGCACCGGATGGTCGATCTCGATATTCCGCGCCTGCTGTCGGGCGTAGCGCCACGCTGGGCCAGCAAAACAGCCTGTGCCGTTCTGGGCATCGGGCTGGCGGTTCTGCTGCGTTTCATTGTTGAGCAGATAACCCCCGGCGCCGCGCCTTTTGCATTCGTTTATCCCGCCGCCCTGATGGCGACCTTGTTGGGGGGATGGCAGGCCGGCCTCGGCACCTTGATTGGCACCGAATTTCTGGCCTGGACATTCGTGGTCTCCCGGCCGCCCGGCGGTCATACCGAACAGCAGATCGCGGGTGCCATTCTTGTAGCCCTCACCGCCTTGGCGGTGATCGCAGTCGGCGAAGCCTTTCGCGTCGCCGCGCAAAAAATCGTCACGGAACGCAACGCCAAGCTTGCCGAGCGGGAATTGCTCTTCCGTGAATTGCAGCATCGGGTCAGCAACGATTTCACCATCGTCAACAGCCTGCTCGATCTGCAGCGCCGGCGCAGCACGGACCACGAAACACGCCAAGCGCTTGAACAGGCTATGGGGCGCATCCGTTCGGTCGCGCGGGTTCATCATCACCTCTATACGTTGCCGGATATCGGCGCGATCGATTTTCGGCAATATCTGTCCGACCTTTGCACCGCGCTGTCCCAGGCCGCTTTTCCGCCCACCGGGCTTTATCTGCGCTGCCATTGCGATCAGGCCTATATGCCGCGCAGCCGGGCAATCGCTGTCGGGCTGGTGACCAATGAGCTGGTGACGAACGCGGTCAAGCACGCCTTTCCCAATGACCGCGCCGGCAATATCGATGTGCGCTTCCAGAAGAGCGACAGCGGCTGGTTGCTCAGCGTCAAGGATGACGGCGTCGGATTTTCCCAGACCACGCCAAGAACGGGATTGGGGACCAGCTTATTGGAAGAATTCGCCCGTCAGGCCGGCGGTACGCTGTCGATCGAGGCCAGCAATGGCACCTTGGCGCGGCTCGCCCTGCCGCCGGGCGCTGCGCAATCGTCCGTGCAGGACGATATGGGCATCTGAGGGAACTTTTTCGTTTTTCGACCGTTTTAACAGGTCAACCCGGGATTATCTTGTTGTCAGAGCGTCTTACAACCTCGCAAACCGACGAGGGCCGGTATCGGCTGCTCGTCGAAGCCGTGACCGATTACGCCATCTATATGCTGGATTCCACAGGCGTGGTGACGAGCTGGAATCCTGGTGCCCGCCGCTTCAAAGGGTATGAGGCGGCCGAAATCATCGGCGAACATTTCTCCCGCTTCTATACTCCCGAGGATCGCGCCGTGGGGATGCCGCAAACCGCTCTGGATATCGCCACCTGCGAAGGAAAATTCGAAGGCGAAGGATGGCGCGTCCGCAAGGACGGCACGCATTTCTGGGCGCATGTGGTGATCGATCCGATCCGTGACCCCGAAGGCGAGCTGGTGGGCTTCGCGAAAATCACCCGCGATCTGACCGAACGGCGGCAGGTGGAAGAATCTCTGAGGCGCAGCGAGGAGCAATTCCGCCTGCTGGTTCAGAGCGTCACCGACTATGCCATCTATATGCTGGACGTG
>Ga0105238_10007648_pt1 | contig 10816 bp, 9 predicted proteins | sample KBSC34metaG_FD_81526 | JGI IMG/M metagenome (GOLD analysis project Ga0105238, IMG submission 81526) | Corn rhizosphere microbial communities from Kellogg Biological Station, Michigan, USA - KBS C3-4 metaG | ecosystem: Host-associated > Plants > Roots > Rhizosphere > Soil | place: Michigan, USA...
CCCTTGATGCGCTGCGCGACTGCGATTGTGTTGGTGCCTGGCTGGCGCTGCAGGGCGAGCACAATCGCGCGCTGTTCCTCGTCGCGGGTATAGAACCAGGACGCTGTCTTGTCGTCCTCCACGCTGTCTACCAGGCTGCCCAGTTCCTGTAAACGCACCGGAACGCCTTTCCGGTAGGCCACCACCAGCGATTTGTACTGCTCGGCGCTGGTCAACTGTCCTGACGTTTGGAGTGTAAACGCCCGCTGCGGACCGGTGATCTGGCCAGTGGGCAGGTTGACGTTCCACTGCTTCAGCGCATTTTCGATTTCGTTGATGCCGACCTGGTGGGAGGCTAAAGCGTGCGGATCCATCTGCACGTGCACGGCGTACTTTTGCGCGCCCAGCACCTGCACCTGCGCGACTCCTGTAATGGTCGAAAGACGCTGGGCGATGCGGCTTTCCGCGAATTCGTTGAGCGTCCACAGTGGCACCTGCTTGGAGGTCAGTGCGATATAAATAATCGGCTGGTCGGCTGGATTGACTTTGGCGAAGGTCGGCGGCGTCGGCATCCCCGCGGGCAACTGGCGAGAGCCTTGCGTGATGGCCGCCTGCACGTCGATCGCGGCTCCGTCCATGCTGCGATTCAGATCGAACTCGAGCGTAATCTGCGTGGATCCCAGCGAGTTGATGGAAGTCATCGACTCGATGCCGGCGATGGTCGAAAACTGGTTCTCCAGCGGCGTAGCGACGGACGTCGCCATGGTGTCGGGGTTCGCGCCCGGCAGGGCAGCGGTGACTTGAATGGTGGGGAAGTCTACGTTCGGAAGATCGCTGACCGCGAGCCTCTGATAGGCCACCGATCCGAACAGCGCGATCGCGCCCATCAGGAGACTGGTGGCAATGGGCCGTTCGATAAAAGGCTGCGAGAGATTCATAGCCCTGAAACTAGTCTCCGAAACTCGGAGCGGGCTGCACGGGAATCATCTTGGGACGCGAGCTTATACGGCGGCTGAGCCCGGCCATGTAGGTGTACACGATCGGAGTCAGGTACAAGGTCATGATCTGCGAGACCACAATGCCGCCTAAAACGGTCAATCCGATCGGGCGCCGTGTTTCTCCACCCGAGCCCCAACCTAAAGCTACCGGAAGCGATCCCAGAATGGCAGCGGCTGTGGTCATCATGATCGGGCGGAAACGGATCAGGCAGCCGCGATAGATGGCCTCCAGCGGAGTCGCGCCCAGGCGCTCTTCAGCCAGCGCGAAGTCCACCTGCATGATGGCGTTCTTCTTCACGATGCCCGCCAGCATGATCATCCCTACGAACGAATACATGTTCAGCTCGGAGCCGGTCAGATACAGCGTCAAAAGCGCACCCAGGCACGCCGAAGGCAATCCGGAAAGGATCGTCAGCGGATGGATGTAGCTCTCATACAGCGCGCCCAGCACGATGTAAACCACCAGTACGGCCACCAGGAACAGGACTCCCATGTCCTTGACCGAGTCCTGAAACGCCTGTGCATTCCCACTGAATTTCGCGGAAATCGTGCCCGGCAAGGTTTTCTTGGCCAGGTCGTCCAGCTTGCCGACCACGTCGCCCAGGGAGATTCCAGGCTTCAGGTTGAAGGAAACCGTTACCGAAGGCAGTTGTCCTACGTGGTTAATGCTCTGCGGTCCCACGTCTTGCTTGGTTCTGGCCAGCGAATCCAGAGGAACCAAGGCGCCTGTGTTGGTCTTGAAATAGATCTTGGACAGGTAGTCGGCGAAGGCCTGGTATTTGGGCTCCACCTCCATCACCACGCGATATTGCGCCTTGGGCGAATAAATAGTAGAAGCGATGCGCGGACCATAAGCGCCATACAGCGCATTCTGAATGTCGTTGGGGTTCAGGCCGTACAGTGCGGCGCGCTCGCGGTCCACTTCGATATTGATGCGCGGGTTGCGGAACGCCAGGTCTGTGCCCACATCCTGCACCTCGGGAACGGTCAGGATGGCCTCTTCCATCTTCGCCGCTTGCACGTAGAGTTCGTCGATATCGGGGCCCTGGAGCGCGAATTCGTAGTTCGCCCGCTGGTTGCTCCACTGGTTGTTGATACCCGGCAGCCGCAAAGACGGCTGCACGTTTACATTCACGCGCACTCCCGGGAAGTTCTGCATCTTCGCCCGCAGCCGCTGAGCGATCTGGGATGCGGTTGATGTCCGTTGCCGGCGCGGCTTCAGCAGCACTTGGAAGTTGCTCTGCCGTCCGTTGTTACCGCCGCCCACCTGCGTCATGAACGTTTCGATGTTGGGTTCCTGACGGACCACTTCGGCCACAGTGCGCTGGTACTCCACCAGTTTGTAGAATGAGGTGCCCTGGGCTGTCTCCATGTTGACGTATAGAAAATCGTCGTTCCCCTCGGGGGCCAGTCCCGTGGGAACTTTCGTATAGAGGTAATACGTGCCTGCCAGCGTCGCCAGGAATAGCATTCCCATTGCCGTGCGATGCTTCAGGACGCCCCCCAGGGACCACTCATAGAAGCGATACATCCCCTGGAAGACTTTCTCCATGGCCCAATAGATGTGGCCGTGCCCACGCTTTTGGTCTTCGTTCTTGCTGCGGAGCAGCTTGCTGGCAAGCATGGGGGTCAGCGTAATCGACACCAGGCCGGACACTAGAATGGCCGCGCAGATGGTTACCGCGAACTCGCGCAGCATGCGGCCCAGGATTCCGCCCATGAACAGCAGCGGAATGAACACGGCCGCCAGCGACAACGTCATCGAGAGGATGGTAAACGCAATTTCTTTCGATCCCAGCAAGGCTGCCTGCATCGGTGTCAGGCCGCGTTCGATGTGCCGCACCACGTTTTCCAGCATCACGATGGCGTCGTCCACTACGAAGCACACCGAAAGAATCAGCGCCATCATCGACAGCGTGTTCAGGCTGTAGCCCAGCAGGGCCATCACCGCCAGAGTTCCCAGCAGGGAAAAGGGCAGCGCCAGGGCCGGGATGATGGTGGCCCGTCCGCTGCGCAGGAACAGGAAAATCACCACCACCACCAACAAGAGCGTGATGGCCATGGTGCGTTGCATGTCGATGAAGGCCTCGCGGATGGACCTCGACCGATCGCCGCGCAGCCCGATGGTCACTGATTCCGGAAGTTGCTTCTCGAACGCCGGCAGCAAGGCCTTCACGCGGTCGGCGACCTCAATGGTATTCGCGCCGGGCTGCTTTTGCACTTCCAGGCGTATCGCGCGCGAGACATTGCCGCCGCTATAGACCCAGGAGGCATTCAGCTCGTTTTCGACGCTATCGATTACGTTGGCGACTTCATTCAGCCGGATGGGAGATCCGTTGCGCCAAGCTACCGCGACCTGGCCGAATTCCTTGGCGTTGCTCAAATCGCCGTTGGTCTTGACGTTGTAAGCCTGGCGGGGTCCGTTGAGCGTGCCGGTGGGAGAATTTGAATTCCAGGCCCCGATCGCGTCGGCCACTTCGTTGATGCCGACCTTCTTGGCCACCAGCTTGTCCGGATCCAGCTGCACGCGCACGGCATACTTGGCGGCGCCCTGCACTTGTACCTGGGAAACCCCGCTCATCATGGCGATGCGGGGAGCAATCGTGTTTTCCGCGTAGTCGTCCAGCTCCCACAACGAGAGCGTGGGCGAAGTCATGTACAACTGCACAATCGGATCGCTGTTGGGATTGTTTTTCTTGAACGACGGCGGCGACGGCATGCCCGGCGGCAGCAGCGGAAGCGCTTCTGCAATCGCGGTTTGTACATCCACGGACGCCCCGTCGATGTCGCGGTTGATATCGAACTGGAGCTGGATTTGAGTGTTACCGGCCTGGCTGCCGGACTTCATCTGGTCCACGCCGGCGATGGTGGTGAACTGGCGCTCCAGCACCGTGGCCACTGAGGAAGCCATGGTTCCCGGATCCGCGCCCGGCAGGTTGGCCTGCACCTGTATCACCGGCATGTCCACGTTGGGCATGTCGCTGACAGGCAGGCTGCGGTACGCTACCACGCCGAACAAGGCGATGGCCGCCATCAGCAGACTGGTGGCGATGGGCCGCCGGATGAAACCTTCTGAGAAGTTCACACGCTCTCCCTGGACTGTCTAGTTTAGGGCGACGATCGCGGACGGCCTTCTCCGGTCTGTTGACCCCGGACCTGCACTTTGGATCCCGGTTGAAGACGCAGTTGGCCTTCCGTTACTACGGTTTCCCCGCCTTTTAATCCATCATCGATCACCATGTCCTGATCGATGCGCGGGCCGGTCTTCACCGGGCGCACAGACACGGCGCGATCTTCTCCCACCACGTAGACGTACGTGCCGTCCTGACCCGTTTGGACGGCTTGATTGGGAACCACGACGGCGTTGTTGCGCGTGGTCAGCCGCAGCCCGACGTTTACGAACTGTCCGGGCCACAGCTTGTGTTGCTTGTTGGGGAAGGTTCCCTTCAGCTTGATGGTGCCGGTGGAAGTGTCCACTGTGTTGTCGATAAAGGTCAGCTGTCCGGTTTCGACGCCCCCGCTGCCATCTTGCGCACGCGCCGTTACCGCCAGCTTGTTGGCTTCGGAATAGCGTTTGATGTCACCCAGACGGGCTTCCGGAACGGCAAAGGTCACGTAGATCGGTTCCACCTGATAGATGGTGGCCAGGTCCGTAGTGTTGGCCGTGACGATGTTGCCGGCCTTCTGCAGAATGTTTCCCGTGCGGCCTTCAAGTTGCGCTTCCACCGTGGTGTAGCCGATTTGAATGTTCAGGTTGTTGATGGCGGACTGGTCCGCAGCGATCTGAGCTTCGGCGCTGCTAATCGAGGCGCGGTCGGCTTCCAGAACCTGCATCAGCGCGGCTGCCGCGCTCTTCAGTTGCTCGCCTTGCTCTTTGGCGAAAACCCCTTCAGTCACGCCTTTTTGATAGCGCTCCGCCTGGTCCCGGGCGTAATTCGCGCTGGCCGTATCCCGCGCCAGTTGCGCTTGCGCCTGCTTCAAAAGCGCGGTGCTCTTCTGCATGTTGGCCTTGGCCGAATTCATCTGGCCTTCCAGCGGCTTGGGATCGATGACAAACAGCAGATCGCCCTTTTTGACGTAGTCGCCTTCTGCGAAACGGACCTCGTTCAGCATGCCGCCGGTTTGAGCCCGAACGGTCACCACGGAATACGCCTCTACGTTACCGACCACGGTAATGTCGACCGGAACGCTCTTCAATGCGGCCTCAGCCACTTCCACCGGAACCGGTCCGGCATTAGCGGCGTTCTTGCCTTTACCCTTACCTTTGCCACCTTTGCCGCCGTCTCCGGCCACGTCGGGCGAGGCTCCGCAGCTGGCCAGGCAGATGCATAGTAGAATGGCGGCCAACAGGCCTGCCAGCAGTCTCGAGGAGTGTAAACGGGTAGATTTCACGCAGCCTTCAGTATACTGCCCAGACAGGAGTAACGTACTGGTAATATGGCAGGGTCACAGATATAGAAACGGCGTGCTTCCCGTGGTTTAGGTTACCGAAAGTAAGTCAAGAAGATAGGCCCCTTTCCGGCCACTGCCATTCGGGAACACCACGTTCAAGTGGTGTGCCTGACCGCCGGTAGACTGTGAAATACTGAAAAGTCAAACCCTTGCAGAACAGTTTGATTATCGCCATTGACGGTCCCGGGGGGTCCGGAAAGAGCACTGTAGCGCGTGCGGTGGCGCGGCGCCTGGGGTTCACCTATATCGACTCCGGCGCGATGTACCGCGCGGTCGCCCTGTGGGCTCTGCGCCTGGGCATTCCTCTGGACGATCTACATCGCCTGGAACAGCTTGCGAGGGAAGCCCGCATCGAGCTTCCCAACGACCGCGTGCTCCTCAATGGCGAGGACGTAACAACGGAGATTCGAGAGCCTCGAGTGAGCGAGGCCGCTTCCCAGGTGGCAGCCTGCCCTGGGGTTCGCCGAGCGATGCGCGAAGAACAGCGCCGTATTGGCTCCGCCGGTCCGGCTGTGATGGAGGGCAGGGATATCGGCACCGTGGTTTTCCCCGACGCCCGGGTGAAAATCTTCCTCGACGCTCAACCCGAGAAACGTGCCGAACGGCGGGCCGCGGAACTGGGTACCACCGTCGAAGACGTGGCCCGCGAGCTGGCCGCCCGCGATGCGCGCGATCGCAGTCGCATGGAAGCTCCGCTCACCCAGGCTCCCGACGCGGAATACCTGGACACCACGCATCTGACGCTCGATCAGGCCGAGGAAGCGGTGCTGAAACTGGTGCGTGCGCGCACCTCCAATGGGAAGGATCACAAAATACAGGCGTGAGTAATCTTCTGGTAATGAAATTTGGCGGAACCAGCATGGGTTCAGCCGACCGAATCGCGGTCGCCGCCCGGCTGACCGCCGAGCAGCGGGCCAAACGTCCGGTGGTCGTAGTGGTTTCCGCGATGTCCAAGGTCACCGATCTGCTGCTCGATTCGCTACGCAAAGCCGAGGCCGGCGATCAGGCCGATTTGGACGCTAATCTGGAACGACTATCCGTCAAGCATCGCGAAGCCTGTTGCGGACTCTTGCAAAAAGAGAAACAGGACGAGGCGATCGCCGGCCTGGAAGCCCTGATCACCGAATTCGCGCGCATCGCAAAAGGTGTGATGATGCTGGGCGAGCGACCGCCGCGTTCGGTGGATGAAGCCATCGCTGTGGGCGAACGCCTTTCGGCTTTCCTGATGGCCCGGCACATGGAAGCGCAGGGCATTCCCGCAGTCGCCGTAAACGCTGCTGAGCTGATCGCCACCGATGCGGTTTTCGGCAACGCCACGCCTTTGATGGAGCCGACGCGTGTGCGCGCCAACGGAGTGCTCGGGCCACTGCTTGCGCGCGGCGATGTTCCCATCGTCACCGGATTCAACGCTTCCACGCTGGATGGCCGCCCGACCACGCTCGGGCGGGGTGGTTCTGATTTTTCGGCATCGATCCTGGCATCGGCCCTGGACGCCGCCGAACTGTGGATCTGGACCGACGTGGATGGAATCATGAGCGGCGATCCGCGCCTGGTTTCCGATGCGCGCGTCCTTCCCGAGATCACCTACGCAGAAGCCGCCGAGCTCGCATACAACGGAGCGAAGGTCCTGCATCCCCGCACGCTCGCGCCGCTGGCTGAGCGCGGGATTCCCGTCTGGAGCAAGAACAGCTTCGCGCCCGAAAAGCCCGGCACACGCATCCTGCCGAAAGTGGACGCAGGCCACGGTCCGCACGCTGTCACGTCCATGACCGATGTCGCGCTGGTTTCGATGGAGCCTGCCAGCTCGGCAGTTAGCGGAACAAAGGTCATGGCGCGCGCTCTCGATGGACTGGCTCGCGCCAACGTTGAGATTCTGGCGTTCACCAGTTCCAGCTACCGCCAGAGCTTCTGCTTCCTGGTGCGCCAGTCGGAGCTGGAACGCGCTACGGAATTCCTGGAAGAAGACCTTGCTCTGGAACTGACCCACGGCTACCTCAAGCCCATCGAAGTGGATACCGACGTGGGTTTGATCGCCGTAGTAGGCGAAGGAATGCGCGGTACGCCCGGCCTGGCCGGACGAATCTTTACGGCGATTTCCCGCCGCGACGTGAACATCATCGCCATTGCGCAAGGTTCGAACGAGTTGACCATCGCCATCGTGGTCCGGCGTGCTGGCCTGGAGCAGGCGGTGCGCGCAGTCCACGGCGAGTTTTGACAGCAACCATGGATAGTAAGTTCGCTGCCGGCTTTGCAGCTGAGTGGATCGCGGCGTGGAACGCGCATGATCTCCAGCGCGTTTTGTCGCACTACACAGACGACTTCGAGATGACTTCGCCGAAGATCGTCCAGATCGCCGGCGAGCCCAGCGGCCGGTTGGCAGGCAAAGCAGCCGTGGGCGCCTACTGGGCCACTGCACTGGCCCACATCACCGATTTGCACTTCGAGCTGCTGGCCGTGATGCATGGAATCGATTCTGTGGTCTTGCATTATCGGGGCGTGGGTGGACAGCTCGCCGCCGAGGTGTTCTATTTCAATTCCGCTGGCCTGGTCACCCGCGCCTGCGCGAATTACGAGAGGTAGATCATCGCGTGCGAATAAAATTATCGGGCGCGAATAAGATCCGCAAAGGTCCGCAGATCGGTTGCATCCACGTCCGACACTGCCCAGTAGCTCATGTTGTTTTGCCTCCAGTGAAGCAGATGATATCCGCCCAATTCGCTGAGTTCGATCTTGGAATCCCCACCTGTAGAGGACGATACATACAGATCGATGACGTGCTGCCTTCGGCGGTAGACGATTGCCGCGGCAGGCTGCTGATGAATCACCTCTAGACGGCCCCCGACAAGGACAAAGCCGTCCTGGGTCAGATCCGGAACCGGCGGTGAAAAACTCGTCTTGCCCTGAAACCAAGGCTTAACGGTGTGTTGATCAGAGCTGGGAACGTCCACTTGATGTACCGCCTGCAGAGCCCGCAGATGATTATCGAGAATCTCCGCGCTGATTGCGTCGGAGCTGTTGACCCGCAGCATCGGTATGAACGCAATCAACACGACCGCGGCGATCGCGACACCGGCCATAACGGACGCATTGAGCCAGATCCAGCTCCACGAGCGAAGACGCGGTTTCTCTTCCCGCAGAAACCGATCCGCAAGTTTCCGCTCCAGCGCGATACCTGGTGCATATGCCAGATCCGCTGCCACGATTTCCTCATGCAGGTTTTGCAACGCCTGGTATTGTGCGGCACATGCGCGGCAATCCGACAGATGCACATCGACGCTGGCGGAGCCGGCCATGTCCAGTTCATTGTCCAGCCGGGCGTGCAACAACGGACCAGCTTCACGGCAAGTCATGCTGCACCTCCTTTACGCCGCCCAATTCCACCAACAGCAGATTTCGTGCCCGCGACAACCTGGACATCACTGTCCCCATGGGGATTCCCAGTGCCGAGGCCATCTCCCTGTAGGACAGGCCTTCTATTTCGCGCAACACAATCGCCTCGCGGAATTCCGGCGCCAGATGCGAAATTGCTTGGCGAACCTGCTCGCGTCGTGATTCTGCGACTAACGCGCTCTCCGGATCCGGCGAATCGTCTTCTGGCTCGTATCCCTGCTCTCCTAAAGGCACTGCCAGCCCGGCTTTGAAACGTCGCCGGAAATCCATCGCCGTATTCCGGACGATGGCTAACATCCACGTCTTCGCTTCACTCCCGCGAAAGCTTTCTTGCGCCTTGAATGCCTTCAAGAACGACTCCTGCACGATGTCCTCGGCGTCCTGGTCATTGCGCACCAGCCAGCGCGCCAGGTTATATGCGGCTCGCATATGCGGCCACATGGTCAGCTCGAAGAACCTGACCTTGGTATCCACGGCATCCTTTCCAATGCAGAAGTTGTCTCCAGTTTCTCGTAGTTGAAGTACCCATAAAAAGCCCGCCTTACTGCATAGACGCGCTGCGTCGCGAATTTATTCCCGGGGTCCCGCGCAGGAATAAATACAGGGTGCGCTCAGTCTCCTCAGGTGAAGGCGGCACTCAGGCCGCCCAGAAAGGCAATGACAAGGCAATCATAATGACCAAAATAAAAAGTTTGATCGAGCGAGACATCGACCGGCGCGGCTTCCTGAAATGCATGCAGTGGGCCGGCGCGGGAGTCGTCTGGAGTTTTGCGGCTGGAGTTCCGACCTCTCGCCTGCTGGGCGCCCCTAAGACGCGCGCCGAGGATTTCGCCTTCGTGCAGATCAGCGACAGCCACATCGGGTTCGACAAGGCCGCGAATCCTGACGTGACCGGGACCTTCCAGGCGGCCGTGGACAGAATCAATGCGCTGGAAAAGCAGCCCGATTTCATCCTTCATACCGGGGATCTATCGCACCTGGCGAAAGCCGCTGAATTCGATACCTTGGACCAGCTCCTGCGCGGATTGCATCAGAAGCAGACGTTCTTTGTTCCCGGCGAGCATGACTTGCTGGGCGACGACGGCAAGCAGTACATGGAGCGTTTCGGCCAGGGTAGCAACGGGCGAGGCTGGCAGAGCTTTGATCATAAAGGAGTCCACTTCATCGGCCTGAATAACGCGTCGCAGCTCGAAGGTATGGGCTCGATCGGAGACCAGCAAATGGCCTGGCTCAAGAGCGATGTCGCAAAGCTGGCGGCCAGCACGCCAATTGTGGTCTTCGCGCACATTCCTCTGTGGGCTGCGTATCCCGAATGGGGCTGGGCAACTAAGGATAGTGCGCAGGCTCTTGATCTCCTGAAGCGATTCGGCTCGGTGACTGTGCTCAACGGGCACATCCATCAGGTCATGCAGAAAGTGGAGGGAAACGTAACGTTCCATTCTGCTATGTCCACTGCGTTTCCTCAGCCCGCGCCGGGAACTGCGCCGTCCGCCGGACCAATGAAGGTTCCTGCTGAGCAGCTTCGGCAGGTGCTTGGGATTCGCAGCGTCGATTTTGTGGCCGGATCGCACCGCCTGGCGGTGGTTGATTCTCCGCTAGGCGCTGCGTAAGGCGGGACCTCGATGCGCAGGGCACTAACCATCTTCACGGGGGTTGTTCTGGCAGCATTTGCATTTGCTGCTTCGGGCAAAGACGCAGACCGCGGCCGCGAGGCCTTCGAAAAACGATGCACTGGCTGCCACGGGCTCGACAAGATCAAAGTCGGGCCGCCTCTCCGCGGCGTGTATGGCCGCCACGCGGGAAAGGATCCGCAGTTCACGTATTCCGACGCGATGAAGGCCACATCGGTCACTTGGGATGAATCGACGCTAGATCGCTGGCTCACCGATACGGAGTCCGTTATTCCCAGCAACGACATGGCCTTTCGGTTGAACGACCCAGCCGATCGGGCGAACATCATCGCCTACCTGCGGGGGTTGTCGGGCAAATGAAAAAGG